>Ga0222713_10000496_pt1 | contig 44368 bp, 35 predicted proteins | sample C33_649DmetaG_FD_165061 | JGI IMG/M metagenome (GOLD analysis project Ga0222713, IMG submission 165061) | Estuarine water microbial communities from San Francisco Bay, California, United States - C33_649D | ecosystem: Environmental > Aquatic > Marine > Unclassified | place: USA: California... | reverse complement strand
GCGCCGTACTACGTCGTGCAGCAGGGCGCGATGCGCCCGTCGGGTATCGGGACCATTACGATGACCCGTCTTAGCTACGAAGACTACAAGGGCGTGGACCTGACCCTGTCGAAGCGTTACAGCGACCGATGGCAGGCCAACCTGGCGGTGACGCTTCAGACCCGCAGCGACTTCCTGCCTGCAGGGAGCTTCACCAACCCAACAGGCATCGAGTTCCAGGACGGTACGAACGGCATCGCGCGCTATTTGATCAAGTTCAACGGAAGTTATGATCTCCCGTGGGGGATCATGGCGTCGACGAACCTGAACATCAACGATGGCGCTATTCGCACGATGTCGATCAACGGGCCTGGCCAGGTGTACGGCGGGGTGAACGCGTCGGGCAACCCGACCACGATCAGCTACAGCACCCTGAACTTCGAGGAGCGCGGCACGACGCGCTTTGAGAAGACGGTGTTGTGGGACATGGGGGTCCACAAGACGTTCACGTTCCGGGGCGGTCAGAACCGCATCAAGGTGATGTTGGACGGGTTCAATATCCTGAACGCCGCACCCGTGCTGGGCTACTCGAGCAATAACATCAGCACGGCGGGTACGACGTCCAATCCGGTCCGGCCGTCGGACCGGATCAACACGATCCTGCCGCCGCGGATCTTCCGCGTCGGCGCGACGATCTCGTTCTGACGCAGGGCAGGGCGTCAGCCCTGCTGTTCGCGGCGGCCCCGAAGGGCTGCCCCACAACACGGACGGCCCGGGAGCTCACGCTCCCGGGCCGTTTTCTCATGGCCTCGGGGATCCTGCTACCTGATCGCCGCCTGCACCGACCGCGCGACGGGATGGCCGGGCGCGATCGCCAGGGCCGTCTCCACGAGTCGCACGGCTTCCTCCAGGTTTCCCGCCGACAATTCGCAGAACGCCAGATAGGCCAGCGCGTCCGGCTGACGCGGGTCCAGACGAACCGCGGTCCGCAGTTCGATCGTCGCGTCCTCCAGCTTCGACTGCACGACGAGATTGACGCCGAACTGCAGTCGTGCATCCGCATCGTCGGGCGCGAGGGAGACACCGTGCCGGAACATGCGTTCCGCGAGATCCAACGCCTTCAGGGTGGCCCCGAGCCGGCCGAGCTCCAGCCAGTAGCCGGACGGTTCGCTGGCATCCGGCGTGATCATGCCGAGTGTGCGCGTGGCACCCTCCCGATCCCCGGCGCGATCCTGCGCCTTGGCCAGGTCTCCCAGCACTCGCGGGGTGCGGTAGCCGGCGGCCACCGCGGACGACAGATACGGCACGGCGGCAGCCGGCTTGTTCACGACCAGATACTGCTGGCCAACGAGGTGGTATGCGACACCGGGCGTCGGTGCATCTGGTGCGAGGCGGGCCACCCACTGCGCCGCGTCATCGTCGCGGCCGAGGATCACCAGACGCTGCGCGAGTTTGAGTCCTTCCTCCCAGCGACCCTCGTTCAGTGCCGAAGGCGCATTCACCAGCGCAAAGAGCACCGCGCCCGCGAGTGACGGCACCACCATGGCTGTCCAGGCGCGTTGACGAATCGCCGACGCGCACGCGTCCAGCGCAATGCCCGCTCCGACGCACATGGGCACAAGCAGTGGCAACCGATAGCGGTCGGCCACGAAGAACAGGGCCACGGCTCCGGCATACAGCGGGACAAACGACAGCCAGATCAACGCGCGTCGATCCGACCGCCTCGCCAGGAGGCCCAGCCCGACCAGGCCCAGCGGCATCAACAACCAGGGGCCCGACGGCAACCACCGCAGCAGCGACTTGGTCTCATGGACATAAAAAGGGAAGGAGTACGGCAGCGCGACGTATTTCGCGTGAAACGCGTACGCGAACTTCTTTGCGAACAACGCGATCGCATCCCCCGGATGTTCGCGCATCCACGTCAGGGCCAGATTCCTGAAGTACGCAGACGCCTCATCGTCGGTCACCGCGCGTCCCAGGGCCCGGCCGGCGACTTCGCGCACGTCGTGGGCCTGCCCGGCGATGCTGGGGCGGATGCCGGGGACAGGCTGGTAAAACCCGGTGGCGGTCGGCGAGTTGCCGATGTAGAGGTTGAGGCCGCCGTGTGACGCCACCGTGAACCATTCGTCGGCGACGATGCCGTTGCGGATGGCGACCGGGGCGAGTGCGATGAGCAGACCGGCGAGGAAGACGCCCGCCTGGCGTGCCCGGCGAGCGATCAGCAGCACCAGGATCAACCCGGCGGCCACGGCCATCATGTTCGGGCGGTTCAGCGCCGCCAGTCCGAATGCCGCGCCGGCCAGTGTGAACCACCGCGATGAATCGCCGCCATCGGATCGCACGGCCCACGTCAATGCGAGCAACGCACCGGTTGTGAGTGCGGTGTCAATGGACGCCTGAAGAATCAACACCTCGTAGAACGTGATGACGCCGGTGGCCATGGCCAACCCGGCTGCCCACCATGCGGCGCGGGTGTTGGCCCAGGCATTGGTGATCACCCAGAGTCCGCCGACGCTGATGGCTCCCAGGAGCACCTGAATGACGCGGACGCCCGTAAACGAATCCGTGACGGCGAGACCGGCAGCCAGCACATACATGTAGAGCGGAGACAGGTAATACAGTCCGGGACCAAGCCACAGATCGCCGGCGACAATCCGTCGGGCCAGTTCCGCGTACGCACTGGTGTCGAGTCCGCTGTCTTCACTCAACATCGGGTGATCGGCGAGCTGTGCGACGACGATCACCTTGATTGCGAGCGCGACCGCAATGATCACAAGCAGCGGGCGTTTCGCGGTGTGCGCCATGGCGATGTCATCCTTCACGCGGTTACCTGCCTTCGTCAATTATCCAGATACTCCAGTATGAGTATTTGTGACTATTTTGTGAAGATTTCTTGACCGACAACGATTGGCGGACGTAGGATTCACCACCCTCGTGGCTTTGCGACGAAGTTGTCCGAATGGTGCGCGTAGCGCATCTGAGGGGAACTTTATGCAGACGCGAGTTTGGAGGAGGAGTTGGAATGAAGAGAGTCCTAGGAGGAGTGCTGCTCGTTGCCGGACTACTGGCAGTGACGGCGGGATCGGCCAACGCGCAGGCGATTGGTCAGATTTTCGGAAAGGCCACAGACTCGTCCGGCGGCGTGCTGCCGGGCGTGACGGTGACGGTGACGGGGCCAACGCTGCAGCAGCCGTTGTCCCAGGTGACCGCGAGCTCAGGTGCCTACCAGTTCCCGGTCGTGCCGATCGGTGCGTACACCGTGACGTTCGAGCTGAGTGGCTTCAAACGCGTGGCCCGGCAGGACGTTCGCGTCACATCGGGCTTCAACGCCGAAATCAACGCGACGATGGACGTCGGCGCGATGACCGAAGAGGTCACTGTCTCGGCGGCGGCCCCGGTCGTCGACACCAAGAAGACCACGACGGGTGCGACGTTCACGGCGGACATCCTTGAGAAGATTCCGACGGCGCGTGACCCGTGGCAGATCATCAACATGACGCCGGGTGTGCAGGCCGGCCTGAACGTCGGCGGCTCCTCGTCCGGTCAGCAGGTCGGTCTGGCCTCGCGCGGCACGAGCGCGTCGGTGCAGTGGAACCTCGAAGGCGGCTCGATGACGGACCTGTCGTCGAACTCGTCGGCGATGTATTACAACTTCGACTCGTTCGAGCAGATTTCGGTGACCAACGGCGGCGGCGACGTTTCCGTCCAGTCGTCGGGGCTGTCGATCAACCTGGTCACGAAGAGCGGGTCGAATGTGTTCAAGGGGTCACTGGTTGGCACATTCCAGAACGACAAGTTCCAGGCCAACAACGTGTCGGAGGAGTATTTCAAGCGGGGCACGACGGGGTTCCTGTCGGGCGCGCCCGTGTTCAAGATCTACAACATCTCCGGCGAATACGGTGGCCCGCTGGTCAAGAACCGTCTGTGGTGGTGGGTGGCGCTCGACAAGCAGGACATCAACGCCGGTGTCGTCAACTTCTTCGACCGTGCCGCCAGCGCGCAGTGCAACGGCTATGCGGATGCCCAGCGCGCGGGCCAGTTGCTGGGGACGATTGCCTACGGCGACCTGCAGAAGATCAAGGACTGTCTGAAGAACGACAAGACCGTCATCAAGAACAAGCAGGGCAAGATCAACTTCCAGTTGAACGCGTCGAACAAGTTGCAGTACCTGTTCATCTCGGACAACAAGTACCGCAACGCGCGCGGCGCGTCGGACGTGACGGAACTGGAAGCCGTCACCAAGCAGACGTCGGACATCTGGCTGAAGTATTTCCCGCTGCCGACGCATCAACTCACGCACACGTGGATTGCGAGCGACCGGCTCGTGTTCAACAGCATGCTGACCAATGTGGCCGGCGGGTTCTATCTGGACTATCAGGACTCCATTTCGCCTGAGGTCTGCGGTTTGACCAAGTACACCGGTGGCAAGGAACTGTCGTCGTATCCGCAGGCGTCCAAGGCGCAGTGCATGTTCAACATCCAGCCGCAGACGATCCGGACGACCGGGAATCAGAGCCGATCGCTCGGGGGATCGTACCAGACAATTCGCCCGTCGCTCGAAATCAAGACGGATGGGACGTATTTCGTGACGAATTTCCTGGGTGGCGACCACTCGCTGAAGTTCGGCGTGGGCTACCGCAACAACCCGATCACCACCTACAGCCACACCAGCGGCGGCGGTCGCGCCACGGTGCAGTGTGTCGGCAACTCCCTGAACAACTGCCTCGACGGCAAGACGTATGTGCCCGTGGGGTCGGCAGCGGGCCTGGTGCCCTATTCGGCGGCGTTGTCGCGAAACAGCCTGACCAACAACGACTGGTGGATGTGGAGCGGCTACCTGCAGGATTCGTTCTCGCGCGGTCGCCTGCGGGTGAACGCGGGGCTGCGCTACGACTGGCAGCAGTCGAAGTGGCTCGGTGGCTGCGTGCCGGCCAACCCGGTCATTCCGACCATGCTGCCGGCGCAGTGTGAAGGCGAAATCACGGAAGGCGTGAGCGCCATCACCGGCAAGGTGGAACCGCTCCAGCCGTTTGGCAACCTCTCACCGCGTGTGTCGTTGACCTATGACCTGTCGGGCAACGGCAAGACCGTGCTCAAGGCGAGTGGGTCGTACTATTACGCGACCAAGATCACCCTGGCCAACGCGTTCAGCAGCCTGGGGGGCGTTACGCTGACGTGGGGGAACAACCAGAACAGTGGGGCCTGCAGCACCGCGGCCAACGCGCCCTGCTGGACTGATGCGAACCGGGACGGCTTCATGCAGGTCAACGAGCTGATTGGCACGCCGAATTCCAGCACGAGCCGTTTCGACCTGACCACCGGCGTCCTGGCTCCAGGACAGAACGCGGTCGACAAGAGCTCGAAGATTGGCCGGACGCGTGAGATGACCCTCGGCCTCCAGCGCGAGTTGGTGGGCAACCTGGCGGTCGGGGCGGACTTCATCTACCGCCGCTACGATAACGGCACGGCGGGCTTCCAGATCGGCTACCAGCCGGGTTCGGCTGGCTTCTCGCTGCAGCTCTACAGCGGTCCGTTGACGCACACGGACGCAACGACCGGGAAGACCGCCACCTATTACGTCATCCCCTCAACCACGCGGCGCCCGACTGGCACCACCGGCATCACGATGACCCGGCTGAGCTACGAGGACTACAAGGGTGTGGACCTGACGCTGAACAAGCGCTACAGCGACAAGTGGCAGGCGAATCTGGCGGTGACGATTCAGACGCGCAATGACTTTGGCGGACCGATGCACGCACTCAGGAACCCGACGGGGAACGAGTACTTCGAGGGCGTCAACTCCATCGCGCGTTACCTGATCAAGTTCAACGGCAGCTATGACCTCCCGTGGGGCATCATGGCGTCGACCAACCTGAACATCAACGATGGCGCCATTCGGAACCTCTCGATTAACGGTCCTGGTGTGCAGCCGTTGGGCACCGCGGTCAACGTGGTGACGGGTGCGACAGCCGCATCGACTATCAACTACTCCACGCTGAACTTCGAAAAGCAGGGCACGACGCAGTTCGAGCGGCAGGCGATCTGGGACATGGGCGTGCACAAGACGTTCACGTTCCGGGGTGGCCAGAACCGGCTCAAGGTGATGTTCGATGGCTTCAACATCCTCAACAGCGACCTGATCCTGGGTTACTCGAGCAACAACATCAGTCTGCTCGGGTCGACGACCAACCCAATCATTCCGGCCGACCGCATCAACTCGATCCTGCCGCCGCGCATCTTCCGCGTCGGCGCGACGTTCTCGTTCTAACGGACGGGACCTCTACACACGAACGGCCCGGGAGCTCACGCTCCCGGGCCGTTTTCTTTTTGAACCATGAACCGATGAACCATGAACCCGCGGCGGCGGTCTGTTGGCGCGCTCAAGTTCAGCGCGCCCTACGTGCCCCCGCCGCGGATGGGTTCCATCGGCGGGAGTGCCACGGCGCGGTAGCCCTGTCGGGACCGCACGCGGAGGCCGGATGGCACCGGCTTCACTTCGATCTTGCGGAACGTGCCATCCATCGCCGGATTGTCCGGCTGGTAGCCAATCACGTAGTAGGTGCTGGTATCGCGCACGACGAGATTAAACGCGCGCGACATGTCGTCGATGTTGCGGAAGCGAAGGCCGCCGGTCGCGGAAGCCAGGATAAGCGGACCGTCCTCGCCCGTGTCCCACGCGGTGGAGCGGCCCGCTTCGGGACGGATGACGTCCGGAGTGGCACTGGGCGACCCGACGAGACCGCGTGAGTCGATGTTGTAAATCACGGTACCGGCCCGGGCGGCCTCCGCGGCGATGGTGATCAGATCCTGCCGTGATTCCTCGACAAAAAAACCTTCGGAGAGAAACACCACGGTCTTGCGACCGGGAATGCGGCTCAGCCGATTCACGACGTACCGCAGATTCTGCAGCGTGTTGAACGTGAGAATGCGGGCCTGCCGCACGTAGAGTTTGGCCTTCTGCTGAATCAGGTTCTCCACCTGATTCGCGCCGCCGTTGAGCTGGCAATTGAACGGATCGTCCTTGCAGACCTCGGCGGTGATGCGACTGACGACCTCCAGGCTCCCGTCGGCGATGCGAAGCGCGTCGATTTCGCCCGGAACACGAGGGAACTCGCGGAACGTCGACAGCAAGGCCTGCCTGTTCTCGAAGCCATGTTCCACAGCCTGAATGGCGCCGATGAGTTCCGCCCTGCTGGTCGTCAACCGGCTGTTGTGCATCTGATTGTTGTGAAAGACGCCGCCAAAGTCGCCAGGGCCGATGTTGTCGCGAACGAATTGTTCCGCGCCGACTTTGGCCCGCTGCAGCCCCTCGTGGTCCATGTGCGCTTCATCAAAGAGCACAACAAAGATCCGCCTGGCACGATCCTCCGGCGCGACCAGAGAGTCTCCTGTCTGAGGAAACAACTGGCCCCCACGCTCGTGGGTCACCATGTAGAACTGTTCGATCTTCTGCGACCGCCCGTCTTCGAAGAGCTGCAGATCCTCAGCCTTGAGTCCGGGCACAAACTCTCCCCGGCGGTCGTGGACGATCAGGTCCACCTCGACGAGAGCCGTCGTGCTGCGGAACATCGGTTGGCTGGGAGGCTGTTGGGGCGGCGACTGTTGACTGGCCACGCGGGAGGGCAGACAGATCAGCAGGCCGACGCCGACGCAAAACCCGAGTCGCGACAGGGGCATAGTGAGGGGCTCCTCTTGAGGACCGAGGCCGCTATCTTACTCCCGGCCCGGGTACCGCGTCGGCGCGGGTCAGGGTAACATCGGCATGTTTTCACCATGATGAACTTCAGACCGGTCCGGCTCGTCGCGTGCCTGTTGGCCCTGACAACGGGTGTGACCGTTGCCGCACAGTCCCAGGCGCCGACGTTCCGATCTGGTGTCGTGTTGGTCACCGTGGATGTCGCCGTCTTTGACGGCGACGGACGTGCGGTTCCCGGTCTGGACGCCGGTGCGTTTGAGGTCCGCCTGAACGGGCGGCCCCAACCGATCAAGGTCGTGAGCTACCTCGAGGCCCGGGGGGAACTGACGACCGCCACACCTGCTCCGAAGGCACCGGCGCGTCCCGCCTGGGATGGACGCCCCGGACGCCAAACCGTCACCAACGCAGGCATCGTCGATCCCAGGGCGGCTGTTGGAGAGGATCGCGTGTTTGTGATCCTGATCGACAATCTCTCAATCCCGTCGAGTCGTGGCCATCGGTTGTTCCTGGCGGCGCAGAAATTTGTGTCAGGGCTGCCGCCGGGCGATCCGATCGCCGTGGTCCATACCAGCGATCCGTCCAGACCCGTAGGACCGACGCTGAATCGTGACGTCATCATCAAGGCGCTCTCGGAGATTCGTGGCAGCGCCGTCGACCTGTCCTCGGTGCAGGTGCAGGGCCAGGCCGATGCCGACGGCCCAGCGGGGCCTGTTGGCATTCATCAGGCTCTGGAGATCGACCATGGCGTGGCACAGGCGCTCAAAAATGCGATCGCCCAGGCGTGTTTTGCCGGCGACACGCGCGAGGTCGACGCCCAGGTGCTCGACGTCTTGATCGCCCAGAATCAGTGCGCCGGTCGTGTGACCCGGGATGCACGCATTGTGGCGGCGCAGACCAAGCAAATCCGCACCAACCAGGTCAGTGCGATCGCCGGTGTCATTGCGGCGATGGGTGCTGCCGACGGGATTCGACATCTGGTCATTCTGTCGGATGGCATCGCCGTCGGGCGTGCCACCGAGTCGCTGAATCCGGTGGCCGAGGCCGCGGCTCGCGCGGGCGTGCAGGTGAGTGTGCTCATGGAGGACCACGACATGAGTCTGGGCGATGAGAGCCGATCACCCAACGTCGTCGCAGGCACCGATCCGGCGATTCAGCGCCTCGACAACGGCGCGCCAAGCCGCCGTCTCGAGGACCAGCGCATGTTGAGGGAAGGGCTGCAGGCGGTGACGGGTGTGGTGGGCGGCCAGTTCTACCGCGTGGTCGGAGATCCGGCACCATTTTTCGAACGGGTACGCACGGCAAGCGCGGCGGTGTACCGACTGGGAATCGAATTGCCTGCGGGGTTGACGGCCGGACAGTCGATGACCGTGGACGCACAGGTCAAGCGGCCTGGTGTGTCGGTTTTCGTCAATCGCCACGCGTTTGTCCCGGCCCCGGCCCCTGCGGTGCCGCCAAAGATCGTCACGACCGATGACATGTTGAAGGCGGCGGTGTCCGCCGGCGAGGAACATGGCGCGGTGCCGTTGCACACGGCCACATTGTTGCGACGTGCGCCCGGCGGCTCCGGGCATGTGGAGGTTACCCTCCAGGTCGAGGTGCCCGCGTCGGGCACGCCCGTGCGCGGGCCCCTCGCCGTGATGTTCGGTGTGGTGCCGATGCGGGATGGTCGACCCGCCTCTGGAGCGGCCATGACGAGTGGTCGTCAAGTCATCGCCGCCGCCGGACCCTCTGGCGCGTTCCAGTCGAGCTTCGCGATTCCGGTTGCGCCTGGGGTGTATCACCTGCGAGTGGCGGTCGCCGACGCCGAGGGTGCGCTGGGCGCGATTGCGACCGACCTGGACGCGAATCTGCCGACACTCGGGCCGTTTCAGGGCAGCGACCTCCTCGTGGCCTGGGTGGATGCCAACGGGCAGCCCCGGTTGATCGCGCTCGATCCGATTCCCGCCGCGGCGACGGGCGTGCGCGCGGAGCTTGAACTGTATCCACCGGCCGACGGTCTGCGGATCGACGACGTGCAGGTGGAAATCAGCGTGACGAAGGCGGGGGATGCCGAGGCGCTCGACGAACGGTTGGTGACACCACGCAACACCAACGGGGTATGGCGGGCCGCGACGGAGTTTTCTTCCGACATGCTCGGGGAAGGCCGCTACACCCTTCGCGCGCGCGTAACCGTCGGCGACACGGTCGTGGGGTCCGCGCTCGCGACCTTCGTGCGCTGAAAATGCGCTGAAAAGCCTCCCGACGTCTTTTTCAGCGCAGTAACGCGGCCAATTGCTCGACTTCGCGGCCGTAGGTTGTGCGCGGCGCGGTATCCACAAACTGCTTCGCGAACGTGCGCGCCTCGCCGATGCGGCCTGACTCGGCCAACAGTACGACGAGGTTGTACATCGCATCAAACTCCGTGCGATCGAGTTCAACGGCGCGTTTCCACTGATCGATCGCCTGATCGCGCCGCCCGGATCTGGCGAAGACCACGCCGAGCGTGGTGTGCGCCTTCGCGAGCACCGGATCCCGATCGATGGCCCGCCGCGCAAGCCCCTCGGCCGACGCCAGGTTGTTCAGGCGGAGATGCATCGCGGCGATGTTCTGCAGTGCCAGGGCATTGCCGGAGTCGACGAGTAACACACGCTCGAACGCCGCAATCGCCTCAGCAAACCGGCCGCCGGCACCATAGGCCACGCCCAGCGCATTCAGCGCCTCCACATCGTCATCCGGCAGCGTTCGCAGCACGGTGAGGGCGCGCGGCACGTCCAGTCCGCTCTCCGCAAGGTAGAGGCCAAGGCGAAGCCGGATCTCGTCAGCCGCGATGCCCAGGGTCAGGGCCCGGTCGAGCACACCGACGGCCGACCGCGCATCACCGGCCGCCCAGTAGGCTCTCGCCAGTGAGTCGACGGCGTCTGCGGTGTCGGGCCGCACCGTCAGCACGGCAGAGAGCAGGGCGATGGCTTTCTGGTAGTCACCGGCCAGCAGCGCCTCGTCGGCGTGATGCATGTCACGATTGACGCCGGCGAGGTTCTTGAGGTCATCCGCCTCGGTGTAGACCGTTCGCGGGGCGGCGCTTCCCGACACATAGCCCAACGATCGCAACGTTGCTGCCACGTCGGCGGCTTCGCGCCCAGGCCTCGATGGTGGGGCCACGTTGAAAGTTTTCAGCACACCCGCGAGGAGCTGCGCCCGATCCTGCCTGGGCTGGGCGATGTTTCTCAGCTCGCCGGGGTCGGCGATCAAGTCGTACAACTCGACGATGGGCTGATCGATGAACTTTTCGCGCTCGACGATGACGCCCCGCAGGGGGGCCCAGCCGCGCACGAGGTTGTAGGTCATCGATTCGAAGTAGGTGGGGCGGTCGGCGCCTGAGCCGGAGGCGATGACCTGGCGCAGGGACGCCCCGGGCCATGATTCGTCTCCGGGCAATCCGAGCGCGTCGAGAACCGTGGGCGCAATGTCGACGTGCCGGGCCGGTGTATCGATCACCCGTCCCCGCGGCGCATCCTGGCCGGGTGTAATCGTGGCGACGATCAGCGGTACGCGCAGGGTGGCTTCATACGCGAACATGCCGTGCGTCAGTTCGTTGTGCTCCCCCAGGCTCTCCCCGTGGTCCGACGTCACAATGACCAGCGTGGGCCTTGGCAGCGCGCGCAGCCGTTCGAACAGCGGCCCCAGGGCCTTGTCCACGAATGCGACTTCGCCGTTGTACGGGGCGCTGGCGTACTGCCCCTGAAACGGCTCCGGGGCGGCGTACGGCGAGTGCGGATCAAAGACATGCACCCAGGCGAAGAACTTGCCGGGCGCCTGATCGACCCAGCCCATGGCGCGCGACACCACGGCATCAGCCGGGCGCTCCGGCACACTCATTGCGCGGTCGCCCTGCAATTCGGAGATCTGGTCATCGTACTCGTCGAAGCCAGGCGCGAGGCCGAATCGGCGTGTCAGAGGAAAGCCGCCGATGAACGCGCCGGTCGAGAACCCGGCGGCTTTGAGTCTGGTCGCCAATGTGGCGGTGCCATCCGCGACCCGGTAGCCGCTGTTGTCGCGAATGCCGTGTTCGTATGGCAGGCGGCCGGTCAGAATCGACGTGTGTGAGGGCAGCGTGACCACCGCGTGCGCGTGTGCGAACGAGAAGCGCGCGCCCTGCGCGGCCAGGGCATCCAGATTGGGAGTGGCTGCGGCTCCGCCGTACGACCCCAGCGCGTCGGCGCGCAGGGTGTCGATCGTGACAAGGAGCACGTTCTGGTCTGGCGTCGGGGCAATGGTGTGCCCTGCCCGCTGCAACCACCAGACAACCGCCGCCGCAGCCAGCAGGCCCGCGACGGCGGCAACGGCGAGACGCTTCATTCGAGAAGTCTACTTCGGCGGATAGATCGAGTGGAGCAGGGTCAATCCCTGTCGGCCGACACTCATCACAAGTTGTTTTGGCGTTTCCCCGGCCGGGCGGGTGTACTGGATCTCGTACTGGTTGGCGATGGCCATGGCCATGTTGGTCAGATGCAGTTCCAGTGCACTCTCCGCGGCGATGGTTTCACTTCGGCCGCCGGTCTGCCGCGCCAACGCGTTGGTCAGCACCCCGCGGGGGTCGGCAGTCACCGTGCCGGAGCTGTAGGCGACGATCCAGAACGACGCCTTGGCGTTGATGACCTGCGTCAGCATCTGCTGCGGCTGCATCACGCTGCGTTCGTCAGTGGGCAGTACCTGGAACGCCACAATGGCCCTGCGTGGATTCCTGGCCTTCTGGAGGGTCTTGGCGGCTTCGGTAATGGCCTCAAGCAGGACGGCGGGCTGGTTGTCTTTCGGGAAGAGCCGGTTGATGCCCTTCTCAAGATCCGTCGCCGACGAGGTCATCCGCGTCATGGGGATAGCGGCCTGACCGAACTCCATCAATTCCATTTCCGTGTCGGGATTGGCGGCGGACATGGCCCTGACAAACGTGCCGAACGCCTTCCGGACGTCCTGGATGAGCCCCGAGCCCTGCACCTGGCCACGCTGTCCGATCGAACCCCCGCCGGTTGCTTTCGACGTGTCAGCCAGCAGGACGATGCTGGCCGGCGTCGGCGCCTTCCTGAAGCTGACGACCGTCCGCTGGACCGGCGCGGCCGCGCCTTCGGCGATCTCGCCGACGGCGATTTCTTCGGGCCGCAGGTCCGTCACCGGCTTGCCGGACGCATCGACGACCGTCAGATAAAACGTCTTTGTGTCCTGAGCAGGGGCGGCGACCATCGGCGCGGCGAGTACGGCGAGGGCGGCGAGCACTGCCAGCGTCGGCAAAACACGGCTGAGACGAGACTGGAACATGAAAACCTCCGGCGTGAAGACTACCAGCTAAACGGGGAATCGGGGAACCGGGAATCTATAATCGCGCCATGAGACAGAGAGCGCGGATGCGTCTGGTAGCTGGTGCGAGCGTGATGGTCGCGGCCGCAAGCCTGAACGGCCAGGCCCCGGCTGGTGTGGACCCGGCCCGGTTTGCCCGCATCGACGAAGTCATTGCGATCGATATTGCCGAGAAGAAGCTCCCCGGTGCCGTGGTTGTGGTGGGGCAGGGCGACGCCGTGCACTTCCGGAAGGTCTACGGCCACCGGGCGCTGATGCCGGCCGCCGAGCCGATGACGATGGACACCGTGTTTGACCTGGCCTCGCTCACCAAGGTCGTGGCGACAACCTCGGCCGTGATGATGCTGGTGGAGGATGGCCGGATTCGCCTGAGTGACCCCGTCGCGCAGTACATCCCCGACTTCGCGCGATACGGCAAGGACCGCGTGACCATCAGGCACCTGCTCATCCACATGTCGGGCCTGCGCCCTGACGTGGACCTGGCGGACCCCTGGGTGGGCCACGATGAAGCGATTCGGCTTGCCAATGAAGAAGTGCTGATGGCGCCGCCCGGCCGGCGTTTTATCTACAGCGACATCGGGTTCTTCCTGCTCGCGGACATCGTGGCCCGGGTAAGCGGCCAGCCGTTCGAGACCTTTGTGGCCGACCGCCTGTTCAGGCCTCTCGGGATGACGGACACGATGTTCCTGCCGCCGGCGTCCCTGCGTGACCGCATTGCGCCCACGGAGGTGTGCACGCCGTACGGCTGGCCGTGTGCCGGCCCTGGCGCGGCGATGTTGCGCGGCACCGTGCACGACCCAACGGCGCGGCGCATGGGCGGCGTGGCGGGTCATGCCGGTTTGTTCGGCACGGCGAACGATCTCGCCCGGTTTGCCCGCATGTTGTTGCGCGGGGGTGAGCTGGATGGCGTGCGCGTGATGTCTCCGCTCACCGTGGCGCGGATGACCACAGCGGCGACGCCTGAAGGCGAGGCGAACGTGCGCGGTCTTGGCTGGGACATGGATTCGTCCTACTCTGCCAATCGCGGCGAACTGTTGCCGGTGGGTTCATTCGGACACACCGGGTTCACGGGAACGTCCCTGTGGATCGATCCTGCGACGAAGGCGTTTGTGATCTTCCTTTCCAATCGTCTCCATCCAGAGGGACGAGGGGACGTCACCCCGCTGCGCGCGCGGGTTGCCACGATCGCCGCGTCGGCGTTCACGGCGCTCGACACTGCCGGGCTGGCCGGCACCCGGCGATCGTTTGATGCGCAGACCCCGGCTGTGCCGCCGCCGCCCTACACGCCGGTGCTGAACGGCATCGACGTGATGCGTGCGAATGGGTTCGCCGCGCTCAAGGGCATGAAGGTCGGATTATTGACCAATCACACCGGCCGCACGCGCGACGGTGCGGCGACCATCGATGTGCTGGCCAATGCGCCCGGCGTGACGCTCGCCGCGTTGTTCAGCCCGGAGCACGGCATTCGCGGCTTGCTCGATGCCAACGTGCCCTCCACGCGCGACGACAAAACCGGCCTGCCGATTCACTCCCTCTATGGCGAGACCAGGCGTCCCACCGAGGCGATGCTGGCGGGGCTTGATGCGGTCGTCATTGACCTGCAGGACGTCGGCGCCCGCTTCTACACCTACATGACGACGATGGCGTATGTGATGGAGGAGGCGGCGGCTCGGAAGATCAAGGTGTTCGTGCTCGACCGCCCGAATCCGATTGGCGGCGTGTCCATTGAGGGGCCGGTGCTGGATGAGGCGCTGGCGAGTTTTGTCGGCTACCTGCCCGCGATGCCGACGCGGCACGGAATGACGCTTGGCGAGATTGCGCGTCTGTTTAATGCCGAGAAGAAGATCGGGGCGGATCTGACGGTGGTCGCGATGCGTGGTTGGCGGCGTGATGCGTGGTTCGATGAAACCGGGCTCACGTGGATTGGCCCCTCGCCGAACATGCGGAATCTCTACGCGGCGACACTGTACACCGGGCTCGCGTCATTTGAGAGCACGAACATGTCGGTGGGACGCGGTACGGATACGCCCTTTGAGCACGTTGGCGCGCCCTGGATTGACGGCATGCGGTTGTCGGATGCGCTCAATGCGCGAAACATCCCCGGCGTGCGGTTTTATCCCGTGCAGTTCACGCCGACATCATCGAAGTTTGCGAACGAGTTGTGCCAGGGGGTGTTTGTGGTGATCACCGACCGCAACGCCGTACGCCCGATGCGTGTCGGCGTGGAGCTCGCGTCAGCGCTCCATCAGTTGTTCCCCGGCGCGTTCGAGATCGATCTGGCCCAGCGGCTCTACGGATCCGTCGCCGGCCTCACGCGCATCAAGGCTGGTGACGACCCGGCCGCCATCGCGGCGTCATGGAGTGGCGGCGAGGCGCGGTGGCGGCTGCTCCGCGCGAAATACCTGCTCTATTGAGGTTCATGGTTCATCGGTGCTGTTCCTGGGGCCCGGGTTCTGGCGTTCAGGGTTCCTGGTTCTGGGTGCGGCACCCGGAGTTGGCAGATCCGCCGCAGGGCCCAAAGCGACCTGCGGCGAACCCCGAACTCTGAACCAAGAACCCGAGAAGCCCAGAACCCAGAACGGCACCGCTGAACCATGAACCGATGAACCATGAACCGGATGCGAGGGTTCAAGGTTCTGGTTCAAGGTTCCAGCGTCGGTGTCGGAGCTCAGAACCGCCGAACCAGCCCAAGCGTGACGACCACCTGCCGGTTCATGCCGCTGCCGGTGAAGGTTGTGAGGGTGGACGCAAGTGACGGCCGCAGCGAGGATTGCGGCGAGGTTTGATTGCTGAACTGCAGGCCTGGTGTGGTGACCGTCGGCAGCACACCGGGCGTCGTCGCCGTGGTGGTGACGAACGGCTTGGTCTGGACCGTGGTGGTCGCCTTGTTGGCAACGAACTGGGCGCGGACGCCAAGGCGCAGTCCGGTGCCGGGCGTCAGGTCATAGGTCGCACTCAGGCCGAGCAGACCGAGAGCGGCCGAGGGCGGCTCTTCGAACCGAATCACGATTTCGTCGCGTTCGAAGAAGGTGGCGATGCCAAACAGACTGAACGCGTAGGTGCCGTTCACGCTGACTTCCGCGGCCGTGCCGCCCCTCCGTTGCAGGCCTGCGCCGACAGCGCCGGTGGCGCTCCAGCGGGCCCCACGGCCGATCACCTTGCTGACCGTGCCCATGATGCGGGTTTGACTATGGGCACTCGACGGCAACGTCACAGTCGACTCGGCCTGCAGTCCGGTCGCTGGTGCCGTGCCGAGGAGTTCGAGAAACGCGGCGCTGAAGCTGTCGCTGGCTGCCGTAATGGCCGCCGTCATCTCTTCCGACGGCTCAAGGCCACCGTCGCTTTGCTCCACGGCGATCTCGATCGAGAGTCCCGGCGAAATTTCGCGGCCGACGCGGACGCCGAATGTCGGCCGCACGCCGCCCGTCGACGCGCTGCCGCGCAGCACGCTGTCCAGCGGCGTGATCCTCGCAAACGGTCGGCCGGCGATCTGGCTGAAACGCGCGGCGACTTCGTTCAGCAGTACGGCGCCGTCGCCGAATCGCCACGAGGCGTGGGCGCGGCTTGTGGTGCCGGCCGTCGTCAGAAATGTTTCGCCCGGGGCAAACTGGGCGATGGGGTTGCCGCCGGAAGCCCGCGATTCACTGACCCCGCCGCCGTAGAACTCCGCCGTCCACCGTGGCGCCCCAGGCGCCCGGGGTGATTGAGCCGGCGGTGCAGACTGGGCGACGGCCGCGGCCGGAATCAGCACGGCGACGGCGGACAGGCACACGGAGGCAAAACGACATGTCAGCATGTGGATTCTCGCAGTCCCGGAGTTATAGTGGCCGGACGAAACTATGACACGAATTCCCGCCGCCCTCAGGGTCAGCCTGTTTGTGGTTTGTGCGCTTCCTGTAATCGACGCACTGTGGCCCGAGGCTCCGGTCTATGCCTCGGTCAGTCCGTTGGTCGATCTTGAAGGCGTGCAGGAGGTGCCTCGGGGCCGGCGCGTCACCGAGTCCGGCGTGCTCCGGTCGAGGATGGTGGGCGTGAACGTGGCGTCGTTGCCGGTGCCGCCGTCCGACGCGTTTGCCGCGCGGCCATCGTCGGCGCCGCGACAGCCCGTGCTCACACTGGAACTGTTTCCTGACGTCTTCATCGCGGCGACGTTTGTGCGCTTTGATCCGAATCCGGACGGCGTCACCTGGGTGGGGCGCGTGGTGGGTGACGATCGCAGCAGCGTGACGCTGGTGTATGGCGGTGGTCTGCTGACCGGCAGCCTGATCACCGCGGCCGGCACGTTCACCATCCGCCCCGCAAGTGAATCGGTTCGCCGTTCCTTGCCTTCGACGGCGGGTGAGGCGCATGTCATCGCGGAGGTGGATCAGGCGGCGTTGCCGCGCGAGGCCGAGCCGATTCCCGTGGTCTATTCGCCCGGTGAGCTCGAGGCGGCGGCCGATGTCGTGATGCGGGATACGGCAGACATCATCGACGTGATGGTGGTGTATACGCCGCTGGCGCAGGCGCATGCGGGTGGCCAGACGGCGATCACCCAGCTGATCGCCACGGCCGTCAGTGAAACCAACACGTCGTACGCGAACAGCGCCATCCGGCAGCGCATCCGCCTGGTGCACACCGCGCGAGTGGACTACGCCGAAGTCAGCAATTTCGGGACGAGCCTGAGCGCGCTGCGTGCCGGCAGCGCCGAGGGACTGGAAGGTGTGGCCGCGCTGCGCGATCAGTTCGGTGCGGATCTCGTAATGATGTTGATCCACCCGACGTCCCCGAGTGCGTGCGGCATCGCGTACGTCATGAACACCGTGTCGAACGCGTTCGCACCATCCGGGTACAGCGTCACGGACACCGCGTGCATGAGTCCCGGTTTCACGTTTGCCCACGAACTGGGACACAACATGGGGGCGCACCACGATTGGTATGTGTCCTCGAGCCAGTTCCCGTACCCCTACTCCCACGGGTACGTGAATCCCACTACCGGCCACCGCTGGCGCACGATCATGGCCTACAACGACCGGTGTACGGTGCAGGGTTTTTCGTGTCGACGCCTGCTGTCATGGGCGAACCCGGACCAGACGGTGAATCCGTTTTGTGAACTTGGGAGCGGATTTACCTGCAACCAGTCCCTGTGGTTCCTGCCGGGCGTCAGAATGGGGGTCCAGCCAGGCACACGGTCCAACTGTCAGACCGGCCAGCTCAACTCCACGGAGTGTGACGCCGCCGACAGCCTCGCGCTGAACAACACCGCGCTCACTGTCGCGAACTTCCGGCAGTCGGTGCGGTAACCCGCGATGCCTCAGAAGTAGAGCATCGCGTAGATCACGACCCCTGTCACCGACACGAAGAGCCAGATCGGGAACGTGATCTTCGCGATCCGCTTGTGACGGGCGTCATCGCGGATCAATCCTCGACGGAGCGTGAGAATCGCCAACGGGACCACCGCCGCCGCCAGGACGATGTGCGGGATCAGAATCGAAAAATAGATCACCCGGAGAAGGCCGGTGCCCGTGTACGGCACCGAACCCACCTGCAGGTGGTAAATCACGTACGAGATCAGGAACAGCACGCTCGTGCCGAAGGCCGCCAGCATCGTGCGGCGGTGGTGCGCGATCCGGCCGGCGCGGATGTGGGCGTAGGCGAAGAGCAGCAGCAGCGTGCAGAGGCTGTTGAGCGCGGCGTTGAGCGTCGGCAGTTCGTGTACAAGGATCATCGGGTCACCGTCATGAGAATCCACAGCAGCGGCAGGTAGATGATTGACGCGTAGAACACGAGCCGCGCGTGTTCATGTGTCCGCTGGAACGCAAATCGAACGGTGACGGCCAACTGGGCCAGCCCGAGGACCAGTGCGCCGATCCCATAGGAAGGCGAGGCGAGACCCGCGACGGCCGGCACCACCGAGATGGGGACCAGCGTGACAGCCCACACCACAGCCTGACGACCGGTCATCGCGCCCGTCGTATCCACCACGGGCAGGACCGGAATGCCGGCCCGCGCGTATTCGTCGCGATACATCCAGGAGATCGCGAGCACGTGCGGCAGTTGCCACACAAACATGATCAGGAACAACGACCAGCCGCCGAGTTCGCCGATGTTTCCACGACTGGCCGCCCAGCCAATCATCGGCGGCAACGCGCCCGGGATGGCCCCCACGACGGCGGCAAACGACGTGCGCCGCTTCAGCGGCGTGTAGAAGAACACGTAACTGACCAGCGTGGCGACCGAGACCAGCGCGGCGAGTCCGCTGATCGTCCACCACAACACCATCAGCCCCGCGACCGCCAGCACGACGCCGACCGCCCGCCCTTCCAGCACCGACATCCGATCGGCCGCCACGGGCCGCGTCCGCGTGCGCACCATGAGGGCGTCGGTGTCGCGTTCTGCGACCTGATTGAGCGCGGCCGCGCCGCCGGCGACTAGGGCGGTGCCCAGGCATGTCAGGGCGAGCGCCGTGACATCCACGGGCCCCGGGGAGCCCATGTAGAACCCGCCGGCCGTGGTGGCCACGACCAGGGTGTTGACACGGACTTTGGCGAGGGTGATCCAGTCGGCGACCCGCGAGGGGGAATGGGCGCGTGTCGTCAAGCACTTCATTATGGCTTACTTGACCGGCTTCCGGCCGCGATGCTACTTTCAGAGTTCCTGATCGGGCATGGCGGTATCGTCTAGGGGTTAGGACACATGGTTCTCAACCATGGAACCGGGGTTCGAATCCCCGTACCGCTACCAACAGTCGCCCGAGTCCTACTCCGTCCAGACCAGTGCCCGATCGCCTGACGGCGACTTCAGATCCAGCACCAGCGCCGGGCCGATCCGCTGCAGGTCCTTCACGTCCAGATTCAGCCGCCGCATGTCGAAACTCTCGGCGCCGACGCCGAGGTCCACCTTGCGTTCGCCCATCGCCAGCACCCACAGCGGGATGCGGAAGTTCACGATGCGCTCGTCTGTGGGATCCCACGCCATCACCACCAGTGTGGTGGCCGGCGTCGGCGCGGTCGGCATGTCGGCCACCGCGCGCAGTTGCGTCACCTTCTCGTTGCTGTCGATGTCGATGAGCGGCCGCTGGTCTTTCAGTCGTGCCCGCGCGTCTTCAAACTGCCGCAGCGCATCCGGTGCCGAGACCGTCGAGGTGTTCACGTGCTGGGCGACGAAGTACACCCCGGCTCCGGCAATCGCGCACATGCCCAGCATGCCAAGCCCAACCACGACCAGAGTGATCTTCAGCCACGTGGGAACGGCCATCGCGCCTTCAGTCTACTGCCGTTTCTCGAAGGCGAAGGGGCGCCGCTGGAGCGCTTGCGCCGCCTCCTGACACCACGGGTCTCGATGCGTGGTGCACAGGGTGCGCGCGCGGGTGTACTCCTCCAGGGCCGGCCCACGCTGGCCCCGCAAATCCGCGATCTTTCCCAGCTCCAGGTGCACGCGCCCGCGGACCCACCCAACCGGGTTCTGCGTCAGGGCCAACCGCAGGTCTGATTCGGCGTCGGGCAACCGGTTCATCGAGACGCGCGCCAGGCCGCGTTTGTAGATCCAGAGCGCGCGTTCGCCCGGCCCCTTGGGCCTCGTATCGCGGTCATGCCACGCGAGTCCGCTCGTGAGCATGGCGTCCGCACGCGCCGCATGTCCGGCGCGCCACGCCGCCGACGCCGCCTCCAGTTGCAGCAACCGGTTCTCCGGATAGTCCCGCATCAATCCGGTCATGATGTCGAACGCCTCGTCCTGCCGCCCCTCACGACTGTGGACGAGCGCAAGCGCAAACCTGGCGTCGGTGGCCGTCAGCGGGGCTGTGGCCGCCTGCTCAAGCAAGGCGAGACCGTGCGCCTTGCCGCCGCCAAATCCCGCGATGTAGGCCAGCCACCGTTTGGGAAGGGACAACGCCGCAATCGCGTAGCGATACGTGCCGACGATCAGGCCCGCTTCATGACGCGCCGGCGCTCGGGACAACACCCACTCATGGGAATCAAAGGCCCTCTTGGCCGACGTGAAGGCCGAGGTGACCTTCCCTTCGACAGTCGCCATCCACGAAGCGCGCAGACCGTGCGCCACGCCGAGGTCGTACCGCGCATCGATATCCCTCGGTGCACGCCGCACATGCGCCTCGGCCAACGCGATCGCCCGCTCCACGTGCGTCGTGAACACCGTCGCGCGGTCGCTGGGCGCCGGCGGCATCTGGATGTTCGACTGGCTGACGCTGCCGAGATAGTGGTCCAGCGTGAGCGCACCCCGATCGAACAGCAGATGCATCCAGACGATCGTGGCGAGGGCGCGATGCGCAGCTGACTCGTCCGGATATGCCGCGACAAGCCGGCGCGCGAGGGCCATCGCCTGGTCGTAGTTGAGGTTGTAGGCGGCGGTGAACGCCGCGTCCGCACCGGTGCGCACGTCCGCCCGGATCTGTGCCTGTTCGTGCGCACGGACCGAGGGGAAGGCCACTAGGGCTGCGGCCACGACGACGACCGCGAACCCGGCGCGGCGAGGCGTCATGCCTGCAGTGTAATGCGCTGGCCCAGGCCCGCCGCCTCCGCGCGTTCCACCGCGAGCCGCGCCGCGACCACATCCTCAACCGCCAGTCCCAGCGACTTGAAGATCGTGATGTCATCCGCATGCAGCCGGGCATGGCATCGGCCCAGCAACACCTCGCCAAGTTCACCGAGAATGTGCCGTTCGGTGATGAGGCCGTCCGCCAGGGGCAGCACGATGTCGCCGGCTTCGACCACGGCTGCCGCGCGCGAGTCCACGACCAGTCGGGCCGCCGCCACGAGTTCGCCGGGCATCTCGCGCTGCGTCGGACGGCAGGCACCAACGGCGCAGATGTGCGTGCCGTTGGCAATGTCCTCGCGGGCGACCACAGGTGTTGGCGACGCCGTCGCCAGCACCACAATGTCCGCATCCCTCACTGCGGAGGCGGCATCGTCTGCGCTCCACACCGGGATGCCGCATTCGGCGGTCATCTCCTTTGCGAATCTGGCGCGGTGATCGGCGTTCGGGCTCCACACGCGGACGGCGTCGATGGGTCGCACGTGACGGATGGCCTCCAGATGGCTGCGCGCCTGCACGCCGCTGCCGAGAATGGCCAGCACACGCGCGTCGGTGCGCGCCATCCGGTCCACCGAGACAGCCGAGACCGCAGCCGTCCTGGCTTCCGTGATGTACCGGCCATCGAGCAGGGCCGTCAGCGCGCCGGTTTCGGCGTCCATCAGGATGATCGTCGCGAGATGGGACGTCAGGCCCCGGGCGTGGTTCCCCGAGTAGACCGTGACGAGTTTGGCGCCCATCGTGCCGCGCCCTGCTTCGTCCACCGTCGCGGCCGGCATGACGCCGAAATAGGCACGCGTGGGTCCGACCTCAAGCACGGTGCGGACGGGCTGGACGACCCGCCCGGCCGAGAAGTCGCCGAGCGCGTCCACCATCGCCAGAATAAGGTCCGACATCGGGAGCACGCGCCGGATGTCGGCTTCCGTTAACAATAGGGGCATGACGCCCCACATCTTACGCACGATTGACGCCCATACGGCAGGAGAACCGCTCCGGCTCATCGTGGACGGCTGGCCAGCCCCTGAGGGGGCGACGATGCTGGAGCGCAGGGCGTTTGCGCGAGAGGCGCAGGACCATCTGCGCCGGATTCTCATGTTCGAACCCCGGGGCCACGCGGACATGTACGGCGCCCTTCTGACGGTGCCGGAACGGCTGGACTCGGATGTGGGCGTCCTGTTCATGCACAACGAGGGTTACAGCACGATGTGTGGCCACGGCATCATCGCGGTGACGACCATCGCGTTCGAACGCGGCCTGGTGACGCACGCCGACGGCCGGAGGACCCTCGTGTTCGACGCGCCGGCGGGCCAGATCCATGCGCGCGCGACGATGAGCGACGGGCGTGTGCAGGAGGTGTCGTTCCGGAATGTGCCGTCGTTTGTGTACGCCGCGGCGCTGCCGGTCTCTGTCGCCGGTCGCGATCTGCTTGTGGATGTGGCGTTTGGCGGCGCGTTTTATGCGGTGGTGGATGCCGAGTCGGCCGGTCTGGCGGTGGTGCCGGAACGCCTTGGCGACCTGAAGCGCGTGGGCATGTTGATCGCGCGCGAGGTTGAACGGCTCATTCCGGTGGTGCATCCCCTTGAGGCTGGGCTGACCGGAATTTACGGCACGATCTTCACGGGACCGCCGTCCGCACCGGACGCACACCTGCGCAATGTAACAGTCTTCGCGGACCACGAGGTCGACCGCTCGCCATGCGGCACCGGCACCTGCGCCGTGCTGGCGGTGCTCGATGCGATGGGGTTGGTCGACGACGCCGTGCCGTTTGTGCACGAGAGCATCATCGGCACTTCCTTCCGCGCGCGCGTGTTAGCACGCACGGCGGTCGGGGACCATCAGGCGATCGTTCCCGAGCTGACGGGGTCTGCGTCCATCACCGGGGAGCATACGTTCATCGTGAGCCCGGACGATCCGCTCGCGGAGGGGTTCAGGCTCTAGGTTCATGGTTCATCGGTTCATGGTTCATGGTGCTGTTCTGGGTTCGTGGTGCGTGGTTCTGCGTGCCGGGTTCTGGGTGCCGGGTTCTGGGTGCGCGGTACGCGGTCACGCAGGCGCACCAACTCTGCCTCGCGCGACGCGTCGATCCAGCCGGCGGCTCTGGCATCTCGCAAATGTTCCCCAGTCTCGAGGAGAGAGCCTCGAGCAATGAGCAAGAACTGGCGGAATTCTCTCGGGTAGAAGCGCCCAAACCCTTCAGCGATGTTCCGGCAACTCGACCTCGATGCGGACCTGAGCTGATTGAAAAGATCGAAGTCCTCCGCTGGTCTCCGAGTAGCGAGCACTTTCGCGACTTCGTCAGCCAGCTGACGACTCAGTTGCCAGGCATCAAGTTCCTCGTACCGTCTCGCTCCAACGGCGCCAGCAATAGCACACCTTGTGCCAACCGCGGGCAATGCACCGCGCACCCCGAACCCATCACCCAGAACCGTGAACCCAGAACGGCACCATGAACCATGAACCGATGAACCATGAACATTGGTTCAAGGTTCCCCGGCGCGCTCAACCCCGGCGCGTCCTACCTGAGCTTCGCCAAGTCGATGCGCTCCACGAGTGCGCGCATGGGCGCAGCGTCCGAGAGGCGGGTGCCGCCCACGTGGATGATGTAGCGCTTTTTCACGAGCACCGTGAGTTCGCCGATGCGGTTCTCGGTGTTCCACGCCTCGACGGCCGGAGAGCCTGCGACCATGGTCCCCTTCAGGTAACCGTTCCCCATCACCCGGTTGAACTGTGACTCGGCTTCGGCCGCGAGCGATTCAATCATCGACGACGTGCCGGCGGTATCGCTGATTTCAAGGTCGAGCTGGCCGCCGTCGGCGTGGGTGTACGTGACGGTCACCACACTCGCCACGTCAGGCACATCGATCGTCTGGGCGCTGACGGCTCCGCGCGTCCAGCCGTCCATCGCCGGTACCAGGACCTGCAGGACGTCCGGGGGCATCAGCGCGTTCGGGTCCTCGGTCTTCCCGCAGGCGAGTGTGCCGAGGATGCAGATGGCCGCGAGGCCCAGGCCTCGGGTGAACGTGCCGCTACTTCGCAACATATGTCTTCCGTGCTCGAACCTTGAGACCGGGCTTGGTCATCCTGACCTCGAGTTTGTGTTCCTTGCCGTCGAGTGTCGCCGGTGCGAAGCCGAGCAGGTACTGGCTGTGCAGCTCCTGCACGACGCGCGAGAAGGTGGTGTTGAGGTCTGCAGTCTTCTTCAGTTCAAAAAAGCCGCCGCCGGTCTCTGTCGCAATCTTGCGGAACGATCCGCCGGGGCGCGTTGTCGTCCACCGCTCGCCGTTGTGAAAGGTGGATTCGATGCCGATGGCGTAGACCATCACGTCTTCGCGCTGGGCGCGATCGAGGACTTCGCCGTTGCCCTTGGAGGAGCCCCAGTCCTCGCCGTCCGTCAGGGCCACCACCACACGGCGGCCGGTGGCTTCAGTGAGATGGTCCAGGGCGGCATCCACGGCATCCCAGAGCCGCGTTTCGTTGCCGTACTGCATTTCGGTGCGGATGTAGCGGACGAGACCGTCCCGATCGGACGAGAGGCCGGGGCTGAACCGCACCTTCGAATTGAAGAATCCGACGGCAGCGGAGTCGGCGGGCAGCATCCGGATCACGAATTGCGCCGCCGCATCCTGCACGAACTCGATGTTCATCGTCATGCTCGCGCTGGTGTCAAGGGCGAGCACTGCCGAGAAAGGCACGATCTCATCGTTGAAGATGGTGACCGCCTGCTTCTTGCCGTTGTCGTAGATCTCGAAATCGTCCTGGCGAAGTTCGGGCACCAGTCGACCGTCACGGTCGGTGACGGTGGCGTAGACAGGCACCGTCCGGGTGCCCGACCGGAACATGGGCTGTTGCTGCGCAAGTGCGGTGGCCGTCACCGCCGCTGCGAGCAGGAACGCCGTGGTGGTCAGTCGTGTCATTTGGCCACGTAACTCTTTCTGGCGCGCGTGGTCAGTCCGGAGCGAGCGGCGCGCACCTCAAGTGTATGCACTTTGCCGTCGATCGTCTGCGGGGAAAAGCCCAGCACGTACTGGCTGTGCAGCTCCTGCGCAACACGGGTGAATGTGGTGTTCAGCTCATCCGTCCGCTGAAGTTCGAAGTAGCCGCCGCCGGTTTCGTCAGCCACGCGGCGCAATCCGCGGTCCGGTTGCGTCACGCCCTGGCCCCGCATCCGCGACCGGAGTCCAATCGCGTAAATCATGAACTCGTCCGCCTGAGCCCGCTTCAACACGTCCTTCTGGCTGCGGTCGCTGTGGTTGTCAGCCCCATCCGTGAAGGCGAGCACCACGCGGCGCCCGCCGAGGGGAGCGAGTGCGTCCATGCTCCGGTCAATCGCATCCCACAGCGCCGTCGGGTTGCCGACCTGCAGGTCCTCGCGGACCGCACGCATCAGTTGGTCGCGGTCGCCGGTGAACGCCTCGGGCGCAATCCGGATCTTGTTCCTGTCGCTGAAGCTGCCGACGCGCGCGCGGTCTTCCGGCAACAGCCGGATGACGAACTGTGTGGCCGCCTGTTTCAACAGGTCGAGGTTCATCGTCATGCTCCCGGACGTGTCGAGCATGACCACCACGGAAATCGGCTGGGTGGAGTTCTCGAAGAGCGTGAGGTCCTGCTTCCTGCCATTATCGTAGACCTCAAAGTCGCCCCGTTCCAGGTCAGGGACCAGACGCCCGCTCGCGTCGGTCACCGTGGCGTAGATCGGCACCGTCCTGGTGGCCGAGCGGAACGTGGCCTGTTGCGCCGCGCCGGGGGTGGAGAAGGCAAGTCCGGCGAGCACGGTTGCCGCAAGGAGCGGACGCACAGGGGGCATGGGGCTATCGTAAGCAAAAAAGGGGCCGCCCATACGCAGACACGGGACGTAAGATTGCCGGAATGTCAGCGCTGGTGGTGTTCGATCTTGATGGCACGTTGGTGGACTCCCGGGAGGACCTGGCCGCGAGCACCAACGACGTGCTGGTGGGCCTCGGCGCGCACCCACTGGCGATCGACCAGGTGTGCCGGATGGTGGGCGACGGCGCACGGACATTGGTGCAGCGCGCCCTTGTTGCCGCCGGCTGTGACGCGGACCTGGATCAGGCGCTGGCCGAGTTCCACCGCCGCTACGCCGTGCGATTGATGGAGACGACTCGCCCGTATCAGGGGATAGACAACGTGCTGGCCTCATTTCGCACGGATGCGCAGCTCGCGGTACTGACCAACAAGCCCCTCACACCAACGTTACGGCTCATCGACCACTTCGGATGGACCGGGATCTTCGGACGAATCATCGGCGGTGACGGTCCGTTCCCACGCAAGCCTGACCCCGCGGGACTGCGCGATCTGATGGCCTGGGCCGGTGCGCCGCCTGACGCCACCCTGATGGTGGGGGATTCGATGGTGGATGTTGACGTGGCTCGCAACGCGGGCGTCGCTGTCTGTGTGGCGGGTTATGGATTTGGGGCGGCGCGCGGGGATCTCGAATTGCGGGGGGACGAGCTCGTTGCGCACGCTCCGGCGGAGATCGCGGTCCTATGGTCCAGGGTCCAGGGGTTCACCGCATGAGCAAGCGTATCGGTTCATTCGGCATCTCGCTTCTGACGGCTGCGGACGGGTCGGGGGATGTGCGGCCGTCGCACGCGCGCCAACTACGGGGAGTATCGTAGCCGTGTGAGGCCCCGGGAGGGGATGGTAAGATCGCGCCAATCATGGTGCGACTGAGACTCCTGGTAGTGACGTCCGTCCTTGCCCTCGCTGTGCTGGCCGCTCCGCTGCTGGCGCAGGCGCCGCAACCGGGCGCCAAGCCGACGGTCAGTAAGTCCGGCTACATGTTCCTGGACTTCTGGTTCCTCGCGGGTTACGACTACAACCCGAACGATCCATTTGATCCATCGCCGAAGCAGGTGAAGGGCACCATACCCGCCAACATCCTCGCGCTGGAGGGCAAGAAGGTCGAGATCTACGGCAACATCCTGCCTCTCGACTACGACAGTTCCGGCACCTCATCGTTCATCCTGAACGCCAGTGTGGACGCGTGCGGCTTCGGCGGCGTGCCCCGCATCAACGAGTGGATTTACGTGACGATGAAGCCGGGGCAGAAGGCGCGGACGTACGGGGCCGGCTACGAGATCCTGGTGCGCGGCACGTTCAGCGTTGCGGAAGAAGTCGAAAAGGGCCGCATCGTCGGTCTCTACTCGATCGTCGCCGACAGTGTGCAGTGACCGGGCCATGCTGCTCGACGTAACCGACCTCAAAAAAAGCTTCGCGGCGCCCGATGGCGAGCGTACGCTCATTGTGGACGTCCCGGGCTTCTCGCTTGAGGCGGGAGAGCAGGTCGCGGTGCGCGGCGCCAGCGGATCCGGCAAGACGACGTTCCTGAATCTCATTGCCGGCATTCTGCAGGCTGACAGCGGCACGATCGTGCTCGACGGCAACACCATGACCACGATGTCCGAGAGCGGCCGCGATCGGGTGCGCTCGAAGACCCTGGGCTACGTGTTCCAGAATTTCAATTTGCTTCAGGGGTATACCGCGCTCGAGAACGTCATGCTCGGCATGTTGTTCGGCACCGGCGTGGACGCCACACACGCGCGCGCGTTGCTCGAGCGCGTGGGTTTGTCCCATCGCATGGACTATCGGCCCGGCCAGCTCTCCATTGGGCAGCAGCAGCGCGTGGCCGTGGCCCGCGCGCTGGCGAATCGTCCCAAACTCGTGTTGGCCGATGAGCCGACCGGCAACCTCGACCAGCGACACGCCGGCGAGGCCCTCGCGCTGATTCGAGAGGTCTGCAGGGAGAACGGCGCGGCCCTGTTGCTGGTGAGTCACGATCCGGCGATTCTTTCGGCGTTTGATCGCAGCGAAGATCTCGGCGACCTGAACCGCGCGGCGGCCGCGCACGCGGCGCCCGTGGCGGGAGGCCCGCGATGAATCTGATGTCCCTCGTGCGTCGCAGTCTGCGGCAGCACGCGCTTTCGTCGTTTGTGACCATCGTCTCCGTCGGCCTGGCCGCCGGTCTCACGATGTCCGTGTTTGCCATCAACGCGCAGACCTACGACGCGTTCACGGGTGGCAAGGTCGGGTTCGACGCGGTGCTCGGCGCACGCGGCAGCCAGCTGCAGCTCGTCCTGAACACGGTGTTTCACCTCGAGACCTCTCCGGGAAACATTCCTTGGACGCTGTACAGGGAAGTCGCGGAAGACTCCCGCGTGACGCTCGCGATCCCGTACGCGGTCGGCGACAACTATCAGGGCTACCGGATTGTCGGCACGACCACCCAGATGTTCACCGACTTCACCTACCGCGAAGGTGAAGGGTTTGTGCTGAAGCCGGGTGGACGGATCTTCGACGAGACGAAGAAGGAAGCGATTGTCGGGTACTACGTGGCCGAAAAGCTTGGCCTGAGCGTGGGCTCGACGTTCATGCCGTATCACGGCCTCCAGTTCGACGAGAAGCAGCGGCATCGTGACGAGTACACGGTGGTCGCCGTAATGGAACCGACCAATGGTCCGTCGGATCGGGTGTTGTGGATTCCCATCGAAGGCATCTACCGCATGTCCGGCCACATCCTGCGCGGCACGGGCGCCGTGTATCGGCCGACCGACGATACCCCGGTGCCGGAAGAACACCGCGAAGTCAGCGCAGTAATGTTGAAGTTGCGCAATCCGCAGGCCGGCTTTCTGCTCGGCAACACCATCAACAATCAGGGCAAGGTGGCGACGTTGGCGTGGCCGATCGGCCGCGTGATGGCGGAGTTGTTTGAGCGTATCGGCTGGGTCAGCCGGATTCTGACGATGGTCGCGTATCTCATCGTGGTGGTCGCGGCCGGATCGATTCTCGCGAGCATCTACAACACGATGAACGAGCGCCGCCGCGAGTTCGCCATCCTGCGCGCGCTCGGTGCCCGGCGCGGCACGGTGTTCTCGGCGATCGTGCTCGAGTCCACGACCATTACCGCATTGGGTGTTCTGCTGGGGTATCTCGTCTATGGCGGCATCCTGTCCGCCGCGATGGTGATTGTGCGCGCGCAGACCGGTGTCGTGCTCGATGCGTTCAGGTTTGACCCGTCGCTGTGGATGACGCCTGTCGGCATGATCATTCTCGGTGCGCTCGCTGGCCTCGTACCTGCGTTCAAGGCGTACCGCACCGACGTTGCGTCGAATCTCACGCCGCTGTCCTGAAGGGTCCAGGGTCCAGGGTCCAGGGTCCAGGAGTCCAGAAGTACGTAGGGCGCGCTGGGTTGTAGCGCGCCAGCGAGACGCAGGGCGCGCTGAACTTGAGCGCGCCAAGGAGGTTCCGAAGTGCCGAAGTTCAGCAACACGCTCGCAACTGTCCTTCTCATCGCGGTGCCTGCCCTCGCGGCCTGCAGCAGCGAACCGACGCCACCGACGCCACCCGCACCACCTGCGTCGTCGTCGCCCTCGCCCGCCGTCGCCGACACCCACGGCCATGTTGCGCCGCACGGAGGCGTGCTGATCGAACTGGGGGACCACCTTGGTTTCCTGGAGATGGTGCTCGACGCCAAGGCGGGAACGCTGACGGCGTACGTGCTTGATGGCGGCGCAGAGCAGGCCGTGCGAATTGTGCAGCCGACGGTGAGTGTGGTGTTCGAGACTCCGACCGCGCTTGCCGGGCAAACGTTGGCGATGGGCGGCAAGGCCAACGTGCTGACCGGTGAGACCGTCGGCGACACGTCCCAGTTCGAACTGACCCACGCGGCCCTTCAAGGGCAGACATCACTCGCCGCTCGCGTGGTCGAGCTGCGCGTCAAGGGGCAGACGTTTCACGGGATTGCCGTCACGCTGTAGTGCAGGTCGGGGACGCCGGTCACGTCGAGCAGGCGGGTCAGACGCCGTTCGAACGGCTCCGGTGCGCCCGGGGTGTCGAGCAGCGTGACGTGACCCACTTTGCGGCCCGGCCGTTCGGCCTTGCCGTAGACGTGGGGGATGGCCCCGGCCACAGCCGTGATCGCGGCTTCGGCCGGCAGACGGCCGATGAAATTGACGGTCGCGGCCTGCTGAATCGGTGTTGTCGGACCGAGCGGGAGACCGCAGATGGCGCGCAGGTGGTTTTCGAATTGTGACGTGGGGGCGGCCTCAATCGTCCAATGGCCACTGTTATGCACGCGTGGGGCCATCTCATTGGCCAGCAATCGGTCACCGACCTGAAACAACTCCAGCGCCAGGACGCCCACGTAGTCGAGGTCGCGCAGCAGGCGGCTGATCAGGGCCTCGGCCTCCGGCTGCATCGCATCGCCCGCCCGGCTCAGCGACAGGCGGAGCACGCCTTCCCGATGGTAGTTTTCACTCACCGGATAGTGGACCGTGTCGCCCGTCCGCGAGCGCGCCGCGATGATCGAAAGTTCGCGATCGAACGGCACCATGGACTCCAGAATGCAGGGCACGTGGCCGAGCCGCTCCCATGCCGCCTGCAGGTCTGTCGAGTGACGCAGCACTCTCTGGCCTTTGCCGTCATATCCCTGGACCCGGGTCTTGAGGATCGCCGGGAGGCCAATCTCCGCGGCGCCGTCGATCAGGTCGGCAAGACTGTCCACCGCGCGGAACTCGGCCGTCGCCAGACCCAGCGCCCGGAAGCGGTCCTTCTCGACCAGGCGGTCCCGTGACGCCGCCAGCGCGAGCGATGATGGATACACAGGGCGTCGCCGTTCCAGCACAGCCACCGCCGCTTCCGGGACGTTCTCGAATTCGTACGTGATGACGTCCGCCCACTCCGCCAGCCGGTGCTGGCCGTCGGGGTCGTCGTAGGCGACGCACAGGTGTTCGCCGAACGGCTTAGCGCAGGCCTGTGGATCGGGGCTCAGGAACATGCAGGACACCCCCATCGGCCCACCCGCCTGCGCCAGCATGCGCGCGAGTTGCCCCCCTCCAAGTATCCCGACCTTCACGAGCGCCTATCCCGCGGGTCGCCGACGGCCAGCACGCGCTCGGTCTGCTGCTGGCGGTATGCGCGCAACGCGGCCTTAATCTGCGGATATTTGTTGGCGAGAATACTCGCGGCGAGCAGGGCGGCGTTGGCCGCCCCGGCCTGGCCAATCGCCAGGGTGCCCACCGGGATCCCCGCCGGCATCTGCGCGATCGACAGCAGGGAATCCATCCCGTTGAGCGCCGCCGATCGCACCGGCACTCCGAGCACAGGCAGGGCCGTCTTGGCCGCGGTCATGCCGGGCAGATGGGCCGCTCCCCCGGCGCCGGCGATGATCACTTCCAGGCCCCGCGCCTCGGCCTGCTCGGCATACCGGAACAGTTTGTCCGGCGTACGGTGGGCCGACACGACCTCAACCTCGTGCGGCACCTGCAGCGCCTCGAGGATCTCCACCGCATGGCGCATGGTGTCCCAGTCCGATGCCGATCCCATGATGATGCCGACCAGCGGCGACGGTGTGTCCATCAGAATTTCTCCGATCGCAAGACGGCCACATCGGCCACGAACAGGATCATCGCGTAGTCCTCGTAATACCGCGTCCGCAGATGTGCGGCGACGGCCTCGGCAGTGGCGGCATCACACACGATCTCGACGCGGATGTTGCTGCTTTCGCTCCAGGCGGCCGTGCGCGCACCGCGGCTGCCTCGTCCGCGCGCGTCAGTGATGGTGTACCCCTGCACGCCCAGACGCTGAAGGTCCTTGACCAGCACATTCTCGAGCGCAGCCTCGGTGATGACCGTGAGCAGTTTCCGAATCGCGCTCTGCATGAGACTACCCTCCGATCCTACCAAACAGGCTGGTCGCCATGGCGTGATATAGCGGAATACCCACGAGGACGTTAAACGGAAACGTGACCCCCAGGGAGGCCGCCAGCGACAGCGTCGGATTTGCCTGCGGGACCGAGATGCGCATCGCCGCGGGCACGGCAGCCGCGGGCTCGATCTCACCGATGCCGGGCGGGTGGCGCTGTCGTACGCGGACGAGGTCTTTGCGCTGGCCTGTCTGAACGGCGCACCGCTGCTCCTGCCAGGGCCGAACACCGCCGTGCGCGTCGAAATCGATCCGATGGCTCGGGGAGACCCGCCTGTCCCCGCGTATCGTGGGAGAATGTGATGACAGCGCCCTGATGAAAGTCTTCGGCGAGGCGAGTGAGGGCTATTTCCCGTCGCCCGCGATCATCGCGCAGGAAGTCTGCGCGAGGTACGGCGTCGCTGATCCAGCACCCCGAAGTGCGCGCTGTCCTGGATGCCGCCCGTGACGCCGTCTTCGTGCCGCAGGGATGATTATGTTGCACCTCACTTCGAGTCCAGGCGATGTGGCGACGGCTGTGCGCCTGTTGCAGGCAGGTGAGTTGGTGGCGCTCCCGACAGAGACCGTATACGGGTTGGCCGGTGATGCGACAAACCCGGATGCCCTCCGCGCCATCTTTCGCGCCAAAGGTCGCCCCTCCGATCATCCGCTGATCGTGCATCTCGGTGGTGCCGAGCACCTGCCGGAGTGGGTGACCCGTGTGCCGGACACGGCCTGGCGACTGGCATCTGCCTTCTGGCCAGGACCGCTCACGCTCGTGCTGCCTGCGGCCAGTACGGTGTCGCCGCTGGTGACCGGCGGCCAGACCACCGTGGCGCTGCGTGTGCCGGGGCACCCGGTGATGCAGCGTGTGCTCCGGGAGTTCGGCCGGGGCCTCGCAGCGCCGTCAGCCAATCCATTCGGTCAGATCAGCGCGACCACTGCCGCGCACGTGCAGACCCATCTGGCCGGACGAATCGCGGCGGTGGTCGACGATGGGCCCTGCGTGGTCGGCATCGAGTCAACCATCGTCGATCTCACGACCCACCATGCGCGCATCCTGCGGCCGGGCGCCATTACCCTCGAGATGATTGCGGAGCACGTGTCGTGCACGGACGCAGTGACGAGCCCGGCGCCACGGGTGCCTGGTGCGCTGGCCTCACACTACGCGCCGCGCACGCCGTGTTACAGAATCGGGGCCGGCCTGGTGGAGTCGCCGTTTCCGGGCCTGCGTACGGGGTTGCTGGCGCCGCGCCTGCCCGGTTGGCCGGTGACACAGTTCTGGCCGATGCCCTCGGAGCCCGACGCGTACGCGCGCGCGTTGTACGCGGTGTTGCACGAGGCCGACGCCAGTCGGTGCGAGGTCTTGCTTGTGACGCTGCCTCCTGACGAACCGGCCTGGACCGCTATCCACGATCGCCTGCGTCGCGCCACACGGCCCCTCTAGCGCTGGTGGCCTGGATCCGGACGAATCACCACGGGGACGCGAGTGGTGATGTCGTCGATGGTCAGTCGCGCTTCAGAGGTCCCCGGTGCGACGGGAGGGTTGGGCCGCGATCGAACCGCGTCAGTTGGAACGCGGGTCGTGGCGTGAAGATGGTGCCGGCGGCCGCCAGCGTCTCCGGGGTCAGCCCGCGCAGGCCCGCCGCGCGCCTCGTCAGTCCGATTCCCACGGGTCCCTCCTCAGGTGACTTAAGTGCCGCCGCACAGGTCGGGCAGCGGGACGATCGAGTATCAGGCCTGCGACGACCCCGTCTGCTACCTGCCCGAGACGATCCCCGTGGAGTGGAAGCTGACGCTGAGTCCGATCGTGCGGTAGGTGACAGGCCGCGTACGCCGAAGCACACCCACATTGGTGTGTCGCTCACCCCGGCCGCGATACAATTCGGCGGTCATCATGCGAGTGTTCCTGGCTCTGATTGGTTTCGTGCTGGCCTCCGGGTCGGTTGCTGCGCAGGACGTGTCACGCCCTGAGCCCCCCCCGCCGCCGGCTGCGCCTGAGGTGGTCACTCGCAACGCGTCCGGGGACGCCGCGATTCGCGCGACGCGACTGACCACCCCGATCGTGCTGGATGGCAGGCTCGACGAGGAGGTCTACAACACCACCCGACACATTTCGGACTTCATTCAGCAGGAACCGCTCGAAGGCCGTCCAGCCAGCGAACGCACCGACGTCTGGGTCTTTTTTGACGATCAGCACGTCTACATCACGGCCCGCAACTGGGAGTCGGAGCCCGGGCGTCGCGTGATGACCGACATGCAGCGCGACTCGCGCAATCTCTACAACAACGACCACTTCGCGGTGTTGTTCGACACTTTTTTCGACAGGCGCAACGGCTACTACTTTTACGCCAATGCGCAGGGTGGCCTGAGTGACGGGCAACTCGGCAACGAGTCCCCCAACAACAACTGGAATGGCATTTGGGAGGCACGCACGGCCGACTTCGAGGGTGGCTGGATTGCGGAGTTCCGCTTTCCGTTCCGCTCAATGCGGTTCGACGAAGACGGCACGACGTGGGGCATCAACTTCAGACGGGTCGTGCGCTGGAAGAACGAGTTCTCGTTCCTCACCCCGATTCCGCAGTCGCTGGGTCGCCGCGGCCTCACCAGCGTATCGCGGGCCGGCACCCTCGTCGGCCTGACACCGCCACGGGGTCTCCGTAATCTGGACGTCAAACCCTACGCGACGGCGTCGCGCCTGACGAACCGGCTGGCTGATCCACCGATTGCCGGCAGAGGGGTTGGGGACATTGGCGGCGATATCAAGTGGGGGCTGTCGCCGAACGTGGTCGTCGATCTGACGATGAATACCGACTTTGCACAAGTCGAAGATGACGAGGCGCAGGTGAACCTGACCCGCTTCAGCGTGTTTTTTCCCGAGAAGCGCGAGTTCTTTCTCGAGGGGCAGGACTACTTCAGTTTCGGCAACTCCGGCGGCGGTGGCGGCTTTGGCGGCGGTGGTGGCGGCGGTGGTGGTGGGTTCGGCGGAAACGCGCCGGTGCTGTTCTACAGTCGTCGAATCGGGATTGCCGAGGGGCAACAGGTCCCGATTGTGGTCGGCAGCCGGTTCCAGGGACGCAGTGCGGGATTCCAGGTCGGGGCCCTGCATGTCCGCACCGGGACGTCCGATGTCGTCGAGACGCATCCAACGGATTACTCTGTCCTGCGCGTCAGCCGCGACCTGCTCAGCCGGAGTCGCATCGGCGTGATCGCCACCAGGCGCGGCGTGCCCGCACTGGGCGAAGACGTGACCAGTTATGCCTACGGGGCGGACCTCGCCCTGAACCTCACGACCGAGTTCAGCGCCAGCGGATACTGGGCCCGAACCCAGGAGCGCAGTGTCACGCCGCGTGACGCGTCCAGCTACCAGGCTCGCGCCGGGTACAGCTCGGATCGCTACGCGCTGGAAGGCGACTACCTGTACGTGGGCGACGACTTCGACCCGGCCGTCGGATTTCTTCGTCGACGCGCGTACAAACGGACCAACGCCGAAGGCCGGTTCAGCCCGCGGCCGGCCAGCCTTCCGGGTGTCCGCAAGGTGTTTTTTGAGAGCGAGTTCGACCAGTACGCCACCACCACGGGCAGCCTCGAGTCGCGAGCGATCACCGGGACCTTCCGTCTTGAGTTCAACAACACCGAACGGCTGTCGGTCGAGGTCAGCGAGGCCACTGAGCATCTGGTCGAGACGACGAACCTTGGTGCCGACATTCCGGCAGGCCGGTACCGCTTTCGGCAGACGCAGCTGAATTACGAGCTCTCGCCATCGCGGCGCCTTTCGGGGTTCCTCTCAGTGACACACGGCGGTTTTTTTGGGGGCACGATCACCGAGGCGTCGTGGCGCGGGCGGGTCGCGTTTTCTTCGAGACTCTATGCCGAGCCGTCCCTGTCGTTTAATCGTGTGCGTACGCCATTTGGCGACGAGGACTCCCATGTGCTCGGGTCTCGCATGACGTTCACGCTCTCACCGCGCATGTTCATCTCGTCACTCGTCCAGTACCGCACCTCGGGCCGGTCGATGACCACCAACGCACGATTCCGGTGGGAGTATCAACCCGGCTCCGAGATCTTTGTGGTCTATTCGGATGGCCGATCCGGCGACACCACGTCGCGGGTTCCGCGGACGCTCGACACACGGGCGCTGGTCGTGAAGGTCACACGCCTGTTTCGCTGGTAACCAGGCTGTTGGACTGGCACTGGTTGTCCATCATTTGACCGACTAAATAGGTCCGGATTAGACTTCTTGAGACTTGTCTCATCTGCGGCGTGTCGTCGCATGAGCTGCCGTCGGGGGTCCCGTGCCTGTGTCGATCGTCCGTTTCGCCTCTTCCGTTGTCGTGATGTGCGGCCTGAGCCTGGTGGTTCCGTCACCGAGCCCCGCACAGACGTCCGCTGACGGTCTTGCCGGCACTGTTCGCGATGCGGCCGACAGACCGGTGGCGGGCGCCGTCGTCACGATTCGCCTGGCCGGAGTGGTGTCGGCGACAGCGCGGACTGATGAGGACGGACGGTTCTTCCTTGCCGGTGTGCCGCCGGGGCGCCATGCGGTGACCGTGACCGCCCTTGGATTGTCACCGGCCCTACTGGATGTGACCGTGCCGCCCACCGGGGCGGCCGAACCGCTCGGCATTGTGATGGCGGAGATTGTGCGCGAACGCGTGAACGTCGTCGGCGATGTCGCCGCGTTGACGCGCGCGCCTGGGTCGACGCACCTGATCGACCGTGCGGAATTGCAGCGGTTGCAGACGACGACGGAGGATATTCATCGCATCCTGCGCCAGGTGCCGGGCCTCAATATTCAGGAGGAGGACGGCTACGGTCTGCGTCCGAACATCGGCATGCGCGGAACCGGTACCGATCGGAGCGCAAAGATCACGATGATGGAGGACGGCATCCTTATTGCGCCCGCGCCGTATTCGGCGCCGGCGGCGTACTACGCCCCAACGCCAGGACGTATGGAAGCGATCGAGGTGCGCAAGGGATCAAGCCAGATCAAGTCCGGTCCGATCACCACCGGCGGCGTGCTCAACTACGTTTCAACATCGATCCCGACCGACTTCCGGTTGCGCGCGAATGTGGCAGGGGGGGCGGACAACACACGGAAGATCGTCGCAAGTCTCGGCGACACGTACGGCAACGCCGGGTGGCTGGTGGAGACCTTCCAGTTCAGAACGGATGGCTTCAAGCGCCTCGATGGCGGCGGCTCCACCGGCGTTGATGTGGCTGACTATCTGGCGAAATTCAAAGTCAACACGACACCCTCGGCGACGCTGTTTCAGGAACTGGAGGTCAAGCTCGGCCGGACCACACAGACGGGGCAGGAGACCTACCTCGGTCTCACGGATGCGGACTTCGCCGCGTCACCATGGCGACGGTATGCCGGGTCGCAGGTTGACGAGTTCACATCCACGCATGCGCAGTACCAGGTTCGACATTTCCTGGCGCGCCCCACCTGGGACGTGACGACGGTGGCGTACCGAAACAATTTCTCGCGGGCCTGGTACAAGCTCGAGAACGTGATGGGCACAAGCCTGTCTCATGTGCTGGCGACCCCGGAGGCATTCCCCCAGCAGATGGATGCCCTGACCGGTGTGGGGAGTGCGCCGAACGCGCTCGTGGTCCGCAACAACAACCGCGCCTACTTCGGCACCGGCGTGCAGTCGACGGTCGGCGCTCGGTTCGAGACGGGTCGTGCGCGCCACTCCGTCGAGATGGGTCTGCGCTACCACGAAGACGAAGAAGATCGCTTCCAGCAGGATGACGCGTATCAGATGGTGGCCGGTCGGATGCTGCGGACCCGCGCCGGGGCCCCGGGAAGCCAGACGAATCAGGTGGTGGGCGCGAAGGCGATCGCGGGATTCGTGATGCACACACTGGCCGTCGGACGCTGGACGTTCACGCCCGGACTGCGCGCCGAGTTGATTGATCTGCGGCGGACCGATTTCTCCCGAACGGATCCTGCCCGCACGTCGCCCACGGGCGTGATCGAGACGTCGGTGAATGTCCTGATTCCAGGCGTGGGGGTTGCCTATCGTCTGCGCCCGTCGGTGACGCTGTTCAGCGGGGTCTACACGGGGTTTGCCCCGCCGGGTCCCGGCGCCGCCGGCGAGACCAAAGCTGAGGAGAGTGTGAACTATGAAGCCGGTGTGCGCCTCCAGCGGAGCGCGCTGCAGGCGGAGATCGTCACGTTCTTCAGCGACTACGCCAATCTGCTCGGCCGCGACATGCAGTCGACGGGAGGCACGGGCACCGGTGAAATCTACAACGGGGGGGCCGCGCGCGTCCTCGGCGTTGAAGCGTCGGCACGGTGGCGTCCGTTCCGCGTGGCCTATACCTTTACCGACGCGGAGTTCCGCAACAGCTTCCAGAGCCAGTACGGCCCCTGGGGCCGTGTGGCAAGCGGCGACAAGCTGCCGTACGCGCCGACCCATCAACTGTATGCGGCCGTGGACGTCGAAGGCCGGCTCTGGCGCGCCCGCGTCGACGCGACTGCCATCAGCCGGATGCGCACCGTGGCGGGGGCCGGCCCGTTCGTGGACCTGCGTTCAACGGATGCGACGTTCGCCGTCGGGGCCTCGGCCGAGTACACCCTCACACCGAACGCCCGGCTGTTTGCCAGCGTGCAGAACCTGACGAACCGAGTGTCCGTGGTGTCGCGGCATCCCGCAGGCGTTCGTCCCGGCGCGCCGCGACTCGTAATGCTCGGACTCAACGTGGACTTGGGCCGCTGAGGGTGCACGCCTCGCCGCGCGCGGCGTGGAACATGCCGGCGTGTACACTTGGAGCATGTTCAGCGCATCCGCATACGGCCGCTCGCACTTGATGTCCATCGCGTTTGTGGGTGCCGCGCTCATCGTGGGTGCTGCGTGCAGCGAGGCCCCGGATGGACCACCCCCAATCGTGGGCCCCTCTGCCGAGCAGAAGGCGTTCTGGGCCACGCTGCAGTCACACTGCGGCAAGGCATTCCCCGGCACTGTGGACGACACGACGGAGTACTATCGCGCCGGGCTTGAGGGCCGGGTGCTGGTGGCGCACTTCCGGGAGTGTTCAGACGACAGGATCCACATCGCCCTGCACGAAAATGACGACCGTTCGCGCAACTGGATCCTCACCTGGACTGACAACACGCTACGCCTGAAGCACGACCATCGTCACGAGGACGGCACCGAAGACAGGATTTCGCAGTACGGCGGTGACGCGCCGCTGCCCGGCCTGCCGAATCGACAGATCTTCAAGGCTGACGCGCACACCGCGTCGATCCTCCCGCTCCGGTCAGACAATTTCTGGTTCATGCACTTCGTGGACGACAAGACCTTCCACTACGGCGTGCATTGGCCGACGATGGGCCACTCGGTGCGATTGGCGTTTGACCTCTCGCGCCCGATCGATCCCCCCCCGGCACCGTGGGGTTATCAGTAATCCAGAGAGAGACGTAGAGACGGGTCTGCGTAGGGTGCGCTGGGTACGTAGGGCGCGCTGAACTTGAGCGCGCCATGGGTGGCCCGCTGCAGTTCAGCGGGCCCTACGTACCCTTCCGTTTGAACGTGCCCGCAGTCACGGCTTTGCCGCGCACACGGCCGGCCATCGCGGCCATCACCGCGGCGCGTGTCTGGGCGACAGTGGCTCCCTCGGGGCCGAGCGCCGGAATGTCGAGCATGCCGTCGAGCGCGTACAGTTCGAACACGTAGACGTGCGGCGGGCCTGCCGCCGCCGCGCCGGGGCCGCGATAGTTCGGCCCCGTCACGCTGATCTGACGCGTGCCGTCAGGCAACTCGGGACCCTGCGGCATGCCCTCCGGCAACGACCGCGAGGTCCCAGGGATGTTCCACACAAGCCAATGGAGGAGGTCGTCTGTGCCGGGGGTCACCGGGGCCGACACGTCGTGCACCAGTAAGACGAAGCTGCCGGCGGCCTCCGGCACGTTGGTCCAGCTCAACGCTGGTGAAATCTCATCGCCCACTTGAGTGTGTTTGAGCGGAATCTCCGCACCAGGCGCCCACGGCGCGGTGAGCGTCATGATCTGCATCGCGCCCCTCCCGCGGCCGCCGGCACCGCCGCGCTGGCCGGCCGGTTGTGTGGTGGTTTGCGCACCAGAAGGAGGAGGCGCCTGCGCGGGGATCAGCGCGACCGCGGTGAAGACGAGGGCGGCGGCTATGGCGAATCGTCGTGTGAACATGCGTGGCACCCGTCCCTATCGAAATGTGGCCGGCTGCGTCTTGCGCCAGACGTCGTAGCGCATGCGCAGCGTCTTCACGGGATTCAGATTTTCGCCCTCGCGGATCGCGCCCGGGCCGCGGTTGTCGCCGGGCTGAGAGACGGTGAGATACATCGCGTACTTGCCGTCATTGTGCGATTCGCCGTTGGTGTCCGTGGCCTCGGCCATCAGGATGTAGGCCACATGGGAGGTCTTGCCGTCACACGCAATCGCCGGCTTCGATCCGTCCGCAGGTGGCGGTGGACACGAGCACCGGCCGTCACCACCCGAGTTGTCGGCGGCTTCCATCGCCGCCATCACCCGATCGGTGATGGCGCCGGAGGTCTTGAGGAAGGCGACTTCCGCGTTGGGCACAACCTGGCCCGGACGCAGGATGTTGCCTTGAATCGAGTAGTAGATGTCGGTGCCAGGCACGCGGCCCTGAATGTCCTGCCCGACGTAGCCGTTGGTCAGGCCCGTATGACCCGCCGACCGCCCCTTCAAATCAAGAATGCCGAACTGCCGTGACTGAAACGCGGGGTCAGCGCTCAGCAGTTCGATGATCTGTTTCGGGTCCGTGCCCTTCTGCAACTCACGGAACACCAGCATCTGATTCTGTTTGGTGCCATCCACACTGGCCTGGCATGCGGCTACGCCGATGCCCGGCACCACCACCGCCTGCACCCCCATCAGGAACATGTCGTGCTGATTCACACAGGTGGCCGAGGCGATGACGACGCGCCGGGTGGAGAGGTCCACGGCAATGATTGACCAGGTGGCGGATGCCGTGGCCGGCAGTAAACACGCCAGAAGCACGGTGAGAGCAGTCAGGGTTCGACGCATGCGGCGGATTATGACTCATAATCCCAGGGTTCCCATGTGGTTGACTCACGAAAAAACCGTCCTCATCACGGGGGGCACGTCCGGCATCGGGCTTGAGGCTGCCGCCGTCCTTGCATCCCAGGGCGCCCGGGTCATCATCGTCGGCCGGAATGCCGGCAAGGTGTCGATGGCCCTGGGCGTGATCGAAGCCCGGGCGGGTGGGCTGCCGTATGGCGAGCGCCATCGTCCGGTTTCCTACGTGTGCGACTTCTCGTCTCTGCGTGCGGTGGACCAGCTTGCGGACGCCATCCTTCGGGATGTTCCTGCGTTGCATGTGCTGGTCAACAACGCGGGCAGCGTGTTTGCGAGACGCACACTCACGGCAGATGGTTATGAAGCCACGTTTGCGGTCAACCACCTCGCGCCGTTCCTGCTCACGCAACGGCTGCTGCCGCTTCTGCGCGCGAGTGCGCCGGCGCGCATCATCACGGTCGCGTCCGCCCGGCATTGCAAGGGCACGATGGACTTCACCGATCTGGGGTTCGAACGGGGTTATCAGATCCTGCGTGCATATGCGCGATCGAAGCTGGCGAACGTGCTGTTTGCGTCCGAGCAGGCGCGCCGGCTTCCGGACACCCTAGTGACGTCGAACAGTGTTCACCCCGGACGTGTGGCGACCAACATCTGGTCCGGAGCGCCGGGATGGGCGAAGCCCATCATCAGGTACTGGCTGAGCCGGACGTTCATCACGGTCCCCGAAGGAGCGGCGCCGATCGTGGCACTGGCGACGCGGTCCGATCTGGCCGGCCTCACGGGGCAGTACTTCGATCGATTGGACCAGAGTGAGGCCGCACCGGCGGCCCGGGACCCCGAGGCGGCCGCACATTTGTGGCGCGAAAGTGAACGGTTGATACAAGCGGCCCTGCCCGTGCACGGCGGCCCAAGTTCCGGTAGGCTGAACATCTCATGAGAATGCGAGTGCTGATGTATGGCCTGGTGGCGGGGCTGTGTGTGATGCCGACGGTGCAGGCCCAGCGGCAAGCGGCGCCGGTTCGCGGGGTGACGGTGGTGCAGACGTTCCCCCACGACCCGAGTGCGTTCACGCAGGGGCTGGTCTACGTCGATGGCGAGTTCTACGAGAGCACAGGACTGGAGGGGCAGTCTTCTCTACGCCGCGTCGAGATTGCCACAGGCAAGGTGCTGCAGCGCCGGGCCGTGGAGGCGAAGTACTTCGCCGAAGGCCTGGCGCTTGTGGGTGACGAACTGCTGCAGCTGACCTGGCAGCACAACATCGGCTTCGTCTACGACCGCAAGACCTTCGCCCCGAAACGGACGTTTACGTACGCCACCGAAGGCTGGGGGATCGCCTACGACGTGAAGGGCGGCCTTGTGATGAGTGACGGCAGCGAGAAACTGTTCTGGCTGGATCCGAAGACACAGAAGGTGCTGCGCGGCCTGACCGTGACCGACGCGGGACGTCCCGTGTCGCAGTTGAACGAGTTGGAATGGGTGGAAGGCGAAATCTGGGCCAACGTCTGGACCACCGATCGCATCGCCCGCATCAACCCCTCCACCGGCGTTGTTACCGGCTGGCTCGATTTGTCGAATGTGTGGCCGCTTTATCAGCGCACGCCGGACGCCGACGTGCTCAACGGGATCGCGTACGACGCGGCCGGCAAGCGGATTTTTGTCACCGGGAAGAAGTGGCCGAAGGTCTATCAGATCGCAATCAAATAGTGCGAAGGTATCAGGAGGAGTAGAGCCCATGGGTCAGGTCAAACGCTTTGTGTCCGTCGCAACAATTGCACTCGCCGTGGGAGTGCTCGCGTCCAGTGTCGACGCGCGTCAGGGGGATCCCGACCGCGTCGTGCCGGGTGGGGGTATCACCGGTGCCGGATGGAAGGGCAATGTCATCGACGCCGGTTCGCTTAAGCAGGGCCGGTCGATCAACGACTCCAAGTTCGTTGCCAGTGGCTCGACCATCACGATCAATGCCGGACCGAACAACATCTACTGGAACACCGCACATGTCGGCAACGGCGACTTCACCGCGAAGGCCACGTTCGCCGAATCCAATCACCTGAAGCACAGCAACCATCCGCATCCGTACGGGCTGTTCATCGGCGGCAAGGACCTCGATACGCCGAAGGCGACATTGCTCTATTGCTCGGCGTACGGCAACGGGACGTTCATCATGCGCGGCTTCGCGCCTGACGCGACCAACGGCATCTTCCGTCTCGGCGGCAACCGCGGCACCGCCAACGAAGCGATCCGCAAGGCCGGTCCTGACGGCACCGTCACGCAGGACATATCCCTCAGCGTGCGTGGCGGCAACATCACCTGCAACATCAATGGCACCGATGTCGCCACCTACCCGGTTACCGACGTGGTCGGCGCCGGCAAACTTCCCTCAACCGACGGCATCGTCGGGCTTCGCATCGGTCACAACATGGACGTCGTCGTCACGGGACTGACCATCACCAAGTAACTCTCGGGTCCAGGAGTCCAGGGTCCAGGAGGACAGGAGTCCAGGGGTCCAGTGGTCCAGGAGTCCTACGGGGTCGGAGGCTGTCGCCTTCGACCCCGTTTTTTCTTTTCGTTGATGAAGGGCTGAAGGCTTTTCCACAAGTTCGTGACCGCGGCGCCGCACCGGCCGGCGTGCTCAAGGGCCGACTCCAATTCAGCGGAAGGGTAGTAGCCCCTCGCGACGCCGTCGTGCAACCAGCGTTCAGCCTCAGCCAGCGATGCACGCGCATAGCGGAGAAACGTCGCCATCTCCGCAGCGTTGTACCGTTTCCAGCCTTCAGTAATCGCTGATTCCACGCTCGATGCAGAGCCAAAGAGCTGATCACGGAACGCCCAGTTGTGTTCAGCCTTCGGATGCTCCCGCACAAGCCGATACACATCGAGCTTGAATGAGACTGCCAGCTGGAATGCTGCAAGGTCCTCGAGTCGCTTCACACCCATGCAGTGGCACATTCAACCGCCATGCCACGAATAGCAGCCGAATTCCTTCGACTCCTGCGGACGTGTTGAAAAACTTGCGTACCGCGCACCGCCCACGTACGCATCAAATGCCTGTGGACCCCTGGACCCCTGGACCCCTGGACCCCTGACCCCTGGCC
>Ga0222713_10000494_pt1 | contig 44410 bp, 39 predicted proteins | sample C33_649DmetaG_FD_165061 | JGI IMG/M metagenome (GOLD analysis project Ga0222713, IMG submission 165061) | Estuarine water microbial communities from San Francisco Bay, California, United States - C33_649D | ecosystem: Environmental > Aquatic > Marine > Unclassified | place: USA: California... | reverse complement strand
GCTCGCTGGGCTATCGGCCACCGGCACCTGCGGCGATCAACCCGCAACCACCCGTCTTGGAACAGGCAGAAGCTATGCAGTAAAGTGCGTCAATGAACCTGGCACAAAAAACCAGTCAGGCCACTTGCACTCCCGCTTGCTCTGCTTGCCAATCACCGCCAAACCTTGACCCAGCATGTTGTTTTCTCTGCTGCGACTGGTGATCACGCGCGGCATATCCATCGTGTCTATTAGATAATCGCCATCAGCGCTTCTCTCTATCGCTCTATCCAACCATATCTGCACTTGGGGATCGCGCACGAGCTCTTCGCGCAAATGCTCTGCCGCATCTTCCATCAAGCTTTCGCTCTTGTTGCTGAGCTTTTTTTGCTGCGCCCTACGCTTGGCTCCCAGCTTGGCTGGCATGTTGCAAGTACGCCCACCAAACTGCTCTGCTCGCCCCTCCCACATCAGCGCTCGATGCAGCATGCGTTGATATTGCGCAATTTCGGCAGGCAATGATTCTGTTCGTAGGCGCCGTTGTTCTGCCCACCGCTGCTCGTAGCTATCCAGCTGTGCTTTTGTGAGCACCAAAGCCAAGTCCCGCGCTTGTATGTCTTTGCCCGCCTCTAATCTCGCGATCAACTGCTTGATGCGCTGTGCACGAGAATCAGCAGTGAATTTGGCCATGGGTCTAATCTACTCGCTTGCGTGAATCGCTTATTTTCTTTTTTTGTCTTTACGTGGCCGACCAGCAAACTTCTCCGCCAAAAGTTCGGGCGTGATCTTGCTGTAGTGCTGCTCCAGCATGCCCACGCTGGTGCCCATCTGCCGCGCCAGTTCGTGTATGCCGATGCCGTCCATCAGCGCGAAAGTAGCATAGGTATGTCGCAAGCTGTATAGAGTGCGCGACTTGTCACTGGCCGCACCCACTGCCAAGCCCGAGTCCCGCATGAACTGTCGGAAGCTCTGGTTTAGGTTCGTAGTCTTAGTACCATCGGGCAATCGAAACACGTAATCATTCACGCGCCGCTCCAGCAATTGATCAAAAGTCATCTTTGCCAGAGCGGGAAATCGACTTTGTATGCGCTTGAGATAGTCTTCCGTGTTCGCACGCGCTATCAAGCTCCGCGTGCCCGTCTTGCCAGACACAGTCACCCTCAAGTAGTGCTGTCGGTCTTTCTCAATCCACTCGATGTGCCGCCAGCGCAGGCTCTGCGCCTCTGTGCCATGTCTTATGCCCGTGTTGGCCAGTATCAGCACGTAGTCGCGTAGCAGCTCGCGCATGTCACGTGTTTTGGCCATATGCCCTTGCGCAGACCAATGGCGCAGCTTCTGCACCATTGACCGATATTCCTGCAGCGTGAATGCAGGCCGAGCCTCACTTTTGCGCCCCTTGTTGATCAGCTTGGGTAACTGATGTGCAGTTATCCAGCCGCGCTCCATCGCGTACTTGAACACGGCGTTGAGCGCGCTGTTATGGTTAGTGATGGTGCTGGCCACGGGCTGTTTGCCCATGCGCTCCGCTCGCCACTGCTCAAACTTGTTGAGCAGCACGGGAGTGATGCTGTCTACGTTGTACTTGCCGAAAAAGGGCGTGAGGTAGTGCGTTATGGCGCTGATGTAGCTGTGATACGCAGATTTGCCCGAGCCCGCCTCTAACTGCCGCTGCAGCTCAGTGATCACCGCGTCTGCAACTGCACTGAATCGGCGCGTGTTCTGCGGCAGCTTGTGCTCACGCTTGAACTCCGCGTCGTAGTAGAGCTTCATCGCGGCCTTGCCAGCCATCACGGGGTCGTACTCTCGAGTGCTCACTCGTCGCCATGTCTTGTTGGCCAGCTTTAGTCGTGCTTGCCAGCGACCACTGCGATCACGCCTATACAGCACCACTGCGTGAGGAATAACTTGGATGAGTTCTGCCATAGCTGCGTGAGGCGCAAGATTGCGCGCGAAAAAACACAGCTTTGAGTGTAGCGTCGAAGGCGAAAGTGTGCGACCAGTGTGCTACGGGTTTCGTAGCACACTTTTGCACGTAAGTGCTTGATTATTGGTGGCCGGGGACGGAATTGAACCGCCGACACAAGGATTTTCAATCCTCTGCTCTACCAACTGAGCTACCCGGCCGCTTGCTGCGTGACCTGCGCAAGGACTGCGCGGTCTTTGTCGTTTCACCCGCGAAACCTGCCGGACGAAAGGTCGCTATTTAAACCGCAAACGTGTTCCGCGTCAAGGCGATAACGCGGAATCAGCCTTGATTTCACACGCAAAACCGCAAAAAGAAACCCCGCCGAAGCGGGGTCTCTTGCACAACCTTTCCCGAAGGAGGGAGGGCTCGGGAGGGAACCTTGGTTCCCTCCTGCTCGTCCAGCCTTCGGGAATGTAATTCGCTTACGCGAATTACATTCCCATCCCACCCATGTCACCCATACCGCCATGACCATGGCCAGCGTGGCTGTCGTCTTTCGGCAGCTCGGCAACCATTGCGTCGGTGGTCAGGATCAGGCCGGCGATCGAAGCCGCGTTCTGCAGTGCGCAGCGCGTGACTTTGGTCGGGTCCAGCACGCCCATTTCCACCAGGTCGCCGTATTCGCCGGTCGCGGCGTTATAGCCGACGTTGCCTTTGCTTTCGACAACCTTGTTCACCACCACCGAGGGCTCATCACCCGCGTTGGCGACGATCTGGCGCAGCGGCTCTTCAACAGCGCGCAGGACGATCTTGATGCCGGCGTCCTGATCGGAGTTGTCGCCTTTCAGCTTGCCGATGCCGAGGCGGGCGCGCAGCAGCGCAACGCCACCGCCGGCAACAATGCCTTCTTCAACGGCGGCACGCGTGGCGTGCAGCGCGTCTTCGACACGGGCCTTCTTCTCTTTCATTTCCAGCTCGGTCGCAGCGCCGACTTTGATCAGCGCAACACCGCCTGCCAGTTTGGCAACGCGCTCCTGCAGTTTCTCTTTGTCGTAGTCGCTGGTGGCTTCTTCGATCTGGGCGCGGATCTGCTTGACGCGCGCTTCGATCGATTTCTGGTCACCGTTGCCGTCGATGATCGTGGTTTCTTCCTTGCCGATCTCGATGCGTTTGGCCTGGCCCAGATCTGCCAGCGTGACTTTCTCCAGCGACAGGCCGACTTCCTCGGCAATCACCGTGCCGCCAGTGAGGATGGCGATGTCTTCCAGCATGGCTTTGCGACGGTCGCCGAAGCCCGGAGCCTTGACAGCGCAGGTCTTCAGAATGCCGCGGATGTTGTTGACCACCAGGGTCGCCAGTGCTTCGCCTTCGACTTCTTCGGCGATGATCAGCAGCGGCTTGCCGGCTTTGGCAACCTGTTCCAGTACCGGCAGCAGGTCACGGATGTTCGAGATCTTCTTGTCGTGCAGCAGGACGTAGGGGTTCTCGAGCAGCGCTTGCTGTTTTTCGGCGTTGTTGATGAAGTACGGCGACAGGTAGCCGCGGTCGAACTGCATGCCTTCGACCACTTCCAGTTCGCTTTCCAGGCCCGAGCCGTCTTCAACGGTGATCACGCCTTCCTTACCGACTTTGTCCATCGCGTCAGCGATGATCTTGCCGATTTCGGAGTCAGCATTCGCGGAGATCGAACCGACCTGGGCGATTTCCTTGCTGGTGGTGCAGGGCTTGGACAGTTTCTTCAGTTCGGCGACGATGGCGGTAACCGCCTTGTCGATGCCGCGCTTGAGGTCCATCGGGTTCATGCCGGCGGTCACGAACTTCATGCCTTCCTGCACGATGGCCTGCGCCAGAACGGTTGCGGTGGTGGTGCCGTCACCGGCGATGTCGGAGGTCTTGGAAGCCACTTCCTTGACCATCTGCGCGCCCATGTTCTCGAACTTGTCTTTCAGTTCGATTTCCTTGGCAACCGACACGCCGTCCTTGGTGACGGTCGGGGCGCCGAAGCTGCGCTCGAGCACGACGTTGCGGCCTTTCGGGCCGAGGGTGACTTTGACCGCATCGGCCAGTACGTTGACACCGGCGATAATCTTTTGGCGCGCCGGTTCGTGGAATTTGACGTCTTTAGCTGACATGTGTGTTCTCCTGGATATTCTGTGTGGGTTACTCGATGACGCCCATGATGTCTTCTTCGCGCATCACCAGCAGTTCGTCGCCGTCGACTTTGACGGTCTGGCCGGAGTATTTGCCGAAGAGGACGCGATCGCCGACTTTGACGTCGAGCGGAATGATTTTGCCGTCGTCGGTTTTCTTGCCTTTGCCGACAGCTTTGACTTCACCTTGGTCCGGCTTTTCAGCGGCGGTGTCAGGGATCACGATACCGGAAGCAGTCTTACGCTCTTCTTCCAGCCGCTTCACGATGATACGGTCGTGCAACGGACGAATTTTCATGGTGCATCTCCTCAAGGATCAGATTGGATAATCAGGTAACAAACTCAAGTAACAAACAAACCGCGAGTGAGGCTGCTAGCACTCAACTCAAGCGAGTGCTAATGATAGGGGCGTACCGGGTTTATATCAAGAGGCCCGAGAACCGGGCCCTTGCTGAAGCGAATACTCGCTTACAGTAAAATACTGTTTAAAAACAAATGGTTAATATCTATTTATCGCGGCACCGGCAAGGTGCGGTGGCGCGGGATGCCGAAACGATAAACCGTTTTTCGCTTGCCCAGGCAGGTCGGCGGCAAGGGTGCATGGGGGCAAGGCGGCGCCCGGCGCCCCTCCTCGGACAAGGTGGCGTCGTCCGCAAATTCCTTCCAGATGCCACCGCGCACCGGCCGGAAGGTCCAGGTCAAATAACCACGCGCCGCCGCCAGGCCGACCAGTTCATCGGCATCCGGCGCTTCGGACACGGCGATCTGGTTGCCATTGACGGCTTGCGGGTAGTTGCCGAAAGCCTGCAGGCATTCCAGCGCTTCCATCGAATTAGCGCCCGGACGCAGGCAACCGGGGCGCTCGGCCCGTGCCACATCCCAAGCGCCGAGTTCCCAGCCGGCATCCATCGCCGCACAATCCAGCGCCACAAGATCACTCCAGCGTTCGTTCAACTGCAGCGAAGAACTCGGAATCGAAGTGAAGGCCACCGGCTCGGCTTCGTCCAGTTCGATCAGCTTCTGTTTGAAAAAACCGTGCCAGTGCAGCGTCAGGATCACCGGCGTGTCCGGGCACGGTACGGCGGCGAGCGTGATGCCGACAAGAGGAAAACCGCTGGCGTTGATCTGGTCTTCGATGCGCTCGAGAATCTGCATGGATAAACATCTCCTGTAGTGTGCTGTTAAACTCAAAACAACCGCCACAACTGCCGAAAACATTGAGAGCAAATTCGGTGCCACCGGGGTGCCGGTTCAAACGGCGTCGCATAAACTGCATAACGATCTCCCCGCGCACCGGTTGAACGTTACAAAGTATTGGATAAGGCTTTCCGGAAATGCAAACCAGCACTCGCAACACTGTGCTGCTAACACGCAGCCGCACCGCGGTGTGGCACCCGTGTACGCAGATGAAGCAGCACGAAACGCTGCCCATCGTGCCGATCGCCCGCGCCCGGGGCTGCTGGCTGTACGACTGCGACGGCAACCGTTATCTCGATGCGGTCAGCTCCTGGTGGGTCAATCTCTTCGGCCACAGCGAGCCGCGCATCAACGCTGCACTGATCGACCAGCTGCAGAAACTCGAACATGTGATGCTCGCCGGCTTTACGCATGAGCCGGTAGTCGAACTCTCGGAGCGGCTATCGGCACTTACCGGCGGCAAGCTCGGCCATTGCTTCTACGGCAGTGACGGTGCCTCAGCCACCGAGATCGCGCTGAAAATGAGTTTTCATTACTGGCGCAACAGCGGCAAGACGGACAAAACCGAATTCATCAGCCTCGCCGGCAGTTACCACGGTGAAACGCTGGGGGCGCTGTCGGTCACCGATGTGGCGTTGTTCAAGGACACCTACGCGCTGCTGCTGCGTCAAAGCGTGCAGGTGCCCAGCCCGGACTGGCGGCAGGCCGCCGGGGGCGTATCCCCTCGCGATCACGCCCTCGCCTGCGCAAAGGCACTGGAGCAGCATCTCGAAAAGCATCACGCGCGCACCGCCGCTCTGATCGTCGAACCGCTGGTGCAGGGCGCCGCCGGCATGGCGATGCACGATCCGGAATACCTGCGTCAGGCGCGGGTACTGTGCGACCGCTATGGCGTGCACCTGATCGCCGATGAAATCATGACCGGCTTCGGCCGCACCGGGACCTTCTTCGCGCATGAGCAGGCCGGGATCACACCGGATTTTCTGTGCCTGTCCAAAGGCATCACCGGCGGCTACCTGCCGCTGTCGGTGGTGATGACCACCGATACCGTCTATCAGGCGTTTTACGATGACAAAGTCACGCGCGGCTTCCTGCATTCGCATTCCTACACCGGCAATGCGCTGGCCTGCCGCGCCGCGCTGGCGACTCTGGACATCTTCAAACAGGATGATGTCATCCAGAACAACCGCGCCCGCGCACAGCGCATGACGGTGGCGGCGCAGCCGCTGGCCGCACATCCGCGGGTCCGCCACTTCCGCAACACCGGCATGATCTGGGCGCTTGAAGTCGACGGCGCCGATGCAAGTTTCAGCCGCCGGCTGTTTGAAGCCGCGCTGGTCCGCGAAGTGCTGCTTCGGCCCATCGGCACCACCGTTTATTTCATGCCGCCCTATATCCTCAGCGATGCCGAAATGGATTTGCTGGCTACACGTACGCTCGAAGCCCTGGACGCCACCCCTTGAAACTGACCTTCCTCGGCGCCGCAGGCGAAGTCACCGGCTCGAGCTTCCTGCTCGAGACCGATGACGTCAAATTACTGGTCGACTGCGGCATGTTCCAGGGTGGTCGCGAAGCCGAACCGAAAAACCGTGCGCGTTTCGCCTTTGATCCGAAAACCCTGGATTGCGTACTGCTGACCCATGCCCACATCGACCACTCCGGCCTGCTGCCACGGCTGATCGCCGCCGGTTACACCGGGCCGGTTTATGCGACGCCCGCGACCTGTGACCTGCTGGAAGTCATGCTCGCCGACTCGGCGCATATCCAGGAAAAGGAAGCGGAGTGGATGCAGAAGTCAAAGGCGCGTGGCGCCGGACGGCCGCCGCTGTACACCATTGCCGAAGTGCAGCGCACGCTGCGCCAGCTCAAACCGGTGGCTTATGGCGCCGAGTTCCGCCCGCACCCGGCACTGCGCTGCATTTTCCGCGACGCCGGCCACATCATTGGTGCCGCAATCATTGAACTGTGGATCCGGAACGGCAGCAAGAGCCGCAAAATCGTGTTCTCCGGCGACATCGGCCAGCCCAACAGGCCGCTGGTGCGCGATCCGACGCCGATCAGCGAAGCCGATGTGCTGGTGGTTGAATCCACTTACGGCAACCGCCTGCACAAGTCGATGGACGACACGATGACGGAACTGGAGCACGCCGTCACCGACACGCTGGTCCGCAAAAAAGGCAATGTGATCATTCCTGCGTTTGCGGTGGGTCGCACCCAGGAAATGCTCTACCTGCTGGTCGATCTGCATAAACAGGGACGACTGCCGGAGATGAACATTTACGTCGATTCGCCGATGGCCTTGAAGGCCACCGCGATCACCGCCAAACACTGGGGACTACTCGATCCGGAAGCGGCTGCGCTGATGGAATGGATCAAACGCGGACGCGGCAAACCGAAAATCCATTTTGTGCAGGATGCAGTCGAATCGGTGAACCTGCAGAACGTCAAACACGGCGCGGTGATCATTTCCGCCAGCGGCATGTGCAATGCCGGTCGCATCAAGCATCATTTGCGCAATAATCTGCCGCGCCGTGATTCCACCATATTGATCGTCGGCTTCCAGGCCGCGGGCACTCTGGGGCGGCGCATCGTCGACGGCATCAAAACCGTGCGCATTTTCGGCATCCCGGTGCCGGTGAAAGCCGATGTCTACACCATCGGCGGATTGTCCGCCCACGGCGACCAGGCTGCGCTGCTCGGCTGGCTGGGCCATTTCAAACCCGCGCCACAACGCACCTTCGTTGTCCACGGCGAGCCGACAGCCTCGGAAAGTTTTGCCGCCGCCATTCATGAAAAACTGGGCTGGAGCGGTGTTGATCTGCCGGCACAGCACAGCTCGGTCATCCTGTAAGCCCCATCATCATCAGCACCAGACACCCTACGCATGCTTAAACGAATCATCGCCCTCACCCTGCTTCTGCTGCCTGCAACGCTTGTCTTTGCGCAACCCGCCTCCGTACTGCCTGAACCGGTTGCCCGCGCATTGGCACAGGCCGGCATCCCGGAATCCGCTGTCGGCGTTTATGTGCACGAAATCGGCGCCGATCAGCCGGTGCTGTCCATCGGCGCCGAGCGCGCGCTGAATCCGGCGTCGACCATGAAACTGGTCACCACCTATGCCGGACTGGAATTGCTTGGACCGGCTTTTGTGTGGAATACCGACGTGCTGACTGACGGCACGCTGACCCAGGATGTGTTGAACGGCAATCTGTATATCAAGGGGGCCGGGGATCCGAAGCTGACGGTGGAGAGTTTCTGGCTGCTGTTACGCAACCTGCGCGCACGCGGCATCCGTGAAATCCGCGGCGATCTGATTCTCGACCGTCGCCTGTTCGCCGAAGAAGTGCAGGACCCGGGCGCCTTCGATGACCAGCCCACGCGCCCCTACAACACCGGACCCAGCGCGCTGCTGGTCAACTTCAAGGCGGTCACGCTGCAGTTCATCCCCGATGCCGCGACTCGCACCGTGCGTATCACCGTTGAGCCGCCTCTGCCGCAGGTGCAGATCATCAACAACCTGAAAATTGCCGACGGTCCCTGCGGCGACTGGGTTGGCAAGCTGCGGCTGGATGCGCAGGGCAACGCCGATTCGGCACGCCTCGCCTTCAATGGCACTTATGCGCTGGACTGCGGCGAAGGCATACGCAGCTTCAGCGTACTGGGCCATCGCCAGTACGTCGGCGCGCTGTTTACCCAATTTTGGAAAGACCTCGGCGGCGCATTCAACGGACAGGTGCGCGACGGCGCCACGCCGGATCAGGCGCGCAGGCTGACTACTGCGCGTTCATTATCGCTTTCGGAAATCGTCCGCGACGTCAACAAATACTCGAACAATGTGATGGCGCGACAGCTGTTTCTTTCGCTGGGCATGAACAACGGCGCGCAGGCGACCACCACCACGGCAGCGACCGGCGTCAAACAATGGCTGGCATTAAAAGGCCTCGCCGTTCCCGAACTGGTGCTAGAAAACGGCTCGGGCCTGTCACGCATCGAGCGCATCAGCGCACGTAACCTGGGTGCGGTGCTGCTGAATGCTTATGCAAGCCCGGTGATGCCCGAGCTGATGGCCTCACTGCCGGTTGCCGCCGTTGACGGCACGCTGCGCAAACGCCTGAAAAGCGCCGAAGTCGCCGGCCAGGCGCATGTCAAAACCGGATCACTGTCAGGAGTGCGCTCGATTGCCGGTTATGTGCTGGATGCGCAAGGCAACCGTTCGGTGATCGTGTTCCTGGTCAATCACACCAATGCCTTCAATGCGCAGGCGGCGCAGGATGCGCTAATGGCCTGGGCGCACAACCGCGACAGCAGCGCCTGCTGCGGACGGCAGGACCGGAAACGTCAGGCCAAAAAGTAGCCGCGCTTGCAGCGCGGCTCAGCGCGCGCCTTGTGCAAGCGTATGACGGGTCAGCCAGACCCGCGTCAGCGCCTGAACCACAGCAGCTGCCAGCACCGACCACAGAAACGCCATGCCGATGCCGGTGGCAGGCAGCGTCCACGCCAGAACCATGCAAAAGATGCTGAACGCATAAAACCCGAAGACCATGCCGCGCAGCAGCCGGATCGCCGCTGCACCCCCCGCACTGCGATGCGTGAACAGCACCAGCACCGTACCCATCACCGGGAACATCGCAAACACGCCGCTGAGTCCGGGGCCGAGATGGGCCGCGAAATGCGTGACCAGCAGCACCAGCATTGCCCCTGCAGCCATGCGCAGCAGCATGTCATTGGCCGGCTTTGAAGTGACGGCCGCGGTGTTGCGCGCTTCAGGATAAAACCGCGGCGCCAGCAGCAGTGCTGCAAACACCACGGGCGCTGCGATCATCAACGTCGCATCCCGGAGACTCAGTACAAAGACGGCTGCGGCATAACCCGCATAGGCAAGTGCCAGGCTGGCCGGCCAGTCGTACCGCCGGGCAGCCCAGGCGTAGCTGATACCGAAAGCGAGCATCGCCAGTACGGCGGACAGCGTACCGACTGCCGCATTCGCGGCGAAGTTCGCGCCCTGCTCGACGGCAATAAAAAACAGAATGGGGCCGGCCACCACCGGAAACGCCGACAACCAGCCGGCAACCCCGGGGCCCCAGCGCCGCCCGGCCAGTGTCACCAGCGCAATCAGCAGCGGCACCAGGAACAGCTTGAGCAGCAGGACGGCGTTCATTGAAGCGCGTCCACGCCGGCAGCCGGGCCGCCCGTCACCGCAGTCCGGCGGGACATCAGGAAAGACCCAACTGGCTCCACAGCGCATCGACGCGCTGCTTCACTTCCGGGCTCATCGCGATGGGGGTACCCCACTCGCGGCTGGTTTCCGCCGGCCATTTGTTGGTGGCATCGATACCCATCTTTGAACCGAGTCCGGCGACCGGGCTGGCGAAATCCAGGTAATCGATCGGCGTCGCATCGGCGATCAGCGTGTCGCGTTTGGGATCGACGCGCGTGGTCATCGCCCAGATCACTTCCTTCCAGTCGCGCACGTTGACGTCATCGTCAGTGACGATGATGAACTTGGTGTACATGAACTGGCGCAGGAAACTCCAGATACCGAACATCACGCGCTTGGCGTGGCCAGGATATTGTTTCTTGATGCTGACGCAGGCGACGCGGTAGGAACAGCCCTCGGGCGGCAGATAGAAATCGACTATTTCCGGAAACTGCTGCACCAGCAGCGGCACGAAGACTTCGTTCAGCGCCTCACCCAGCACAGCCGGCTCATCCGGCGGCTTGCCGGTGTAGGTCGAGTGATAGATCGGGTCGCGGCGCAGCGTGATGCGATCCACCGTGAACACGGGGAAACGGTCCTGCTCATTGTAATAACCGGTGTGATCACCGAAGGGACCTTCAAGCGCGGTGTCGTTGGGGTGAATATGGCCTTCAAGCACGATTTCTGAACGGGCCGGTACTTTCAGGTCGTGCGTAATGCATTGTGCGATTTCGGTTTTTTCACCGCGCAGCAAACCGGCGAACTGGTATTCCGACAAGGAATCCGGTACCGGCGTCACCGCGCCGAGCATCGTCGCCGGATCGGCGCCGAGCGCCACCGCCACCGGGAAGGGCTCACGCGGATGCGCCAGGCAATGGTCGCGGTAGTCGAGTGCGCCGCCACGATGCGCCAGCCAGCGCATGATCAGCCGGTTGCGACCGATCACCTGCTGGCGGTAAATGCCGAGGTTCTGTCGCGTCTTGTTCGGGCCGCGCGTCACCGTCAGACCCCAGGTCAGCAAGGGGCCAATGTCGCCGGGCCAGCAGGTTTGGATCGGCAGCTTCGCCAGATCCACGTCATCACCTTCCCACACCTGCTCCTGACAGAGCGGGTCGCGCACCAGTTTCGGCTGCATCGACAGGATCTGCCGCAGCAGCGGCAGTTTGTCCCAGGCGTCCTTCAGGCCTTTCGGCGGTTCGGGCTGTTTCAGCTGCGCCAGCACCTGCCCGAGTTCACGCAGTGCCGCCACGGAATCGCGGCCCATGCCCAATGCCACACGCTGCGTCGTGCCGAACAGATTGCCCAGCACCGGCATGGCGTAGCCCTTGGGTTTTTCAAACAACAGCGCCGGACCACCCTGCTTGAGCACACGATCGCAGATCTCGGTCATTTCCAGTTTCGGATCGACTTCGACGGCAATGCGTTTCAATTGGTCGTCGCGTTCCAGCCCGGCGATGAAGTCGCGCAAATCCCGATAACTCATTGCAGCACCTGCGGATACTGCCACCAGTCAGCCGCAGTGCCGGCGAAGATGGCAAAACCCGTCCAGTTATTGTTCATAAAAGCCCGGAAACAGCCCTCTCGGCTGCGTTCATGGATCAGTAAATACTGGTAAATCACCAGCGCCGACGCGACCGTCAGCCCGGCAAAATAAAATGCGCCGCGCAACTGCCAGATACCGAGCCCGGTCATCAGCCCCAGAAACAGCGCATGCGCGGTCATCACGCCGAGTACATCGTAGCGGCCGAACAGGATTGCCGAGGATTTGACGCCGATCTTCACGTCATCATCGCGGTCGACCATCGCATATTCCGTGTCATAGGCAATCGCCCAGAAAACCGTCGCCAGTAACAACAACCAGGCTACCGGCGGCAGTGCTTGCCACAGCGCGGCATAGGCCATCGGGATGCCGAAGCCGAAAGCGACACCCAGCCAGGCCTGCGGCAGCGGGAACACCCGCTTCACAAAGGGATAAATCACCGCAATCGCTGCCGCGACAAACGCCAGCTGGATGGTCAGGGCATTGAGAAACAGCACCAGACCGAATGCACACAGCATCAATACCGCCGCCAGGATCAGCGCCTCTTTCGGCCGGATGACCCCGGCGGCCAAAGGCCGGTCCTTGGTGCGTTCGACATGGGGATCGAAATTGCGGTCAGCATAATCATTGACGACGCAGCCCGCGGAACGCATCAGCGCGGTGCCGGTTATGAAAATCAGCAGCACGTCCAGCGGCGGCAGGCCGGCCGACGCGAACCACAACCCCCACAGCGTCGGCCACAGCAGCAGCAGGATGCCGATGGGCTTGTCCAGCCGCATCAGCCGCTCGTAGGCGTTGAGTCTGTCCTTCAGCGTCAATGCAGGGTTCACAGGTCGTATATCGCGGGCAGGAATACTTCGCTGACCAGTATAGGCGAATTGCCCAAGGCAAAAATCGAGCGCCGCGCCCACAGCGGCGGCGGCTGTTTTTTCAATTGCGCCGCAGCGCGGCGATGCAGCGGATGCAGCAGCGGCAGTTTTTTCTGGCGCAAGGGAAAACGTGCGATACGCGGATCAGCAAACAACGCTGCGCCGAGCGGTCGCGTGCCGAGCGCCGTAACGCTGCGCCAGGCGCCGCGCAGCGCACTCGGCGCCACCACCGTATGGGCGAATACCAGCGGTTTGGTACCGCACATCAACAACACCTCGCGCACCAGAACGCGTGCAACAGGAGATGCAAACAGAAAAGCCTCGTCCTGATTCACCCGCCGCAAACCCTGGAACAGCACCTTGACCTTGATTGCTCCCGCATGCTGCTCGAGACGCGCCGTCAGCGAACCGCGATCCGTCAGCCAGCGGCGCAACGGCCCGGCGGCGACCGGTGCGGCGCACCAGTGGGGATCTCGGGGAATGGTTTTCACGATTTGTAGTTTTTGTTGAGAGAGAATTATCGCATCAACGCTACGGTTTCTGTTTGTTCAGGGACGTCAAAACCGCACAACTTTGCTCCGAGATCTGGCAAGAGTCGAAGATCCGCAACGCAATAAAACCTCAAACCTTCAAATACTCATTCCTGCCACCCAGCCAGCGCGCAAGATGTCCCTTTGCAATCTCCGGCTCATCGCGCAACAGCCGCTCGGCCGCCTCCCTCGCGGCATCCAGCAAATCCAGATCCAGTGCCAGATCGGCAAAGCGCAGCATCGGCACCCCGCTCTGCCGCGCGCCGAGCAACTCGCCGGGCCCGCGCAACTGCAGATCCTGTCTTGCGATTTCAAAGCCGTCGGTGTTTTCGTAAATCACTTTCAGCCGCTCTTTCGCCATCGGGGACAGTGGCGTCTGATAGAGCAGCACGCAGGCGCTTTCCGCGGCGCCGCGACCGACGCGGCCGCGCAGCTGATGCAGCTGCGACAGGCCCATGCGTTCGGCGTGTTCAATCACCATCAGCGAGGCGTTGGGCACATCCACGCCGACTTCGATCACCGTGGTCGCCACCAGCAGCTGCACCTCGCCCTGCTTGAATGCCGCCATCACGGCCTGCTTTTCCGCGCCTTTCAGGCGGCCGTGGACAAGACCGACGCGCAGCTCGGGAAAGGTCTCTTGCAGATGGGCATAGGTATCGAGGGCGGTCTGCAATTGCAGCGTTTCCGATTCCTCGATCAGCGGACATACCCAGTAGGCCTGGCGGCCGTCGACACAGGCGTCGCGCACGCGCTGGATCACTTCGTCGCGGCGCTCTTCCGATACCAGCTTGGTCACCACCGGCGTGCGGCCCGGGGGCAGTTCATCGATCACTGAAACATCGAGATCGGCGTAATAGCTCATCGCCAGCGTGCGCGGAATCGGTGTCGCGCTCATCATCAGTTGGTGCGGCTGCGCACCCTTGTTCGGCTGTGTGCCTTTCATACGCAGCGCCAGGCGCTGGTGCACGCCGAAGCGGTGCTGTTCATCGATGATGGCGAGGCCGAGGTTTTTGAATATCACTTCATCTTCAAACAGCGCATGGGTGCCGACGGCGATCATCGCCTCGCCTTGGGAAATATTTTCAAGTGATTGTTTTTTTTCGGATTTTTTTAGGCTTCCGGATAACCACGCCACTTTCAGCCCGAGCGGCTCCAGCCACTCGGAGAACTTGCGGTAATGCTGCTCGGCGAGGATTTCGGTGGGCGCCATCACCGCGGCCTGATAACCGTTTTCGATGCATTGCAGTGCGGCCAGCGCAGCAACCACCGTTTTGCCACTGCCGACATCGCCCTGGAGCAGGCGCTGCATCGGATGCGCTTGCTGAAGATCGCCGCGCACCTGCGCCAGCACCTTGTTCTGCGCCGCGGTCAGCTGAAACGGCAGGCTCGCCAGCAGTGCGCTGACCAGTTTGCCGCGCACGCATAATACCGGTGCACCCGCCGCGCGGCGGCGCTGGTAATGCACGCGCATCGACAACTGCTGCGCCAGCAGTTCATCGAATTTCATGCGCCGCCACGCTGGATGGGTGCGGCCCTGCAAGCTGGCCTGCGCAATATCCGGCGGCGGATTGTGCAGCAGCTTCACCGCCGCGCCGAATGCGGGCAGACCCAAGGCGTCGAGCAGCGACGGCGGCAGCAATTCCGTCAGTGATTCGTCGGCCAGCGCGCGGGCGATCAAACGCCGCAGCATGTCCTGACCCAGCCCCGCCGTCGTCGGATAAACCGGCGTCAGCGACTGCGCCACCGGCATGTCGCCGGACGCCACGCGAAAGCGCGGATGTACCATCTCCGCACCGAAATGGCCAAGACGCACATTGCCAAAGGCGCGAATGACGTTACCGACGGCCAGCAACTTGACCTGGCTGCCGTAGAAATTGAGAAAACGCAGCGTCAGCGCTTCGCCGCTGTCATCCATGATGCGGCAGACCAGCTGGCGTTTCGGACGGAACTTGATGTCGCAATCGGTGACCGTGCCCTGCACCAGCAGTTCTTCGCCGGGCATCACATCGGCGATCGGACACAACGCGGTTTCATCGTCGTAACGCAGCGGCAGATGCAGAGCCAGATCAAACTTGCGGGCAAGGCCCAGCTTGGCGAGTTTGTCGACGATGGCCTTGCTCAGGCCCGACAGCGAAGGATGAACGTCCGGCGGCGTATCGGCGCGGGCCCGCGTCATGCCCCTGATGCTCCGTTATTGATGCGGTGGCGGGTCACTACAGCGACATCACCGCATCGACTTCAACCAGCGCACTGCGCGGCAGGCTGGCAACGCCGACCGCAGCGCGTGCCGGATACGGCTCGTGAAAATAGCCAGCCATGATTTCATTGACCTTGGCGAAATGGCCGAGATCGGTCAGGTAGACATTGACCTTGGCGCAATCATCCAGCGTGCCGCCGGCCGCTGCCGCGACCGCCTGCAGGTTTTTGAAAACGCGATGAATCTGCGCCTCGATGCCGTCGGCCATCTGCATGGTCGCCGGATCAAGACCGATCTGCCCCGCCAGATAAACCGTGTTGCCGCAGCGCACGGCCTGTGAATAGGTGCCGATCGCTTTCGGTGCGTTGTCGGTATGAATGATTTGTTTGCTCATGCGTGACTCCTGCGCGTTCTGGCTGAGTTGATTAAACTGCGCTATCATGAAGCGCAAACCGCGATAATTCAACGCGCATTCATTGCCCGCATTTATTGTCACCGCTTCCATGACCGGCCCGCAGGTCACCAAACAAACCTTGATCGCTTCTTCCCGTCACGCCGCCGCTGATCCGCAGCGTTGCAGGCCGGTGATCTGATCCGGCCGGCCGCAACAGCCCCATTGGCGACTACCCACAAACTGCGTGATATGGTCATCGGCGCCCCGCGCGATCCGATGAATCCTGAAACACGCCAGCACATCGCGCTGATCGCGTTTTTCGCCTGGGTCGGCCTCGGCGCCGACGGCCTGTCCTCCGCCTGTTACGGCCCGGAGGAGGCCTATCTCGCGCTGGGCACGCACACCCAGCTCGGCCTGTACCTCGCGGCTGCCACAGTGCTCACCGTGTTCATCATTTCACTGGCCTACAACCAGGTCATTGAACTATTCCCGAACGGCGGCGGCGGTTACAAAGTTGCCACCCAGTTGATCGGGCCGCGCGCGGGGCTGGTCTCGGGCTCGGCGCTGATCGTCGACTATGTACTGACCATCGCCATTTCCGTGGCCAGCGGCGCCGATGCGGTGTTCAGCCTGCTGCCGCTGGAATGGCATCCCTGGAAGGTGGCTTTTGCGATGCTGCTGGTCGGTCTGCTGCTGACCATCAATCTGCGCGGCATCAAGGAAGCCATCAAGATTCTGCTGCCGGTCTTTGTCGGATTCGTCGTCGTGCACGTGGCGCTGATCGGCTGGGGTATTTATGCCCACGCCGAACGCCTGCCTCAGCTGATCCCGGCAACCCTCGGCGAAACCGCGGTGATGGCCAAAGAATCCGGCTGGATGTTCGTCACGGCGACGCTGCTGTTCGCCTACTCCCACGGCGGCGGCACCTACACCGGCCTGGAAGCGGTCTCCAACAACATCAACACGCTGGCCGAGCCGCGCGTGCGCACCGGCAAATGGACGATGTTATACATGGCCACTTCGCTGGCCTTCACCGCGGGCGGCATCCTGGTGCTGTACATGCTGTGGGATGCCGTAAAAACACCGGGGCAGACTTTGAATGCCACGGTGTTCAAGGCCATCATCAATGACTTCAACCTGGGCAGCGTTGCCGTCAACGAGACCGCGCTACTGATCGTGCTGATTCTCGAAGCCGGCCTGCTGTTCGTCGCCGCCAACACCGGCTTCCTCGGCGGCCCTGCCGTACTGGCGAATATGGCCGCGGATTCCTGGGTGCCGCGCCAGTTTCGCCAGTTGTCGAGCCGGCTGGTCACGCAGAACGGCGTGGTGCTGATGGGCGCCGCCGCGCTGGTGGTGCTGCTGTGGAGCCAGGGCAGCGTCGCGCTGCTGGTGGTGCTCTACAGCATCAATGTGTTCCTGACGTTTTCGATCGCGCTTTGGGGTCTTTGCCTGTACTGGATCAAAAACCGCCGCTCGGCACCGAACTGGCGCGGCCGGCTGGCACTGTCGGCGCTGGGGTTTATTGTCACCGCCGGCATTCTGGCGATTTTGATTCTCGGCAAATTCCACGAAGGAGGCTGGGTCACCCTGCTGATCACCGGTGGCGTCATCGCACTCTGCGCAACCATCCGCTGGCACTATGACGAAACCCGCGAACAGCTACGCAAGATCGACAGCCTGTTCTCAAGCGGCAAACCGCTGCAGGAAGTGACCAATCCCCCGCAGCTTGATCCGCAAAAACCGACCGCGGTATTTTTTGTTGGTAAAAACCGCGGCGTCGGCATGCACGCGATGCTGTGGGTGCAGCGTCTGTTCCCGGGGCACTTCCGCAATTTCGTGTTTGTCAGCGTCGGCGAAATCGACGCCCAGCGTTATGACGGGCCGGGGGCGCTGCGCACGCTGCAGTACGAAATCGAAAATTCACTGCGGTATTACGAGAACTTTTGCCACACCCACGATCTGGCAGCGAAGACCTACTGCGCCTTCGGCACCGAGCCGGTCGAAGAACTGCTCAAGCTGACCGAACAAATCTCGCGGGATTTCCCCAACAGTGTGTTCTTTGCATCCAAGCTGATTTTTGTGCACGACAATCTCTTCACCCGCTGGTTACACAATCAAACTGCTCTGGCCATGCAGCAGCGACTGCATCTGCAGGGGATGCAGATGGTGATATTGCCCATGAAAGTGGAGTAATACTTTAGGACGGCAAGTTCAGTACGTACTTGGCGAGAATGTTGCGCTGAATTTCGTTGGAACCGCCGTAAATCGTGCCGGGCCGCGAGTTGTAGAACGGCGACAGCACATCAATGGCGGTCTCACCAAAGGCCACTTCGCCCTCGACGGCGCCGTATTCACCGGCGGCATCCATCAGCAGCTCCGACAAACGCTGGTAGGTGTCCATCGACCAGACCTTCAATATCGAAACATCCGGCCCCATGGCTTCGCCCCGCCGCGCCTTGTCGACATAACGGCCGTACAGCGAACCGAGGTCGGCCAGATCCAGTTTCAGTTGGGTGAAGCGTTCGGCAAAAGCCGGATCGGTGAGCAGGCCGCGCGCCTGCGCGAGCATTTCCAGTTTTTCCAGTGCCTGTAGCGGACGCCGCGGACTGCCGATATTAAGGCGCTCGAAACCGAGCAGGCCCTTGGCAATGGTCCAGCCCTTGTGCAGTTCGCCGACAAGATTCTCTTTCGGCGTACGCACATTGTCGAAAAACACCTGGCAGAACTCTTCATGGCCGGCGATGTTGCGGATGGTGCGCAGCGTGATGCCCGGCGTTTTCATATCGACCAGGAAAAAACTGATGCCTTCCTGTTTTTTCTTCGCTTGCCTGTCGGTGCGGGCGAGCACGTAAATATTGGTGGCATCGTGGGCCATCGACGTCCAGATCTTGCTGCCGTTGATGACATAGTCGTCGCCGTCGGGCAAAGCTTCCGTGCGCAGGCTGGCAAGATCGGAACCGGCATTGGGTTCGGAATATCCCTGACACCAGATCGCATCGCCGGCGATGATTTTCGGCAGGTAGCGCGCGCGCTGTGCGTCATTGCCGAAGCGGATCAGCGTCGGCCCGACCATGGTGATGCCCTGATCAGGCATGCGGCCGACGCCGGCGCGTTCGGTTTCCTCGAAATAAATCAGCAGCTTCGATGGTGACAGACCCATGCCGCCGTGTTCGCGCGGCCAATTCGGCGCGATCCAGCCTTTTTTCGACAGCTTCAGGTACCAGTCGCGGCATTCACTCCAGCGCATGCGTCGCGGCAGGAATTTGAATTCTTCCGGGAATTCACCCTCGAAAAAGGCGCGCGCTTCCGCGCGGAAGGCTTCGTCGCTCATCGCATTCCAGTCGCTCATGCCGCCTCCTTGCGCAGCACCTTCGCGGACAAGCGTGCATATCGTGCACGATGGTTGCGACCGTTACCGAGCCAGGCCGATACGGTCATCGCCCGTTTGACATAGAGCCCGACGTCGCAATCCTCGGTAAATCCGATCGCGCCATGGAACTGGATTGCGGCACGGGTAACCGCCAGCGCGGCATCGGCGCAGCGGGACTTGGCGCGGCTTGCCGCCAACGCACGTGTTTGTTCATCCGGGGCACCATCAAGCTGGCGGATCACGTCACGCAGCACGGCGTCGGCCAGCTCCTGCTGGATGTACAAATCGACGGCGCGATGTTGCAAGGCCTGGAAACTGCCGATGGGTTTGCCGAACTGCACCCGGGTTTTCATGTAGTCCAGGCTCATTTCATTGGCGCGTTTCATGATGCCAACGAGTTCGGCTGAAGCCGTCACCGCCGCGTGGTCCAGCGCACGATTCAGCGCAGCTCTCGCAGCGTCAGCGGATGCCAGCACCTGCTCGCGCGGCACCACGACATCCTTGAGCGTCAAGGTGCCGTAACTGCGGCCATCCGCCAGCGGCTGCCGTCCGGTCGTGCAGCCTGCGGCACTGCGCGGCACCCACAGCAGCTGCAAGCCGTCCGCAGCATTCGCAGTCACCAGATAACCGTCGGCCGCTCCCGCACCGATGACAAATTGTTTTTCGCCGCTGACGCGATAACCCCCTTCGAAGGGCGTCGCTGTCGTGGCCACCTGCAGTCCGCCAAAATCGTCAGCCTGTTCCTGCCAGGCAAGCACAGGCACACGCTCACCTGATGCAAGACCGGTGAGCAATTCGTCGCGTAGCGGACCGGCTGATTGCTCCAGTACGCGCGCGGCCAGCACGGCCACAGCGGTATAGGGTTCCGGCGTCAGCGCGCGGCCAAGGCCTTCCGCCACAATCGCCGCCTCGGCCAATCCCAGCCCGAGCCCACAGCAGGATTCCGGCACCAAAATACCCAGCCAGCCGAGCTCAGCCAGCTGGCGCCACTGTGCGGCATCAAAATCGGCATGGGTCTGCGGCAGTGCACGCACGCGCGGCAAGTCGGCGCCGCGTTTGACGAAATCGCCAACACTCTGAGCAAGCATTCCGGCGTGACTGCTGTCTTCGCTGATAGTCATCTGAAACTCACTCGTCACTTCTGCTTGCGGGCTATGGCTTGATCAGGGGAAAAGGCTGAGGCTGAGCCACCAGGTAATCGCCGAAATGGTCGCCGAGCAGGGTATGGTCAGCACCCAGGCCAGCACGATGTTGCCGGCAACGCCCCAGCGCACGGCTGAGACCGACTGCGCCGAACCGACGCCGACGATGGAACCGGTAATGGTGTGCGTCGTCGACACCGGGACGCCGAGGCTGGTCGCCATGAACAGGGTCAGCGCGCCTCCGGTCTCAGCGCAGAAACCGCCGACCGGTTTCAACTTGGTGATTTTCTGGCCCATGGTCCTGACGATTCGCCAGCCGCCGAGCAGCGTGCCGATGCTGATCGTGGCGTAGCAGCTGATGACCACCCACATCGGCACCGGATCCTTGGGCCCGCTGATACCTGCGGCAATCAGCAGCATGAGGATGATGCCCATGGTTTTCTGCGCGTCATTGCCCCCGTGACCGAGGCTATACATCGCCGCCGACAGCAGCTGCAGCCGGCGGAACCAGCGGTCAACCTTGGCCGGCGTCGTGCGCCGGCAAATCCATGACACTGCAACCATCAGCAGCCCCGCCAGCAGAAAGCCGAGCGTCGGCGATATGACAATGAAGATCAGCGTCTTGTAGATGCCAGCGCTTTGCAGTGCCCAGAATCCGCTTTTGGCCACTGCGGCGCCGATGAGGCCGCCGATCAGCGCATGCGAAGAACTCGACGGCAGGCCGTAGTACCAGGTGATGATGTTCCAGACAATGGCACCGACCAGTGCACCGAAAATAATATGGTGATCCACCACCGAAGCATCGATGATGCCCTGGCCCACCGTCGTCGCCACTTTCAGATGGAACACGAACAGCGCGGCAAAGTTGAAAAAGGCCGCCCACATGACGGCCTGGTACGGCTTCAGCACCCGGGTCGACACCACGGTGGCGATCGAGTTCGCGGCATCGTGGAAGCCGTTCATGAAATCGAATATCAGCGCAACCGTGACCAGCAGCACGATGACGCCCAGGCTGATGCTTAAGTGATCCATGAGGGCGCGGCCTAGGAGTGTTCGAGAACAATGCCTTCGATGATGTTCGCGACATCCTCGCAGCGGTCGGTGATTTCCTCGAGCAGCATGTACACCGAACGCAGCTTGAAGACCTGCTTCAGATCGGACTCGTCGCGGAACAGCCGCGACATCGCCGAGCGCATCACGCGGTCGGCGTCGGATTCCAGGCGGTCGATTTCCTCGCAGGTTTTGAGGATCGCGTCGGGCGCGCTCAGCTTGGGCAGCAGGCTCACCGCGGTCTTGATCCGCTCGCAGGACATGTGGCAGATCTGCGCCAGCTGTTCGGCTTCCGGCGTGCCGCGGCGGATGTCATACAGCAGCAGCGATTCAGCGACGTCCTGGATCAGATCGAGGATGTCGTCCATATTGGTAATCAACTGGTGAATCTGGTCGCGGTCGATTGGCGTGATGAACGTGCTGTGCAACACCAGAATCGTGTCGTGGGTGATCTTGTCCGCCGCCCGCTCGGCCTCATCGATGCGCCGGGTATAACTTTCCGCGTCATGCAGATTGCTCATAAGCCCGACCAGCTCGCGGCTGCCTTCCACAATACGAAGCGCGTGCGCGTTAAAGAAATCGAAAAACCGGCCCTCGCGGGGCATCAGTTTGGAAAAGAGGGTGGCCATAGGAAGATTACGCTCGCAGGATTATAGTTAAGTATTTGCTTTTATTGATTATTTTTTGGATACGCTAGAGCAGGCCGCTGTTCTGAACGTACTTTACCGAAATACCGGCACGCCGGCCATACGGATCGCACCGTGCGGACCCGGCTTCGCAGGCCCGCAAGGTTCTCATGCCGCCGGCCGGGCCGGCCGCAGATCGGGCTCCAGCGATTCGCGTTCATCAAACACGAAACAGTTGCCCTGCCAGTGACGGCCGTCGGTTTCTTCAAAATATTTCAGGATGCCACCATCCAACTGCAACACGTTATGCAGTCCGAGCTCATGCATGTACAGCGCCGCCTTTTCGCAGCGGATGCCGCCGGTGCAATAACTGACGATGGTTTTATCCTGCAACTCGGCGCGGTGATCCTGCACGGCCTTCGGAAACTCGGTGAACTTCCGGATCCGCCAGTTGATGGCATTGTTGAATTTGCCGTAATCGACTTCGAAGTCGTTGCGTGTATCGAGCATCACCACCGGCTTGCCGGCGTCATCACAGCCCTGATCCAACCAGCGCGCCAGGGTTTTGGCATCCACCGCCGGCGCCCGCCCTTCAACCGGGCAGATCGTGGGGTAATCCATGCGGATAATTTCTTTTTTGACCTTGACCTTCAAGCGCTTGAATGGAACTGTTGACGACCAACTTTCCTTGGCCGGCAACGCCGCAAAACCGGGCACCGCGCGCAATGCCGCGAGCATCCCGTAGCAAGCCTGCTCTTCGCCGGCGATAAACGCGTTCAAACCTTCCGGGGTGACGAGGATTGTGCCTTTGACACCGAGCGACCGGCCTGCGGCCTTCAGTGCCGCACAAGTGGAATCCGGATCGCTGACAGGCCAGAAATAATAGGCGGCAAGGTTGAGAATACGCATGCCGTATAGGATAAACCCTGATCGATAATCTTGAACGCGGCAGTTTGCCGTGACAACAAAAAGCCGCCCGTGGGCGGCTTTTCTGAACTTTGGTTGTGGAATATATCTCTATTTCGAAATTCGCTCAATTGCCCCATCCTGCCGGATAGCAGGCGCGCGGACAAAAGCCAAAGTCTCCGCAGCGTTTCTCAATCGTTTGGCAGATCAGTGAAGCGACGCTGGAGCGCTGGCGAACAGAAGCGGGCGGGCCGGTGTTTCTCAAACTTGGCGCTAAGGTCCGATACCGCGTTCGTGACGTTGAAGCCTTCGAAGCTGAGGCCCTTCGTGAATCGACCATGTCGGACGGCGGCGTAGTCCAGCACGCGATCGTCGATCAACCAAAACGCCAGATCAAAACCACAGTTCGCCCTGCACGACCAATCACCATCTGGTTTTATGCCGGTCCTCGCCGCACCCGTTTGCGCCCAGGTTTCGCTGGCCGTACCCGGTGACGACGGATGCATCATCAAGCCAAACCCAATGCTTGAGCCTCGGCTTCCTGCTCCAGATACACCCAATCCACGATCTCATCGCTCGGCGTGTAGCCACTGACGAGCTTTTCCATCATCAAGCGGATGACACCGACGTCATTCACATTAAGCGCCATCTCCAACGACTTCAGCTTGCCTTCAAGCTCCGCCCAAGGGACGAACTCCTCGTGGGCTTTCATGATTCTCTGATGGGAGGTTGGCTTGGGGTTGTCGCCGATTAGCAGTTCTTCGTGAAGCTTCTCACCTGGACGCAGGCCGGTGATTTCGATCTCGATATCCCCATCGGGGTTTTGCTCATCTTTGACGGTCAAGCCTGAGAGTTCGATCATGCGACGGGCCAGATCCATGATCTTGACCGATTGACCCATGTCCAGCACGAACACATCCCCCCCCTTAGCCATAGCCCCCGCCTGGATCACCAACTGAGAGGCCTCTGGGATGGTCATGAAGTAGCGGGTGATATCTGGGTGGGTGAGCGCGATCGGCCCACCGTCACGGATCTGCTGACGGAACTTGGGTACCACAGATCCGGATGAACCCAGCACATTGCCAAAGCGCACCATGCTGAATTTGGTGCCGGGGCTATTGGCAGCCAGTGCCTGCAGTGCCATTTCTGCTAGCCGCTTGCTGGCGCCCATGATGTTGGTCGGGCGCACCGCCTTGTCGGTGCTGATCAGAACAAAATCAGAAACACCGTTTTCGGTAGCAGCCTGCGCTGTTCTAAGCGTTCCGAGGACATTGTTCTTGATGCCTACTGCCGGGTTGTGCTCCACCAGCGGCACATGCTTATAGGCGGCAGCGTGGTATACCGTGTCCGGGTGCCAAGTGGACATGATCTCGTGCATACGCTCGCTGTCTTGTACCGAGGCCAAAAGTGGTACTAACACGATGCCACGATCGGTGATCTTTTCTTCAAGCTCCTGGTGAATGCTATAGAGGGCGAATTCACTCTGTTCGATCAGCAGCAGTTTGCTTGGGCCAACCGTCACGATCTGGCGGCAGATTTCGCTGCCGATTGAGCCACCGGCACCGGTCACCATGACCACCTTACTGCGCACGTTCATGGCCAGCAGGATGTGATTAGGCACCACCGGCTCGCGGCCAAGCAGGTCGTCGATGTCCAGTTCACGCAGATCGGAGATGCTGACTTTGCCCTGGGCCAAATCGGTCACGCTTGGGAGCGTACGAACTGCCACGCGAGCTGTTCGAATCTGGGCCAGGATTTCATTGCGACGCTTGCGGTTCAGGCTGGGCATCGCCAGAAGTACGTCACTAATGGTCAATGTAGTGGCTAGATTGGCCAGATCTGCAGGGTTGTAGATAGGCTGCCCATTCAATACATGGCCATGCAGACGATCGTCGTCGTCGAGAAGGCCGACGACCTGCATCTCATGGCTATTGGCCAAAGCGGCGACCAGCTGGCGGCCGGTGCGCCCCGCACCGTAGATGAGCACCTTGGGGCGAGATGTGCGCTTCAGGATGTTCTGGTACTGATCGCCAAGCCAAATGCGTGCTAAGGCTCGAGATGCGCCAACAAACAGCAGGAGCAATATTGGTTGGATGATGCCAACGGTACGAGGAACCTCTTGAACTCCAATCGCTGTGAATACTGATACGTAAAGCAAGCCATAGATACTGATTGACCTAGCAACCGCCAACAAGGCGGGCCAGCCGCTATAACGAAATATGGCTCGATAGAGCCCCGTTGAGATAAAGATTGGCAAAGCAACGCCAATGGATGTCACGACCGCCCAAAAGGCATTCCCTGACAAGGCGACAAATTCACCAAGTCGAAGGTAGTAAGCCAGCCAGACGGTCAGTACACACAGGGCGGAATCAAGCGCCAAGACAATAAAGCGCTTGGCCCATCGTGGTAATGCCAATATAGGCATCGTGAAGTTTTGCAACAGCACTCTTACTCCAGTAAGTTTGGCTGGTTAATGTGAGACACCATCCCGTCGCAGGACCTTCAGCAGAGTCAGCCACAGAATCCATAGGTCAAACCCGAATGAACGCCTTTGAAGGTACTCAGCGTCCAGTTTGACCTTGTCAGGAACCGGCAATTCGTCCCTACCATTTACTTGTGCCCAACCCGTGAGGCCTGGCACCAGTTCGTTAATGCCCGCATCGGTACGCAAGGCGATTAGATCATCCTGGTTGAAAAGCGCTGGACGAGGGCCTACAAAGCTCATATCGCCCTTAAGGATGCTCCACAACTGTGGCAGCTCATCCAAGCTGGATTTGCGCAGAAACGATCCTACGGGCGTCAACCATTGGCCGGGACTCTGTAGGAGATGTGTGGCCACCGCCGGCGTATCGATGCGCATACTGCGGAATTTGGGCATTTTGAAAATTCGGTTGCCTCGGCCCACCCGGTCGCTCCAGTAGATAGCTGGTCCAGACGAGGTCAGGCGAACGAGGAGAACAATTACAACCACTGGTATAATCAACATCGCCATCAGCAACAGAGCCACCAATAAATCAAACGCTCGTTTTAGCATTAGCTCAATCTATTCGAAAAGATATCGCGGAAATATCGAACATATCCATCCACTACATTCTGCTGTTCAAATTTAGACATCACCCGACTCCGGGCAGCGATTGCATACTGGCCTCGTTCCTCAGGTAGCTCACACCATAGCGTCATAAGCTTAGACAACTCTTCGATGTTCCCCACTGATACCAGCCTACCAGTACGCCCTTCTTCAATAGCATCTGTGATTCCGTATATTCGAGTTCCGATTGCAGGGATACCAGCCGCCGCAGCCTCAAGAATAACCATACCAAAACCTTCACGGTAGCTAGGAAGGCACAAAAAATCCGCGACGGCGAGCTGTTTCTCTGGGTTATTGGTAAATCCTAAAATCCGCAATCGATCGCTTAATGGCTTTGGCACCAGTTCACGCAACCGAGCTTCCATTTCTTCTTCATCGGGGCCCGCAAGCATCAACCACAGGTCATCTCTAGAAGCCGCGCTGCGAACAAAGGCTTTGGCTAGATCAAGCACCCCCTTGTCAAACGCCAGCCGCCCCAAAAAGATACACACCACCGCGTGCTCCGGAATCCCCAACTCCGCTCGAACTTGTTTACGCAGCACGGAATTAGGCCTGAACTTTTCAGTATCAACGCCACAGATAGACCCTGCACCCAATACCTGTAACTTGCCCACTGGTACAACATGTTCCCGCTCCAGAAATCTCTTTTCACCCTCACTTACCGCCAAGACATGGGTAGCTAGGCGGGCCGTCACACCATCCATGAATTTGAGTAAAAAACACATCGGTCCACGCCGGGACGCCCAGACTTCACCCTGAAATATGTGCACTCGATGGGGAACACGAAGCAAGAAAGCCGCTAGCATGCCGAGCAAGCCAGCCTTGGGAACAACAGACACGACGATGTCGAAACGCTCTCGCCCAAAGAGTCGGCACAATCTAAACAGTGCCAGCAGATCGCGCCAAGGTGCAATTTTTCGCTCTATCTCTACACCCACCTCCCGTACGGGCAAATCCAGCGGAGGCACATAAGTGTCGCAGTGGGGATTGCAGGCTAATGTCACCTCAAAGTAACTAGCCAACTCGCGCAAATGAGGCTTTAAAAAGAAGTGAATAGAGAGAGGTGTTGCCGCAAGCACGCACATCCGTGGAAGCCGGTTACTCATCCCGCTATCCGCATAATCCAGAGACGGCGGAGGAATTTAACCAATGACCAACCAATGGAAACGAAAAAGACAAACCAAGACAGGTTACGCTCGGCGCGTAACACTCGCAGCGCTGCCAACTCTCGCTTTTCGTGTGTCCAAAGTTGCCCGCTATAACCGCCGGGGCTGAAATCAGGCCGCAAAGAATATGCTAGGCACACCTCCATACGATATGCCGACATGTTTGCTGCAATGATCTGTAGCCAGAGGAGATAGTCCTCCGTGACGGATCTTCCCTGAAAGCGGAATGGCAAGTCGCAACGTAACATCACCGAGCGGGTTGGTAGCCTGCAAGAAACTAACATTTTGGACATTGTAAGTCGGGTGGCTTGGGGTTTGGTATCAACAGGGGGATCGATGCCCCCATCTGTGAATCGCGAGTCATGGCCGCACAGCACCACATCGGGATGATCTAACAGCCACGCCCACTGAATCTCCAGTTTGCGCGGATGCCACACATCATCGGCATCCAGGAACGCCAGCCATGGTTGAGTGGATGCATCCCAACCTGCATTGCGGGCTAAGCCCGGGCCACCGTTCTGCTTCAGAGAGATCACCCGTAAACGTGGTGCGTGCACCTTTTCGAATTGATGTAGAACCTCCAGCGTTCCATCTCCACTAGCATCGTCAATGAGCAAAATTTCAGCAGGCTGAAGAGTTTGACTCAGAACTGAATTGAGCGCATAAACCACTTCAGCTTGGCATCGGTAACAAGGAATGACTACAGTAATTGGTGCATAGTGGCTGGGAACAGACATGGAAGGATATTCAGAAGTTCAGGAATGTGAACAGGCTCGATTTAAGAGTGCTTCCGCCTATTTGGACTCAATCACACAGATCAGCACGACGCTCATGAAAAAAAGATCAAGGCAGGCAATTGGCTTTTAAGCGAACCACCAAAATGTGCAACTATTATTGACATTGACCAACCTGCGACTGCCGAAAGAACCGGATTGCGATTCGCCATATGCACAAACATCTCAGCATACTGCATAGCCACAACGAGTAAAGTCATAATGACGAACACGACCACCAAAAAACCTGAAAGATAAAGGAAGGCGATACCGTCGGGCAGGGACATAAAGCGAACGTTTTTGTTTAATTCATTTCCCTGAAGAGCGGGCCAAGGTGCGATCGTTGAATAAATTGATTCAGATTTGATGGAGGTGGCCAAGGTTGCACTTAAAAACAACGGTGGCAACCCCAAATACGGTCAGAATAAATAGAACCCAATTCCAGCGTCTAATGGACTTCAGCCACCTAGGACGTTCTTCTTCATCCATCTTCCCCTGTAAAGTTTTCAACCCCCCTGGCAGTGTCTCGAAAATAAACCGAGCACTCATAACAGCCAATGCCCCGATGTTAGAAATATGCAAAGCATGGTCCTAGTGTGATGCCGAGCCGCTGAACTGCCCGGTAGGCTCGGGATATCCGTTACTCCAAGCCAAATGCCACGACAACTTAAACATAAACCCAACCACAAGAATATCGTCAGGTACGTGTAGCCATAGGTGCGATGCTTAACAAAAGCGCTTCCCAGCAACGCCATGAATGCATCCGAAAACAGCATATAAACAAACGCGCTGCCCTCATATTTTCTTAAGGCGATAAAAAACAAGACAGCGATGGGAACAGCACGCTCGATCTCATCAGCCTGCTCGGCTCGGGTCAGGGTTCTTCATCGCTGCTTGCTCCTAATTGCAATTGAAGCTTCGTAACTTCAATTTTTATAACTCCAGCTTCGCTATCACCCCATCCATCGCCGTTAGGAAACTCGTCCTTACCGCCGTTTCGCTAAAGCGCGAATCCTTCACGGGATTGCAACGCCCTTTTATGAGGGCCTGTTCCACGCCGGTAGCAATTGCGTCCGCATCAAAGGGGTCAAAGTAGCACGCATAATCACCCGCTACCTCGTGCATTACCGGCAAATCCGAGCACGCCAGCGGTGCGCCCGCCTCCATAGCCTCAAGGCAAACTCTCCCGAAACCTTCGCAAAGTGATGGATATACAACGGCATCCGCCGCCGCGTAGGCCAAGCGCAACGCTGCGTCTGACAACTTGCCAGAGAAGGCAACGCGAGACCTAATATCCGTTGGGATCTGCGCCAAGGTATCTCTCCAGCGCTGATCCTCGTTCCCGGTCACCAACAGAGTTAGGTCCGGGACTGTCTGGGTCACCTGTGCAAAAGCCTCGGCAAGTCGACCCACATTCTTGCGGAATTCCGAGCCGCCCGAATAGAGCACAAAGCGACCCCCCTGCGCAAAACGCCTCTTGAACTCCGCGACAGCGCCCGAGTCCGCCGCGTGGCTGAAGTGGGGCGTCAATGCGTTGTACACAACGCTGATTCGCTGCGAGGGGACGCCATAGCGCCGGGTCAGCTTGTCCCTGCTAGTCTGCGACACGGTAATGACATGAGACGCGCGACGCAAATTTCGCCGCAGCAAGGCAAGGTAATAAAGCCGAATGCGGCGCGGGTAAACAGTCGCCAGTTCATCTAAGCACAAATCATGCACGCCAATCACGCTGGGCACTACGCTGGGCATGCGCACGTCGTGGTAGGGGCTCATCACCAGGTCGGGACGCAGGCGGGCCCCCGCCCGGGGAAAGATCACATTGTCGTACCAAGGGTGCCGCAAAGGGCGTGGCAACCACTGCGGCCAGGCCACGTGTACGTGCTCCCAATTGCCACTGCGCGGCAGAAAGTCCTGATTGAAATCAGGCCCCAGCAGAAGAAAGTGTGCATCCGGCCGATGTTCGACCCATGCAGCCAGCAGCGGCGCAAACCAGTGGGCGATGCCACCCCCGTAGAGGGCGAGGTTTTTGGTGTCTATAAGAATGTGCACAACGAGACAGCGTTACTTTTACTCATTACCCAATGGATTAATCCAGTGCGAATGATGCGGGGGGTCCACTTTATCGGCCAAATTACGCAACCATGCGGCAGTCCGCCCTCGCCCCCGAATTTCGAACCCTTTCCCTTTTCGAGCATTCATTTCAGCCCACGCGCTGATTTCGGCAAATATCGTTGATGGCATCCATGCCGAATTCTGTTGCCCAAGGGTTACTTCGTAGGCCAAATCAAGATATCCATAGACCGCACAAAGCGCCCAGTAGTGAGCCAGCAACCTAAGTGGCTCCGCGGTGGATGTCAGAATATTTCGAAAGCTTTCAGGATCGCGGAAGTAAAGGGCATCAGCCGCCAGCAATTGCCCCTTGCGCCCGCCGAGAGATGCGCTATTTCGCCACTTATGACAAAGAAGATTGCCCAAGTCAACGAGCATGAACCCATGCTCTCTCATGAATTCATCTACGTCAGAGTATAAGGGTTGTTCACGATATAGCGGGGTGAACTCAACCTCCAACTCCACCACCAGAAGTGTCGCCTGCAGACATCGCCTAGCACCCCGCAGTATGGCCAGTTCTGTACCTTGCGTATCAGCCTTCAGCGCTGCAATCTCGAGTTGTGCCGTTCGGCTCGCAGCATCAAGCGTCGTGCAAGGCACTGCAACCGTTTTCATCACATCAAAATCCGATGGATTCTGATAGATACGATCAACAATTGGCCGATTTGGCGGCAGCAGCGAAGTATTGGTTTGATGGCGAGTAACCAAAAGCGAAATTTCCGTCTCCCGTTCCCCGAGTGCGGCATTGATCCAGACGCGGTCGCTACGCTCCGCGAGCAGGTCAAACTCCCGATGATCTGGCTCAAAACCCAAAACCTTTAGATACCCACCCAGCCTCAACCACCGCTGATGTATCCCACCAGCAGCACCCGCATCAGCCAAAGTCAACGGGTGATCAGACAGAACCGTGATAAGACAGGATGGAATGGTCGATTGCATAAGAACATTGAGATAGTTGAGTGAGATAGAAATTACTTTGAACGCTCATTGGTAACTGGCTCTACTCCGGGGTAAAGACTATAAAAAAGTTTGTCGTATTTAGCTGCAATTTTGCGCCAGTCAAACTTCATGGATTGCGTACGGGCGTTGGTACTCGGCGCGACATCCAGCACGCTCTCCAGTGCTCTTGCATAAGCCTGCGAATCGTGCACATCGCACAGGAGTCCGCCATCGTCCACCACATAGCGCTGGCGTGGCCCATCGTGCGCCACCACCGGCAGACCGGCCGCCATGGCCTCGACGAACACTATGCCGAACGCCTCTGCTGGTGAGGCCAACGAGAACACGTCGGCCCCTCGATAGACCTCCGGCATCTCGTAAAAAGTGTGTTGACAGAACTCAACCCTCCCCGCTTTCGCCAGCGGATGCTGCGCCAGCACGGCCCTGTGCGGGCCGGCGCCCACGCACTTGACCCAGACATGGCCCGGCATGCGCATGACCGCGTTGAACAGCAGATCGTGCCGCTTGTCCGGCACCAATGCAGCCGCGCAGAGAATGACGCGCCGCGTTCGGCCGCGCCGGGAAGCACCCATGGGGACCGGTGCGAAGCGCCCGGTATCAACCCCGTTGGGGATGATGCATGTGGGCATGCCCGGCCGCATCTGGTTCGCCCGTTGCTCGTCGTGGGGCGTGAGCGCAACAAAAATATCACTGAGCGCTAGATCCTGCGGCACTGGACCTGCTTGACCGATGCCGACAAGCCGAGCTTCTGGAAATGCCTTGCTCGCGAAACGGTAGGACCACGAGCCGGCCAGCGGCACAACAAGGTCGAAAGCACTGGGCGACCAGTACTTGCGGTAGTGATACAGCAACGACAGGGTCTCGATATCCGCTGCACCACCAAGCCCCAGAGGACGCAGCAGCCGGCACAGCCACGGCAATCGGTCCAGCCAGGCTAGCCGCTCCCGCGCCAACAGTCGACCTTTTTGGAAATGCACGCCTGGGATTTCGGAGTCATGGGGCCCCGACAGCACCGTGACCGCATACCGCGAGGTATCCATCCGGGACACCAGTTCCGTCACAAAGGCTTCCACCCCCCGGTGCACCGAGCCAAACCTCGGCAAGATGAAGAGCAGGCGCAATGCGTGACTCATTCAATTACCTCACAAGCCAGGCCATAGAGGCCTTCATTATTCGGGGCATCCATCTCATCGGGTCCGCCCCAGTATCTGTCGAATATCAAGTATGCCTACCACGCTGGCCATGACGGCGGCACTCGTGCCAAACACGGTCAAAGCAACCGCTAGGCCCGCCAGGGCGCCCCAGAAAGTTCCGCTGCCGGCCACCGGCGGAGTCACCCAAAGTGCAAGCAGAATCACTGCGCACGCACGCCATAGCCAGGCCCCGGCGGCACGTACATAACGGAACGGCTGGGCCGTGCCGCGCAGGAGCATGAATAGCACCACGAACAGGCCAACCGTATTGCCAATAGTCCAGTGCCATTGCACCAGCGCCACGCTGCCCAGCTCGCCGGCCAGCAGCACCATGGCCACGCCGCTGAGGGCGATGCTTGCGCCGACCATGGTCAAAGCGCGGCCGCGCCCTTGAGTGAGCAGGATCTTCCCTAAAATCGTCACTAGACTGATCGGAATAGCAGCGAAGACGGTGGCACGCAAGGCTTGGCTGGTTTGTGCCACGGAAGTTGCGTCAAATGATCCACGAGCGAACAAAGCTTCCACGATTTCCGACGCAAAGCGTCCGGCAAAGCTACAACATGCCAGCAGGGCCAGAGTCAGCGGAGCCACGACTCGGGCGGCCGTTTGGAGCATGGCGTCAGCATCACCCTGCTGCGCCTGCGCCAGAAAGCGCGGCCAGAGTAGATTAGCCATTGGAAAGGCCAGGAGGCTGATGAGCACATTGACCAACGCTACACTGTACTGGTAAGAGGCCACCAGCCCCGGCATCATGCCTAGCATGATGGTGCGCTCACACACCACGTATACCTGCGCCAGCAGATAGGCAAACAGCAAGGCCGAAAACACCGAGCGAAAGCGCGACTCTTTCCACAGGGCGTCGATACCACGCCAAACCCAGCGCATACCTTCGCGCTGCAACCCTACGATAGACACCAGCAGGGTGACAATCTGCGCAATTAGAAGGCTAAGCACTAACGCAAAAACTCCAATACGCCCGACCAGTAGCCATAAACAGGTCAGACCAATGAGCGCGGAGGCCAGCCGCGCTACGGCCTGGTAAACCACGCGATTGAAGCTCATCAACAAGCCGTTGCAGGTCTCGGCTATCGCATAAAGCAGAAAGTAAGGAAGGAAGCCGAGCCATAGGCTACTTTCGCCCGCTACATCCAAACCCACGCGCGCAATTAAGCCAGCGGGTGTCAACAACAATAAGGCCATAGAGGCCAATGCAAGCATAGCCTGGGCGGCCAGACCCGCTGAAAACAAAGCGGAGGCACTTTCTCTGTCCACGGCAGCGGCGGAGTACACAGGCGGCACCAGCGCCTCGCGCAGCGGCTGCACATAGAAAACCAGAAGGTTAGCCAGAGCGAAGAGCGCCCAGTAAGTGTCAAGCAACGCCGAGGTGCCTAAATGGTAGGACACCACCAGCTGATTACCGAAACTTAGCAGATACCCGGCCGCCGAGAGGATAAACAGCAGACCGAATCGCTTCTGGAAGTTGCTCATCGGCTACAAGGATCGGCCATGAAATTCCCCACTTGCCCTGGGGTACATGCTGAAATGGCTCATGAGCGACGAAAGAGATCGCGCATCTTGTCGAGCGCGCCCAAGAAAACAGCCAGGCTCAACAGAGCCAAAGATGCCAATCGACCTAAAAGCTTTGTATATACGCCGCCCGATGAGCAAACCAATGCCCGACCAGCGCTAGCCACTGCGGCACCCGACAGATTCAATGCCACGAGCGCTGAAAAACAATCCTCCGGGCGCAGCGCCACGAGTTTGCGTGATTGCCGCACAAGGTCGAGCAAACGCTCCGCCCGGTGCCTATAGGTATGATTTTCCAAAACGTGGCGGCGAGCGGCGTCACCGATGCGTCGACAACGCTCCGGATCCTGCAGCAAGCCACGGATCAAGGCGAGCAGCGTCAGTTCATCGCGGTACTCTAGGTAATGCTCGCCAGCATTGAACAGGTCCTCGACGCCGTTATCCCGGGCATGGTCGGTGAGCAGCACCGCGCCGGCGCCCATGGCCTCGAAATAGCGCATGTTGACATCGTTGTTCACGCTCTTATTGAACACCATCTTCGCCTTAGCATAAACACGTCCCATTTCCTGTGGGCTGGTCATGCCCATGAAGACGTTGGGAAAGTCCTTGCAGATCGCGCTCAACAAAGCATGCCGAACCGGGTGCACGGTAGCGCTATTGCTGCCCACATAGGCCACATCATGACAACGATGCATTTCCTTTTGTGGATAAAGTTCCGGCGCGCACGCCAGCGGCAACCAGTACACCTGCCGCAGTCCATCTTGTCGCAAACGCTCGACAAATTCCTTCTGCGCGACGAAGGTCATGTCGAACAGGCGACCGATGCGTAGATGCTTGGCATAGTCCATGTGGGTGTCAATGCCGTACCAGGCCGTGAGGCAGGACATGCGCTCCAGCCCCGTCGGGAAGAGGCGCATGGTGCCACCCTCGACGAAAAGCATGAGATCCGGCACTAGCCCGTGGCGGGCACAGACCTGCGTCACGTCCACCGCACCGCGCACCCGCAGGCTGTCCAGCGGACTGGCGACGTCAGAGCAGACGAACAGCTCGTGCCCTGCTTCCCTCATCGCGGTAATCAGGTAGTTGCCGGTGGTGGTCGGGGTCAGCGATGCGACAAGAAGAATTTTCACGTCCCGGCTCTCCTCAGGCCATCATTGCGGCGCGCGGCTCTTCACCGACAGGAAACCGTTCGACCATTTCTTGCGGAAGTAGGCGGTATTCTTTTCGTGCAAGGCAACAGTGTCGATGGTCTTGTGCAGGTAGGCGATGTCCACCTTCTGGGCGCTGACGCCGTGGTGATGGAAGTGCTTGATGTTCACCCCGGGATGCACGACGCACTTGAGCCCTGCCTGCCGGATGCGGAAGCTGAAGTCGATCTCTTCATAGCCGGCGGGGGAGTATTCGACATCAAAGCCGCCCAGCCGGCGGAAGGTGGCGGAGCGCACAAGGAAGCAGAAGCCAGACACCACGTCGGACTCGACCGGCTGCTCGCCCTCGGCATAGCTGTTGTGCTGGAGGTTCTCCCAGTAGGAGCCAGCGGGGCCCACCTCTCCCACCTGCGCATCGTCGAACAGGGCGCACAGTGGTTCGATCGCATCCTTGCCCACTTGCACGTCATCATTCAGGTAGCAGAGGATGTCCCCCTCGGCCATATCAGCGCCCATGTTCCAGGAGCGTGCCACGCCGACGTTGACGCTGTTCAGGCAGTACTTGTCGATGTGCGGGTGGGTGGCGACGAACTCCACCAGCTCCTGGTCCTGCCCGTTGCAGACCACAATCACTTCGTGCGGCAGGCTCACGTTGTCGTGCAGGTCGCGCAGCACGTCGGGCAGGGTGTAGCGCGGCATGAAAAAGCGCGCCTTGTTGAGCGGGCGCTTGAGGTGCAGCACGGGAATGATGAAGCTGACTTTGGGTTGCGGTGCGGTAGTCATGGCCTGAGCTGTTCAATGGTGTCCCAGAACTCATCATTGGCCCGGGCGAAGTTGGCCGGATTGCCGATGTCAAATGGGAAAGAGGTGGCACCGACGTTTCCGTTGGTGATGAGTTGGCAGCCACACAGCGCGGCTTCGGTCACTACTCGACCCTGCGGCTCGGGCCAACGCGGTAGGAAGACGAAGTGTTTCGCCCGGTTCATGAAATTGGGGATTTCGCTGTAGGGCACGCTGCCGTGCCAAGTGCCGAAGTCTAGTTTCTCCCCCGGTACGATCTTGCCAACGAAATGGATGTTGGCACCACGGAAACGCTCGCGCATGGCAGCCAAGCCCTTGGCCTCACCAATGACGCCAACGAAAAGGTAGTCAATGTCGCGCTCACGACGCTGGTTATAGAAGACGGTGCCATCGATTGTGGGCTTGAGTACAAACGATACCCGACCTCGATCTTCGCCCAGAATGCCTTCGATGGTACGCTGGTGCAGAGGAGATAGATAAACGTTGAGCGCAGACCTAGCGAAAAGCTTGCGCACCAGTGGGTCGAGTGCAAAACATTGCTGCCCAAAATCACGCAGCGCTAGGTTATGCACCAAATGCAGCGGCGATTTGTAAGCACACCGAGCCTGCGAATGTCCGGAACATGGCAGGTGCCCGAGGTTACAGACGTCCACATAGGCGTTGCTCATATGGATGAAGGGACGATTGTCTACAATATCTTCCAGCAAGTCTGGTTCAAAACGCAGCCATGCACCGCGGCTCTTGAGGGTCTGCGGGAAATTAAAAACATCCACTAACCAGTACAGGTCTGCCTGGCCGGTGCCTTCATCCACACGTGGGCGGATCGAGCGTAGACAAATGGTGTGGCCACGCCTTCTCCCCGCCTCGATTAACGCGCGGGTGATCATTTCCCCGCCACCGCCATGAATGATGGGGTTGAAGTAGGAAAGGCAGTCGATCTTCATCGGTTGTCGCGCCGCTTCAGTCCCCGCTGGCGAGCAGCTGGTCGAAGTAGGCGATGGTCTTTTTCAGGCCTTCGTCCAGCTGCACCTGGGGCGCCCAGCCGCCCAGGCGCTCTTTCGCTCGCGTGATGTCGGGCTGGCGCTGCATGGGGTCGTCGGCCGGCAGGGGCTGGAAGACCAGCTTCGATCTGGCGCCGGTCAGGGCGATGACTTTCTCAGCCAGCTGGCGGATGGTGAACTCGCCGGGGTTGCCCAGGTTGATGGGGCCGGGGAAGCCGGGCGCGCCGTCGGCGCCGCGGGGGATGTCCATGAAGCGGATGAAGCCTTCCACTAGATCATCAACATAGCAGAAGCTACGGGTCTGCTGGCCTTCGCCGTAGATAGTGATCGACTCGCCACGCAGAGCCTGCACGATGAAATTGCTGACCACGCGACCGTCATTGGGGTGCATGCGAGGACCGTAGGTGTTGAAAATGCGAGCAACGCGGATATCCAATCCGTATTGTCGGTGGTAGTCGAAAAACAGGGTTTCGGCACAGCGCTTGCCTTCGTCGTAGCAACTGCGGATGCCGATGGGATTGACATTGCCCCAGTAGGCTTCGGTCTGGGGGTGTACGGCGGGATCCCCATAGACTTCGCTGGTGCTAGCCTGAAAAATGAGAGCCTTGAGGCGCTTGGCCAAGCCCAGCATGTTGATGGCGCCATGCACGCTGGTCTTGGTAGTCTGCACGGGGTCGTGCTGGTAGTGAACAGGGCTGGCAGGGCAGGCTAGGTTGTAGATTTGGTCCACCTCGACATATAAGGGGAACGTGACATCGTGGCGAATAAATTCGAAGCGCGGGTTATCAACTAGGTGCTCAATATTGCGCTTGCTGCCGGTAAAGAGGTTGTCAGCGCATATGACCTCGTCGCCACGTTCTAGCAGGCGGTCTATGAGATGCGAGCCTAGGAAGCCGGCACCACCGGTAACGAGAATGCGCTTGCGTGGGTTGTAGTTTCTCATGGGTTCAGTCCTGTCCAAAGAGGTCGCGGGTGTAGACCTTGTGCTGTACGTCGCGGATCTGGTCGGTCAACCGATTAGCTATGATGACATCCGCCTCCCTCTTGAAAGCAGCCAAGTCGTTGACAACGCGAGAGTGAAAGAACTCCGGCCCCTTCATGACGGGCTCGTAGATAATGACTTCAACCCCCTTGCCCTTGAGCCGCTTCATGATTCCTTGCACGCTACTGGCGCGGTAGTTGTCGGAGCCAGCTTTCATGACCAGGCGATAGACGCCCACAGTGCGCGGCTGGCGCGCCAAGATGTCTTGGGCCACGAAGTCCTTGCGGGTACTGTTGGCTTGGACGATAGCGCCGATGAGGGTCTGCGGCACGTCCTGATAGTTGGCTAGGAGTTGCTTGGTATCCTTAGGTAGGCAGTAGCCGCCGTAGCCGAAGCTGGGATTGTTGTAGTAGTTGCCAATGCGCGGATCCATACTAACACCCTGAATGATTTGCTGAGTATCAAGCCCATGAATAGCAGCATAAGTATCGAGCTCATTGAAATAAGCCACCCGCATGGCAAGGTAGGTATTGGCAAATAGCTTGATCGCTTCAGCCTCTGTGCTGTCAGTAAAAAGCACAGGAACGTCCTTGCGGATAGCAGCCTGCTGCAGCAAATCAGCAAAGATTCGAGCACGCTCGGACTGTTCGCCAACGATGATACGTGAGGGATGCAGGTTGTCGTACAAGGCGCGGCCTTCGCGAAGAAATTCGGGGGAAAAGATCAGGCTGTCGCAACCCAGCTGCTTGCAAGTGCGCAGCGTGTAGCCGACGGGAATGGTGGACTTGATGACCATGGTGGCCGCCGGATTGATGGCCATCACGTCGCGAATCACGGATTCGATCGAGCGGGTATTGAAGTAATTGGTGTCCGGGTCGTAATCGGTCGGCGTGGCGATGATGACGAAGTCCGCGCCCGCGTAGGCGGCCTGCTTGTCCAGGGTGGCGGTGAGCCGCAGCGGTTTGTTGCGCAGGTATTCCTCAAGCTCCGCGTCCTCGATCGGTGATTCGCGCCGCTGCAACATGGCCACCTTTTCAGGCACCACATCAAGCAATACGATGTCATTATTTTGTGATAGTAGAACAGCGTTAGACAAGCCAACGTAGCCAGCACCGACAACAGCGATTTTCATTCTTTTCCTCATAAAGGACGCTTCAGAAATTCTTTGAAATCACAGCAAATGTTTACATAATTATTGGACTTAGGTTTCATGCTTAGCTGCGGCCGTAGGCGTCATCAAGCCGGACTATGTCGTCTTCGCTCAAGTAGCTGCCCGATTGCACCTCGATGATTTCCAGCGGAATGTTGCCGGGATTGGCAAGGCGATGCACCACGCCGAGCGGGATGTAGGTGGACTGGTTTTCGGTAAGCAGCACTTTTTTGTCGGCGCAGGTGATTTCAGCCGTGCCGCTGACGACCACCCAGTGCTCGGCGCGGTGGTGGTGCTTTTGCAGGCTGAGGCTAGCACCGGGCTTGACTTGTATGCGCTTGACTTTGAAGCGGCCGCCTTCGTCGATGCTGTCGTACCAGCCCCATGGGCGGTGGACTTTGCGGTGCAGGGTGTGCTCTTCGCGCACTTGCTGCTGCAGTGCGTTGACGATGTGCTTGACGTCCTGGCTGCGTGACCGGTCGGCTACCAAGACAGCGTCGGGCGTTTCCACCACCACCAGGTTTTGAACGCCAACCAAGGCCACCAGGCGGCTGGTGGAATGCACCAGGGTGTTGCTGCAGTCGATAGCCAGCACGTCGCCCACATGGGCGTTGCCCTGTGCGTCTTTGGGCAAGACGCTCCACACGGCGTCCCAGGCGCCGAGGTCGCTCCAGCCGGCATTGAGCGGAGCCATGCGAATGGGGAAGCGGCTACCAGGGCACCGTTCCATGACGGCGTAGTCGATGGAGTCACTGGGTATGGCGGCAAACTCGGCCTGGCAAGGCCGAACGAATGCGGCATCGGTGCTGCGCTGGGCCCAGGCGGCGCGGGTGGTGGCTGCCATATCAGGCCGGAAGCTTTCGATGGCCTGGAGCCAGACGGACGCCTTGAGCACGAACATACCGGCGTTCCAGTAGTATCCGCCTTCAGCCAAGTACTGCCTGGCGGTGGCTTCATCGGGTTTTTCGACAAACCGCTTGACCAACAAGGTGGCCGTAGGCGCCACAACGGCCTGGATGTAGCCGTAGCCGGTTTCGGGGCGGTCGGGAGCGATACCCAGGATCACGATGGCGCCCTCTGCCGCCTGACGTATAGCGTCATGCATGGCTTCATTGAACACCCTGGCGTCTGCCACGGTCTGGTCTGCCGGTGAGACAACCAGCACGGGGTCGTCGCCGTTTTCCACGGCAGCCAGTGCGGCCAGGGTCAACGCAGGGGCGGTGTTTCGGGCCACCGGCTCCAACAGGGCGGCAGCCGGTGATATGCCGATTTCACGCAACTGCTCCAGTGCCAGAAACCGATGGTCTTCACCCGTCACGACAAGGGGATTAGCCACCTGAATGCTTTCAGCGCCCAGACTCATCAATCGTTTCGCAGCTTGCTGAAACAGGCTTTCGGCCCCCGTCAGGCAAAGGAACTGCTTTGGGAAACCTGCGCGCGAGAGCGGCCACAGGCGAGTGCCAGAGCCACCACACAGAATAACGGGCTGTACCTTGGTCTTATTGGTCATGAAGCAACCCTCAACTCCACCAACTGCTGGAATCGCCATGCTCTGACACACATGTCTTCCAATGTGCGCGTAGCACTCCAATTCAATCGTTCGCTGGCCTTCTTTGGGTCTGCATAGCATGCGGCCACATCACCCGCACGGCGGGCAACCACCTTGCATGGCACTTGGCGGCCAGATGCTTTTTCAAATGCCTGGACCATGTCAAGCACGCTGTAGCCCATCCCTGTGCCCAGGTTGATAGCATGCCAACCGGTGGTTTGAGACAAGAAACTCAACGCAGCTGCGTGCCCATCTGCTAAGTCCATTAAATGGATGTAATCCCTCACGCCCGTAACATCGGCAGTGGGATAGTTGTTACCAAACACTCTCAGTTCAGCGCGCCGGCCAGAAGCCACTTGGGCGATGTAGGGCATTAGGTTGTTGGGCACCCCGTTAGGTTTCTCACCAATCAGGCCGACTGCATCGCCTGCAGCAAGCTGAAGGTGCCTTGAACGTTGTTGGCGTAATAGTCGACCGGCTTTTCAACGGACTCGCCAACGGCTTTTAAACCAGCAAAGTGAATGACAGCATCAATATGGTGAGCGGCGAGCCTGCCTTTTAGCAGCTCGGTATCACGCACATCGCCGTTAATGAAGCGGATTTGTTGCCCAGTGATTTGGGAAAGTTTTTCGAGAACGGATTTACTACTATTTGACAGGTTGTCATACAAGACAATTTGATACCCTAACTGCGACAGCACGACTGCTGTGTGACTACCAATGTAGCCCGTTCCGTCTGTGAGCAGCACATTCATGGGCTTTGTCGGCCTTTTTTAGAACACACTTCACATTCAAGCTCAGACTGCAATGCATCAATTCCGGCTTGAAGCGTTTCATACTCCACCACCTTCCACCTCAAAAATTCCGCCGTGAGTTTGGACTTTTCTGCCACCCCGGCAGGCGTGAGCAAATTGGCATAACGCAGCTTGTTCTTGCTCTGGCTGAAGTTCTGCATTTTCACCAAGACCTTTTCCACCAGGGCCTGGAAGCAGAAATTGATCGTGCCAAGCCTCACCCCCAGATCCCTGGCCAGCGCACGCTGACTGACCTGGGGCGTTTGATACAAACGACGCAGGACTTCGAACTGAATTTCCTTTAGGAACCCAGCCAATTTCTGAAGTGGGGATACGAGGCTCAAGGCGGTTTAGGCACGCTACCGCCATGCCGTTTCACGATCAGCAAGCGCGGTCAGCGGGTTTTAAAAGGGGTCCGGAGCAATAAAGTGCGGCCTAGGGGTGCTTCCTCAAGCTCGACGGACGAGCTGCAATCTAGCACACCGTCATGACTTTGAGGAAGGTTTTTTGCCAAACAGGCAATAACGCCGCAGGTTTATCAACTCGCCTTGCGTAAACTGGCCGGAGCGACACGCACGGCTACAGGCTTGCTCAGGATCTCGATCAGCACAATGACCCGACGCTCGCCGTCTTTCATTTGGTAGATGCCTTCAATGCCGGCGAACGGGGTTTCTGTGAGGCGCACGCGCTCACCAGCTTTGAACAGCCGAACCGGCTCAGCCTGAACCGCCGCTTCCTGCGTGCGCAACAGTTCGATCAGCCCATCATCGACCCGCGCCGGTTCGATCCCGAAGCTGACCAAACGGCTGACGCCCTTGGTCGAACGGATGGGTGCCCAGCTCTTGGCCGAATCACCCAGGCCCAAGTGAATAAACAGATAACGGGGAAAAAGGGGTTCGTCTGCAACCGTCAACATCCCCTTACGGAGCTTTTCTGATGGGAGGGTCGGGAGGTAGCACTGATAACCCTGCCGATGGAGGTTGTCCAGGGCGCACTTTTCCTGTCTGGGCTTGGTATGAACAAGATACCAGTGCATCGCCACCTCCGAAGGTTAACGGTTGCCCTTAAATACTGGTGGAGTGGAGGAGGATCGAACTCCCGACCTTCGCATTGCGAACGCGACGCTCTCCCAGCTGAGCTACCACCCCGAAACGTGGATCGGATTTTACCCGCTCGATCTACCTGCTGCAAATGACACCCCTGCTCAGGGCTTTAATCAGCTGACTTGCCGCACTGCCGATTTTCCGAATTTTCGCTCGCCATCCGCGATTACCCGGTGACCTTCATTTCGGGGGATAACGGCGACACCTTTGTCACGATGGTGATACTCGGCCCGAGCCTATCTGCACCTGTTGTCCCTGGGCAACTTCCAGCGCCTGCTGGATCGCCGGGCGTTGCGTCTGGCCCAGGAAAAGGCCGCGCCGAAAGTCGATCCTAAAACCCTGAACTGAACACGACTCAGCGCGGCCGGGTCCACGACCAGGCCAGGAGACAGGCGCCGGCGAAGACCATCGGAATGGACAGCCACTGACCCATGGTCAGTCCCAGCGCCAGGAAGCCGAGGAAGCTGTCGGGTTCCCGCGTGTATTCAACACCGAAACGGAACACGCCGTAACCGATCAGGAACAATGCCGAAGCAGCGCCGCGCGGCCGCGGCTTGAGCGTGTAGAGCCACAGCACCGCAAACAGCACCAGGCCTTCAAGCGCGAATTCGTACAGCTGCGACGGATGGCGGGCCAGGCGGTCGACGTTGGGAAAAACCATCGCCCACGGCAGATCCGTTGGCCGGCCCCACAGTTCGGCATTAATGAAATTGCCCATGCGCCCGGCGGCGAGACCCAGCGGCACCAGCGGCGCGATGAAATCCGTGATCTGCAGCCAGTCCTGCCGCCGCGTGCGTGCGAACCACACCATCGCAATCACCACGCCAAGGAAGCCGCCGTGGAAGGACATGCCGCCTTCCCACACGAAAAATATCTTCCACGGCGCGACAATGTAGTCGCTGAACTTGTAGAACAGCACATAGCCCAGCCGCCCGCCTAGGATGGTGCCGAGGATGCCGAAAAACAGCGCATCATCGAGGTCGGCGCGCGTCCACACGCCGACCGGATTGCGGTCGATGCGGTAACGGCCCAGCAACCAGATCATGGCGAAGCCGAGCAGATACATCAAACCGTACCAGCGCAGGGCCATTGGCCCGAGCTGCAGTACCACGGGATCAAACTGCGGGTGGACGAGCATGGGGAATTCGCGGGGGATACGATAAAATGACCCGTTCATTATACGTGCCCCGCGTCATCGTCCGCCTGCCATTGACACCTTCATTGGAGAACTTTCATGCCACTCAATAAACGCAGCCAGTTGATCACCGCCGGTGTTGCACGCTCGCCCAACCGGGCGATGCTGCGCGCCGTGGGATTCGGCGACGGCGATTTCAAGAAACCCATCGTCGGCGTTGCCAACGGCCATTCGACGATGAACCCCTGCAATGCCGGCATTCAGCCCCTGGTCGACCGTGCGATGGACTCGCTGAAATCCGCCGGCGCGATGCCGCAGGTCTTCGGCGTGCCGACCATCACCGACGGCATCGGCATGGGCACCGAGGCAATGAAGTATTCGCTGGTGTCGCGCGAAGTCATCGCCGACTGCATCGAAACCTCGGTCAACGGCCAGTCGATGGACGGCGTGCTGGTCTGCGGCGGCTGCGACAAGAACATGCCGGGTGGCATGATCGCGATGCTGCGCATGAACGTGCCGGGCATCTATGTGTACGCCGGCACCATCAAGCCCGGCAAATGGAAGGGCCAGGACCTGACCATCGTCAGCGCCTTCGAAGCGGTCGGCTCCTACGCCGCCGGCAAGATGAGCAAAGCCGATTTCATCGGCATCGAAAAAAATGCTTGCCCGTCGGTCGGCGCCTGCGGCGGCATGTACACCGCGAACACGATGTCCTCGTCCTTTGAAGCGCTGGGCATGAGCATCCTCGGCTCCTCGCAAATGGCTTCACCCGATCCGGAAAAAGCCGATTCCGCCGCGTATTCCGCAAAAGTGCTGGTCAATGCGATCAAGCAGAATATCCGGCCGCGCGATATCGTCACCCGCAAATCGATTGAAAAC
>Ga0222713_10000493_pt1 | contig 44467 bp, 47 predicted proteins | sample C33_649DmetaG_FD_165061 | JGI IMG/M metagenome (GOLD analysis project Ga0222713, IMG submission 165061) | Estuarine water microbial communities from San Francisco Bay, California, United States - C33_649D | ecosystem: Environmental > Aquatic > Marine > Unclassified | place: USA: California... | reverse complement strand
AAGGAGCTCAAGGAGCGACAGGTCCCACAGGTCCACAAGGAGCACAAGGTCCTACAGGTCCTATAGGTCCTCAAGGAGCTCAAGGAGCTACAGGTCCATTAGGTCCTCAGGGTCCTACGGGAGCACAAGGAGCGACAGGAGCACAAGGTGCTACGGGTCCATTAGGTCCTACAGGTCCTCAAGGAGCACAAGGTGCAACAGGTCCACAAGGTCCTACAGGAGCACAAGGTGCAACAGGTCCACAAGGTCCTACAGGTCCTACGGGAGCACAAGGTGCAACAGGTCCTCAAGGAGCTCAAGGAGCTACGGGTCCATTGGGTCCTCAGGGTCCACAAGGAGCACAAGGTGCTACAGGTCCTACAGGAGCACAAGGAGCTACGGGAGCACAAGGAGCGACAGGTCCATTAGGTCCTCAGGGTCCTACGGGAGCACAAGGAGCAACAGGAGCACAAGGAGCTACAGGTCCATTAGGTCCTCAGGGTCCACAAGGAGCACAAGGTGCAACAGGTCCTCAAGGAGCTCAAGGAGCTACGGGTCCATTGGGTCCTCAGGGTCCACAAGGAGCACAAGGTGCTACAGGTCCATTGGGTCCTCAAGGAGCACAAGGAGCTACGGGAGCACAAGGAGCTGTTGGTCCACAAGGAGCTACGGGAGCACAAGGAGCTGTTGGTCCACAAGGAGCTACGGGAGCACAAGGAGCTGTTGGTCCACAAGGAGCTACGGGAGCACAAGGAGCTGTTGGTCCTACAGGTCCTACGGGAGCACAAGGTGCAACAGGTCCACAAGGTCCTACAGGTCCTACGGGAGCACAAGGTGCAACAGGTCCACAAGGTGCACAAGGAGCTGTTGGTCCACAAGGAGCTACGGGAGCACAAGGAGCTGTTGGTCCACAAGGAGCTACGGGAGCACAAGGAGCTGTTGGTCCACAAGGAGCTACGGGAGCACAAGGAGCTACAGGTCCACAAGGAGCTACAGGTCCACAAGGAGCACAAGGAGCTACAGGTCCACAAGGAGCTACAGGTCCACAAGGAGCACAAGGTGCTACGGGTCCATTAGGTCCACAAGGTCCACAAGGAGCACAAGGTGCTACGGGTCCATTAGGTCCACAAGGTCCTACGGGAGCACAAGGAGCTGCTGGTTCTAACGGAGCACAAGGAGCACAAGGAGCTACAGGTACAGGAAACCAAGGAGCACAAGGAGCTACAGGTTCACAAGGAGCACCGGGTCCATTAGCGTGTCCTTTACAACTTTGTGACGGTTCTGCGACAACACCAACATATTCATTCTCCGCAGATACTAATACGGGTATGTATAGAGTAAGTTCTGACATTATTGGGTTTGCTGTAGGTGGTAACTACGGATTCGCAATGAAAAATACTGCAGGATTTGGAGACTTCTTTGCAAGTGCTAACATCATAGGTTTTGCAACGATGCCTTCAGATGAAAGATTGAAGAAAAACGTTAAAAATCTTGAAAACGGTTTGGATATCATTGAACAATTAAGACCTGTATCATATACTTGGAAAGAAGGTATGGGTAGAGGAGATGACTTTGGTTTGATAGCTCAAGAAGTTGAACAAATCCTTCCTGAATTAATTCATGAAACAGAAATGATACAAATAGAAGATGATGAAAAATATAAAACATTATCATATGAAAGATTGGTACCATTCTTAATCAAATCAATTCAAGAGTTAAACAATAAAATTAAAGAATTAGAAAAGAAATAATATGGCAATAAAAGTAACAACACAGATAGGAACTAGTGGTGGTATCACAAGTCAAGCATATATAAGAATTGGGACTTATTTAATAGATAAGCCCAATTCTATCGTTAGATTTAACTTAGAGATTTATAATCAAGAAAGTGATAAATCTAATAGAGAAAAATTGGTTACAAATAAAGAAATAGGTGCTTTTGTTTATGAAAAGGTAACAAGTTTTACACCATACGAAACCGAAGATATTTTTACAGCTGGTTACGGAAAACTAAGAACTCATTTACAAAGTATTTACGGACCATCATCAACAGTTGATTGTTAATAGAATATGGCAACACCTCCAGGACCAGCATCACCGAGTAATCCTATAAGTTTTGATGATTTAAGGTCACAAACTTACATTACACCTAATTCAGATATTGGTTTAGAATTAATGGGTACCTATAAATTTGATGATGGATATATTAATAGTTATACTTTTTATATTAATAATTATCCACCAAATACACCACCATATCCTGATATAAAAGCCAATTTAAGTATAGGTGACTTTTATGATATTGAGACTGACCAAGGTACTGATTGTTCTTGGAATAGTGGTTCTATTCCTTGGGTTACAGATGTTTCAGTGACAGCACAAGATGCTACACCTTTATATGCTGGTGGTAATATAGGGCCAAATCCAGCAACATCACCTCAAACAATAGCTAATTTTGGTGGTACGCCTGGAACAATTGGTGATAATATAGAACATTGGTACGCAATCTTGGTTGAGGTAAATGTCCAAGGTATGCCACCTCCATCACCACCGTTTCCACCATCAAATAATGTTAACATAGAATATAAACTTGGTGGAGGTGCTTGGAATCAATTTTTTGGTTCACCATCACCAAATGGTGGTATATTTAGTGAAACATTAAATGTACCAAATGGGGATACTTTATTTGTTCGTGTTAGTTAATATATTTCTTTATTAACATTTTTTTATATTTTTAATCTATGAGTTTACCAATATTTCCAACCAATCCAAAAATTGATATTTCAAAATATGCTTGTACAAACGAGTTTTTTAGTGAAGACGAAAGAAGTAATATTAATGAGTTAATTAATTCTTTAAATTTTGAAGACGCGAGAATTGTTAGTGATGGTGATGGTGGTCACCATAATGAAAAATATAGAAAAAGTAATGTGAAATGGATTTATTTTTCTGAAGAAACCAAATGGATATTTGTTAAATTAATGAAATTAATACAAGTCACTAATAATGAACATTGGGTTTTTGATTTAGTTATGGCAAGAGAACCAATACAATATACCGAATATACTGATGATGGACATTATGATTGGCATATAGACGCAGGTGGTGGATATATGAATCAAAGAAAAGTATCCGTTTCTGTTTTATTATCAGACCCTAACGAGTATGAAGGTGGTGATTTACAAATTTGGCCAGGTGGTGAAATAAAAACCGCAGAAAGAATTTTAGGAGGTGTAACTGTGTTCCCGAGTTGTTTATTACATAGAGTTACACCTGTTACAAAAGGTGTTAGAAAAAGTTTAGTATTTTGGGTAGGGGGAACTCCATATAGATAATCTAAACTTTATTATTTACATATCTTATTTATATTTTGAATATGGATTTAAAACCAATTTTTCCGCCAAAAGAAGGTATTAATCAAACTAACTATTATTGGTTTGAAAAAGGATTTTCAACTCAAGAAGTTGAAACAATTGTTAGTGGTTCATTAGAATATGAATTCCAAAAGGCTATTATTGTTGATGAGAACAATACTGATAGATTTAGAAAAAGTAACATAAAATGGTTACCTTATGATTCTAAATGGGAATGGGTTATTGATAAAATAATGTCCCAAGTTATTGAAGCAAACAACGCTATTTGGAACTTTGAATTAAAATCAATAATTGATAACATTCAATATACCGAATATGAGGGAAATGGTGGTCATTATGATTGGCATTTAGATATTGGTCCTGGTAGTATTTCACATAGAAAAATATCTGTGGTTATACAGTTATCTGAACCAAATGAATACGAGGGTGGGGATTTACAAATTATGACAGGTAGTGAATATGTGACAGTCCCAAGAGGAAAAGGTAATGTTGCAATATTCCCATCGTTTTTATTACACAGGGTGGTCCCATTAACAAGTGGAAATAGAAAGAGTTTGGTTTTATGGATAGGAGGGGACCATTACAAATAATATGATTATATCTTCAATTATAGTGGATGATTTTTATAATGACCCACACGAAACAAGAGAATTTGCATTACAACAAGAATTTAATGTAATTGGTAATTATCCAGGATTTAGGAGTAAACCATTTTACAATGAAAGTGTTGTTAATTTAATACAAGATATTGTGTTTTTTGCCGGTGGTAAAATAACAAAATGGTCGACAGATGAATATAATGGTTCCTTTCAATATGCGACACAAAGAGACAGGAGTTGGATGCATGCTGACCAAACAACAACATGGGCAGGGGTTTGTTATTTAACACCAAACGCACCAATTACTTCAGGTACGGGTTTATTTAAACATAAAGAAACAGGAATACATACCGCACCAATAAAAAGTGATGGAACATATGATTTTGAAATGTTAGATAGATTATATTTAGATTCTCAAGACATGACGAAGTGGGAAATGACTGACATGTTAGGAAATAAGTTTAACAGATTAGTATTATATAGGGCGGATTATTTTCACACATCATTAGATTATTTTGGTAGAAATTTAGAAGATGGTAGATTATTTCAAACATTCTTTTTTGATACTGAAAGGTAATTTATATGAAGACTAAGAAACCAATTGCCATCTTATATAATTGGTATAAAAAAGGTGAGTTTACTTTACGTTCTGAGATTTATCATGAAGAACATCTTTATGATGAAGTGATTGTTTATTCATTAGATTCTACTGATAATATTTTTAATGATATTTCAAACATTAACCCTGATATTATAGTATCGTTTGAGATTCAATTAGAGTTAAATAATAAAGTATTAAATGAAAAATATGTTTATTATCCAAACCTTATTGATGAAATTGTATTGGCAAATGATATTGTAGTTCAAAGTACTTTTAGAAATTGTAAGTATACCCGACCAAAGTTTTCAATTTTTACACCAACATATAATACGGGAAATAAAATATTAAGAACATATAAAAGTATTAATAACCAAACATTTAATGATTGGGAATGGGTAGTACTTGATGATTCAACAACGGAAGAAACATGGGAAATACTTTCTGATATTGCTAAAAAAGACTTTAGGGTTAAAGTACATAGAATATTACCAAATAGTGGTGGTAATGTTGGTTTAGCAAAGAATAGAGTTGCATCATTGTGTGATGGTGAATGGTTAGTTGAGTTAGACCATGATGATGAATTATTAACAAAGTGTTTAGAATATTTAGATAAAGCATCGTCACAATTTCCCGATGCGGGATTTATGTATAGTGATGTAACCGAACAATATGAAGATGGTAGTCCGAAATTTTACGACCATAATTGGTCGGGTAATTGGTATGGTAGAGAAGATAACTTTTTTGATTTTGGATATGCGGGACATTCTTGGGTAACTGAAGATAATAAACAATTATTGGCTCACCACTATCCTGATATAAATCCATTAACAATAAGATTTAATATTAGTATGCCATCACATGTTAGGGTGTGGAGAAGAGATGTTTATTTAAAAATTGGTGGACATAACAAAAACACACCTGTTGCCGATGATTTTGAACTCATAGTTAGAACATTTTTAAACACAAAAATGATTCACATTAAGAAAGTTTTATACATCCAATGGAATAATAGAAATACAACAACAGATAATAATTCAATTGATATTAACCGTAGGTCAAGATTGATTAGAGACTATTATGATAAAGAAATACATCAAAAAATAATTGATATGGGAAAAATAGATTGGAATTGGGTTGAAGACGAAGGATGTTCACAAAAATTCCAAAATCATATTTTTATTAGAAAATATCATGAAGAAGAACAAATATTAAATTACATATATGACAACAACTAATAGACCAACACTTTGTTTTGCAACAATGTGTAAAAATGAAGAACACTGTATTCAAAATACATTAGAGTCCGTTTACAAATACATTGATTATTGGGTAGTGTGTGACACAGGTTCAACAGATAGAACATGTGAAATTGTTAAAACTTTTTTTGAAGAAAAAGGAATACCAGGTGAGTTACATGTTGACGAGTGGGTTGGTTTTGATAAGAACAAAACCTTAATGATGTCAAGAGCCAAAGACAAAGCGGACTATGTAATGCATTTAGACGCTGATGATTTGTTAGTTGGTGATTTTAAGTTTACAAATGAAGATAAAGGATATGATTCATATTTTATATCTGTTAAACGAGGTGTGTCTGAATGGAAGGCTCGTATTATCTTTAATAACAGAAATACTTGGAAATTTTGTGGAGTTGCTCATACAACAATTAAATGTTTGGAAAGACCTCACATATCAACAAAAGATATTAGTGGTAATGGTTTTTATATTTCAGGAGAAGGAATTGGTTCAAGAGCGTTTGACCCTAAAAAGTATTTTTATGATGCTGAAAAATTAAAAAAACAATTTTGGGATACATTGATTGATGACCCTGATGAGTTAAATATGCGTTCAATATTTTACGCCGCCCAAAGTTATATGGATTGTGATATGATTGAGGAAGGTTTAAAATGGAATAAGTTGTATCTTAAAATTAATGATGGGTGGATTGAAGAAAAGTTTGAAGCACAAATGAGAGTTTCAAAATGTATGATGTCACTTGATTATGAAATTGAGAGAATTGTTGAGGAAATGGAAAAAGCCATTTCAATTTTTCCTGATAGGGCGGAACCACTATATCATTTAGGAGCATATTGTAATAAGATTGGTAGACATGATTTGGGGTATAAGTATTTAACAAAAGCATTATCAATTGACATTAATAAAGTTAAAGAAAAGTATATCTTATTTGTTGACGAACAATGTTATGGAAAATACATATATGATGAACTTTCGGTTGCTTGTTTTTGGACTAATAGATATAATGAAGGTTTACAATATCTATTACAGATTATTGATGATGAAACTTTTTCACATCATAAAGAAAGACTTCTCCAAAATAGACAACATTTCCGTGATAGAATGGGTAAATAATGAAACAAGAAATTGATATATTGATTATTGGAGCTGGTATAACAGGACTTTCGTTGGCCTCTTTTTTGGGCACAGATGATTATCTAATTATTGAGAAGGATTCTGAAGTTGGGGGGTATTGTAAGACAACAATTAGAAACGGTTTTGTTTGGGATTATTCAGGACATTTTTTTCATTTCAACAATAAACAAATTAAAGATTATGTGTTGGAAAACATTGAATGTGATATCAAAACGGTAAGAAAAAAAAGTCACATATCTTACAAAGATAGGTATATTGATTTCCCATTTCAAAATAACATACACCAACTACCCACAAATGAGTTTATTGAGTGTTTGTATGACTTGTATCATCGTGGAAATGAGAAGGTTAATACATTTACAGATTATGTAGTTAATAACTTAGGACACTCAATATGTGATAAATTCATTATACCATATAATGAGAAACTTTATGCTTGTGATTTAAACAAATTGGATTACGATGCCATGGGAAGGTTTTTCCCAAAACCAACAATGTTTGAAGATTTATTGTCTGAATTAAGAAACAATAACAAAACCGAATCTTATAACGATACCTTCATTTATCCCACAGGTGGGAGTATTGAATTTGTTAAGTCATTGTACAAACGAGTTAATGAGAAAAATGTTTTGTTAAATACCAAAATTATTGGTATTGACCTTGAAAACAAAATTGCCCAAACAAATAACGGATATATTAAATTTAACAAATTGGTGAATACAATGCCGTTTGATACTTTTATGGAATTGACAGGTAAAAAGGTTGACCATCTATCATCAAATAAAGTTGTTGTGTTCAATTTGGGGTTTGACCTACCGACAGACATTGAATCAAATTGGGTGTATTATCCAGGTGACGAGATATTCTATAGAGTTGGGTTCTATAATAACATCTTTAATACTGATAGAATGAGTCTTTATGTTGAAATTGGAATGGAAAAAAACCAAGAAGTTGATGAGGTAATGTTGTTGGAAAAAGTATTGGAGGATTTAACAGGGGTGAGGGTTGTAACTAATCATACTTTGGTTGACCATCAAATGATTGTTATGAACCCAGCGTATGTTCACATTACCAAAGAATCAAAGGAAATTTATAATGATTGGGGCAAAAAAAATAACCCTAATGGGTTATTTTCTATTGGTAGGTATGGTTCTTGGACTTATTGTTCTATTGAGGACAATATTATGCAAGCAAAAGAATTATTTAACGATTATCTATGTGAATAATGACTTGTCTATAATATTCTAAAAAATGTTCATTCCATAAGTCCCATTTAATATCAATATTATCAACAGAGTAAACTTCATAATTGGTGAATTGTTTTAAATAAACATCTCTAAATTCTCTAAATTTCGCAACATAATCATGACCCTGAAGTTGTAAGTGCCACTCACCCGTAATTTTTTTAACATTATTTTTAATCCAATCAAGGTTTTCCAATGTAAATATATCAAATTCACCACCCTCACAATCAGTTTTTAAAAAATCAATTTTTTCAATACCACATAAGTCAATGAATTTTTGAAAAGTAATTGATTCCATTTGTTCTTCACCACCAAATAAATGGTCGTTCATCACTATTGAATTTACGTTTGAAATTCCTTTATTTATAGGTGTTACAGGATAACCTAAAATATTTTTTACAAGTGTTTTGAATTCACTTTCACTAGGTTCAAAACAAAATACATGTTTTGGTTTTTTATGTAAGATAGAATATGTAAAAGGACCAACACTGGCACCAACATCCAATACAATGTCATTTTCTTCTACTTCAAAAAATCTTTCATAACATTTATCTATAAAAATTTCTTGAATCATAGAATCTTTATGGTACTCGCCCATACTTTTATGGGTTCCATCGGGCATTATGTGATAACTTTCAGATGATTTGTCCATCCAACCCCAATCAAAGGTTTCTAAATTTTTCATATTGGTAATAAATTAAATACTGTTAATGGTGAAATTGATTTTTGACAAATGTGTTGTTTGTCAGTACCCTCCCAAATTGGACACCAATTCCAATTTCCAGGGTCAAATTTAAAATTAATGTTAGACCAACAAGAATTACAAGAATGTTCATTTTGTATTCTTGTTATATTTGTGGTAAATTCATGATGTTTTGGGGTAAAACCACTTATCATGACCGTGTGTTTTCCTAATGCCCAATTTATCCAAGATAGACCTGAACTTAATCCAATCATAAATTCTGCGTGGTATAAAATATTCATTGCTTCTTCTAAACTCCTACCATATGCATTTGGAACATTTTTGATGTTATATTTTTTACTTGTTAGAAGTATTGGTGTATACCCATTTTCTTTTAACAATTTTGATAATAACACCCAACTATCATAAGTCCATTCTTTACAACCAGCTGTTGACTCAGGTGCTAATATAACATAATTACCCATGTAAGGTTTATTTTTAGGTGTAAAATTTATGCCTAAATTTAATTCTTTAAACTCTAATCCTAAAATATCGGATGCGGTTTTTTGTAATTCTTGGGTATTAGGGTAGTTTGGATAACAATCAAATTTATCCCATTTATTATTATCTGAACGCATCCAACCAACCCTATATACGACATCACAATTTGTTAATTCACCTGGTTTAATAAATTCAATATCCTTATAATTTTCATGACCCTCAAACCAAGAATTATGAAAAGTACTAAATATAACTTTACAATTATGTTTTTTTGAAAATTCAACAACATAAGGTGCCCATGCAATTGTATCACCAATTGATTTAGATTCCATTGAAATTAAAACTCGTTTATTTGTTAAATCAAACTCATCAATAATTTCACCATCAACTCTAATTTTCCATTTTGTGTAGTATTTTCTACCACATGATGTCCACATATTATTTGAAATTTTTGTACCATATACGATATTGTCAGATTCATCTAAAAACTCAACTGAATATTGTTTATAAACATCACCAACTATTTCAACTTTAGGTCCTTCAAAATAAGATACTTTAATTTTATTTGGTATTTTATTTTCATTAAATTCAGGTGTATTTATTTTATTATAAAAATCAGTAATTGTATCATAACCAATTTTACCAATTTGTTCCCAACTAAAATTATTTCTTAAGTCAATTGATTCTTTAAAAGATTTTTCTTTACATAAATCATAATTTTCATAAACATATCTCATAACTTTGGATAGGTGATTAAAATCAGGTTCATAATAATTTCCTGGTAATTCACTCATAACGTATCTACCGTAGTCATTAAGATTTGCGGCTTTTTCACCAACAATATTTACAGGAAAACCTTTTCCTTCGGCAAATTCAAGTTGAGCACAACAATTAGAGTATATTGAAGGGGTACCACAAGCCATTGCTTCAATTAATGGTAAATTCCAACCTTCCGACCTGGCACACGATACAAAAACATGACCTGTTTTTAAATATTTAACATAATCTTCACGAGAAGGAAAATGAATTATCTTAATTCTTGGGTCAATAAAACCATAAGCGTTTAATCGTTCCTCAGTTGTTTTGTATCCATCCATTTGTTCGCCCCACATATTATCAATTGATACAACTAAATCAACTGGTTCATCGGCAGAAAATGTTTTTAAGAAGGTCTCAATTATTTCTTTTGTTGATTTGCGATAATCCCAACGACCCATCAATAAAAACTTAAATCTACCATCAGTGTATTCATCAAGTAATTCTACTTTTTCAGGATAAAAAGTGTCAACATCAACACCTTCAGGAACAACTTTAATTTTATCGGAGTCATATCCTTGGGCAACTGTACATTCTTTTTGCCATTTTGAGGGTACCCACAATTCATCAAACTCTTTTAATTTATTAAAAAAAGTTTCAGGTTGTAATGTTGATTCCCAAACATTATAAGCAATTTTTGGTCCCAAATAATTTTCATAAAATAAATGATGATTTGTTTCATTTAAAACTATGTTAAAATCGGGAAAAAAATCTTTTTTTTCGGATGGATAGATTGTAAAATCTTCCATTACACCATCACCAACCCATAATCTTTGTTTATATAAAATTGATTTATCGGTATCATTCAGATAAGGTTCATTATCATGTGGTGTTAAACTATTACCTGACCAAGAATCTCCAACTGTAAAATTTCGTACTTTAACTTGAGCGTGTTTAGATATCTCTCTAAAAAAATCCCTTGTGTGATTGTTATATCCTGTGTTCCCAACGTAAGAACCATGAACATAAATTTTTGGTTTTATCATATTGATAATATAAGATAAATGACTAATATTTCAATATTATGGCAAACGGTGTTTATAAAATAACTGATGATTTTGAAAAAGAACTTGCGAGATATACGGGAGCTCCGTATGTTGTAACATTAGATAACATGAGTAATGCTTTATTTTTGGCGTTGTACTATGAAAAAAATATTACCAAAAGAATAAAAGATGAAAAAATTGGTATACCATCAAGAACATATCCTTCTGTTCCTTGTGAAATTATTCACGCCGGTTTAAAAGTTGACTTTATACCTGTTGAAGGTAGAACAATAAAAGGTGCTTACCAACTATTAGGTTCAAATGTTTGGGACTCGGCATTATCATTTACCGCTGACATGTATATACCAGGTAGTCATATGTGTATTTCATTTACGGGGCCATACAAACATTTTAAATTGAGTAAAGGCGGTGCAATTTTAACAGATAGTTTGGACGCTTATCATTGGTTTAAAAGAGCTAGATATAGTGGTAGACGAGAGTGTTCTTATCATGATGATAATCTTGATATGTTGGGTTGGAATTTTTATATGATGCCTGAGTTGGCTGCTAGAGGAATGTTGTTGATGAATCAGTTTTATAATCTTGACGGTTCAAAAAAACATAATCAAGATTTAGAGTTACCTTATCCTGACTTATCTAAATTTGATGTTTACAAACAATGAAAAAGGCTTTAGTTGGGTATGGTGGCCACGCTAAAGAAGTAATGGCTCAAATGGGAATAGAATTAACTTGTTTTGTTGATGACAAATATGTTGTAGAAGGAACAAGACCATTATCAGAGTTTGACCCTAAAGAATATGTTCTAATGGTTGCGGTTGCTGATTCGAGAGACCGATTTGACATTATTCAAAGACTACCCAAAGAGACTAAATATTTTAATTGGGTTCATCCAACAGTGTTAATTATGGATGACAACATTGAAATTGGTGAAGGTAGTTTTGTTGGTGCGTATTCAATACTAACCACAAATATAAAAATAGGTAAACACGCTATTTTAAATAGAGGTAATCATATTGGTCACGATTGTGAAATTGGTGATTACTTTAGTGCGATGCCTGGGGCTATTGTATCAGGGAATGTAAAAATACACGACCTTGTTTATATGGGTAATAATTCCTCAATCCGAGAAAAAATATCAATACATAGTTTGGTTACAATTGGTATGAATAGTGCGGTTGTTAAACACATTGAATCACCTGGTGTGTATGGAGGCGTCCCAACAAAGAATATTAAATAATGAAAGACTTAATTTTAATAACAGCATATTGTCCTGACGATTATCGTGAAAACGTGTTGAGGGGTTTGGTTAATTCATTGTACAACTTTAAAGAAAAGTATGATACTATGATTGTCAGTCATACTGTGATACCAACTGACATTCAGAAAAAAGTTAACTATTGTTTTTACGACAGTAAAAATGAAATTCTAATTGATTGGGATTTGTTAAACCAACCTTGGTTTAACCCAAATAATGATAGAAGAATTCAATCATCATTCTTAAGTAAAAAAAATACTCATTTAGCAATTTGGAGAATGATGATATTAGGGTTTTCTCTATCAAAGAATATGGGGTATAATAAAGTTCACCACATTGAATATGATTGTGAAATAAAAAATGATTCTGAGTTTGATGAAAATTCAAAATTATTAGATGAACATGATTCAGTTATTTATATCGACAACAATGATAAAAATATTGATGAAATTTTATTAGGAAGTTTCCAATCATATTTTATTCCTAAATTGGATAGATTTATGGTTAATTTGGATGAAGATAAAATTAAAGAAATGATTAGAAGGGCCTCAAGTAAATCTCCTGAATTAATGCTTCAAAAAATATTAGAAGAGGGTGGTAAAGTTTTTAGAAAAGATAGAAATGTTTTAGAAAAAAATGGGAATAATTTCGGAATAGTTGATGGTCAAGTCAGTGTGAAATTTATTCCTTGGGCGGTACCATTTTATGATAGATTAGAAGATACCATAGGGTTTGTTGTTTGGAATACAAAGAATGAAAATGGTGTTAGACATAGCATTATTATTAATCACGAAAAAGTTATACAAATCCCTGAGACACTTTTAGGTCATTGGAGGATGATTAATTTGGGTAATTTCAATGATATTAGTCACATATTAGTTATTGAAAATGATGAGATTAGAGATAAATTCTTATTAACTACTGAAGAAGAAAAAAAAATTTTTAAGTTGAGTAGTTTTAGACATAAAGAACCTTTAAATATATGAGTATAGAAAACATACATCTTTGGCACGCAGATAGGGGGACCTATTTTGACCGACACGTAAACATAATTTCTTGGAGTGACCAATACCACGTTAGGATTGGTAAATACAATTCAATAGGTAGAGATTGTAATTTCTTTCTTCACGCAAATCATAAACCCGATTGGGTAACAACATCATCTCAATTATGGGGTCCTGTGACTCACGAGATTGCTCAGATGCATATGGATATGGGACACCCATCTTGTAAGGGTGATATTATAATTGAAAATGACGTTTGGATTGGAGCTAATGCAACTATAATGTCAGGTGTTAAAATTGGTGATGGGGCGATTGTTGCCGCTGGCTCTGTAGTTACTAAAGACGTACCACCATATGCGATTGTTGCTGGTAATCCTGGAAAAATTGTTAAATATAGATTTGATGATGAACAGATTGAAAAATTGTTATCAATTGCTTGGTGGGAGTGGGATGAACAAAAAATTAAAGACAACGCTATGAGTATGTGGTCAGATGATATAAATGGATTTATAAATAAATTTTATGGAAATTAAAAAAATAATATTTGCTAGTGATGATTCATATTTCTTAGACTTTTGGCCCGTACAAGCAAGGATGGTTAAAGAGTTGTTTGGATGGGAACCAGTTCTATTTAAAATTGATAGTGAGGATAGTGATTTTTATGATGATGGTAATGGACTTGTTAAAAAGGTTAAAAGTGTTGAGGGTATTCATACCGCGATTCAGGCTTGTACAGTAAGAATGTATGGTACAAAATATTTTCCTGATGAGGTTTGTATTTGTGGGGATTTAGATATGTTAATGATTAATAAAAATTATTTTATTGAACAATTAAAACATTATTCAGAAGATTCGTTGGTGATAATGTCAAGTGATGCTTACGACTTATCAAGACCCGAATCTCAAAAGTTATTTCAAGACGAACCATTACCATTTAAACAAGAAATGTATGGATACGTGTATAACGTTGGTAAAGGAAAAACGTTTACAAAAATATTAAATTCCGATTGTACATTTGATGAATTTATGAATAGACATTCAAACTACAAAGAGGGGTATAAAATTATGTGGTTAATTGATGAATTTTATTTTTCGGACTGTGTAAATAATAATAACCACGGTATCGAAATAATAAAATTAAAAAGAGGTCACTATAGTAATTTTTTAACACCAAGAAGAATTGAGAGACATAATTTTCCTGTTGATTTAGTTTGGGATGGTGAAATTGAAAATCAAAAAAAATATGGTGTCTACGATTTAGAAAAACTTAAAAATGGGTATTACATAGATGTTAATTGTGCAAGACCATATAGTGACTACAAAAAAGTGATTGATGATGTTATTGAGATTGTTTTAAATAACCAAAACAATAGTGATATGTATGGTCTTGGTTTAAAATATAATACTGATAAAGTTTTAGAACATAAGTACGATAAAGTTTATGAAAAATTTTTAGAACCGTTAAGAAATAAAAACATTAAACTTTTTGAGATTGGAAGTGGCTCTGAGGCGGCATCATTTAATATGTGGATTGAGTATTTTAAAAATGGTCAAATATTTGCTATGGATATTTCTGAACAACGAAACCAAGAAAGAGGTGTAATGTATTCGGGTGACCAAAGTAAAATTGATGATTTAAAACTTATGGTTGAAAAAATAGGTGAGTGTGACGTTATTATTGATGATGGGAGTCACCACCCACAACACCAAATAGATACTTTTAACTTTTTATTTAAAAATATGTTAAAAAACGGTAGTATCTATATCATAGAGGATATTGAATGTAACTATTGGAACCCAAAAGAAAGTATCTATGGATATGAAATTGGGAATTATAGTATTATGGATTATTTTGCAACTACACCACATAAAATAAATTCAGATTTTAGTAAGATTAAAAATCATTTAGATATTGAATCAATTACATATTATAAAAATTGTATTATTATTACAAAAAAAAGTGTTGAAGAAACATTAGGTGTTAAAAAAGAATATAGATTTGATTTTATGATATGAAAAAAATTGCGTTAATTAGTACATTTTGTGATACTGATGAAAAAATAAAAATTCTTGAAGAAAATGTAATTAAGATTAAAAGTTTAGGTATCGATGTTATTGCGATAAGTCCTATTCCCGTACCTCAAAAAATTGTGGATTTATGTGATTACTTTTTCTACACTAAAGACAACGAGTTACTTAAATGGCCAATTAGAATGTATACACATTGGTATGAAATGCCAATATCAGACGGTAGAATAACAACACTTCAAAGAGGATTAGCAGATTATGGATGGGCAGCTTTACATCAAGTTAAAAAATTATCGCAAATTGCATTAACATTCGACTACGAAAGGTTTTATCATATAATATATGATTTGGAAATTGATGATGTTATTGAGGCTGAGTTTTTATCAAACGATATTAACATCATACACCCAAGGAGAGACCCTCATCACCCTGATGTACTTTGGGAGACAACATTACATTTTATGGCTTTTGACCGAGAACTAATGATTAAAGTTGAAAAGGAAGTTACCTTAAATGAATATTTGAGAACAAATGGTATGGCTGAGGGGGAGGTGCTAAAATGGAAAAATAAATTTAACATCCCAACATCAGGACATCCAGTAAAAGACAAAGTTTATTATTGGGGTGATTTTGATTTTTTTAATTATTCACCATTTGAAGATTTTAAAATGTTTATTTCTAAAAATGAAGAAATTGATATATGGGTTGGTGAAAATGAAAAGACCCGATGTGAAAAATTAACAAGTAACCTTAGAATTGTGTTTCATTCTTTTGAAAATATGGGTGAAATTGATGTAATAATTAATAATGTAACCTATACTATTAACCCTAAAAAATGGGAAATAAATGAGTTTCCTGTTGATTCACAGTCAATACATAGTATTAAATTTAACTATAATGGCTACGAAGTTGATTATACAGGGGAGTTTAATAACATTATGATGAACCAAGTTTATTACAACTATAGATAGTTTATGAGTGATTTAATCAAAATAAAATATGAACAAGGGATTAAAATCAACACTTTCAATTTAAGTGAGGTTTTTGGAGAAGAGCAGTTACCGTTAAAATTTAATTTTGTTCGTTCAGTAAATGGGAATAAATTATGGGATACTGAACTAAATAGTAACTCTTGGGCGGCGTTTCCTGATAATGAAATTGTTGATGTAATTGTCTTTGACAAACTAAATAATTTAGTTTATGTTAAAAAATGGAATGTATTAATGAATGGTACGTTCATTTATAAAAAATTATGGAATTACTGTTTAAAAAACAAAAATAATAAAGGTGTTGTTATTGGAACACACAATGGTGAATTTGGTGAATGGGTTCCTGTTGCAATTGATAAACTGTCTGATATTATTTTGGTGGAGGCTAGTCAAAAACAATTTTCATCATTAGTTAAAAACTATAGTGATTATGATAATCTTAAATTTGTTAATGAATTAGTTACAAAAGATGGTGGAAATGTGATATTTTATGAAGGTGGTAAGGGATATACCAATACCGTTGTAAAGCGTGTGATTGATTATTGGGAAAAAGAACCAATAACTGAAACTGAAAGAACATCAATTAAATTTTCTGATTTAATTACTGAAGATGTTAATTGGATACACACAGATGTTGAAGGTATTGATTATGAATTAATAATGTCTTTATCCGACAACCAATTATCTCACCTTGACATCATTATTTATGAATACAACAATTCAACACCTGACGAAAGAGAGTTGATTAATAACTATCTAATTGAAAAAGGTTATAAAACTCATAGAGAGAATGGTGTGTCAATAGCATATAAATAATTATGGAAAAAATTATAATAACAGGTACTAAAGGTTTTATTGGTTCAAACCTCAAAAAAGAACTTGAAGGTAAATACGAAATCATTGAGATTAACGAAGATATATTCAAGAATATATCATGGAAAGACGAAGTGTCAAAATATTTTTGGTTAAACATTTCAGGGGTTTTCCATGTCGGAGCTTGTTCTGACACATTGGAAACAAATGTAAATTATATGATGTTGGTAAACTATGAATTTACTAAACATTTAATGGATTTATGTAAATCAAAAAAAGTCCCAATGATTTATTCGTCATCCGCAGCAAACTACGGAACTAATAATGAACACCCATCTAATTTATATGGTTGGAGTAAATATGTTGCTGAAGATTATGTTACTAATGGTGGAGGTATTGGATTACGATATTTCAATGTATACGGACCAGGAGAACATAATAAAGGAAAAATGGCTTCAGTTGCATTTCAGATGAATAAAAAACATAATAACAATGAAGAAATAAAATTATTTCCAAAGAAACCAAAGAGAGATTTTGTTTATGTTAAAGATGTTATTTCGGCAAATATTCACGCCTTTGAAAATTATAAAACTTTAAGTGGAAAGTATTATGAGGTTGGTTCAGGAACTGCAAGGATGTTTGAAGATGTTATGAAAATTATGAATATACCTTACCAATACCATGATGAAAATTTGATACCAAAAGGATATCAATTTTTTACTTGTAGTGATACAAAAAAATGGATGACAAATTGGAAATCACAATGGTCTTTAGAAGATGGGTTAAAAGAATATTTTAATTTATGATTTATAATTCAAAAATATACATAGACCAAAGTCCTGTTCATGGATGGGGTGTGTTTGCAAAAGAATTGATTAAAGAAGGTGAAATTTTTGAAGAATGTCCTGTAATTACCTTACCGATTAATAAAGGTGAATCATCATCATTATTAATTGATTATAGATTCAATTGGCCACAAGGTGTTGAATGGGAAGAACAAGTATTTGCATTTGGGTATGGTGGGCTATACAATCACAGTGAAAATGCCAATGCTTATTGGGTTTCAAATGCTGAAAATAAAACATTCAAATTTATTGCCAATAGAGACATACAACCAAATGAAGAAATATTTGTTTGGTATGGTGATGTAAGTTATTGGAATGACGGAAGAAATCACACAAATGTTATTTGATGGGTATTTATCTTAAATGTCAAACCCAATCAAATATAACACAAGTGCTGAAACACAGGCAATTAAAAAGGGTAATTTTTACATTGGAAATAATTCAATTAGTAAAGGTCCAACATCTATAACAGGATTTTATAATGGAATTACACCACCATCAGGAGGATACACAATTTACATTAATAAAGCAAGTGGCGGACCATCAATATATACTGTATCAAATGATGACCAATTAGTTGGGTTAACAAATTCAATCGCATCGGCATCTTATACTACTGCTCAACAATGTTTTGACTATTATGCAGAACAGTCCGATAAATTTTTAACAACACAAGATTACCCAACAACATTTCCATATATTGTATTAGATGGTCTTGTTGTTTACTTTGATGCAAATATCAATCAAAGTTATCCTGGCTCAGGTGGAGTATGGTACGATATAAGTGGCGTAGGTCCAAAATCAAGTTTAAACATGAACGGCAACAATCCAACATTTTCAACTGTGAATAATGTTAAATGTTTTAAAACTGACGATTCACGTGGACAAGGTTTTGGAAGCAATATTAATGGAAAAATGCCTTCAACAGACGCAACTTTAGAATCTTGGGTATATGCAAATTCAACAAATTTAACTAGTGCTGATAGAGGATGTATAATATTATTAGCTGGTATGTCAATATATCAAAGTTGGAATTTGGATAATAACAATTTAAGTAATTATTGGTATAATCATTCTCCTGAAGGTTATTTTGAACCAAACATTGCTTTAACAAGACAGGTATGGGTTAATTTAACTTCGGTATGGGAATACAGTACATCAACATTAAAACAATATATAAATGGTAGCTTAGTTGCTACTCATACAACACAAGGTACCGCATCTACAGGTAATTATCTACAAATAGGGTATGAAGGGTGTTGTGGTGATAGAAATTTTCCTGGATATATATCGGTAATTCGTATTTATAATAAACCACTAAGTGCTGCAGATGTTTTACAAAATTATAACGCTCAAAAATCAACATTTGGATTATGAAATATAAATTAGATATAATAACAAACAGTGAGGGTATTACGATATATTGGGTACTTTGTGGTGCATATGCTGTTGCAAAATTTTACACATTACAAGATGCAGAAAATTGGATAATAAATAATCCTGATTGGGATTGTGATAAATGTGATAATTGTTAATTTACCGTATAATGCCAAACGCAATCAAATATAACACAAGTGCTGAAACACTATCATTGAAAAAAGGAAACTTTTGGATTGGTACTGGTGATGTTTCAAAAGGACCAACATCAAGCACAGGTTTTTATAATGGAATAACTCCACCATCAGGAGGGTATACAATTTATCTTAATAAAGCAACAGGTGGACCATCAATATATACGGTAACAAGTAACGCTCAACTTATTACATTAACAAATCAAATTGCTGGAGCGTCTTACACAACAGTAAATGAATGTTTTAATTACTTTAATGGACAATCAGATAAAATGGTTGTTCAGAGAGATTATGAAGGTATTACAACAAATGGTTTAGTTTTTAATTATGATGCTGGTTTTATACCTTCTTACCCACAGAATGGAACAACATGGAATGATACATCAACTAGTAGTAATAATGGAAGTTTAATTAATGGACCTACATGGAGTTTAAATGGTGGTGGTACAATAACTTTTGATGGTGTTGATGATTATATATCAACAACAAGTTCATCATCTTTACAAATGTCGTCTAATATAACCCTTTGCGTTTGGTTTAGAATACCTCAAAACGGATTAACCGAAAGACAGTGTTTAATTGGAAAATTATATTGGGAATATGAATTAGGAATATATCCTAATGGGGGAATACATACCTATACTGCTAGAGGAAATGTTTGTGATGGTTCGTATGATGAAGGTATTTTTGTTTATAATCCTTTAGGTGACTGGATTGCAAATACATGGTATTACGTTGCTTGGACTCTTAATGGTGCAATTGAAATATGTTATTTAAATGGTTCAAATATTGGGACAACAACAAAAGGAACCGCTGGAACTTGTTCAGCTGGTAGTAATCCAGTTAGAATAGGTGTAAGAAGTGGTCCTGGTGATTTACAATTTAAAGGTGATATACCAATAGCACAAATTTACAATAGAACGTTATCTGCAACTGAAATCACTCAAAACTTTAATGCCCAAAAAGGAAGATTTGGATTATAAAACTATTTATCATTATGTCAGACCCATACGTAAATAGAGAATTTATGATATTCAATGTTTCAGAGTTGAATAAGATTAACTTTAATGAGGTTTTAGAAACTTCAGAAGATACTGTTAGAAAATCAGTTGATTTAACAAAAACATTTGTTAAATGGAACGGTACAACACCACCATGTGTTCAAAGTTTAACAACAAGTGAAGGACCTTATACTTACAATGAAATGTTAGATATTTTGGCAACACCTGAGTGGACAGACCCAAATCCACCAATGGGAATGATTTAAGATTACTTCTTTTTGTTAATCTGATAAAAGGTTTTCATCAATTTTAAACTGTCTTTATAATTCTTTTCAAGACGGTCCAATTCTTTTTCATCAACAACAGATTCCAGTGCTTGATTATAAGCCTCCTCAGATTCCTTGATTAATTTTTCTATTGTTTTAAGTAATTTCATTAACTATAAATATTTCCATATAAATATAAAAGACAAATATTTCTTTATATTCACTTCATTATACAAAATCTTATATTCATGTATAAACGGAATTATTATAATGAAACCAAAAAAAAACTCAAAAATTTTTGTACAGATTGCGTCATATCGTGACCCACAATTGGTTCCAACAATTAAGAACATGTTGGAGAATGCTAAAAACCCTAAAAACTTAGTTATTGGTGTTGCAAGACAATTCAACCCTGATGATAAATTTGATGATTTATCTGAATATGAAAATGATAATAGATTCAGAATTTTAAATATTCCATATCAAGAAGCCGAAGGTGTTTGTTGGGCAAGACACTTGGTTCAACAATTATATAAAGATGAGGCATACACACTTCAAATTGATTCACATATGAGGTTTGCACCAAATTGGGATGAAGAGATGATTAATATGGTTAAACAACTTCAAAAGAAAGGACACAAGAAACCATTATTAACAGGATATGTGTCATCATTTGACCCTGATAACGACCCAGCAGGCAGAGTACAAGAGCCTTGGAGAATGGCTTTTGATAGATTTATTCCTGAAGGGGCAGTATTCTTCTTACCTGAAACAATTCCAAATTGGAGAGAAATGACCGAACCAATACCTGCAAGATTTTACTCAGCACACTATTGTTTCACGTTAGGACAATTCTCAAAAGAAGTCCAACATAACCCACACTATTATTTTCATGGTGAAGAGATTTCAATTTCAGCAAGAGCGTATACCTGTGGTTACGACTTGTTCCATCCACACAAAGTATTGATTTGGCACGAATATACTCGTAAGGGTAGAACCAAACAATGGGATGATGATAAAGAATGGGTTAGAAGAAATAACCAAGCTCATTTATTAAACCGAAAATTATTTGGTATGGACGGAGAAGTTCAAGAAGGACATGACGGACCTTATGGATTTGGAACCGTTAGAACATTAAGAGATTATGAAAAATATGCTGGTCTTATATTTGCAAAAAGGGCGGTACAACAATATACTTTAGATAAACATTATCCACCAAATCCACAAGAATTTGAAAGTGAAGAAAAATGGTTGGAAAGTTTTGCTAGTATATTTAAACATTGTATTGATGTTGGATTTTCATCAGTACCTGAAAAAGATTATGATTTTTGGGTTGTTGCCTTTCATAACGAACAAGATGAAACAATTTATAGAAAAGATGCCGATAAGGCTGAAATTACTCGTATGATGAATGACCCTGATGGATACTGTAAAGTATGGAGAGAATTCCAAACTGCTCACAAACCAAAATATTGGGTTGTTTGGCCTCACTCAGAATCTAAAGGATGGTGTGAAAGGATAACTGGTAATTTATAATGAAAAAAATTGCGTTTCATACAAATCAACTTAGTATTAGAGGTACTGAAGTTGCTCTATACCAATATGCAAAATATAATGAGGAAATTTTAGGGAATAAAAGTGTTATTTTTACATTCCCTAATAGAGACATGTCCGCATATGACAAGTTCAAAGAAAGGTTTGAAGTTGTTATTATGGATTGGTGGAATTATGAACAATACTTAATTGATAATAATTTTGATTATTTATACTTAATTAAAATGGGTAATAATGATGGTTATTGTTTAAGTAAAATTCCAACTTTAGTTCATTCTGTTTTTAGATTTAATGAACCACATGGACATAGATATTTTTATGTTTCAGATTGGTTAGCTAAAGACCAGGGATATGACCCTGAAACACATTCACTACCACATATTTGTGAAAAATTACCAAAATCTAAATATAATTTTAGAGAAAAACATGGAATACCACAAAATGTAACAGTATTTGGTGGGTACGGAGGGTCAACCGAGTTTAATATAGAATCGGTTAAAAATGCTATACGTGATGTTGTTGCAAAACGTAATGACATATATTTTATTTTTATGAATTTCACACCATTTGTTGAACACCCACAAGTTAAATTCTTTCCTGGTAATTATGATTTGGAAGAAAAATCATCATTTGTTGATGCTTGTGATGCTATGATACATGCTAGAAGTGGTGGTGAAACTTTTGGATTGGCAGTTTCTGAATTTGCTTTATCAAATAAACCTATTATTACGTATGGACTTTCAGGTGAAAATAATCATTTAGAAATATTAAAAGAACGTGCTATTATATATAAAGGTTACGAAGATGTTTTAGACATTTTTGAGAATTTACCTAATTATATAAAATACTCAGACTATGATACACCTTATAAACAATTTAGTCCTGAGATAATAATGGAAAAATTTAATAGAATACTTTTATCGTGAAAATCCTATTTACAATTTTATCAATATCAACAGGAAATGATTTTTATTTAAATGCGTCCAAAAAATTAATTAACGAGTTACTAACAAATAGCAATCACGATATTTTATTAACAACTAATAATGTTGAATATTTTGATGACGTAAAAAACAACCGTTTTATTATAAGAAACAATGTTCCCGACAGTTCAATTTTTTTATATAGGGGAGGTGCTGAGTTTAATTACAATATAAAATATTTGGCTTTTAAAGATTTACCTGAAGGATATGATGTTGTTTTTTATATTGATGGTGATATCAAAAATCAATTTTGGAATCAAGTTTCTGAAGATAGGATACATTCTCTAATGAATACATATGACTGGATTGCGACTAGACTTAATTGTGTGTTAAAAAACGAAGTCATACAATATAATAATACTGGTAATTGTTTATTTAGTCATAAAATTAAATCATATGATGTTTTAACTTGGGATACCGATGACGATTTAATGGAATCTTGTTTACCTAGTGAACACTTTTTAATTTTCAAATATAATAAAGAAAAACTTAAAAAGTTTGCAAATAAATGGGAAGAATTAAACGAAATAATGCAAAACCAAAATGGTGGTAATGGTAGTTGGGGTGATGGTTTTGAAATGGGTATATCAGCAAGGTATGCGGGGTATAATAATATGTTTGATTTAAATCATGGTGATTTAGAACACGATTTTGGGTTTATATTTAATGGAAATAAAGAATAATAATATGATAACTTTAAAAGTAGAAACAGATAATTTCACAATTAACACATTACCTAATGATTGGAGTGGTGTTAGTATCCATAGTAGTAAATCATGGGAACCCCACATCACCCAAATATTAAAACGAAATTTTAAATCGGACTCAGTATTTGTTGATATTGGTAGTAACTATGGATGGCACTCAATTAAAAGTTCACCATTTTGTAGTATTGTTTATAGTTTTGAACCTCAAAAATATATCTATGAAGTTCAAAAAATGAGTATTGATGAAAATAACATTTCTAACATTCACCTATATAATTGTGGTATTGGTGATAAAAATGAAAATAAAGAAATGTCACCTATCGATTATAATCATCCAAGTATTCACATGGGTGATTTAAGTGTTGGTGTTGGTGGTGAAACTATTGAAGTAAAAACATTAGACTCACTTCAAATACCAAAAGTTGATTTTATTAAAATTGATGTTCAAGGGTATGAAAAATATGTATTAGAAGGTGCTGTTAATACAATTGAAACTTCTAAACCAACAATTATCATTGAAATGGAAGACCACCAGCTTAGAAGATTTAATTACGGTGTGGTTGAATTGTTTGAACAATTAAGAAATCTTGATTATTACATTTATTTTTTAGATTATCATTATCCATCTGACCATCTTTGTGTTCATAAAGATAAATTAAATGAATTTATTGATAAAAATTATCAATATATAAAACCATTGACTGAGAGTAACAATTTGAATCGTAATCTTGAAAATGGTGTAACTGAAAAAATTGTTTATGAAGAAAATTAAAGTATTAGGTAATTGGGACACTTCTGAAAATATTACTGAACGACTTTTAAAACAATTTAAAACACCTGAAATTGATTTAACCAATATTCAATTTGTTTATGATGACACATATGATATAATAGTATTTTTAAATCATATTTGTTCAGATATCAAAGAAGGTAAAAAATCATACGTATTTCCGCATGAACCAAGTTGGAATGGTTCTCACCAAAAACATTTTAATGATGGTACAATTGTTTTTGGATTTAAAAATGATTTATATATCGGTAATTGTATTGAAACATTAGCACATACTTTTTATGGTGGAAGAGGGCCGTGGATGGACCCACTATCGTTTTGGAACTACGAAAATCTAATCTCAACAAATTTTATTAAAACTAAAAACATTTCATCATCTGTAACTAAAACAGAATTGGATTATGGTGGAACATGTTTATATCCACAAAGAACTAAAATTGCCTCAATGATTGAAAATTTAAAATTTGTTGATGTGTTTAATGGTGGTAATAGTAGTCCAAAAAGACATGACGCTTTAGTTGACTATAAATTTAATATATCAATAGAAAATGAATATCAAGATAATTGGGTAAGTGAAAAATTTTATGACTGTATTTTAACAGATACAATACCAATTTATTTTGGATGTAAAAATATCAAAAACATTTATCCTGAAGATGGATATATTTTGATTGAAGATATTAATAATGTTGACCAAATAAATAAACTATTAGATTACATTGAAAAAAATGCTGATGAAATCTATCAACAAAAAATTAACGGGTTAAAAAAAATCAAAGAAAAATACTTTAAAGAGTATAATTTATTGAAAAAAATAGTAGAATTATAATATGGAATACGAAGATAAAGTTTTTAAAAAATCAAGTTTAGAACATAATGACAGCATATCAACTTACAATGGTTGGGGTGCCCAACAAAACCCAAATGCGTTTGAGGTATTTTATCATTTTTTAAATGAAATTAAACCATCAAGAATATTAGAAATTGGTACATCATTGGGTGGGTTTACATCGTTTTTAGATTACGCAGCAAAAAGATTAAATATACCTTGTCACATTTTATCTTATGACATTTACTACAAAGAATGGTATGATGATATGATTAAAGATGGTATTGATGTTAGAATTGAAAACGTATTTAATGATAATTATACCGAGGTAAAACAAGAGGTTATTGATTTTATTAATGAAGGTGGGGTTACATTAATACTTTGTGATGGTGGTAGTAAAATACACGAATTTAAACTATTATCTAATTACATGAAAATTGGTGATTTTATTATGGCTCACGATTACTCAGAAGACAGTGAAACCTTTAAAAATAATGTGTACATGAAAATTTGGAATTGGCACGAAATATCTGATAATGATATTCAAGAAGCATGTGATAAAAACAATCTCTTCACATATAATAAAGAAACCTTCAACAATATTGCATGGGTTTGTAAAATCAAAAAATAATTATGTCAATAACTTTAGTTACAGGACTTTGGAACATTAAGAGAGACCAGTTAAATCAAGGGTGGTCAAGGTCGTTTGACCACTACCTTCAAAAATTAGAAGAATTATTGAAGGTTGAAACTAATCTTATTATTTTTGGTGAAGAAGAAATACGAGAGTTTGTTGAGAGTAGAAGAAATGGTAATAATACTCAGTTCATCGCTAGAGATACTGAATGGTTTAAAAATACTGTTCCATACGATAAAATACAAGAAATCAGAAATAATCCTGATTGGTATAATCAATCAGGATGGTTAAAGGAGTCCACTCAAGGTTCTTTAGAAATGTATAACCCATTGGTTATGTCTAAAGTATTTTTGTTAAATGACGCCAAAATAATGGATAAATTTAACTCAACACATCTTTTTTGGATTGATGCTGGACTAACTAACACTGTTCATCTTGGTTATTTTACTCACGATAAAATACAAGATAAACTACCTAAATTATTTAACAAATTTGGTTTTATTGCATTTCCTTATGACACAAATTCTGAAATTCATGGATTTAGTTATCCTAAAATTAACGAATATGCTAAAAATGATGTTAAGTTAGTTTGTAGAGGTGGATTGTTTGGTGGTAGAAAAGATGCCATTGGTGATATAAATGGTTTGTATTACGATTTACTACACACAACCATTAATGATGGTTATATGGGTACCGAAGAATCTTTATTTAGTATTTTACTCTATAGACACCCTGATTTAATTGAATATGCTGAAATAGATTATAACGGTCTTATTAGTAAGTTTTGTGAGGATTTAAAAAATGATACTGTTGATGTTAAAACTAAATCACCCGTTAACAATAATTTAAAGTTAGAATTAACTAACACCGCATTATACGTTATTACATTTAATAGTCCAAAACAATTTGAGACTTTAATAACATCCATGATTGATTATGATACGGACTTTTTGGATAAACCTAAAAAGTTTTTATTGGATAACTCATCAGATTTGTCAACTACCGAGAAATACTTGGAACTTTGTAAAGAATATGGTTTTGAACATATTAAAAAAGATAATTTAGGTATCTGTGGGGGTAGACAATTTATTGCCGAACATGCCGACGAAAACAATTTTGATTTTTATTTCTTCTTTGAGGATGATATGTTCTTTTATCCAAAGAAAGGTGAAGTTTGTAAAAACGGATTCAATAGAACTGTAAATAATTTGTATATTAATTCATTAGAGATTACTAAAAAAGAAGACATTGATTTCTTAAAGATGAATTACACTGAGTTTTATGGTGATAACGGAACTCAATGGTCATGGTATAACGTACCTCAACATGTTAGAGAAGAATTTTGGCCAAACAAACCAAATTTACCTGTGATGGGATTAGACCCAAATGCACCAAGAACTAATTTTAAAAAAATACTTTCGTATAAAAATATACCGTATGCTTTGGGTGATGTTTATTATTGTAATTGGCCACAAGTGGTTACAAAATATGGTAATAAAAAAATGTTTTTAGAAACAAAATGGGCAAGACCCTTTGAACAAACTTGGATGAGTTTTATTTATCAGGAAACTAAAAAAGGTAACATAAACCCAGGATTGTTGTTATTAACACCAACCGAACATGACCGATTTGATTTTTACGACGGTTCTTTAAGAAAAGAATCATAAAAAACAAACTTTTGATTATTTATAATGTAATATGGCACTAGTTAATAGGTATTTTTATCAATGTTGTAACCCTTTGGGGTCTGGTGCTCCAATTTATAGAACATTTGAAATTGATACCGCAGGTACTTGGGTAGCAAACGTAAGTACTGTAATTTATACTGGTGATGGCAGTTGTTATTACTATACCACCACTAGTTCTTTAGACCCTTCAGAACAATCATTTTCAAGTGAACAATATAGCACTTGTCCAGTATGTGATGCCGCAAATCCAAATGGATGCTATTATACTTTTTCAGCTTGTTGTGATGGTAGTACCTTTAGTATTAGAAGAGGTGATTTTGCTTTTGAAAATACATATGGACCATTAACCGTTGGTGAAATATGGAGATTTTCTGTGGCTACAGCCACAACGAGCCCTCAAACATTTGCTTTCGTTGGATGTGCATCCTATATTACGGGAGTGACTGGCTCAACAATTTACGTTCAGACAGGTCAAACAACAGTAAGTGTTACTACACCTGGTTCTTGGTCCAATTGTAATGATTGTTTAACAGCTTATCCTTGTTGTGTTTCAGGTACTGTTGATAATATACTTTGTTCATATACTGATTGTTGTGGTACTTTTGTAAGTGGCGGTAGTATTAATGATGTTGTATGTTTTAATCCTAATTTACCACATAGGGGGTTAGTTACATCATATACCGACGCTTGTTCACAAGTTTGTCCAACACCTACACCTACGCCTACAAATACCGTAACACCAACTAATACCGTAACACCAACAGTGACTCCGACAAAAACAGTCACACCAACAGTAACACCAACAGTAACACCAACCAATACGGTTACACCGACCAATACTGTTACTCCTACCAATACTGTTACTCCAACCAATACTGTTACGCCAACTATAACACCAACTAATACGGTTACACCAACTTTAACACCTTCCAATACTCCAACTCCTTCAGTAACAGCTGGTCCTACTGATTATCAATTCAGGGCTTGTTGTTCACCGAATGAAATTTTTGTTGTTGATGATTATGTTGGAACTATAAATGTTGGTGAGGTATATTATATCACAGGAAGTGGTTTTACAGGTTGTGCCGAAGTAATACCAATGACAGGTTTTGGTGAAAAATATGTTATCGTTGGTTTAACAGGTCCATATGATAATTGTTCGGTTTGTACTGACGACTATAGTTGTTGTGGACCGGGAAGTAACTGTATTGAGTATCAAATTAATAATACTGAGGAGTTTCCTGCAACTGTAACATATGTAGATTGTAATGGTGATAATCAGAATTTAATTGTACCTGAACTTAGTGAATTAAATATATGCGCATGTGAATATAGTGTGATTGTACCTGATGGTGTGTTCGTTACTGTAATTGGTGACTGTAATCAAATAACACCAACACCTGAACCAACACCAACACAAACACCAACGCCAAGTCCAACACCGGTGTATGGACTATGTAATACTGAATTTTGTTTATATACAAATTTCTCAGGTACATCAATGTATGATGGAAATTATACATCAGGTGGAACTTACAATGGAAGACCATATTGGACAGGCTCCACATCAGGTACTGTTTTTTACGATGGAACTAAATGGTGTTTGGGAGCAACATTAGGTGGTACTTGTATTTTAGCGGGTAAATCACCTTGTTTTTCAAATTGCCCTGATTTGGATAATTTATTTTGGTCAGAAGGACCTTGTCCAACACCTACGCCAACACCAACAACAAATGTATGTTTGAATGTAAATTTCAACGCATTTTTTGATTGTGATTACGAACCTGAACCAACTGTTACATGTTTAACTCCAACACCAACAATTAGTGTAACACCAAGCCCAAATCCTTGTGCATTTGTTGATGCTGACATTACTGTAGAAGATACAACTCCAACTCCAACACCTACGCCAACTGTAACACCAACACCAAGTTTACAAAGAAATGTCAACATATCAGGTTCAACAACCTATACAATTAATGACACTGAATTTGAATGTGTATTTGTTCGTAAGATTCAAGATTGTTCTGATAATGAAATTTATTATGTGAATCAGTCAATGAGAACTTCAGGTGAAACAATTATAAATACAGGTCAAACATTTAGTGCTGAAGTATCAGGAACAACTAAATGTTATACTTATTTGGATGTTGTATATGACCAAAGTCCAACATTAACACTTAATACAATTATTGCGTCGTATGTGAGTTGTGTAAGTTGTCAAAATAGTTTAACACCAACACCTACTCCAACTAAGACTGTAACACCAACGGTAACACCAACTAATACGGTAACACCAACTAATACGGTAACACCAACGGTAACACCAACAAATAGTGTAACACCAACGGTAACACCAACGGTAACTAAAACCGCAACACCTACAAGAACACCAAACTTATCACCGTCAAAGACACCTACACAAACTAAGACACCTACACAAACACCAACACCAACTGTCACAGTAACTCCATCGGTTACTATGACTAAGACACCAACTAGAACACCTACATCTACTCCAACCAACACACCTACCTTAACTAAAACTCCAACTCCTACACCAACTAAGACACCTACACAAACACCAAGTAACACACCTAAACCCGCTAAATATATAGTAGAAAGTTGTACATCAGGTATTCAAGTTGCAGTTTCCAATAATGGTTTACTGAATGTAAGTATTGGTGATTTTGTAAAATTAAGTGGAACAGGATATTCAGGATGTTGGGAAGTTATCGGAGGTGTATTGGGTGGAACCGCTACATCAATAATCTCAGTACATACTAGTTGTGCTTGTACATAATTAAATAAAAATGGGAAGACAAATAACAATAAATTCAATCAACGCAGCTCAAGGGTATAATGTTTATATCTGTGATACCACATTGGTTACTTGTGTGTATTTGGCAACGATTAACGACTCTGATTTACCATATAGCATTGAGGTTCCATCACCGTATGATACGATGACTGCCTTTAGTGTTAAAATTGTTGATACCAATAACTGTGAAATAATTAAAACATTCTAATGTCAACTATAATATATAACGACTGTGGTGTAACAACAATTTTACCTTTGGGTGTAAATTGTTATTCGGTAAATGCCTCAACACCTGATAGTAATGATGGTAGAATTTATTTAACAATTACGGGCGGTTCATCACCGTATTCAATTACGTGGAGCAATGGTTTAAAAGACCAAAATATTAAGAATTTAATACCTGGTGAATATACCGCAACTACGGTAGATTACTATGGTGATTATACAGCAACTACGGTATGTACTGTTGAATCAACACAATTTTATGTTGATTTATTTGCCGATTGTGCCAATGAGTACAACTTATATCTTACAGGACTAACAACAACTTTTGTTGAGGGTGGAATATATAAATTTACAACATCTGATTCTACTTTAGATTTGGGTTGTTTTACTTATTCAGGTAAGACATTGAATGGTAATAATTTCTTATCAACAGCTGTTTTGACTGAGGGACCATTTGATACTTGTGATGAGTGTGACCCACCACCAGTACCACTACCTGATTATCCTACTGAACTTTGTTTATATACTAACAGTACACCATTCGAAGCCTATCCGTTTACGTTTTATAATTTTGTTAATGACAGACCGGCCTATACTGGAACATCATCTTCAAGTTCCGCATTTACAATTTCTTGGGTTACAGCGACAACATTTACCAATTGGTTGGTATTAGGTAGAGTAGGTAATACTTTAAAAAATCCTTCAGATACCTTTGACCCAACAGGTGGATGGATTGAAGAGGGAACATTAAATACATGGACGGCAATATCAGGAGCATGTCCATCATCACCTGTATTAAGTTTTGATTTAACAACGACTAATGAATCTTGTGAGGGTTTATGTAATGGAAGTGTAACAATTAAAGCCAATGGAGGTTCAGGTGGATACCAATATAAATTACTTAACAGTACTTACCAACCATCACCAACGTTTAATAACTTATGTCCACAAAACAATACTCAATTCTTTGTTAAGGATAGTAGTGGAACTGAAGTACAAGGGACATTTACAATTTTACCCGGAACCAAAAAGGTTACATATACATTATCATTGGAGGCCAAATCATATTTTACAAAACAAGATTATGGCAATCAAACAATTAAAAATTTAGATTATCTTATTAAAGTTAGTCCTGAATTACCTGACGGTGTTACAATTAACATTCCTTTATATGTTTCAGTTAATGATTCAATGTCACAACCGGGAAGTGCAACAACAGTATACACACCTGTATTATATTCAGGTACATCAACTGTATCACCAACATCAAATTCATTAACATCAACTCAGGTAATTGTACCTAGTCCATACGATTATAATTATCCGTATCCAACCATATTAAAAACTCATAGTGTTCAATATCCTACAATTACATTAAAGAAAGGTTTAACAGTATCGGGTACTGTTACATCAACAATAACTAAAATAAGTAATGGCACATCAACATGTACATGTAGTTCATATTTTATTGAAAATCCTGGACTTAACACTTTAACATATAACTGGGTTAACTGTACAGGTGGTACTGAAAACAATTATAATTTATTTGGTGGACAATCAGTTAGTGTTTGTGCTTGTAGTGTCTCAAAACCATCAGGTAGTCAATTAATAATTACAAGTGGTGCTGGCTCATTAAATTGTGGAGCTGCGATTGTGGATGCAAATGAAAAAATTAATGTTGGATTTAACGGACCATCAATTAGTGATAACTGTACATTATTTAAAGTTTTAACCCCACAAACTGAACAATTAATAAACACATTGTATCAACAATAATACGGTCAATAAATCAAATAACAATATTTATATAAAATGGCATACATAATAAAAGATACAACCGCTCTAATAAACACCCAACTAACTGATGTTGGAAGAAGAAAAATTTCTCAAGGTAACTTTAATGTTGCTTATTTTCAGTTAGGTGATAGTGAGGTTTGTTATGATTGTATCAGCGGTGGTAATCTAACAACATTACAAGTTTTAGTTCCTGAATTTAATTATCAAAATAATACAGGAGTACCACAAAGTAATAAGATGGGAATCAAATACCCTACTTACTTATCAAGTTCAACAGGTGAAACAAATACATTTGGTATTCCATTCCAAGATTCACAAGTTGTACCAATTTTCAACACAGCCGAACCAAGAGGATTTTTTACAGGTTCAACAGGAGTGTTCAGTGCATTTACAAGTTCAGCACTTACTGTAACCGCAAATTATAAATTTAATTTATCAGCATTAACAAGTGGAAACACATTTACAGTAACAGTTAACAACTGTGATGCGAGTGTAACAGGAACACCACAAGTTGGACAGTATGTTGTATTATATTTAAACAACAACAATAATTGTGGTAACAATTTAACATACCCATATCCAATTTTAACTTATAGAGTTGAAAACGTGGTAGGTAGTACAATAACAGTTGATAGACTATTACCTAATTTTACTTCATTTACTGGTACAGGTAGAGCGTTTTTCTATCCATCAGGAATGACACCGTATTTTGATAGTTATACACCAACACCTTACTATGATGGAGGTGTATTTTCATTTGAATTGAATTGTGAAATTCAACAACAAAACGTAATGGTTTGGAATATGAATCAACCTTGGACTGAATCACCAGCAGGTTTATCATATACATTCTATAAAGATTTTAGTGAATTTGGTTCAAGTGCTTATACATCAACAAAAGAATTCTTAGGATACCAAACTAAAGGTGGTCAAATATTTGAAGACGTAAATTATAATTCAGGAACAACTGACACATATTACTACAACTCATTTGATGAACAGATTTATGTTGAACCAGAAGAACAAAAAGTTATTGGTTTAATACATTATACAAATCAGGGTATTGATAATTTTTATGGTGAGAAATTCGCAACAGAACCATTTGATTTAGCAAATTCAGGAGCAACAGGACAAGCAAGAAACTTTAAACTTGACTTACCAACTTTGATGTGGCACAAATCAAACACAGGTGTTATGGGTGAAACATTCTATGTTGACCCTGATGGATTTGATGATTTGGATTTATGTCAACCACATTATATGTTATCAACTGAAAATGATAATATGAACTACCCTGGTTTACGTTACTTCCATTTATGGGATACACATGCAAATGCTAATGGTTATCCAAACAGAGTGGGTAAAGTATTTCCTGACTTAAAAATGATTGCAATTGATGATGAGGAATTATCTGCGGCAATGTCATATAAGTCAAATAGAAATTATACATTACCAGCACCAAGATTGGGATTGGTAATTCCAAATACCTTTAACCAAAACATTGCGGCAACAAGTGGTATATTAACCGCTGATACTGAAACAATGTTTGTCACATATAGATTTGAAAACACTGGCTCAACAAACGGAATACACTGTAACTACTATTCAAAAATCGCAGGTTCAACTGTAAGTGGACAAACTGATGATGTTATTGTTAGATTTGGTAATGAGTTTCCGTTCTTAATTGAAGAGATGGGTTTACAACCATCAGGATTTACTTGTACAAATGTTAAGTTGATTTGTCAAATTGTACCAACAGGTGAAAGACCTGATTCAATGCAATGGAGAGAGATTGACGTAACATCGGCAATTACCGCAAACACAGGTTCAATCAACATAGGTCCAATGGAAATAAGTGGAACAACATTCCAAATTACCCAAGACGCATATGACAACGCTAATTATTACAGATTGGAAAGTTATATTAATCTACCATTGATTAACTATAACACTGGTATGACATTTGGTGATGAGTATTTCTTTTATGGAACAGTTCATTCAGATGTCCAAGCAACAATATACGAGATGAAGTACTTGGTTAACCTTGCAGATTCACAATATATCCGTTCTTCAAATCCAAAATGGTCGTTAGGTAAAGATGTATATTTTACAGAAGTAGGTTTATATAACTCAGATAAGGAACTTTTGTTAATGTCAAAATTACAAAACCCTGAAAAGAGACAAGGTGTACAACAAATTACAGTAAAATACGATTTTTAAAAAAAAAGTTTGTATTTATCAAAATATTCACTATCTTTGTATAGTGAAGTCTGAAGGTTCTGAAGACTTAAATCAAAAGAACCTGATTGGAAAGGTTGAAGGTAACCCTCCCAATGAACCCGAAAAAAACCTTCTGAGCAAGTCCACCGCTAACTAGAACATTGTGGACAAGAGGTGGAGCCAAGTCTCACGACTTCTAAAAGAGGACCCAAAAGGTCCTCTTTTTAATTTATGTGTATTTATAAGTAATGAAACTGCTTGGAATTCTAAAAAACATTTTGTTTGAAGAAAAAATTAGTAACCCTATTGTTGATGTTAACCTAAATGATTATAAAATAAGGTTTATCTTGAGTACTCATGCTCAAGAAAGAATGACAAGAAAAGAAAATGATTCTGATATAACTGTTGATGAAATCAAGTCAGCAATTGAAGATGCAGTTCCAAAGATTACAAACAAAGCATTTGTTGTACAAAAAAGAGCCATACAAGGTCCCGTGATTGATGGAACCTTATTAAAAAAAGATTTTAGCTCAGGTCAAACAAGAAAAGAAAACGCACAAGAATTCTTTATTGTAAAAACAGATTCAGGATTACAAATTAATTGTAAGGTGTTGAACTTTAACAAAAACAAAGGTGAAATTGAAATTATTATTAAAACATTAATGAAGAGTCATACAAATAAGTTAAACATCAATAACGCAAGAAGAAATACATTACACTTGAACATTGTTGAAAATTTGGACGATTTTGACAACTACTTCACAATCACAGTTTAATGATTTCTTTACTTAAAAAAAAGTATCGGTAAATTACTGATAATATATGGCAAAAAAACAAGATTTAAAAAATTCACCTAAAGTTTTGGGTTTGGATATTAGTACCAAAACTATTTTTTCACAAATTTGATATATTTATCAAAAATATGAAAGATATATTCATTTATGGACTAGTTGACCCCTTAAAAAATCAATTAAAATATGTTGGTAAAAGTGTTAATCCAAATAATAGATATAGAAAACATCTACAAGAAAGTTGGAAAAAACAGACATATAAAGATAAATGGATTAATAATTTAATAGAAAATCATTTAAAACCTGAATTATTAATTATTGATATAATTGATGAATCTAATTGGGTTTTTTGGGAACAACATTATATTGGTTATTTTAAATATCTTGGATGTTTATTAACAAATTTAACTAATGGTGGTGACAATCCACCAAATCATACGGGACAAAAAAGAACTAAAGACGAAATTGAAAAAATTAGAAAAAGTAATGTGGGTAAAAAAAGAAGTGACGAGACCAAAAAAAATATTTCAAATGCAAAAAAGGGTAAACCTATTAAACACTTAAACAATGGTTTAAAACGTTTACAATCACATAATGAAAAAATATCATTATCAAATACAGGAAGAAAATCACCAAATAAAGGAAAAAAATATTCTAAAGAATATTGTGAAAAATTATCAATAGCACATCAACATCAAAAAAAAGAAATAATACAAATGGACTTAGATGATAATGTTATTAAATTTTGGGAATCAATATCATGTGCTAAAAAATACTATAATAATAATCACATTAGTGAATGTTGTTTGGGTAAAGTTAAAACAGCCGCAGGATTTAAATGGAAATATAAAAATTAAAACATGGATAAAAAAACTATAAAATTAAAAAACTCGCCAAAAATATTAGGTCTTGATATTAGCACAAAAGTAATTGGGGTTGCTTTGTTTGAAATTCAAAGTCAAAAACTTTTAGAATTAACACACTTTTCACCTGTGATTAAACCACAACCTGAGGAAAAGATTGAAGAGTTGATTTTAAAGGTTAATTCTTTTATTAAAAAAATTGAGGATTATAAAAATCTTGGTATTACCAAAGTTATTATTGAAGAACCATTATTGGGTTCAAACAATATTCACACCGTTGGAACATTAATTAGATACAATGCAATGATTACAAAGGCAATATATGATGCATTAGGAATTGTGCCAAACTATATTTCAACTTACAACTCAAGAAAATTTGCTTGGCATAACTTGATGGGTAAAAATGACAAAAATCGTGAAGTATTATTTGGCGGATATCCAAAAGATATTGACAAAAAACAAGTGGTTTGGGAAATGGTTGCAAAAGAAGAACCACAGATTACTTGGTTATATACAAAGAACATGACACTTAAGAAAGAGTGTTACGACCAAGCGGATGCGTATACCTGTGTAAGAGGGTATATGAAAATGAATAAGTTCTGGTAATTTGATTCTTACTAATTTTTTATTATCTTTCTATCATGGAAGATAATGCTCTATTAGTTGAGTTACTTGACGGTGTGTTTGGTAAACACAAATTACACTACCCGTCTAAAGGACAGATAAGTTACGACTGTCCTATATGTTCCTATGATTTAAAATCTTTAGATAAAGGTGATGGAAAGGGAAACCTTGAAATCAACTACGCCATACACGTATTCAAATGTTGGGTGTGTGGTGAAACCCACAACACCAAAGGACACTTAGGTTATTTGATTGACCGATTTGGTAAGAAAAAAGATAAGGAAATGTATGACCTTATTCGCCCTGATGAGTTTAAACCAATTGATAAGAGATACGAAAAACTTAGATTACCAAAAGAATACCAACTTTGTACCGAAGGGAACCAATACCACATTCCTTTTAGGGAAATGAGGAACTACATCAAACAAAGGGGTATAACCGATGAGATGGTCTTAAAACACCGAATTGGGTATTGTTTGGAGGGTGAATACGCTTATAGAATCATTATACCATCATTTGACTTGGAAGGTGAACTAAATTACTTTGTTGGTCGTTCATGGAACCCAAATAGTAAATCTAAATACAAAAACCCTGAAGCCGAAAAACAAATCATCATCTTCAATGAAAACTTAATTGATTGGGATAAGGATATCTTTTTATGTGAAGGTCCTTTTGACGCATTATTCTTGGATAACTCAATTCCTTTGTTGGGTAAGAAAATGTCTGATGTGTTATTTGAAACCTTATATGAGAAATCAAAAGGTAAAATTACAATAGTATTAGATGGTGATGCTTGGGAAGATGCTAAAAGATTATACTTTAAGTTAAGTGGTGGTAAGTTATATGGTAGAATAAAAGTGGTAAAACTTCCTGTTGATAGTGATATCGCGGATATGAGGGGAGTAATACCGGAAGATAGTTATATTGAATTAGAAAGATAATGGATACAATTTTAGAATTAGCAAAATTTAATGGTGTAAAATATTTTGATGGTCCACACAAATATTACGTGGATAATAAGGAGTATATTTCAGCAACAACTTTCATTAAGAAGTTTAAAAAAGATTTTGAAACCCAAAGGTTGGCGGAAACCTATGCAGCAAAAAGAGGACTAACAGTTGAAAGTGTTATTGGTGATTGGGATTTAAAAAGGGATATTTCAACAGTTAAGGGAACATTAGTTCACAACATGGCGGAAAATTGGTGGAATAATAAATCATTTCCTTATGACCCATCAACCGCAATTAACGCATTTGGACATGATATTATTGAAGAAAAATATAGAAAATGTGAGACAATGTTTCATAGATTCTATGAAGAAGCTAAAGAAAATTTGATTCCTGTTAAAATGGAATTAGTTGTTTGTGACCATGATTATGAAATTGCTGGAATGGTGGATTGTTTGTTTTGGAATAAAAAATCACAATGGTTGGAGGTTTGGGACTACAAGACAAACAAAGAAATCAAAACAAGTAACAATTATGGTAATAAAATGTTACACCCAATTTCTCATTTAGATGAATGTGAAATGAATACATACTCACTCCAATTGGGTTTATACAAACATATTATAGAAAAAAACACAAATCTTAAAATAGGTAATTGTTATTTGATATGGATAAATGAAAACATAGACAATTATAAGGTATACAAATGTAAAGATTTACATGCGGAACTTAAACTTATGATTGAACACTATGAAAATACCAAGAAGAAATAAGTTGGTTTTTTCATTTTAATTTACTATATTTTTATTTATGGATACACCAAAAATGAATATTGACCTTAGAGAACAACCATCGGTTGTATGTGAGGATTGTGGACATGATATGTTCCGAGAAGTTACTTATATCAAAAAAGTTTCAAAACTATTAACAGGTTCACACGAAGATACTATTGTGCCTTTTCCAACTTACTGTTGTGATAAATGTTCACATGTTAATGAAGATTTTAAATTATTTGACAAAGCATGATTAAAAAATTAGTTCACTTTTCGGATTTACACGTAAGAATGTTCAAAGACCATGATTTATATCGTGGTATTTTAAATACAATGTTTGAACAATGGAAACAGATTGCACCTGACCGTATTGTGTTTACGGGGGATTTAGTCCATTCAAAGAATCAAATGACTCCTGAGCTTATTGAGTTTGTTGCTTGGGCACTAACAGAATGTTCAAAGATTGCCAAAACTGTTTTAATTATTGGAAACCATGACTTCCTTGAAAATAACGCATCAAGGTTGGACGCTTTATCACCAATCATTGATTCACTACAAAATGAACAAATAAACTATTATAAAAATAGAGGAGTATATAAAGATGAAAACATTGATTGGGTGGTTTACTCACTTATGGACCACAACATTACGCCCGACATTGACCCGAATTCTTCAAATGTTAAAATTGGATTATTTCATGGACCGATTGTCGGACTCACTACAGACGTTGGTTATAAATTTGAAGAAGGGTTTGATACACATCGTTTCATGGGTTGTGGCCTTGTGCTTTGTGGCGATATTCATAAGCGGCAGGTATTTGATATCCCCGGCCAAAAGAAAGCTTACATGGTTGGGTCAACGATTCAACAAAATTTTGGCGAAACAGTAAGGTCACACGGATATGGTATTTATGATGTTGAAAATGATAAATACGAATTTGTTGATTTAGATAATCCAAAACCGTTCTTGGTATTCAAAATGAATGATTATTCAATTATTGAATCAGGAACTGAAAAACTCCACAACTATTAATATGGAACACAAAATAACTTTATCTTATTCTGAACAACAGGAGGTAGAGTTATTTTGCAAATTAAATAACATCACAATTGATGAGCTGATTAAGAAATCATTCAAGACTGGATACAACATTGAAAAGTATGGGCTTGTAGGAAATACGGGTGGGATTCAAGAAAAATGGGTGGAAAAAGAGGTAATCCGTGAAAAACGGGTGGAAATACCTGTTGAAGTAATTAAAGAGGTTGAAAAAATTGTTGAAGTACCTGTTGAAAGAATTGTTGAGGTTATTAAAGAAATACCTGTTGATAGGGTTGTAATTAATGAAGTTATTAAAGAAGTTCCAGTTGAAGTAATTGTCACAAAAACAGAATATATTAGTGACGATTCTAAAATAAATGAACTGTTGTTAAACATACAACAGTTGGAATCTGAAAAAAAAATATTTTCCACTAAAATAGAAGAATTGGAGTCTGAACTACAAAAATTTTCCACTAAGATGACTGAAATGGAAAATAATTTCCACAATAACGATAATTCACAACAATTACAAAGTACCATACAAACCTTAATGAAAAGTGTTAGAGATAAGAATATTGAAATTGAAGAGTTAAAAAAACAATTAGCGGAACAACAAAAAAATAATGATGTGTATGAAAGGGCCAAATATTTACGTTCCTCAAATTTAAACGATAATTTATATAAATAATAGAAAGTATGTGGTTAACAATTTGGATTTTTATGGCTTACGGAATGAGCCAAATTTTAGTTTACGGTTCAATCTTTGAATCATTAAGACAAGGAATACACAAGTGGGGTGCAGATGAAAAAGCACCATTTCAATCATTTGGTGAATTCTTATCAGGATTAATTAAGTGTATGATGTGTACATCAACATGGGTTGGATTCTTTATGAGTTTGGTGTTGTTTTCACCAACCAACTATTGTTTTGACACAAATATCTTAGCGAGTACATTCTTTGATGGTATGTTAGCGTCTGGTTCAGTTTGGGCGGTTAATGCGATTATTGAATGGTTTGAAAAACACTAACCTAATTTTAAATTAAATTTATGGTCCTTATGAGCGAAAGTTTATAGGGACTTCTTTTTTTAATCATTTATTTTTCCTATACTTAAACAACATTAAAAACTTTCACTGATGCCAAAATCAAGAAACAGAAAAAATCACAAACAAAAAGTACAACAGCGTAACGCTCAAATTGACCAATTGGGTAAGATGTATCAAAAAATGTACAATCAAAAAATGATTGAACATTTAAAAGCATTACATGAAGAACACATAAAAAACTCAGGAACCACAGAAAACGATGGACCTATTCAACCCACCGATAATACCGAATTATAAATTTATGACGCGCAAACTAGACGTAACTAAACTTGAAAACCCTTACATCCAAGTGGTATGGGAAGACACTGCTGAAAATTTCACCCAAGAAAGAGTCAAAAGTGTTAGAACGTATTTCTCAAAGAAATATAATTCCACTAATGTCAACGTATTAACCAAAGTCAAAACATCTGATGATGTAAAACAAACTGTGGATGTTTCGTTCAATATTATGGACCGAAACTACCAGATTGAATTGATGAAGGAACTTATTAAACAAAAGGGACAAGATAGTTTGTTTGATGATATCATTAAGTTGGATACGGCAGTTGAAAACAAAATGGTGTCACAAGAAGTTACTGCGTTTAAAAAGTGGTACATTAAGAAGATTGAGTTTTCAAACTTCTTATCTTATGGTGAAAATCAGGTATTGAATTTTGACCAGTGTAATGGTATTACGGTAGTTGAGTCAGACCCACCAAACTTCGGTGGAAAAACAGTGTTGACCGTTGACTTGTTATTGTTCCTATTCTTCAACACAACAACCAAGACATCCAAAGCTGAAGAAATCTTTAACAGATTTTCAGATAAGAACAAAGTTTCGGTTAGGGGTGACATCATGATTGATGGTGAGGAATACATCATTGTTCGTCAGATTGAAAGAAAGAAAGCCAAATCAGGTGAATGGAATGTAAAAACTGAATTGGACTTCTTCAAAAAACTTGCTGATGGACAATTACAAAACTTTACAGGTGAACAAAGAAGGGAAACCGAAAGTTTTATCAAGAATTCAATTGGTGATATTGATGACTTCTTAATGACAATCTTGACCACAGCATCAAATTTGGAAGATTTACTTGAAGCCAAACCAACAGCTCGTGGTCAAGTGTTATCAAGATTCTTGGGTCTTGAGTTCTTGAAGAAGAAAGAAGAAACTGGTAAGGAACTTTATTCTGAGTTTAGTAAATCTATGATGTCAAATGTCTACAATACCGAGACATTAAAATCGGACATTGAAGGTTTACAGACCAAAATTGAAAGTTATGATGTTGAGAACAAAGATTTGGAAATTAAGATTTTAGATGCAGAATCAAGGTTAACAAAGGGTAGGGAATACAAAGAAGGTTTGATTTCACAAAAATACAATGACATTGACCATGAATTGATAATCCTTAATCCATCAACATTGGAGTCTGAAATTTCATCATTGAAAGGAAAGATTAACACCACCAAAGTACAAATTAAAGAAGTTGATGTTGTTGAACCATCAAAATATTTTAAAGAAGATGAATATGACACAATAAAAGAATCTATTAATGACAACTACAAACAAAAGGCGATGGTTGATATTAAGATTGATGGTTTGGTTCAACTTTCTAAAACTGTATCAGGTGGAATTAAATGTGAACACTGTGGTATTGATTTAATGAACGCTGCTTTAACACAAGCTAAACTTTCCGAAATGGACACCCTTAAAGAACAGAGTGAAAACTTGGGTGGTGTTTTAACGGAACTTAACACAAAAGAAAAAGAATATGTACAAATTAAGAAGGAATTCGAACAATACGAGAAGAGCAAACTCGTCAAAGAAAAGTATGAACTTACTCTTGAAGCAGACGGTCTCAAGCTCGCCAATGCTGAGGGGAAACTTGAAAGATATCACCAAGTTCAAACAAAGATTGAAAAGAACAAGAACATTGAAGAACAAATCATTAAAGTTAATCTTCGCATAGATGAGATTGAACGTGAGAAAACATCTCACACATCAAAAATATCATCTAACAAAACAATGATTCAAAACTGTGAACGTGATATTAAGACCAAACAAGATATTATTACACAGATTGCTTCTGAGTTTGAAAAAGAAAAGATTTATAAAACCTATTTGGAAATCTTTGGCAAGAACGGTATTTCTAAAATGATTATGAAGACCATGACACCATTAATTAATGATGAATTACAACGTCTATTACAGGACAGTGCGTTCTTTAAACTTGAAGTTAGAATTAATGAGAAAAATGAGGTTGAATTTATGATGATTGATAATGGAACTGGTGTTGAGAAACTAATGTCAAGTGGTTCAGGATTTGAAAGAACAATTGCATCACTGGCACTTAGAGCGGTATTGAGTAAAGTATGTTCATTACCAAAACCAAACATAGTGGTATTTGATGAAGTGTTTGGTAAGGTATCAAATGAGAACCTTGATATGGTAGGTGAATTCTTTACTAAGATTAAGGACTACTTTGAAAAGGTATTTGTAATCACACACAACCCACTTGTATCAAATTGGGCTAACAGTATTGTTAAGATTAGTAAAAAAGATAACATTTCAACGGTATCACAATAATTAATTTGGTTAATTATGTATTTAGTAGTATCTTTGTATTGTTATGGAAAAGAAAGATTGGAAACAGGGTTTATCAAACGGACACATCGCACAAATTGTTCGTAGAAAAAATGTTGTTAGGGTTGTAAACTCTAAAAAAGTATACTCTAGAAAACAAAAAACCTCCTACGAATAATAGGAGGTTATGTTTTTTCTTGGTAATCGGAGGAATACACCTCAATCTTGTTCACTTATTTAATTTCATTCATCATGAAATCAAATACTTGGTCTATATTAGTTTTAGCTTCTGAAATATGGTCATCCGCCCAATCATGTCCATTTTGTAAGATAGAATCAACCATTTGTGGGTCCAATTCCAATAACAATCCTAATTGTCTATGCATTTGTTCAATATTACCAAAAAACATATAGTTAGAAACATTCATGTCGTTACCACCTTCTTTAACAACATTTTTGTTTTTATTAAGTTTTTTAGCTATATTTGCTAACTGAGTTTCAGTAATAATAATTTGTTTCATAAAATATAAATATATGTCATATAAAA
>Ga0222713_10000492_pt1 | contig 44539 bp, 34 predicted proteins | sample C33_649DmetaG_FD_165061 | JGI IMG/M metagenome (GOLD analysis project Ga0222713, IMG submission 165061) | Estuarine water microbial communities from San Francisco Bay, California, United States - C33_649D | ecosystem: Environmental > Aquatic > Marine > Unclassified | place: USA: California... | reverse complement strand
TTGGCCGCCAGCGGCAGCACCTGTGCCAGCTGTCCAGGCTGGCTGCGCAGCATGTAGCCCCCGCCCAGGCCTTCGCCGGCCACCCTGAATTCGGTCACGACCGCCATCGCATCGTCGGGATGGCCGGTAATGGCCGCCCGCAGCGGCGCAATGACGCCAACCACGCGCAGGCTGATCGGCGTCCCCCACATGTTGGTGTACAGCACCTTGCCCAGCGCGGATTGCGTGGGGTACAGCTGCTCGGCCAGTGCCTGGGTCAGCAGCGCCGGGAACTGGCGCGTGTCGGCCGAGCCGCCCGACGTATCGCCGAACGTCGACATGAGCCCGGGAAGCTCGGCGTCCTGGAGATCGCGTCCCTGGATGACCCGCGTGCCCAGCGTGCGATTCAGCCCCTGGCTGCCGTTGAGCAGATACGGGCGTGCCAGGGGCTGCTCGGCATCGGGCGAGGCGAACAGCGCGGCGCGGTCCACACGCCACAGCGGAGGCGCGCCAAACGCCGCGGCCGCCACGCCGGGCACCGACTGCAGCGTGGCCAGGTTGCTGCCGGCCGTGCCGGGGTTGTCCTCGCCGATGACGCCGATGCTCTGGATCACCGCGATGTCGGCCTCGTCCGTGCCGGTGGGCGTGCGGGCGCGCTGCAGGTTGCCGACCACGATGAACATCAAATTGCACAGCACCGCCAGGGTCAGGGCGATTTCCAGCGCCAGCAGCAGCGCGGCGGCGCGGTGGCTGCGCAGCGCGCGCACGATGGGGCGGATCGAATCGATCGGGCTCATAGCGACTTCACCTGGACGGCAGGGGCGATGCGCGCCGCTCTCCACGCCGGCCACACGCCGGCCGCGAGTGCGGCGACCACGGCAGTGACCAGGGCCAGGCCCAGCATCGGCGCGTCCAGCCCAACCTGCGCGGCATAGGGCACCGGCTGCTGGCGCACCATCCACAGGCCCAGCCAAGCCAGGGGCGTGCCCAGCAGCCCGCCGGCCAGGCCGATCAGCCCGGCCTCGACCAGGCACTGGATGAACACCGCGCGGCGGCTGGCACCCAGCGCGCGACGCACGCCGACTTCGCCGGCCTTGCGGCTGAACTTGGACACCAGCAGCCCGACCGCGTTGACCAGGCACACCAGCAGCACGCCCAATGCGATCCATGCCTGCATACGCACGAGGCTTGGCACCACGCGCTTGTAATCAAGCCACTCCACCAGCCCGCGCAGGCGCACATTGGGTGCGCGCTGGAAGCGGCCTAGCTGATGTTGCTGAGCGCTGTAGTTCTCAAGGCGCTGGCGATAGGCGGCGACCTGGGTCGCATCGTCCAACTGCACCCAGAATTGTGCCCAGGTGCAGTTGGGCGCCTTGGGATCGTGGGTGCCATCGCCGTGGTCCCAGCAGGCCATCGGCCCGTAGCCGTAGTCCTGGGGCAGGTCCAGCCAGGTGAAGAACGGCATGTACAGCTTGGCTGGTTCGCTGAAGGCGCCCGAGCCCAGGTCGTAGAAGCGCGGCTGTGGGTTCCAGTCCTCCACCACGCCGACCACGCGGAACACCTTGGTGGCGATCACCACCGTGCGGCCCACGCTGTCGGCCCCGCCGAACAGCGTGTCGTTGAGCGAGCGGGTCAGCACCACCACCAGCGCGCGCTGTTCGTCATCGGCCTGCGACCAACCGGTGCCGTAGACGAAGGGCACGCCGAACATGGCGAACATGTCCGCCGTGGTCGCCCGCGTATCCATCATCGCCAGCGCACTGCCCGGCGCGTCGGCCCGTGTGGGCAGCCAGTTGGTGCTGGTCAGCACGCGCCGGGTGGCGCCGGGCAACGCGTAGAGATTGACCGCGTCCTGCCAAGTCAGATCGTCCGGTGGCTCGGGATCGGCCCCGGGCAACCGCGCCGGGCGCGGATCGACCTGCGGATGGAACAGCACCGCGCTGCGTGTGGGCAGCGGATTGCCAGACAGGTTATGCAGGACGGTAAGCATGGTCATGGACGCGCCAATGCCCAGCGCAATGGCCAGCACCATCAGCGCGGTGAGCACTCTGTGCCGGCGGAAGCTGCGCAGGGCCAGTTGCAGGTAGTAGGCGAACATGCGGCAGTCCTTTGCTCAGGTGCTGCGAGTGGCGACAACAGGGGGGATGGCGGCCGCGCGCAGGGCCGGGCCGAGGACGGCCAGCTGGCCGACGAACCACAGCAGCAGCGCACCGATGGGTAGGTAGGACACGGGCAGGCGCGCTAGCTCGAAGTAGCGCATCAGCAACTGGTTGCCGCCGTAGGCCAGCAGCATGCCCAGGACGATGCCGCCGCTGGCCAGCAGGAAGTTCTCGGTCTGGAAGTAACGCAGGATGTCCGTGCGCGTGGCGCCCAAGGCGCGACGGATGCCGATCTGCTTGGTGCGCTGGGCCACCCAGAAGCTGGCCAGGCCGACGATGCCCAGCGCGGTGACCAGCAGCATCGCGGCGATGACGGCGACCAGCAGGCCGGCCATGGCGCGGTCGGGCCGGAAATAGGTTTCGCGCAGCTCGGCCAAGGTGCGGCTGCGATCCTGGTCCAGGACGGCCTCTGGGACGGCGCGCGCGACAGCCGCCCTGGCCGCCTGCGCGATGGCGGGCAGGTCCAGCGGATCGGCGCGCACCACGTAGGCCCCGGACTGGGCGCTATCGCGGACTGGCACGATCACCGACCATTCCGCTCCCGTGAGCCCGTCCTCGCTGCGACCAGGATCGGGACGGGTGAACTTGGCGATGACGCCGATAACGCGGAAGTGCCTGTCGCCGGACCAGAACTCCTTGCCCAACGGATTTTGGTCAGGCCACAAATGGTGAGCCAATGCTTGGGTGATCCAGACGTTGGCATCGTCGGGGACGAAAAATTCGTAGTCCTGGAAGTCGGTTGAAACGAAGTCGCGCCCCAGGCTTGGCCGCAGGCCAAGGGCCTGGCTGGCACCGGGGCCGAGCGTGTAGAAATGTGGAACGCCCCCGAAATGCCGGCCTTCGCGATCGAGCGTGATGCCGCCGTTCGCTGCCGGATCACTGAACGGCACGGTGTTGAGCTGACCCGCTGCCTCCACGCCCGGCAAGGCCCGGAGCGCGTCCAGCGCGCGATGATTGACGTCGGCGTTGTTGCAGCCATCGCAACCGTTGAGCGCGATCAAGGCCAGCCTGCGCTCGTTGATGCCGCTGTCGATTCCGATGAGGTCCAGGCGTCCGGAAATCAGGAAAAGGGCGTTGCAGAGCACCGCACACGCCAGCGCGATTTCGAGGACGATCAGGGTGGCCGCGATGCGATGGCGATTGAGCGCGGAGAAGATGGGCTGGATATCCATGGCCTGTCGTCTCTCAGAGCGTCTTGAGCTGGAGCGCGGGGGCGATGCGGCTGGCCCGCGAAGCGGGGAACAGGCCCGCGATCAGACTGGTGACGAGCGCCAGGGCGAAGGTCAGTGCGAACATCGGCAGATCCAGATGCACCAGATCGGCATAGGCGACCGGTTGACGCCGCACGGCCCAGAGGCCCGCCAGCGTCAACACGAAGCCCAGCGCCCCGCCGACAAGCCCGATCAGACCGGCCTCGGTCAGGCATTGCGCGAAGATCGCGCGCCGCGACGCGCCAAGGGCGCGGCGCACGCCGATCTCGCCGCCGCGCCGCAGGAACTTGGCCAGCAGCAGGCCGATGGTGTTGAACAGACAGATCGCGAGGAAGGTCAGTGCGAGCCAGCTTTGCAGGCGCACGTCCGAAGGCACGGCATGGTTGAAGTCCAGCCACTGCATGAGGCTGCGCAGGCGGACGTTGTCTGCCAGGCTGATGCGCCCGATGGCCTCCTGCTGCACGGCGTAATCAGCCAGGAACTGCCGGTAGGCGGTGACCTTGGCGGGCGTGTCCAACTGGACCCAGAGTTGCAGCGCCACGCAGGGGGCGTTCTGCAGGTGCCCCGGCGTCGGTGGAGTGCCCCAGCAGAAGAAATAGTTGAAGTGCCCGTCGTTGATCTCCAGGCCGGTGGCGAACGGTACGAACACGTCCTGCGGCTTGACGTAGTAGCCAGCGGTGTCGCCCTGTGCGAAGCGGCCGCCGGCCACCGTGTAGTACTGCGGCGAGGGCCGCCAGGGCTTGAGCACGCCGATGATGCGCACGTCGGCCCCTCGGATATGCACGATCTGACCCACGCTGTTGCGTCCGCCGAACAGCTTGTCGTTGAGGCTGGCGGAGATCACCGCCACCCGCGCGTGCCGGTCGTCGTCGTCCGCGCTCCAGGCATCGCCATAGGCGAAGGGGACATCGAACATCGGGAAGAAATCACGATGCACCGACAGCATGGAGGTCATCAGTGCCGGTGCCGAGGACGTGGGGACACGCAGCTTGATGGGGCTGTCGATCACCAGGGTCTGCCGATCGGCTCGCTTGGCCCGCCACAGATCCATGGCCGAGGTGTAGTCGAGCTTGTCCGGGGGCTCGGAATGCGGCTTGTCGTCCTGCACGGCATCCACCTGCGGATAGAAGATGTGCTGGCTGCGCCCCGGCAGCGGATCGCCCGAGAGCAGGTGCATCACCGTCAGCGTGGTCATCGCCGCGCCGATGCCGACCGCAATGGACAGCACCATCAACCCGGTCAGCACCGGGTTGCGGCGCAGGCTGCGCAGGGCCAGTTGCAGGTAGTAGGCGAACATGGTCGCTGGCGCCTCCTTGCCAGGGTGGCGGTCAGGCCTGGGCCGAGGTGCGTTCGACGGCGGACATCAGCCCGGCCTCGCGCACCAGGTCGGTGGCCTGGCCATCGACGATGTGCACGTTGCGCTGGGCGCGGGCGGCCAGCTCCGGGTCGTGGGTGACCATGACGATGGTGCTGCCGGCGGCGTTGATCTCTTCCAGCAGTTCCATCACGCCGCGGGCCATCTGCGAGTCCAGGTTGCCGGTCGGTTCGTCGGCCAGCAGCAGGCGCGGGCTGCCGGCCAGGGCGCGGGCGATGGCGGCGCGCTGTTGCTGACCGCCGGAGAGTTCGGCCGGGTAGTGCTTCATGCGCGAGCCCAGGCCCACGCGCTCCAGCGACTCGGTGATGCGCTGCTTGCGCTCGGCCGCGGCCATGCCGCGATAGCGCAGCGGCACGTCGACGTTGTCGAACAGGTTGAGGTCGGGAATCAGGTTGAAGCTCTGGAAGATGAAGCCGATCTTCTGGTTGCGCAGCTTGCTGCGCGCGTTGTCCGACAGGTTGGACACATCCTCGCCATCGAGCTTGTAGGTGCCGGAGGTGAAGGTCTCCAGCAGGCCGGCGATGTTGAGAAAGGTCGTCTTGCCCGAACCGGACGGACCGGTGACGGCGACGAATTCGCCTTCCTTCACGTGCAGGTCCAGCGAGCGCAGGGCGTGGGTCTGCACCTGCTCGGTGCGGAAGACCTTGGAGACGGTGTGCATGTCGAGCATGGGAGTGTCCTTGTCAGTGATGCGGGTGGCGGGGATGACGGTGAGGCAGGGACTGTTTGTGGGAGCCGCCACGGCGGCGACGGGGCTTTGCCGGTCAAGCCCTTCGCCGCCATGGCGGCTCCCACGTCAGTGGATGGTCACGCGCTCGGCGTCGCCGAACTGGTCGGCGCCGGAGACGACCACGCGGTCGCCTTCTTTCAAGCCGGAGAGCACTTCGGTTTCCGACAGGCTCGACACGCCCAACTGCACCGGCTGGCGCACCGCGCTGGAGCCGTCCATGACGTAGGCGTAGCGCCCGCCGGACTGCTCGACGAACGGACCGCGCTCGACCTTGAGCACGTTCTTGCGGGTATCGAGCAGGATGCGTGCGCTCATGCGCTGGCTCTGGCGCAGGCCAGGCGGCTGCTTGCCATCGAAGCGCACGCGCGCGGTGACCTCGCCGGACACGACCTCGGGCGAAACTGCCGAGATCTTGCCCGGATAGGGTTGGCCGCTGCCGGTGGTCAGCTGCGCGGGCACGCCGATGGCCAGGTCGCGGGCGAAGCTCTCCGGCACCTTGATCTCGACCTCGAACTCGCTCAGGTCCACCACGCTCAGGATCGGCGCGTTGATCGCCACGTTGGTTCCCTGGGCGATCTGCACCTGGCCGACCTGGCCATCGAAGGGCGCGCGCAGGGTCAGTGCGTCGACCTGGCGCTGCAGCTCTTCCACCACCGCATGCTGGCGCTGGGCCAGCAGCTGCTTGTTGCGTGCTTCCAGCTGCGCGGCCTGCTGCTTGAGCGCGGCATCCTGCTGGGCGTGGCCCAGCTCGATCTCGGCTTTCTTCAATGTGTCCTGTGCCTTGGCCAGGTCCACCTGCGGCAGGGCCCCGGCATCGAAGGCGCGCTGGTAGCGTTCCACGTCACGTGCGGCGGCCTGGCGGTCGATCTTGCCCTGGTCGACCAGCTTGCCGGCGTCCGAGCGCGCCTGGGAGACATCCAGCGTGGCGCGGCTGGCTTCGGCCTGCATGCCGGCCAGGGTGGATTCCTCCTGGGCCAGCTTGCTGCGCAGCTCAGGCGAGTCGATCACCGCCAGCGGCTGGTCCTGCTTGACCACATCGCCGGCCACGATCTTGAGCGTGACCGTGCCGCCAGCGATGGCGTAGAGCGTGGGGCTGTTGGCGGTGATGACGCGGCCGTCGGCGGCGAGGTCGCGGACCAGGTCGCCCCGGGTGACGGTGGCGATACGCACGCGGCTGGCATCGAACGAGCGTCCACCGGACATCCAGCCGCTGACCACCCAGCCCAGCGCCACCAGCACGACCAGCGCGGCGCCGCCGATCAGGCCCCAGCGCTTCCAGTGGGCGCCGCGCCCGGTCTCGACCACGATGTCCTGGGCGGCGGTGTCACGGATGCGGAAGGGGGAGTCGTTCTGCATATCGGGGGCTGCGTGGCGGAGTTCAACGAGAGCTGAAGCAGATCGCGTGCCAATCGCAAGTGATTGAAAAACAACGATGTCCGTTTGCGGACACTGTCCGCCCGGACAGTTCCGGCGTCCGCCCGGACAGCCCGCCGCCCGCCCGCTCCTGTAGAGCGGAGCTCGCTCCGCTGCCTTGCGGTCCGATCGCCAGGAAAGCCCCTCAGCTGTAGAGCGGAGCTTGCTCCGCTGTCTTTCGGCCGGATCCCCAGGAAAGCCCCCGCAGCCGTAGAGCGGAGCTTGCTCCGCTGCTCTCCGTCCGGTCATCGGGGGAAGCCCCAGCGGAGCGAGCTCCGCTCTTGTGTCTTGAAGTGGGCCCTCCACCGAAGGCCCGGCTACACTTACGCGGTTTTCCCTGTTCGTTCGAAGGAAGTGCTCCATGTGCGGCATCGTTGGCGCGATCGCGGATCGCGATGTGGTCCCTGTCCTGATCGAGGGCCTCAAGCGCCTGGAGTACCGCGGCTACGATTCGGCCGGGATCGCCGTGGTCGCCGGCGATGACGTGCGCCGCGTGCGCCGCACCGGCCGGGTGGCCGAGATGGAGGCCGCCGCGCAGGCCGAGCACTTCAGCGCCACCCTGGGCATCGGCCATACCCGCTGGGCCACCCACGGCGGGGTGACCGAGGCCAACGCCCACCCGCACATCAGCCACGGCGCGCTGGCGCTGGTCCACAACGGCATCATCGAAAACCACGAGGCCCAGCGCGAGCAGCTGGCCGCGCTGGGCTACACCTTTGAGTCGCAGACCGATACCGAGGTCATCGCCCACCTGATCCACCATCACCAGCGCCAGGGCCTGGATCTGCTCGGTGCACTGCAGGCCGCGGTGAAGGAACTCACTGGCGCCTACGCGCTGGCCGTGGTGTCCAAGGACGAGCCCGGGCGCCTGGTCGCCGCGCGCGTGGGCTGCCCGTTGCTGGTCGGTCTGGGCGAGGGCGAGAACTTCGTCGCCTCCGATGTCTCGGCCATCATCCAGGCCACGCGCCGGGTGATCTTCCTGGAGGAAGGCGACACGGTCGATGTCAGCCGTGAATCGGTCGCCGTGTTTGATGCCGGCGATGCTCGCATCGAGCGCGAGGTGCATGTCTCGGACGTGTCGCTGGCCTCGCTGGAGCTGGGCCCGTATCGCCATTTCATGCAGAAGGAAATCCACGAGCAGCCGCGCGCCATCGCCGACACCATCGAGGCGGCCGTGGATGCCAACGGCTTCCCGGCCACACTGTTCGGCCAGCATGCCGACACCGTGCTGCGCGACATCGAAGGCGTGCAGATCCTGGCCTGTGGCACCAGCTATTACGCCGGCATGACCGCGCGTTACTGGATCGAGGCCATCGCCGGGCTGCCGTGCAACGTGGAGATCGCCAGCGAGTACCGCTATCGCGCCGCCCATGCCAACCCGAAGCACCTGGTGGTCACCATCTCCCAGTCCGGCGAAACCCTGGACACGATGGAGGCGCTGAAATACGCCAAATCGCTGGGCCACCTGCATACGCTGTCGATCTGCAACGTGCCCGAGAGCGCCATCCCGCGCGCCAGCGAGCTGGTCTGCTACACCCGCGCCGGGGCCGAGATCGGCGTGGCCTCGACCAAGGCCTTCACCACCCAGCTGGCGGCGCTGTTCCAACTGGCCGTGGTGCTGGGCGGGCTGCACGGCAAGGTCGATGACGCGGCCGAGGCCCAGTACCTGGACGAGCTGCGCCACCTGCCCGGCAGCGTCCAGCACGCGCTCAACCTGGAGCCGCAGATCGCCGCCTGGGCCGAACGCTTCGCGCCCAAGGAAAACGCGCTGTTCCTCGGGCGCGGCCTGAGCTATCCCATCGCGCTGGAAGGCGCGCTCAAGCTCAAGGAAATCTCCTACATCCACGCCGAGGCCTATCCGGCGGGCGAGTTGAAGCACGGTCCGCTGGCGCTGGTGGACGACACCATCCCGGTGGTGTTCATCGCACCCAACGACCGCCTGCTGGAGAAGGTCAAATCCAACATGCAGGAAGTGCGTGCGCGCGGCGGCGAGTTGTTCGTGTTCGCCGACCAGGACAGCCACTTCAGCGAGTCGGCGGGCGTGCACGTGATCCGCACGCCGCGGCATACCGGCGTGCTGTCGCCGGTGGTGCACACCATCCCGGTGCAGCTGCTGGCGTATCACACCGCGCTGGCGCGCGGTACCGACGTGGACAAGCCACGCAATCTGGCCAAGGCGGTGACGGTCGAGTAGGCGTCGCAGCGCGTGCCGCATGATCCACTGACCCTGCTGTTGGTGTGCGCCGTCCTGGTGCTGGCGGGCTGGGTGAAAGGCGTCGCCGGCATGGGCCTGCCGGCGGTGGGCATGGCCGCGCTGGGATTGATGATGTCGCCCGTGCAGGCGGCCACGCTGATGGTCGTCCCGCTGGTATTGACCAATGTCTGGCAGGCGTTCTCTGGCCCGGCGCTGGGCGCGCTGGTGCGTCGGTTGGGCTGGATGCTGGTCGGGATCGTGGCCGGCACCTGCGCCGGGATCGGCCTGCTGACCGCGCGCGGCTCGCCCTGGCCCGGTTTTGCGCTGGGTCTGGCGCTTGCCGCCTATGGCGTGGTCGGCCTGTGGTTGCCGCCGTTGTCGCTGCCGCAGCGCGCAGCGCGCTGGGCCGCGCCGGTGGTGGGGGCGTGCACCGGGGTGCTGTGCGGCGCGACCGGGGTCTTCAGCGTGCCGCTGGTGCCTTATCTGACGGCGCTGGGGCTGGGCCGCGACGCCCTGATCCAGGCCATGGGCCTGTCCTTCCTGGTGTGCAGCGCCACGCTCGGGGCCGCGCTGGCGGTCCGTGGACATTACCCGGGTGGCGTGGCTTGGCAGTCGTGCCTGGCGGTGCCGCCCGCCCTGGCGGGCGTGGCCCTGGGCCAGCGCACCCGCCAGCGCATGGATCCGGCGCGATTCCGCTTCTGGTTCTTCGTGTCGCTGGTCCTGGTCGGCGGCTTCATGGCGGTGCGCGCGCTCGTGTAGCGCGGAGCCCGCTCCGCTGCCCGTTCCCGTCCGTCTGTGCGGAAAGCCCGGCGGACCAGGGTCCGCTCGACGGTGAAGCGTGGGCTGCCGTGGCGCGTGCAGGTCCCAGGTGCGTAGGGCGAGCTCGCTCCGCCGGGGTCTTCTCCAAGCGCCGACCGCAACGGCGCTGATCGGCGCCGCGCACACCACTTGCAGTCCATTGTGCGGCGCCGCAGCGTTCCTTCTTCGCGCGGCCTGTCTATGATCGCCGCCGGTCGCCGCCGTGGATCTGGGAGGGGCACGGTAGGCGACGTTTCTTCAGGGCCGTCCATGGTCCGTTGTCCGGCGTCGCGTGCGTCCGGCGCGGGCGCGTGCGGCGCGCTGACCCATTCCCGAGGAGTGTCATGAACGACGCTGCATCGCGCCAAGAAGAAAACACCGGCTTCATCATCCTGATCAGCTGCGTGGCCACGCTGGGCGGATTCCTGTTCGGATTCGACAGCGGGGTGATCAACGGCACCGTCGACGGCCTGCGTGCGGCCTTCAACTCCGACAGCATGGGCACGGGTTTCAACGTGGCCTCGATGCTGCTGGGCTGTGCGGTGGGTGCGTTCTTCGCTGGACGCCTGGCCGATCATTACGGCCGGCGGGTGGTACTGATCGTGGCGGCGGTGTGCTTCATCATCTCGGCCTGGGGCTCGGGCGTGGCCACCGGCTCGCTGGAGTTCGTGATCTATCGCATCATCGGCGGCCTGGCGGTCGGTGCGGCCAGCGTGATGTCGCCGGCCTATATCAGCGAGGTGGCCTCGGCGCGCTATCGCGGGCGGCTGGCCACGGTGCAGCAGATCGCGATCATCAGCGGGCTGTTCGCCGCCTTCCTCAGCAACTACCTGCTGGCGCGCGTGGCCGGGGCGTCCACCCAGCCGTTGTGGAACGGCTTCGAAGCCTGGCGCTGGATGTTCTGGGTGGAGATCCTGCCGGCGGGTCTGTTTTTGGTCGCGCTGCTGTTCATTCCGGAAAGCCCGCGCTATCTGGTGGTCAAGGGTCAGCTGCAGCGCGCCCAGGCGGTGCTCGCCCGGCTCTATGGCGCGCGCCAGGCCGAGGCCAAGGTGCGTGAGATCGATGCCAGCCGCGCCGGCGAGGCGCATCGCCCGCGCTTGTCGGACCTGATCAGCAAGACCACCGGCAAGGTGCGACCGATCGTGTGGATCGGCATCGGCCTGGCGGTGTTCCAGCAGCTGGTCGGCATCAACGTGGTGTTCTACTACGGCGCGGTGCTGTGGCAGGCGGTGGGCTTTTCCGAGAACGACGCGCTGCTGATCAACGTGCTCTCCGGTGCGCTGAGCATCGGCGCCTGCCTGGTCACGGTGGTGTTGATCGATCGGGTCGGGCGCAAGCCGCTGCTGTGGATCGGCTCGGCCGGCATGGCGCTGACGCTGGCGGCGGTGGCCTTCGCTTTCGCAAGCGGGCATCTGGACGCCAACGGTCGCCTGCAGTTGTCCGATGGCATGGGGGTGTTCGCGCTGGTGGCCGCCAACGCCTACGTGGTGTTCTTCAACGCCTCGTGGGGACCGGTGATGTGGGTGATGCTGGGCGAGATGTTCCCCAACCAGATCCGTGGCTCGGGCCTGGCGGTGGCCGGCCTGTTCCAGTGGGCGGCCAACTTCGCGGTGACCATGACCTTCCCGATCATGCTGGCCGGAGTCGGCCTGGCGGCCGCCTATGGCTGTTATGCCGCCGCGGCGCTGGTGTCGGTGTTCTTCGTGCTGCGCTATGTGCACGAGACCAACGGGCGCGAGCTGGAGCAGATGGAGGGTTGATCCGGCGTGCCCGTGGACCGGCGTCACGCTTTGGATGACGCTTTTGCGAACAGCCCGGTTCAGGGATTGGCGCTCACGCGCGCCTGACTATACTCGGCCGCGTCCAGCGTGCGCCAAGGGTAACGATGCGAGTGTTGAAGCTGCCTGTGGCAGGCGGCGTGCTGGTTCTCGTGGTGGGCATGCTCCTCAGCGCGATACTCGCCAGCCGTCAGCATCGATTCAACCGGGAGCAGGTCAGCACCCGCCTGGACGCGCTGGCCGACAGCGCTGCCACCGACCTCAAGGCTCGGTTTGGCCTGTACGAGTACGGCTTGCGCGGTGCCCGTGGGGCAGTCATCAGCGCCGGCGACCATCAGGAAACCCGGGCGGGATTTCTGCGCTACGCGCAATCGCGCGAAATCGATCGGGAGTTCCCCGGCGCGCGCGGTTTCGGCTATATCGCGCGGGTACCTCGCGGGAGTGAGGAGGCCTTTGTGGCCTCCGCGCGCGCCGACGGGTTCCCGGACTTCGGCATTCGCTATCTCTCCCGCTACGAAGGCGAGCGCTTCATCATCAAGTACATCGAGCCGGTGGATCGCAACCGGGCGGCGGTCGGGTTGGACATCGGTTCGGAGAAGAACCGGCGGCAGGCCGCGCTGGCCTCCGCCGCCAGCGGCCGGCCGACCCTGACCGGGCCGATCACCCTGGTCCAGGCAACCGGTCAGCAGAACCGCTCGATGTTGCTGCTGCTGCCGGTCTACACCAGCAACGCGCCCGCGGGCGCGACCGGGATGGAGCACACCCTGGGCTGGGTGTATACGCCGCTGGTCACCGACGAGATCCTGGCCGACTTCGAGCAGGCCCACTCGGCCTATGGCTTCGTCCTGCAGGACGTCACCGATCCGGAGCACGTGCAGGACATCTTCCAGTCCTCCCAAGCCGGCGGGCCGGGGAGCGGGCTGCACCGGACCCGGCAGACGAAGATCTTCGGCCGCGTCTGGCAGGTGGACCTGAACGCCAGCCCGGCCTTCGTGCAGAGTCTGGGCCTTGTCAGCCCGAGCCAGGTCGGCGCGACCGGCGCCTTGTTCTCGCTGCTGCTGGGGCTGGCGGTATACCTGCTGATGTCGCTGAGCGCGCGCAAGCGCCGCAGCCAGCAACAGCAGGCGCGCACGGCGGCCATCGTGAACAGCGTGCAGGACGCGATCATCGCCACCACCCTGGGCGGTCGTGTGATCGAATGGAACCGCGCGGCCGAACGCATGTTCGGCTACCCGGCGCAGGAGGCGATGGGCGCGGTCCTGGCCGATCTGATCGTGCCACCGGCCGCGGCCGGCCAGGATGCGGCGATCATGCGCAGCGTCGCCGACGGACGGCAGGTCGAGCCGCAGGAGACCCAGCGCCGGCATCGTGATGGCACCGTGCTGGATGTGGAAGTGACCGCCGCGCCGATCCGCCATGGTGGGCAGGTGGAGGGCGTCGCCACCACGGTGCGCGATGTGGCCGAGCGGGTGCGTTCGCGGCGCGAGGTGCTGCGGCTCAACGCCGGTCTGGAGCGGAAGGTCGCCGAGCGCACCCGTGCGCTGCAGGAAGCCTCGGCGCTGCAGCAGGCCACCCTGTCCAATGCGGGCTTTGCCATCATCGCCACCGATCCCCAGGACCGGGTGACCCTGTTCAACCCGGCCGCGGCGCGGATGCTGGGCGTCGCCGAGGCAGCGGTGGTGGATCAGCGCGACTCCGCCAGTTTCCTCCTCTTCGAGGGGCAGGAGGTCGGCTTTGGCGACCTGCTGAGGTCTGCGCCGGACCAAGCGTCGGTCGTGGTGCGCGAGTGCGATTATCGGGCCGCAGGCGGTCACCGAATTCCGGTACTGCTGACCATCACCGAGTTGCGCACGGACGACGGACGCGGCCTGGGCTACCTGGGCATCGCCGCGGACCTGCGCGAGCTGCGTCGCAGCCAGCAGGCCCTGCAGATCAACGAGACCAAGTTGCGCGGGCTGTTCGAACTGTCCCCGTTGGGCATTGTGCTGACCGACCAGGACGGTCGCTTGGTCGAGTTCAACGAGGCCTTCCGCACGATTACCGGGTATACGCAGGACGATCTGACCGGCATGGACTATCGCCAGCTCACCCGGCCCGAGGGCGCCGAGCTGCAGCGCGAGGCCGCCGTGCGCGAGCAACTCCAGCGCGTGGGACGTTATGGGCCGTTCGAGACGACCTATCTGCGCAAGGACGGACGCCCGGTGCCGGTCCGCCTCAATGGGGTGGCCATGCACATGGAGGAACGTGTGTTCGCCTGGTCGATTTTGGAGGACATCTCCAGCCAGCGCGAGGTGGAGACCGCGCTGCGCGAAGCGGCCACGGCGGCCGAGGCGGCCAGCCGCGCCAAGGGGGATTTCCTGGCCAACATGAGCCATGAGATCCGCACCCCGATGAACTCGGTCCTGGGCATGTTGCAGCTGATCCAGCGCACCGACCTGGATGCTCGCCAGCGCGACTACCTGGGCAAGGCCGAAACGGGCGCGCGCGCGCTGCTGGCGATCATCAATGACATCCTGGACTTTTCCAAGATCGAATCCGGCCACCAGGAGCTGGAGCTGCACGAGTTCGCCATCGAGGGCCTGTTCAACGACCTGGCCGCCGCGGTGGCCGGGACGGTGGGCGACAAGGATGTGGACCTGGTGTTCGATGTGGATGAGCGCATCCCGCGTGGCCTGCTCGGCGACTCGGTGCGTTTGCAGCAGGTGCTGGTCAACCTGGTGGGCAATGCGATCAAGTTCACTCAGGTGGGCGAGATCCTGGTGCGTGCGGCGGCGGTGGAGACCGGGCTGGGCGCCACGACGGTGCGTTTTGAGGTGCGCGATACCGGGATCGGCATTGCCCCGGCGCAGTTGGACAAGATCTTCGAGGGCTTCACCCAGGCCGAGGCTTCGACCAACCGACGCTTTGGCGGGACCGGCCTGGGCCTGGCGATCAGCCGGCGCCTGGTGGCGATGATGGGCGGCCAGCTGGACGTGGAGAGCGAGCTGGGCCGGGGCAGCTGCTTCCGCTTCCAGATCGAGCTGCAGGCTGGATCGAGCGGTGTGCACGCTATCCGCCATCTGCCCGAGGCGCTGGCGCACATCAAGGCCCTGGTGGTGGACGACAACGCCGCGGTGCGCGAGGCGGTGTGCGGCATGACCCGCTCCCTGGGCTGGGAGGTCCAGGCCGCGGCCAGCGGCGAGCAAGCGCTGGTGCTGGTCGAGCAGGCGCTGGTGGCCGGCAAGCCATTCGAGGCGATCTTCCTGGACTGGCGGATGCCGGGCCTGGACGGGTGGCAGACCGGACAGCGGATCCGGGCGTTGATGGGGGACGCGCCCGCGTCCGCGCCGCTGATCGTCATGGTGACCGCGCATGGCCGCGAGGCCCTGGCCGCGCGTACGGCCCAGGACGAGGGCGCGATGGATGGGTTCGTGGTCAAGCCGGTGACCACCTCGCTGCTGGTCGACGCCCTGGCCGACACCCATGCCGCCCGCGTGCATGGCCGGCAGGACGGTGCCGCGACGCGGTCCAATCACGGCTCGCGCCTGTCAGGCCTGCGCCTGCTGGTGGTGGAAGACAACCTGGCCAACCAACAGGTCGCCCGCGCCCTGCTGGAGGCCGAGGGCGCCGCGGTGCACATGGCCGGTGGAGGCCTGCAGGCGCTGGAGGCGCTGCGCGCGGATCGGGATGGGTTCGATCTGGTCATCACCGACATCCAGATGCCCGACCTGGATGGCTACGAGACCGCCCGTCGCATCCGGGGCGAACTGGAACTGCAGGCCTTGCCGATCATCGCCATGACCGCCAACGTCCTGGCCTCAGCCCGCGAAGCCTGCTTTGCGGCTGGGATGAATGCGTATGTCAGCAAGCCATTCGATCTGGACGTCCTGGTTGCCACGATCCGCGCACAGCTCGGTGATGGCATCCAGAGTAGTGAGGTGCCGGCCGTCGCCGGGACACCCGAGACCTTCGAGCGCTTTCACGTGGCCTCGAACGAGGTGGGCACGCTGGATGAGGACGTCCCGGCGCTGGACTGGCAGCGGGCGCTGGCGCGCTTCGGTGGCGACCGGCAGGCGTTCCACTCCACGCTCGGCGGCCTGGAGGGCAACCTGCAGCTGGTGTTGACCGACCTGGAAACTGCCCTGCAGGCCAACGACCGCGACGCGGCAGCGCTGCAACTGCACACGCTCAAGGGGGTGACCGCCACCTTTGGCGCCATGCGGTTGTCGCAGATGGCGCGCGCCATGGAAATGGAGGTCGCCCTGGACGGCGAGGACTGGCGCAGGCACGTGGACCTGCAGGCGCTGCGTGACCAGACCCTGCCGATGCTGGCCCAGGCCCAGGCGGCGCTGGCCGAGCTGGCGCCGGCCAGCCGCGGAGCGCCCGAGGCGGTGGCGGAGGCGCTGGACGTGCCCGCTTTGGAGGCCCTGCTGCGCGAGTTGCGGCAGTCGCGGCTGGACGCGTTGAGCGAATTTGCAAAACTCGGCCCCGATCTGCTTCAGCATGCGCCCGAGCATCACGCGCGGATCGATCAGGCGCTGTTGCGCATGGAATTTCAGGAGGCCGCCCAGGCCGTGACCGAACTGCTCGAGGAGCTCAAGAGACGTGCGACGTGATCGATGAAACCCACTACGGCCCGCGCGCGGCCACGGTCCAGCCGCTGCCGGCGCGGATCCTGATCGTCGACGACCAGGCGATCAACATCCATGCCATGCACCGGATGCTGTCGGGCGGGCACCACGAGCTGTTCATGGCCACCAGTGGCGAACAGGCCCTGGCGCTGTGCCGCGACAACCCGGCGGACCTGGTCCTGCTGGACGCGATGATGCCGGGCATGGGCGGGCTGGAAGTCTGCCGTCGGCTGGCCGCCGATCCGGCCACGGCCGATATCCCGGTGATCTTCGTCACCGGGCTCAGTGCATTGGACGACGAGGCCAAGTGCTGGGACGCCGGGTGCGTGGACTTCATCACCAAGCCCTTCCACGCCCAGACCCTGCTCAACCGCGTGCGCGTGCATCTGCTGCTCAAGCAACAGGCCGACCAGCTGCGCGAGCTGGCTTGGCTCGACGGGCTCACCGGGCTGTGCAACCGCAAACGTTTCGATGAGCGGCTGGGCGAGGAGCTGCGGCGTTGCCAGCGCTCGGGCCAGCCGCTGTCGGCGGTGATGATGGATGTGGACCACTTCAAGCACTTCAACGACACCTATGGGCACCTGGCCGGCGATGAATGCCTGCGCGCGGTCGCCGCGGTGATCGGTCAGACCCTGCGCCGCTCGCACGATCTGGCCGCGCGCTACGGGGGTGAGGAGTTCGTCTTCCTGCTGCCCGATACCGGGCTCGTCGGCGCAGAGCATGTGGCCCAGCAGGTGGTCCAGCGAGTCCGCGCGCTGCAGCATCGCCACGAGGGCGTGGAGGCCGGCATCGTCACCCTCAGCGCCGGCTTCGCCGAATGCAGCCCCGACACCGTGCAATCGCCGGAGGCCTTGCTGGAGCGCGCCGATCGCGCGCTGTACCGGGCCAAGGCCGACGGGCGCGACCGTGCGGTCGCCGCGTCCTAGCCACCGCCAGGCCGCTCAGGGCGTGGCGCGCTGGTACTGGCCCGCCTGCCCGTCATAGCGGAACTGGGTGGTCTTGCTGGTTGCGGCCGGGCCGCTGAGCGCCACCTGCAGCAGTGGCAGGTCCTGGCCGCGTTCCATGGCGAAACTCAGCTGACCGGTGATGTCATCGCAGTCTGGATGGGCGCGCCTGGCCGGGCAGTCCGGATTGCCTTCCTGGCCGGCATGCAGGCTGCCCACGTAGCGCCAGGCCTGTCGGTTGCGTGCGTGCACCAGGTGCGGATCGAACAGGATCAGGTCGAAGTCGCGCAACCGCCGCTCGCCGCGCGAGTACACGGTGGGCACGGCCAGCAGCAGGTCGCCGGAAGGGGTCTGGAAGCTCTTCAGTTCGCGCGCGCCATCCAGTTCGCTGGGTGCCAGCACCTCGGGCACGGTGCCCACGCGCCAGGCGCTCAGCAGCTTCCAGGGGTCGCGCGTGTCGCCCGGGTTGGCCACGAAGGTGGCCTGGCTCAGGCCCAGCCCCGCGCCCGCCGGACCCTCGTCGGACAGGTCCCAGGCAAACCCGGTGTAGTAGTGCTTGCCTTCCAGCTCGAACGGGAAACCGAACCAGAAGTCCGTCAGCGTGCGCGCCTGTCCGTCTTCGGCGTTGCGGACGAAGTAGCGCACCGTGTCGCCATCGGGCACCGGCAGATTCTGGACGTCCATGGCCGCCTGTCCGGCGGGCACGGCCATCTCCGCGGGTGGGCCGGAAGCCGGCGCTTCGGCAAGACGGTCGGAAGGGGCGGGCTGTCCGGTGCAGGCGCTGATCGCCAGCGCGGCCAGCAGGAGCGGGATGGGACGTCGCTGCATGAAAGGGCGCGGGGGAAGACAGCCCCCGATTCTAGCGTGCCGATCCGGTTCGATCATGCCGCGCTGGCACTGTGCGCGATGGGCTGCCAACACGTGGCCGGGTCGTCGCGCTAGCGTCGGAGCACGGGGCCAACGGAGGATGCGCGATGACAGAGGCGAAGCTGCGGCAGGGGGCCGCGCTGGAGCTGTGGCAGGCACTGGTGCGCGAGGCGGCCGATCGCCATGGGCAGGCGCTGGCCGAGGCACAGGAGGCGTACCTGGTGTTCGTGCTGCTGCGCTATCAGCGCGAGCACGGCCTGCTGGCGCGCACCCAGGCTTTGGAGTGGCTCCATGCCCAGCAGCAGATTGGCCAGCAGCGCGCCGATGCGCTGCGCGACGTGGGCGACCGCTGCCTGCTGATCGCCGGGCTGTTCCCTGGCCTGGCCCGGCGCAGGCGGGTCAGCGCGGATTACTTCATCGACCTGGGGCGCGGGGCCTACGCCGAGGTGGCCGACAGCGGACGCAGCGCCACGGCCGACCTGTTCGCGCAGTTGGCCGCGGGCTACCTGGGCCTGGTCGGCACCTTGCGCGCCATGCGTCCCGCGCCGCCGGACCTGCAGTGGGCCTGATCGCCGATCAGGCCGTGAGCAGGAGGAGCTCCAGGTAGCGCGTGCCGGGCACCGGGTTGTGCCGGTATGGCGCGATCTCCACGAACCCCAGGCCTGCATACAGCGCCTGGGCGGCCCGCATGTCCGGCAGGGTATCCAGGCGCACGGCGCGGTAGCCCAGCGTCCGGGCGGCCTCGATCGCGGCCTGCGACAGGCGCCGGCCCAGCGCGTGGCCGCGTCCGTCTGGGCGGACGTACAGGCGCTTGAGTTCGGCGATGCCGGGCGCATCGGTGCCGCGCAGGCCGACGCAACCCAGGGCCTGTCCGTCACCTTCGGCCAGGAACAGCGCCCCGCGCGGCGGGCCGTACTGCTGGCCGAGGTCGGCCAGCTCGGCGTCGAAATCCTGAAAGGCCAGATCCACCGCCAGCGAGGCGGCGTATTCGCTGAGCAATGCCTGCGCGATGGCGGTGTCCTGCGGGAAGACCGCCTGGCGCAGCGTGATCGCGCCGGTGGCGGTCATGTGCCGGCATCCTGGCGGCAGAAGCGCGGCACGGCGCGGCCGCCCAGTTCCACGGTGGAAAAGAACATGGCGTGGGGCCGCACCCACAGGCCGCCTTCGCCATACAAGGCGCGATAGAGCACCAGCGGTTCGAGCGTCTCGCTGTGGCGCACGCCGCCGATGACCTCGTAGCGGCCGCCCTTGTAGTGGACGTAAAGGCCAGGCGGCGTGTCGGGCAGGTCGGACATGAAGCGCTCGTCTGGGGGAGGGCGGACAGGATACGGCTGGCTTAGCCCATCGTTGGGTGGTGGTGCGCACATGCGCCGGCCGACAATGGCGGCGATTCCAAGCGGAGCATCCGATGGCAACGCCCGATGGCTGGGCCGGCGCGCGCGCCGGCATGTCCGCACCAGGCGTCCGCGCCCAGTACCGCCGCACGGTCTCGATACAGGCTGTGGGCGACTTGACCCGCGCCACTGGGAATCGCCACCCGCTGCACGACAAGGACGCGGTCGCCAGGGCCGCGCGCCTTGGTGGGCTGACCGTGCCCGCGAACACGCCGATCCGCACCCGCGCCAACCCGCACGGCGCGGTCTGCCGGCAGGGCGAGGCCAGCACCGACGCCATCCTGCTCGCCGGCCGATGAGCAGCTCCGCGATCGACCAGCCTGCCGCCGACGCGGGCCGCTGGCGCGCACTGGCGCTGCTGGCCCTCGCCCTGGTGTTGTCGATGAGCCCCTGGTTCTCGGCCACGGCCGTGCTGCCACAGCTGCGCGCGCTATATGGCTTCGGCGATGGCATGGCGGCGTGGCTGACCATCGCGGTGCAGTTGGGCTTCGTGGTCGGTGCGGTCGGCGCCAGCATGCTGGGCATTGCCGACCGCTATCGGCTGCGGGCGGTCGTGGGCGTGGCGGCGCTGGGTGTGGCCGCCTGCAACGGCGCGCTGCTGCTGGCGCACACCCCGGCGCAGTGGCTGCTGCTGCGGGTGGCGACCGGGGTGTGCCTGGCCGGGGTCTATCCGCCGTCGATGAAGCTGGTGGCGACCTGGTTCGCGCAGGGGCGGGGGCTGGCGCTGGGCGTGCTGATCGGCGCCATCACCATCGGTTCGGCCTTGCCGCACCTGGTCCACGCCAGCGGCGGGGCGCAGTGGCGCGCGGTGATCGTGGCCACCAGCGTGGCGGCGCTGGCCGGTGCGCTGATCCTGGCCGGACTGGTCCGCGAAGGGCCGTATCCGTTCCCGCGTACGCCGTTCCACGCGGGCGACGCCTTACGCGCGGTGGGCAATCGTGGCGTGCTGCTGGCGATGGCCGGCTACTTCGGCCACATGTGGGAGCTGTATGCGATGTGGGGCTGGTTCGCGACCTACGCACGGCAGGCGCCGGCGCTGGCCGGCTTCAACACCGCCGCGGTGGCCTTCGCGGTGATCGCCTCCGGCGCGCTGGGCTGTGTGCTGGCCGGGCGGCTGTCCACGCGCTGGGGCAGCGCACGCACGGCGGCAGCGGCCATGGCGATCTCGGCGGCCTGTTGCGTGGCCGCGCCGCTGGCCTTCGCCGGACCGGCGTGGCTGTTCATCGCGGTGGCGCTGGTGTGGGGGATCAGCGTGATCGCCGATTCGGCGCAGTTCTCCGCGCTGGTCTCGCAGAACGCCGACCCGCGCTTCGTCGGCACCGCCCTGACCCTGCAGGTCGGCCTGGGCTACGTGCTGACCGCCGCCACCCTGTGGCTGCTGCCGTGGTTGGCGAGCACCGCCGGGAGCTGGCGCTGGACCGTGCTGGTGCTGGCCCCGGGCCCGCTGCTGGGTATCTGGGCGATGGCCGGCCTGGGCGCGCTGCGGCGGGAGCCGGGCGTGGCCCGGTAGAATCGAGGGCGTCCGTTTCCGCTTCCCTCGAAGGTCCCATGTCGCAGCGCGACTGGGTGGCCGCCGCCATCCACAAGATCGAGGCCGACTTCAACCGCTCGGCCGATACCCACCTGATCCCGCTGGCCCTGCCGGGCTATCCCGGTATCGACGTCTATCTGAAGGACGAGTCCAGCCACCCCACCGGCAGCCTCAAGCACAGGCTGGCGCGCTCGCTGTTCCTGTACGCGCTGGCCAACGGCTGGTTGCGCGAGGACGCGCCGGTGATCGAGGCCTCCAGTGGCTCCACGGCCGTGTCCGAAGCCTATTTCGCGCGACTGCTGGGCCTGCCCTTCATCGCGGTGATGCCGGCCAGTACCTCGCCGGAGAAGATCGCCGCGATCACCTTCCACGGCGGGCAGTGCCATCTGGTCGACGACCCCGGCGCGCTCAACGCCGAGTCCAACCGTCTGGCGCGCGAGAGCGGCGGGCATTTCATGGATCAGTTCACCTACGCCGAGCGTGCCACCGACTGGCGGGCCAACAACAACATCGCCGAGTCCATCTTCAAGCAGATGGCGGCCGAGCCGCACCCCGTGCCGGCATGGATCGTGTGCAGCCCCGGCACCGGCGGCACCAGCGCCACCCTGGGCCGCTACGTGCGCTACCGGCGCCATCCCACGCAGATCCTGTGCGTGGATCCGGAGCACTCGGTGTTCTTCGATTACTACCGCGACGCGCTGGCCGGCAACGCCGATGCCACGCGCCGCCACCACTGCGGCTCGCGCATCGAGGGCATTGGCCGCCCGTGCGTGGAGGCCAGCTTCGTGCCGACCTGCGTCGATGCGATGGCCAAGATCCCCGACGCCCTGAGCCTGGCGGCGATGCGCTGGACCAGCACGGCCCTGGGGCGGCGCGTGGGCGGCTCCACCGGCACCAATCTGGTCGGCGTGCTGCACGTGGCCCAGGCCATGCAGGCCGCCGGCCAGTCCGGATCCATCGTCACCATCCTGTGCGATGCCGGCGATCGCTACGCCCACAGTTACTACGACCCGGCCTGGTACACGCGCTGCGGCATCGATACGGCCGACAGCGACGCGGCCTGGAACGCCGCCGTCAGCGGCGCGCCACTGCCTGACCTGGCCACCGCCCAGGCCTGATTCCGGGGCCTGGGCGACGTCGGCGAAGGGCGCTGGCAAAGGGCCTTCCGCCCGCTACGGACCCGGATTGGGCGATCTGTTGCGCCGCCGCATGCACGCAGGCAGTCGAATCATTACTCTGTAATTACGAAGTAATTCCTGGTGATGCGATGGCGGATTGGAACACCCTCAGTGCCGACCGGACCGAGCGTCTGCAGGCCGCGGCGAAGCTGGCCCGGGGCCGGCTGGTGCGCAGCGAGAACGTGGTGGCGTTGCTGGAGGCCGTGCTGCGCCCCGGCGACCGCGTCTGCCTGGAAGGCAACAACCAGAAGCAGGCCGATTTCCTGGCCGAGTGCCTGACCCGAGTCGACCCGGTGCGCGTGCACGACCTGCACATGGTGCAGTCGGTGCTGTCGCTGGCCTCGCACTTGGACGTGTTCGAGAAGGGCATCGCCAGGAAGCTGGATTTTTCCTTCTCCGGCCCGCAGTCGGTGCGCCTGGCCCGGCTGCTGGGCGAGGGCCGCCTGGAACTCGGCGCGATCCACACCTACCTGGAGTTGTTCGGTCGCTACTTCATCGACCTGACCCCGCGGGTGGCGCTGATCGCCGCGCATGCGGCCGACCGCCACGGCAACCTCTACACCGGCCCCAATACCGAGGACACCCCGGCGATCGTGGAGGCAACCGCGTTCAAGGGCGGCATCGTCATCGCCCAGGTCAACGAGATCGTCGACACGCTGCCGCGCGTGGACATCCCGGCCGACTGGGTGAACTTTGTCACCCACGCGCCCAAGCCCAACTACATCGAGCCGCTGTTCACCCGCGACCCGGCGCAGATCAGCGAGGTGCAGGTGCTGATGGCGATGATGGCCATCAAGGGCATCTACGCCGAGTACGGGGTCAACCGCCTCAACCACGGCATCGGCTTTGACACCGCGGCGATCGAACTGCTGCTGCCCACCTATGCCGAGTCGTTGGGCCTGAAGGGCAAGATCTGCCAGCACTGGGCACTCAACCCGCATCCGGCGCTGATCCCGGCGATCGAATCGGGCTTCGTCAAATCGGTGCACTCGTTCGGCTCGGAGCTGGGGATGGAGGACTACATCGCCGCGCGCGCCGATGTGTTCTTCACCGGCGCCGATGGCTCGATGCGCTCCAACCGCGCGTTTTCGCAGACCGCCGGGCTGTATGCCTGCGACATGTTCATCGGCTCGACCCTGCAGATCGACCTGGCCGGCAACAGCTCCACCGCCACCCGCGATCGCATCGCCGGCTTTGGCGGTGCGCCCAACATGGGCTCGGACGCGCGTGGACGTCGCCACGGCAGTCCAGCCTGGCTCAAGGCCGGTCGCGAGGCCGCCCGCCCCGGTGAGATGCCGCGTGGGCGCAAGCTGGTGGTGCAGATGGTGGAAACCTTCCGCGAGCACATGGCGCCGGCCTTCGTCGACACGTTGGACGCGTGGGAACTGGCCGAACGCGCCAAGCTCGACCTGCCCCCGGTGATGATCTACGGCGACGACGTCAGCCACGTGCTGACCGAGGAAGGCATCGCCAACCTGCTGCTGTGCCGCACGCCTGAGGAGCGCGAGCAGGCCATCCGCGGCGTGGCCGGCTACACGGCCGTGGGCCTGGGCCGCGACAAGCGCATGGTCGAGAACCTGCGCGACCGCGGGGTGATCAAACGTCCCGACGATCTGGGCATCCGCACCCGCGATGCCACGCGCGACCTGCTGGCCGCGCGCACGGTCAAGGACCTGGTGCGCTGGTCCGGCGGGCTGTACGACCCGCCCAAGCGCTTCCGCAACTGGTAAGAGGCACGCGATGGAAACCCTGCGCTACCGCTACGACGGCCGCACCGCGCCCAACGACACGCTCGATCACGTGCTGGTCGGCGTGGTCGCCTCGGGCAACCTGGAAGTCATGATCGAACCGGCCGCGCTGGACGGGGCGATGGAGATCGAGATCGTCACCGCCGCACGCGGCTTCGGCCAGATCTGGCAGGCGGTGCTGGACGACTTCGCCGCGCGCCACCCGCTCAAGGACGTGCGCATCTCCATCCACGATGTCGGTGCCACCCCGGCGGTGGTCACCCTGCGCCTGGACCAGGCTGCGGAAACCCTGCAGGAGGGCGCGGCATGAGCACGGCACGCAGCTTCTACGAGGCCGACGCCCGCGAGCGCATCGATGGCCTGCTGGACGTGGGCAGCTTCCGCGAATTCGTCGGTCCGCGCCGACGCATGATGAGCCCGCACCTGGCCCAACTGGACCAGCCGGGCGCCTTCGACGATGGCGTGGTCGTCGGCGAAGGCCTGCTGCAGGGGCGCAAGGTCCTGATCGCCGCGCAGCAGGGCCAGTTCATGGGCGGCGGCGTTGGCGAAGTGCACGGCGCCAAGCTGGTCGGCCTCCTCGAGCGCGCCGCCCAGGCCAAGCCCGAGGCGGTGCTGCTGCTGCTCGACACCGGCGGTGTGCGTCTGCACGAGGCCAACGCCGGGCTGATCGCCATTTCGGAAATCATGCGCGCCACCCTGGCCGCGCGTTCGGCCGGGGTGCCGGTGCTGGCGCTGATCGGCAGCGGCAACGGCGCTTTCGGCGGCATGGGCATCGTCGCGCGCTGTTGCAGCGCGGTGCTGATGTCCGAGGAAGGACGGCTCTCGCTGTCCGGCCCTGAGGTGATCGAGACGGTGCGCGGCGTGGAGGAGTTCGACGCGCGCGACCGCGCGCTGGTATGGCGCGTGACCGGCGGCAAGCACCGCGTGCTGCTGGGCGAGGCCGCGCTGCTGGTGTCCGACCGCATCGATGCATTCGTCCAGGCCACGATCGAGGTCCTCGACCAGTTGCGTCCCGCCGACGACCAGGCGCAACAGCTGCAGGCGCTGGAAGGCGAACACGCGCGCCTGGCTCAGCGCATTGCGGCCTTTGGCGATTGCCGCGATGGTCTGCAGGTGTGGGAGGCGCTGGGAATCGCGCAGCCGCAGCGCTTGCCGCTGCTGGATACCGACGCCTTCCTGGAAGCCACCGCCGGCCGGAGGATCACATGGTATTGAACGAACTGCTGGAGCGGCTGTTCCCGCTGGGTCATCGCGTCAGCGTGCGCGACGATGTGCTGACCGGCACGGCCACCACCGCGCTGGGCGAGGTCACCGTCATTGGCACGGCCAACAAGCTGGAGGTCGGCGTCGACCACGCCCTGGCCCTGGCCGCCACCGTCATCGCCAGCACCAAGGCCCATCCGCAGCGCCCGATCGTGATGCTGGTCGATACCGCCGGCCAGCGCCTGGCGCGGCGCGACGAGTTGCTGGGCATCAATGGTTACTTCGCGCACCTGGCCAAGTCGCTGGAGCTGGCGCGCGGCCGCGGCGCACCGCTGGTCTCGCTGGTCTACGGCGAATCGGTCAGTGGCGGCTTCCTGTCCTTCGGGCTGATGGCCGATGCGGTCTACGCGCTGCCCGAGGCGCAGGTGCGGGTCATGGACCTGCGGGCCATGGCGCGGGTGACCAAGCAGCCGCTGGAAAAGCTGCAGGCGCTGTCGCAGAGTTCGCCGGTGTTCGCGCCGGGTGTGGAGAACTACGTGGCAATGGGCGCGGTGCGCGCGATCTGGGAGGGCGACCTGGCCCAGGCCCTGGTCGATGCGCTGCAGGCCCCGCGCGAAGGCGATACCCGGCGCGCGCTGGGCGCGCAGCGCGGCGGGCGCACGCTGGCCGCCGATGTCTCCGCTGCGGTGGCCGCCGGCGATGCCTGAGCCGCTGCGCCGCCATACGCTGGTCTGGCTGCCGCCAGACGCCGTGCAGGCGGTCTCGCCGGCGCAGGCGGTGCGCCTGCGCGCATGGTGCGCGCAGGGGCATCCGATGATCGTGGCCCGGCGTCCACCCGGCACGCCGGGCGATCCGGTGCACCTGGGCGTGCCGCTGCCGCCGGCCGAGGGCAAGCAGCGCCTGGCGGCCCGCGCAGCGGCGAGCGCGGTGGTGCGGACCGCGCCGCTGCCGCCACTGGCGCAGGTGATCGACGCGGCGCCGCGCGCCCTGCAGCCGGCGCTGGCATCGCTGCGTGCGCGGGCCGAGGCGCTGGGCTGTACGCCGCGCGTGTTCGGCGCCTTCGCCTGGCAGACGCTCACCGGCCTGGACTACGTCCACGCAGCCTCCGACCTGGACCTGCTGTGGGACATCGACCAGCCCGAGCGGATCGAGGCCATCGTGGCGCTGCTCGCCGATTGGGAGCAGGGCAGTGGGCAGCGCGTTGACGGTGAACTGCGCCTGCGCGATGGACGTGCGATGAGCTGGCGCGAGTTGGCCTCCGGTGCGCCGCGCGTGCTGGTCAAGACCGACGACGGCGCCCGCCTGGAGCCGCGCCTGGACCTGTTCGACATCCGCCAGGTGGCCGCATGAGCATGCGCGATCCACGGCGCGCACTCGCCTTCACCGGGCAGCGGGCAGGCGCTGCCCGAGTGGCAGGCCTGGGCCGCCTGGCGGTGGCCAGCCTGCATGCCGAATTCGCGCTGTCTCCCAAGCCGGGACTGGTCACGCCCTGGGACGCCGGCAGCCATGCCGACATGGATGCGCGCACCTTCTGGCGCAGCCTGATGGCGCTGCGCGGTTATTTCGATGCGATCGCCCGCGCCGGCCAGGCGCAGGCGCCGTTCGCGACGCTGCGCCAGTTGGGGGTGCAGGCCGAAACGACGATGCTGCGCGCGACCGGCGGCATCAATACCCATCGCGGCGCGATCTTCAGCCTGGGCCTGTTGACCGCTGCGGCCGCGCGCCTGCGCGCGATGTCAGGCAGCGCGCCCGAGGCCGAAGCGGTCTGCCTTGCGGTCCGTGACTGGCGCGCCGAACTGGGCGCCGCTCCGCTGGATCCGGACAGCCCCGGCCAGCGCATGCGCCGGGCGCATGGCGTGGCCGGCGTGCGCGAGCAGGCGGCGCTTGGTTTCCCGCTGTTGCGCCAGGTTGCGCTGCCCGCCCTACGGCTGGCGCGCGAGACGGGCCTGCCATCGGAGGCGGTGCAGTCCCATGTGCTGATGGCATTGATGGCCCAGGTGGATGACCTCAACCTGCTGCACCGTGGCGGCGCGGAGGGGCTGCGGTTCGCCAGGGAGCAGGCCCGTGCCTTCCTCGCCCGCGGCAGCGTGTGGCAGCCCGACTGGCACGCACAGCTACAGGCGCTGGGCGACGCCTTCGTCGCGCGGCGGCTCAGCCCGGGCGGCAGTGCCGACCTGCTCGCCTGCACGCTGTTTCTGGACCGGCAGGCGCGCGGATGAGCCTGGCGCTGCTATGTCCGGGGCAGGGCGCACAGCATCCGGACATGTTCGCGCGGCTGCGCGGGCAGGCGGCCGCCGACGCGGTGCTGGAGCAGGCCGCCTCGCTCCTGCAGGCCGCACCGCAGGCGCTGGCAGCCGACGCGGCACGCTTCGACAATGCCATCGCCCAGCCGCTGGTGTGCGCGGCGACCCTGGCCACCTGGGCCGCGCTGCAGCCACGGCTGCCCAAGCCGATCCTGATCCTGGGCTACAGCGTGGGCGAACTGGCCGCGCACGGCGTCGCCGGCAGCATGACGCCGCAGGCCTGCCTGGCTTTGGCCCAGGCGCGCGCGGCATGCATGGACGCTGCCAGTCCCGCCGACGGCGGCCTGCTGGCGGTGATCGGCCTGTCGCGACGCACGATCGAGCGGCTGTGCGACACGCACGACCTGGCCGTGGCCATCGTCAACGACGAGGACCATGTCGTGTTGGGCGGACGCGAGGCGGGCCTGCGCGCGATGCAGCGCGAGGCCGACGGGTTTGGCGCCCGGACGGTGCGCCTGCCCGTGCGTGTGCCCGCGCATACGCGCTGGCTGGCACCGGCGGCCAAGGACTTTGCCGGCACGCTGGCCAAGGCGCAGCTCCAGGCGCCGGTGCTGGACGTGCTGGCCGGCATCGATGGTCATCGCCTCGCCGGCCGCGCGGACGTGATCGACAGTCTGGCCCGGCAACTGGCCGAGCCGGTGGAGTGGCACAGCGTGATGACCCAGGCGGTCGAACGCGGGGCGCGCGTGTTCCTGGAACTGGGCCCGGGGACGGCCCTGGCGCGCATGGCGCGCGATGGATGGGCCGGGTGCGAAGCGCGCGCGGTCGAGGAATTCCAGACGCTGGAAGGCGTTGCGGAGTGGGTGGAGGGCGCGCGCGAGCGCGTGATGCATTAGGCGGGTGGATGGCGCAAGCCGACTTCAACATCAGGACGCAAAAGCGTCCGGCTAGGCTCGGGAGGGCAGCTTCATGGTGATCTTTGGTGTGGCAATCCTGGCGATCTGTACGATCGTCGGGCTGTTCTTGGGAGAGCTGCTGGGCCAGCTGCTCGGGGTCAAGGCGAATGTGGGCGGGGTGGGCTTCGGCATCGTGCTGCTGATCGCGGCCTCCACGTGGCTGCACAAGCGCGGGCGCACGCCGCTGACCGATTACGGCGTCAACTTCTGGAATGCCATCTACATCCCGATCGTGGTGGCGATGGCGGCGCAGCAGAACGTCATCGGCGCGCTCAAGGGCGGGCCGGCCGCGCTGCTGGCCGGCCTGCTGGCCACGGTGGCCTGCGGGGCGTTGATCGTGGTGTTCAACAAGCTGCGGCGCACGCCGATCGTGCCGCTGCCGCCGATCAAGGAAGGAGAACTGCCATGATCATCGACGCCTTCATGAAGGTGGTGGACAAGAACAGCCTGCTGGCCGGCTTTGCCATCATCGGCGGGATCATGCTGGTCGCCCAGCTGATCTCCAGATACCTCACCGGCGGGCGCGTGCATGCCTCGGCCATCGCCATTGCGATGGGCCTGGTGCTGGCCTGGTTCGGCGGGCTCAAGACCGGTGGCAGCAAGGGCATGGCCGACATCCCGCTGTTCGCCGGCGTGGCGGTGATGGGCGGCGCGATGTTGCGTGATTTCGCCATCATCGCCACCGCCTTCGGCGTGGATATCCGCGAGCTCAAGGGGGCGGGCATTCCCGGCGTGATCTCGCTGCTGCTTGGCGTGGTGGTGAGCTTTGTGATCGGCGCGGCGATCGCCTACGCGTTCGGCTATACCGATGCGGTGAGCATGACCACCATCGGCGCCGGTGCGGCCACCTACATCGTCGGTCCGGTGACCGGCGCGGCGATCGGCGCCAGTTCGGACGTGATGGCGCTGAGCATCGCCGCCGGCCTGATCAAGTCGATCCTGGTGATGGTGTGCACGCCGTTCGTGGCCAAGTGGATCCAGCTCAACAACCCGCAGACCGCGATCGTGTTCGGCGGGCTGATGGGCACCACCAGCGGCGTGGCCGGTGGCCTGGCGGCGACCGATCCGCGGCTGATGCCGTACGGGGCGATGACCGCGACCTTCTACACGGGCCTGGGCTGCCTGATGTGTCCGTCGATCCTGTTCCTGGCCACGCGCGCGGTGATGGGCGGCTAGCCTTCGCTGCAGCGTTTTGCAAGACGGCCCGACGGCCCGCCAGTGATGGCGGGCCGTCGGCGTTGGTGCGTCAGCGCGCGCCGCTGCGCGGCAAGGGCGCGGGCACGTTGAGCTTGCCGCCGGCGGCGACGTATTTGGCCAGCGCATCGCCCTGGCTGAGCAGGTGGCGGTTCATGGTGCGCTCGGCTTCGGCGGCATCGCCGTTGCGGAAACACACCATCAGTTCGCGGTGTTCGCTCAGCGACATGGCCATGCGCCCGGGCGTGAGCAGCTGACGGCCGCGGTGCATCTTGAGGATGCGGTGCAGGTCGTGGGTGACCCGGATCAGCCAGGGATTGTCGGCGTGGTCCTGCACGGCCTCGTGGATGAGGTAGTTGTTGCGGTAGAACTCGGCCATGTCGCCGCGCTCGGCGGCCGCTTCCATCGCCGCATGCAGGGATTCCAGGCGGGCCAGACCATCGGCGTCGATCTTGCGCACCGCTTCGAAGGCGCAGCGGCCTTCCAGCATCGCCATCACCGGGAACAGCTCGTTGAGGTCTTCCAGGGTCAGCCGCGTCACGCGCGCGCCGCGCCCGGGTTCGATCTGCACCAGACCTTCGGCGGCCAGCAGCTTGAGGCTCTCGCGCAGCGGCGTGCGGCTGATGCCCAGTTCCTGGGCCAGCGCGGGCTCGTCGATCCAGTCGCCCGGCGGCAGCACGTAGTCGTAGATCTTCTGGCGCAGGGTGTCGGCCACTTCCTCGTACATCGGCACGCGCCGGCGGGAGCTGGTGGACTTGTCGGGCGTCAGGGTCATGGACGGGGCGCGGGCCGGTGCGAAAGATCAGGCCGCCATCTTAATCCTTGGGGGCATGCCCCGCCGTGCGCGATCCCGGGATTCGGGGCGGCGCCGTATCATGGCGCGCGCGCTTGCCCGCGGGCCGTCGCGTCCCCAGATTGGTCCTCTGCCCCACGCTTTTGGAGTCCTCCACCATGAATCCGCTGCTCGATTTTTCCGGCCTGCCCAAGTTCGATGCGATCAAGCCCGAGCACGTCGCACCGGCCATCGATACGCTGCTGGCCGATGCGCAGGCGGCGGTGAAGCACGCCGAGACCGTCAGCCCGGTGACCTGGGACAGTTTCGTGGTGCCGCTGGACGATGCGACCGAAAAGCTCTGGCGCGCCTGGGGCCAGGTCAACCACCTGCAGGGCGTGGTCAACTCACCCGAGCTGCGCAAGGCCTACAACGACAACCTGCCCAAGGTGACGCGCTTCGGCAGTGCGCTGGGGCAGAACCTGGCGCTGTTCTCGCAGTACCGCGCCTTGGCCGAAAGCCTGGACCCGGCCACGCTGGATTCGGCGCGCGCCAGGACCCTGGACAACGCGTTGCGCGATTTCCGCCTCGGCGGTGCCGAGCTGCCCGAGGCGCAGAAGGCGCGTTTTGGCGAGCTGCGCGAGGAACTGGCCAGCCTGTCGGCCAAGTTCTCCGAAAACGTGCTCGACGCCACCGACGAGTACGAGTTCTGGATCAAGGACAAGCAGCATCTGTCCGGCCTGCCGGAGGACGTGATCGCGGCCTGCCGCGCGGCGGCCAAGGCCGATGGCGAGCCGGGCTGGAAGTTCACCCTGCAGATGCCGTGCTTCCTGCCGGTGCAGAGCTATGCCGACGACCGCGCGCTGCGCGAGACCCTGTACCGCGCCTACGCGGTGCGTGCCTCGGAGGCCGGCGAGGAGAAGCTGGACAACTCGCCGCTGATCGACCGCATCCTGGCCCTGCGCACCGAGCTGGCCCAGCTGCTGGGCTTTGCCTCCTATGCCGAGTATTCCCTGGCCACCAAGATGGCGGGCAGCCCGGCCGAGGTGCTGACCTTCCTGCGCGATTTGGGCGCCCGCGCGCTGCCGTATGCGCGGCAGGACCGCGCCGCGCTGGAAACCTACGCGCGTGCCGAGCTGGGCCTGGAGACGCTGGAGCCGTGGGACGTGGCCTATGTCAGCGAGAAGCTCAAGCAGGCGCGTTACAGCTTCTCGGCGCAGGAGGTGAAGCAGTACTTCACCGAGGGCGCGGTGCTGGCCGGCCTGTTCGGCGTGATCAAGTCGCTCTACGGCGTGGACGTGGTGGCCGATACCGCGCCGGTGTGGCACCCGGATGTGCGCTTCTTCCGCCTGCAGAACGCCGACGGCACCCTGGTGGGCCAGTTCTACCTGGACCTTTACGCGCGCGAGGGCAAGCGCGGCGGCGCGTGGATGGACGATTGCCGTAACCGGCGCCAGCGCGCGGAGGGTGACCAGACCCCGCTGGTGTATCTGGTGTGCAACTTCGGCAAGGGCGTGGGCGGCGCGCAGGCGACCTTCAGCCACAACGATGTGATCACCCTGTTCCACGAGATGGGCCACGGCCTGCACCAGCTGCTGACCGAAGTCGGCGAGCTGTCGGTGGCCGGCATCAACGGCGTGGAATGGGACGCGGTGGAGCTGCCTAGCCAGTTCATGGAGAACTTCTGCTGGGAGTGGTCGCGCGTGGAGGGCATGACCCGGCACGTGGAGACCGGCGAGGCGTTGCCGCGCGCGCTGTTCGACAAGATGATCGCGGCCAAGAACTTCCAGAGCGGCATGCAGACCGTGCGCCAGCTGGAGTTCGCGCTGTTCGACATGGAGCTGCACAGCGCTTTCGATCCGTCCACCGACAGCGTGATGGACCTGCTGGAGCGGATCCGCGATGAGGTCGCGGTCAACCGCGCGCCCAAGTGGGGGCGTTTCCCGCATGCCTTCAGCCACATCTTCGCCGGGGGCTACGGCGCGGGTTATTACAGCTACAAGTGGGCCGAGGTGCTCAGCGCCGATGCCTATGCCGCCTTCGAAGAGGCGCCAGACCAGTTGGCCGACACCGGCGCTCGGTTCCGTGCCGAAATCCTCTCGCGTGGCGGCAGCCGCACGGCGCTGGAGAACTTCACCGCCTTCCGCGGCCGCGCGCCCAGCATCGACGCACTGCTGCGACACAACGGCATGGCCGCCTGACCCCGCGTGCCCCGTAGCGCCGAGCTCGCTCGGCGGAGGCTCTCCCAGGAAAGCAGCGACAGAGAGCAGCGGACCAAGGTCCGCTCTACAGACAGGCCCGGTGTAGCGCCGAGCTCGCTCGGCGGAGGCTTTCCCAGGAAAGCAGCGGCGGAGCGCAGCGGACCAAGGTCCGCTCTACAAACGAGCCCGTGTAGCGCCGAGCTTGCTCGGCGGGGGCTTTCCCAGGAAAACAGCGCCGGAGCGCAGCGGACGAAGGTCCGCTCTACAGACGAGCCCAGGTGTAGCGCCGAGCTTGCTCGGCGGGGCTTTCCCGGAGAAGTAGCGGTGGAGTGCAGCGGACCACGCTCTACGGCGAGATCTGGACCGGCATCTTGCGGCGCTGGGCGATGGCACACGCTGCCACCGCGTATCCTGTCCGGCCCCACTGCTGTCCCGATGAATTCCGTGCCCGGTTCCCCCATCTCCGCGCCGCATTACAAGACCGCCGCCGCCCGTCGCGCTGACCTGATCGTCCACATCGCCGGGCTGGTGCTGGCCATCGCCGGCGGGGCGCTGATGGTGTGGCGCGCACTCGCCAATGAGGCACTGCTGCTGGCCACCTGCGTGTATGCGCTGGGGCTGCTGGTGATGTTCGCCTGTTCGGCTGCGTACAACTTCGCCGCGCCCCCGCGCCAGCCGGTGCTGCGCAAGCTGGACCATGCGGGGATCTTCGTGATGATCGCCGGCTCGTACACGCCGTTCCTGGTGCTGGCGCTGTCCGGCGCATGGGTGTGGACGATGATCGCGGTGGTGTGGGGGGTGGCACTGTTTGGGGTGTTCGCCAAGCTGTGCCTGCCCGGGCTGGGCAAGGGCTTCTGGGTGGCGATCTATCTGCTCCTGGGCTGGGTAGGCATCGTGGCGATCAAGCCGATGATCGCGGGATTGCCTGCGCCGGTGCTGTGGCTGATCGCGGCCGGCGGCCTGATCTACACCATCGGCGTAGGGTTTTACGTGCGCAAGGCGATGGTCTACAACCGCGCGCTGTGGCATGCGCACGTGCTGGGGGGCGCACTGGCGCACTGGATCGCCATCTGGCTGTGCCTGAGGCCGCTGCCGCAGGGTTGATCCTGGCTTCCGAAGCCCGTGTCGATGCAGCGCTTCGCCTGCATCCGCAGCATCGCGATCTCCGCCTCTTCCCGCCTGCGCGCACGGCCGGTCCCGCGTGAAAACGCAACACGCCTCTGACGATCCTGCAGTGCCAGCGCGATCGCTTCGGAGCGTGCCGCCCCGTCCCAGGCCACACTTAAAATTTTTAACTTGCACTGCGGCTTGCCATGGCTTGCAGGCGCGTGGAATGATCGGCCGCGTTCGTCATATTGTCGGACATTAGCTGCGGCATCGCGTCCGGTGGTGCCGCCCGGCTCATCCGTGTCGGCGTCTGGCGCCTGCACGCCACTGGAAGGATCTGTACACCATGACGATCAAGGCCGTCCGCGTCCCGCTGGCCCTCGCCGCGCTGTGCTTCCTCGCTCCCGGCATCGCGCTGGCGCAGCAGCCCGCCGCCGTCGGCGACCATGTCTACACCAGCGACCTGGTCACGCGTTGGGGCAAGCAGGTCACGCCGGAGAATGCCTGGCGCAGTTATCCGCGCCCGCAGATGCAACGTGCGCAATGGCAGAACCTCAATGGCCAATGGGACTACGCAATCCGGCCCAAGACCGAAGCTCAGCCCACTGCGATGGACGGGAAGATCCTGGTGCCGTTCGCAGTGGAATCCAAGCTGTCAGGCGTGGCGCGCAAGGTCACACCCGAAGACCGCATCTGGTACCGGCGCCAGTTCACCATTCCCGCCGACTGGTCCGGGCAGCAGGTGCTGCTGCATTTCGGTGCGGTCGACTACGAGGCGCACGTGCTGGTCAACGGTGGTGTCGTCGGCTCGCATCGCGGTGGCTCGGATACGTTTACCTTCGACATCACCGACTACCTCAAGCCCGGTGACAACGAGCTGGTGGTGCAGGTCACCGATCCCACCTCCGACGGCGCCCAGCCGCGCGGCAAGCAACAGCTCGACCCCAAGAGCATCTGGTACACGCCGGTCAGCGGCATCTGGCAGACGGTGTGGCTGGAGCCGGTGCCCAAGCTGCACATCGAAGACGTCAACATGACTCCGGACATCGATGCCGGCATGCTGGACGTCAACGTCGCGCTCAACCGCAGCGCCAGCGATGCCGACGCGGTGCGGATCACCGCGCGCGACGGCAAGCGCGTGGTGGCCACGCGCGTGGTGCGCGCCAACCGCCGCACGCGCCTGGCGATTCCCGAGGCCAAGCTGTGGTCGCCGGACCGACCCTTCCTCTATGACCTGGACGTGGAACTGGTGTCGGTGCAGCCGCCCTTCGACCAGTCCGACGCCTCCCAGCACCGCCCCAATGGCCGACGCGACGATTCCTTGCTCACCGAGGTCGAGACGCAGGCCTATGCCAAGGCCAAGGTGATCGGCACACCGCGTGACCAGGTACGCAGCTACTTCGCCATGCGCAAGAGCTCCATCGGGCCGGGCCCCATCCCGGGCCAGCCAGTGATGCTGCTCAACAACCAGCCGCTGTTCCAGAACGGCACGCTGGATCAGGGCTGGTGGCCCGACGGCCTGCTCACCCCACCGTCGGAAGAGGCGATCGCCTTCGAACTGAAGTTCCTCAAGCGTGCCGGCTTCAACATGTTGCGCAAGCACATCAAGGTCGAGCCGGCGCAGTACTACGCCATGGCCGACAGGCTGGGCATCCTGATCTGGCAGGACATGCCCTCGGGCGAGGAGGAGGACAGCCTGGATCAGTTCGTGCGGCAGGCCTCCAACGACGAGGTGCTGTTCCCCGCGCGCGTCTCCGATGCATTCGAGTACGAGCTGCTGCGCATGATCAGCGACCTGCGCAACCATCCGTCCATCGTCACCTGGGTGGTCAATAACGAAGGTTGGGGCCAATACGCCTCCACGCGCCTGGCCCAGGCGGTCAAGGCGCTGGACCCGAGCCGCGTGGTGAACAAGACCAGCGGTTGGCTGGACACCGGCGATGCCGGTTCGGATCTGTTCGACATCCACACCTACGAGGACGTGCCGCACGTGCCGGAGCGACACACGCACCGGGCCATCGTGATTGGCGAATACGGCGGCATCGGCCTGCCCATCGAGGGCCATCTGTGGTTCCCGGCCAATCGCAACTGGGGATATCAAACGGCCAAGGATCAGGACGATTACCGGCAGCGCTACCAGCGCAAGTTCGCCGAGATCATCCGCCAGGCGCGCGAGGTGGGCCTGAGCGCGGCGGTCTATACCCAGACCACCGACGTGGAAGGCGAGATCAACGGCCTGATGACCTACGACCGCGAGGTGCCCAAGATGCCGGCCGCCGACTTCGCCCGGGTCCACGCGCCGCTGGTCGAAGCGTCCCCGGCAGCGGCCGACTGACGCCTCCCGCGCGACAGGCGTCGGCCCGTCGCGCGTCAACCGCCGCATGCGCCGCGGCACGCCGGACCCCGTGCCTGTCATGGCGCCGTCATCGTTGGGTGATGTGCTTGCGCATCCGCGCCAGGCCTTGCCTGGCTGCGCTTGAAAAAAAGCGCTCAAGTCCGCGCTGGCCGGGCCGATACAGGGGCGTCATTGCGCTTGGTGCCCCTCGATGAAACTCCCCATGCTCACCATTGCGACCAAGCTCCGCGTGAGCCTGATCGCCGTTGTCCTTGGACTTGCCGTGGTCGGCTTTGCCTACTGGCGGGTCAGTGCCGGAACCACGGCGGCCGATACCGAACTGCAGCGCTTCCAAGAGCGGAACGCCACCGTCCAGCGGCTGGCCCAGGCCTTCAACGAGGCGCGCCGGCTGCAGGCCGAGTATGCCCTGTCTTTCTCGGTGGACAGTGGCAAGCGCTTCAACGCCGCGCGCGCCACGCTGCGGCGCGACCTGGCCCAGGCAGCGCTGGGCAAACCGTCTGGCACCGGGCCGGCGGCGACGTTCCAGGCTACGGTCAAGGACTACCTCGCCTCGGCCGAGTCGCTGGACGAGCGCATCGCCGAACTGGGGCACGATGCCGATTCCGGACTGCAGGGCGAACTGCGTGAGGCGGTGCATGGCGTGGAGAACGTGCTGGGCCAGTACGACGCGCCGGCCCTGCAAGTCTCCATGCTGACCATGCGCCGGCACGAGAAGGACTTCATCCTGCGTCGCGACCAGAAGTACGCCGACCAGTTGGGGGCCGAGGCCATGCCCTTCGAGCTGCTGCTGCAGAAATCCAGGATCCCCGAGGCCGCGCGCGAACAGATCCGCACGCTCATGCAGCAATATCAGGATCGCTTCATCGCCTATGCCGCTGCCCGTTACGGGGTCGACAGCGAAGTCCAGTCGCTGGACGCGGCCGCGGCCAAGGTGGTGCCCGCCCTGGCCGCGCTCAACAGGCAGCAGGACGCGCTGCTGCAGCAGGGGCGCAAGACGCAGGCCGACGAGCGTGCGTGGATGAACGCGATGTTCTCCATCACCCTGGTCGCCGTCGCGGTTGTTTTGGTGGTGATGCTGGTCCTGCTGCTGCGCGCCATCGTGCGTCCGCTGGAGCAGGCCGTCGCCTTCGCCAGGGACATCGCCGACGATCGCCTCGACAGCCGCCTGGCCATCCACAACCCCAACGATGAACTGGGGACCCTGGGGGCCGCGTTGCAGCACATGCAGGCCAGCCTGCGGCAGCGGATCGAAGGCGAACGCGCCACCGCGCGGGAGAACGCGCGCGTGCGCCAGGCGCTCGACGCGGTCCAGGCCAGCGTCATGGTCACCGATGCACAGGGCGTGGTGGTCTACGTCAACGACGCACTGACCGATGACTTTGCCCGTGCCGGGCTGGGAGGGGAGACCCTGCTGGGCACCCGGGCGGGCGAGTTGGGCACGCAGGTGGCCGCGATGCTGATCGCCGCGTGCGAGCGCGCCGAATCTCAGGCGGGCGAGACCGAACTGGGCATGAGTCATTTCCGCCTGCAGGTCAGCCCGGTGCTGGACGACGGCCAGCTGCTGGGCCTGGCAATGGAATGGCAGGATCGCCGCCTGGAGCGCGTGATCGAGCACGAGGTGGCCGCGCTGGTGGCCGATGCCGCGCGCGGCCATCTGGAGGAGCGCATCGGACTGGAGGGCAAGGCGGGCTTCGTGCGGGTCCTGGCCGAAAAGATCAACTTGTTGCTCGACAGCGTCGAGACGCGCCTGCTGGAGGTCACCCGGGTCATGGAGGCCTTCGCGCGCGGCGACCTGCGCGAGCGGATGCGTGGCGATCACCAGGGGCTGTACGCCAGCCTGCGCCAGGGCCTGGATGCGGCGATCGAGCAGGTCGGCGGCATCGTCACCGGTATCCAGGGCTCGGCCGGCGAGGTGCGCGCCTCGGCCGAGGAAATGGCCTCGGGCACCTCGGACCTGTCGGCCCGCACCGAGCGCCAGGCCAGCGATCTGGGGGCGGCCATGCAGCTGATGGACCAGGTCTCCGGCGAGGTCGAACAGAACATCGCCCGCGTGCGCGACACCGTGGCGATGGCGGTCGAGGCCAGCGAGGCGGCGCGCCAGGGGCGGGAGATCGCCCACGCCGCGGTGGCCGGGATGGATCACATCCGGGGCTCGTCGCGGCGCATCGCCGAGATCGTCGCCACGGTCGACGGCCTGGCCTTCCAGACCAACCTGCTGGCCCTCAACGCCGCGGTGGAAGCCGCGCGCGCGGGCAGCCACGGGCGCGGGTTTGCGGTGGTGGCCAGCGAGGTGCGCAACCTGGCACAGCGCTCGTCGGCCTCGGCGCAGGAGATCCGCAAGCTGGTCGATGGCTCGCTGCAGCAGGTCGAGCAGGGCGCCAAGCTGGTGGGTTCCACCGGCGCGACCATGGATGACATCCTCTCGCGCGTGGAGCGCGTGGTCGGCGTGGTCGAGCAGATCAATGCCGCTTCGCAGCGCCAGGGCGAGGCGGTGGGCGGCGTCGACCGGCTGCTGCGCGGGATCGGCCAGGGCACCGAGCAAAACGCCGCCCTGGCCGAGGAATCCAATGCGGCGGCGCGCAGCCTGCTCGAACAGGCCGGGCATCTGAGCGAAGCGGCGCAGGCCTTCATCGTCCAGCCCGAGCCGGTCAAGGCCAAGCTGCGGGCGGTGGGTTGAGCCACCGCGGCGGTTTCAGCCGGCGGTGTACCAGTCGCGGCGGTGGTTGAAGGCGATGCTCAGGTTCATCACCACCACGCCCAGCGCCGAGACCGCGACCGCGCGCAGGGGCAGCACCGCGCAGGCGCACGCCATCAGGGTCAGGTCGAAGCCCAGTTGCAGCCAGCCGGCCCGGAAGCCGGTGCGGTCCTGGACGTACATCGCCAGGATGCCCATGCCGCCGCAGCTGGTGCCATGGCGGAACAGGGCGATCAGGCCGATGCCCGCGCAGAAGCCACCAACGACGGCAGCCAGGACCGGGCTCAGGCGTGCGTAATCGATCCACTGGCCGGCGTGGTCGGCCAGCAGGCCGACCGCGACGATGGCGGCCAGGCTGCGCGCGGCGAACGCCCAGCCGCGCACGCGCACGGCGAAGGCATAGAAGGGCAGGTTGACGATCAGGAACAGCAGCCCGAACGACTGCCCGCTCACGTGCGCGCCCAGCAGCGACAGCCCGGCCAGTTGGCCACTGATCAGCCCGGCGGCTTTGAACATGGACGTGCCGAACGCCAGCATCACCACACCGAAGGTGAAGCCTTGCAGGTTATCCAGCCAGGAATGGCGGGCAGGGGCGACGCGCAAGGGCGCCGACGCGGCGGGCGCGGTCGGGGTGGAGGACATGGCGATGCGGTGCGACGTGGGGACGGCCATTCTAGCCGCTCGGCCCCGTGTCTCCCGGCGGCTCTGGGGGGCGACCGGGACCTTCGGCAGGGGAGGGGGCGTGCCCCGGGCGGTACGATCGCGTGTTCGCACGCGCGTCGGCCCCCCCGGCCGCGGCGCCCGTCCCACCCTTACCTGGGGATCTGCATGCTCCTGAACTCCATCGCCCCGCGCCTGATCGGCGCCCTGGTCCTGACCGCCGCGGCGGCCAGCGCCGGTGCGGTCACCGAGGCCGACTACGCCCGGGCCGCCAAGCTGGCCTATGCCCAGCCGCTGGTCGACCACGCGGTGACCCGCGTGACCTGGCTGGACGCCACCCACTTCGTCTACACCGACCACGACGCCAGCGGCGACCGCCTGCTGCAGACCGACACGGCCACCGGCAAGACCGCGCCGCTGTTCGATGCCGATGCGCTGGCCGCCGCGCTGACCACCCTGCTGGAGGCCAAGGACAAGCCGGTCAAGGCCGACAAGCTGGGCATTCGCGGCATCAGCACCACCGCCGACGGCCGCTACCGCTTCTCCGTGCGCGGCACCGAGGTCGCCTGCGATGCGCAGGCGCATTGCGCCAAGGTCTATGCCAAGGCCGAGGCCGAGCCCGGCGCCCTCTCGCCGGACAAGAAATCCGAGGCCTTCATCCGTGACTGGAACCTGTGGGTGCGCGACCTGGCCACCGGCAAGGAGACCCAGCTGACCACCGATGGCGTCACCGACTACGGCTACGCCACCGACAACGCCGGCTGGAAGCACACCGACATGGCCATCGTGGAGTGGTCGCCGGATTCGAAGAAGATCGCCACCTTCCAGCAGGACCAGCGCAAGACCAGCGAGATGTACCTGGTCAGCACCCAGGTCGGCGCGCCCAAGCTGGAGGCGTGGAAATACCCGCTGCCCGGCGACAAAGACGTGACCATGATCGAGCGCGTCATCATCGACGTGCCCACGCGCAAGGTCACCCGGCTGAAGATGGAGCCCGACCAGCACCGCTCCACCCTGTGCGATGACATCAGCTGCGGCCCCGACGGCGGCTGGGACGACGTGAAGTGGGCGCCGGACAGCAAGACGGTCGCCTTCGTGTCGACCTCGCGCTACCACAAGGACGCCTGGTTCCGCATCGCCGACGCGGACACCGGTGCGGTGCGCACCGTGTTCTCCGAGCACGTCAAGACCCAGTACGAAAGCGGCAACGGCACCGCCAACTGGGCCTACCTGCCGCAGACCAATGAAGCGGTGTGGTTCTCCGAGCGCTCCAACTGGGGTCAGCTGTACCTGTACGACCTGACCACCGGCAAGCTCAAGCACGCCATCACCACCGGTGAGGGCAACGTCACCGAGATGCTCAAGGTCGACCCGGCCACGCGCACGGTGTGGTTCCGCGGCGTGGGCCGCACCGCCGGCATCAATCCCTACTACCAGCAGTTCTGGAAGGTCAGCCTGGACGGCGGCAAGCCGACCCTGCTCACCCCGGAAGCCAGCGACCACACCGTCTCGCTGTCGCCGGACGGCAAGCTGTTCGTCGATGCGTACTCGACCACCACGGTGCCGCCGGTGACCGCGCTGCGCAGCGCGGCCGATGGCCAGGACGTGGCCCCGGTCGCCAAGGCCGACATCTCGCGGCTGAAGGCGATCGGCTGGGTGCCGCCGGAACCGTTCACGGTCAAGGCGCGCGACGGCAAGACCGATCTGTACGGGATCATGTTCAAGCCGTCCAACTTCGATCCGTCCAAGAAGTACCCGATCGTCAACTACATCTACCCCGGTCCGCAGACCGGCTCGGTGCGCGGGCGCAGCTTCCTGGCCACGCATGGCGACAACCAGTCGCTGGCCGAGCTGGGCTTCATCGTGGTGGCCATCGATGGCATGGGCACGCCGTGGCGCTCCAAGGCCTTCCACGACACCTGGTATGGCGACATGGCCGACAACACCCTGCCTGACCAGGTGGCCGGCATGAAGGAGCTGGGCGCCAAGTATCCGTGGATCGACCTGTCGCGCGCTGGTATCTGGGGCCATTCGGGTGGCGGTAACGCCTCCACTGCCGCGATCCTGCGTTACCCGGATTTCTTCAAGGTGGCCTGGTCGGAGAGCGGCAACCACGACAACCGTGGCTACGAGGACGACTGGGCCGAGCGCTACCAGGGCAAATTGATCGTCGGCAAGGATGGCAAGGGCAACTACGACAGCCAGGCCAATGCGTCGCTGGCGGGCAACCTCAAGGGCCACCTGATGCTGGTCCACGGCACGATGGACGACAACGTGCCGCCGTATCTGACCCTGCTGGTGGCCGATGCGCTGATGAAGGCCAACAAGGACTTCGACATGCTGATGATCCCCAACGTGCACCACGGCTACGGGGCGATGTCGGCGTACATCGCGCGCCGGCGCTGGGATTATTTCGTGCGCTATCTGGCGGGGGAGACGCCGCCGAAGGACTTCAAGCTCGAGGCGCCGAAGGATTGATCGGCGGTTGAGGGATTGATGTTGGGAAGGCCGGGCCTGGGGCAGGTCCGGCCTTTTCTTTGGGTGCTGTTTTCTTCGGGCGTGTGGCATCTCCTTCGAAGCGTTGGAGCAAGAGCTTTCACGCCCTTCGGGCGCGACTTCCTTTTGTCTTGGCAAAAGGAAGCAAAACCCCTACTCGCCGGTCCCAAAAAGGGGATTGAAAACACTCGCCGCCGCGATGCGGCGGTCCCCTGCGCTTCTCGAAGAAGACGGCACGTCGCCCAAACTCGCTTCGCTCAGACAGGGCGACTCTTCTGCCGTCTTCTTCTGCGATGCTCGGCTCGCTTTACGGCTCAGACAGGTAAAGCTGGAAGCAACAGCAACAGCAACAGCAACAGCAACAGCAACAGCAACAGCAACAGCAACAGCAACAGCAACAGCAACAGCAACAGCAAGGCTCACTGGTGAGAGTCTCACTGCCGGTGGTCATTCCCGTCCCGACTCGTCATTCCCGCGAACGCGGGAAGCGCTTTACAACAGATGAATGTCTGGTCATCCAGGGACTTTGCTCCAGCCCTGCCCCTGCTGTTGCTTTTATATCCCCGTAGCGGACCCGCGAAGCGGGCGTGCCGCTCGGGGATTTCAAAGTCCAAAGCAGGCAGCACAAGCCGAAGCGGGCTTGCTTCGGCTTCACTCCTGATCTGCCAGTCCCTTGAGGTCGGGCGGAGGGCCACGGGTTAAAGCCCGCAGGGCGCCACACAAAGATGCGCGGCGTTCTGGAAGGGACATGGGTGTCCCCTCCAAAAATTCCCGGCGGGCGCAGCGGACTTTTCGCACAGCGGCACGAAAGTTTTGCTTGAAAGCGAAAGTGCACCACGCATTGGCCATAAAAGCGTCGCACGGGAGCGCAAAAGCTAAGCCGCCTGCGGCGCAGCCTCAAACCTTCGCCGCAGCGCCTTGCGATCCACCTTGCCCACGCCATTGACCGGCAAGGTCGTCAGGAACTTCACTTCGGCCGGCACGTAGGCCCGCGCGAGCTTCTCCCGGATCAGGTCCTGCAGCGTCTCGCTTGTCACCGAAGGGGCGCTGGGGTCCAGGACCACGAAGGCCACCGGCACTTCGCCCAGGTCATGGTGCGGCATGCCGACCACGCAGCATTCGGCCACCGCAGAGTGGCGACTGAGCTCGCCCTCGATCAGGGCGGGCGAGAGGTTCTCGCCGCCGCGGATGATCACGTCCTTGATGCGGCCGGTGATCGACAGATAGCCCTCGGCGTCGAAGCGGCCCAGGTCGCCGGTGAGCAGCCAGCCGTGTTCGATCGGTTGGGCGGCCTCGGTGCCGATGTAACCCAGCATCAGCGCATCGCCACTGATGCGGATCTCGCCTTCACCTTCGGTCACGACTTCCTCGGTGCCTGGCTTGAAGAGCTTGACGACCTGGCCTTCGAGCACGGTGCCGATGCTGCCGATGCGGCGCGCGCCCGGCGGATTCATGGTCGAGGTGCAGGTGGCTTCGGACAGGCCGTAGGAGACCAGCAGTTCGACGCCGAAGGCCTCCTCGATCTGCTCCTGCAGTGCCGGCGTGATCGGGGCCGAGCCGCAGCGCAGGAAGCGCAGCGACGGGAAGCGCTCGCCTTCGCGCAGGAGCGGGAGCATGCGCGCATACATGGTCGGCACGCCGGTGAGGTAGGTCGGCGCGTAATCGCGCAGCTGCTGCACGCAGTCTTCGGCACGGAAGCGCTCGATCAGGACCACCTGCGCGCCGCACAGCAGGGGCGCGATCAACTGGTTGTTGACGCCGTTGGTGTGATGGACCGGCATGACGTGCAGCAAGCGGTCGTTGCGCGTGATGCCGGTGTGCGCGATCACGCCATGGGCGTTGGCCAATAGCCCGCGATGCGGCTGCAGCACGCCCTTGGACTTGCCCGTGCTGCCGCTGGTGAACAGGATCTGCGCCGCATCGCCCGGTGCCAGTCCTTCGTCGATCCACGCGCCTTCGCCAGTCATTGCCTCCAACGCGATGACCTGCAGGCCGGGAATCGCTTTTTGCAGCTGGGCGCCGTCGTCGGCGCTCTCCACGACCAGCCGCTGCATGCCTACCGACTGCATGCGCTCGGCAATGGCATCCAGCGCCAGGCCTGGCTCCATGAAGCCGGCGCAGCCGCTGGCCTGCATCAGCCCGAAAAAGGTCGCCACACTCTCGGGGGCCTTGCGTGCGATCACGCCGACTAGGTCACCGCGCCGCAGGCCCCAGGCGTACGCGGCGGCGGCGGCCGCATCGACGTGACGCGCAAGCTGCGCGTAGCTCACCTCGCCGAACGGACCGATCAAGGCCGCAAGACCGGCCTGCGCATGCGTGCGCAGCGCGTCGCGGAGCAGATGGCTGAGGGATTGGGCAGACGACATAGCGACTCCTGTTGCGGGGAGGACGGAACGGTGGCGTGGGGTCCGTCAGTGGCGTGGCCGGCGCGGGACGGGCCGGCGGAGTTCACGCGTGCAGACGCGGACGCTTTGGTCAGTGCAGCCGGACCTTGGCGTCGCGCTCGAACTGCCCATCGGGGTCGAGCGCACGCAGGGCATCGATCTCGGCCTGGGTGGGCAGCGATGTCGGCGTGGCGCCGCTGGCGTCGAATGCGAAGCCGGTGCGCGCCCGCACTTCCTCCAGGGTCACGTCCGGGTGCCACGAGGCGAGTGACAGCCTGTCATCGCGCTTGATGAAGACCGCGATCGGCGTCACCACGCCGGCCAGGCCGCCGGCGGCGGTGACGAAATCCAGCGTGTCCACCA
>Ga0222713_10000489_pt1 | contig 44650 bp, 67 predicted proteins | sample C33_649DmetaG_FD_165061 | JGI IMG/M metagenome (GOLD analysis project Ga0222713, IMG submission 165061) | Estuarine water microbial communities from San Francisco Bay, California, United States - C33_649D | ecosystem: Environmental > Aquatic > Marine > Unclassified | place: USA: California... | reverse complement strand
ATCGTCGAGGTAGCGCCCGTTGACCCAGCGCGCGCCTGCCCGCCACCACCGCCGCCACGGTTCGCCGCGCCGCTGAACGGATTGGAAATCACCACCGGGCTCGCATACGCCTCGGTTTGTGCGAGTGCGCCGCTGCCGCCTCCCGTTCCTGCTCCTCCTCGGTTGTAGGTGCTCGCACTCGGTCCGCGTTGCGCCGCCCCGCCACCACCACCACCGTAAAGCAAGTTCGTGCCGTTGTAGTTGTTCGTGTTGGCAAGGCCACCGATCCCAGCGGATTGGGTTGTGATGCTGCTCGCGTTGCCGCCAACTCCGGCAGGACCACCACCACCACCAGCGCCGAACATGAGGCTGATGTTGCCGGAGTCGTACCCGTTTCCGCCTGCGTTGCCTTGCCCTGCGGTTCCCGCACCACCGGTCCCGGAGTGCTTGCCGCCGCCACCGGACCCACCCGACGCGCCGTTCGCGCCACCAGTCGTACCGCCGCCTCGACCACCGCCCGCCGAGATGATCGTCGACCATTGTGATGCGCTGCCGTTCAGCGCTCCGCCACCGCCAGCGCCGACGGTGGTCGCAGCGAGCGTGGCTCGTGCGAGGGTGAGCGTGCCGGTGCGGAACCCGCCACCGCCGCCGCCGCCTGCGGTCCGGTCGGTTGTCAGGCCGCCGCCGCCACCGCCGCCGAGCACGAAGTAGTCGAAGGTGATGCCGGTGATGAAGGTCTGCACGCCCCCGTAGGAGGTGCCGGAGGTGGAGACGGTGAATGCTTGGTAGTAGTAGATCGTGTCCGGGGTGAGACCGGTCTGCGCCGAGGAGAACGCTCCCGCACCGGTCCCGGCGACGATGACTTGCGTGACGTCTCCTCCGCCGATCGTCGGCACCGGATTCGTCGTCGAGTAGACGAACCCTCGTGCGGACACGACTCCGGTTGCGACGGTGAGGTCGCCGTTCAGCGTGGCGCCTGTCGTGGTGAAGGAGGTCGCTGCATTGGTGACGACGGTCGGCGCTGGCGGATGCGGAGTCTCGATCGCAGTCATCGTGACGACCGCTTCTCCATCGGCGGAGATCGTGATCTCCTGAGTGATGATCTGCGCCTCAACCGGGACGGAAGGTCCGAGCGGAGCGACGGTGGTGAGCGGCGGGACGATCGTGATGAAGTCGCCGAGACCGTATGCGCTGTCCGTCCAGTAGCGGTCCGGGACGAGACTAAGACTCCAGATCACCGCCGGGGACTGGCTTGTCTCGATGATCCCGTTCGCTGCCTGCTGCAACGCTGTCTGCGTCGTCTCAGACGGGAAGCCTGCGTAGCGCTCCCACCGGCCGCGCGGGTCGACGCCGAGGGTCGGCGCCGGGGTGATCTGCAGGGTCGTCGCGATCGCGTCGCCGGAGACGATCGCCACATTCGCGAAGCGAGCCGCACCTGAGGGTCGGCTCAGCCCGTCCACATTCACCCCGAGGACAGCAGGCTGCGGCTGCACCGGGAACTGGTCGGCGGTTCGGACGGTCAGGACTCGACTGCCGTCGATGTCCCAGACGATCCCGCCTGCGATCGTCCCGAGATCGGTGATCGCTTCTAGGATGTTCTGCCCGACATCGTAGGAGCGGGTCCTGAGCGTCGCCGGGCCGGACGAGCCGAGGGTGATTCCGAGGCTCCCGTTCGTCTGCGCCTGAGTGTGCGAGATCAGGTTCCAGACGATCGTCCCTTGCGAGGTCGCCGTGTAGGAGAGCGGCGAGACAACGAAGCGCGAAGCGAGGATGCGCCGGTAGCAGACGGCGGAGATTGAGACATCGTCTCGCCCGTCCGCGTTCCAGGTCTGCTGCACCTCGGCGATGCGGAAGCGGTCGATGAGGACCGAGTCCTGATACACCCAGACATCGGTGTCGAGTTCGCTGATCGCTGCGCCGACGAACGAGTCGCCCGGGCAGGAGAACGAGAACGAGCAGCCGTCGTCGAGATTCCTGCTCAGCGTCCACGAATCGAAGATCGACAGGGTGAGGGTCGGCGCTGCGCCGGACGCCGGACCGATCCCGACTTGGTAGGGGACTTGCACGCTTCGACCTTAGATGTGCCAGCGGTCGTAGTAGCAGAGTGTGAAAGCAGGCGAGCCGCCTGAGGACGACGCTGCCTCTAGACGGATCTGATTCTGTCCCGGTTGGAGGAGCAGATCGTCCCAGGTCCACGCCTGGAAGTTCGTCAGATCGTAGACGCTGTCTGAGGGGTCGTTGTTCCTGAGGATCGTCCGAGCCTGCGTGTCGATGTTGATCGTCTGCCCTGCGGTGATGGATAGCCCGGAGAACTGAATCGTCACCCCATTCACGAGGAGTTCCGGGTCGACGAGCGCACCCGTCACCGTCCCGGTCCAGGTCATCGGCGCATTCCCGCTCGGGGTGAAGTAGGTCACGCCGAAAGGAGCGCTCGCCGGGTAGGTCCGGTTGTAGGTCAGATTGTAGGCTCGCCCGCCTTCGGCGGCTCCGGTGAGTTGCGCGATCGCGCAGGTCTCGTCGAGCGCTCGGGAGAACGATTCGGTCGCCACCCATTGACAGACGAGGGTGAGCGCTTTCGGAGCGTTGACCGTGAATGGAGCGTCCACCCCCCGGATCTCCAACGAGCGAATGTGCAGCGGATTCGACGGGGTTCGATCGACGCTCCAGACGAGCCGAGGGCGGCGGCGAGGAGACAGATAGGGGGTGACGAGATCGAGCAGATCCTGCGTTGCGAAGCCAGCGCAGCCGGTGTTGTCGAGCCGCAGCGCGACCGTCACCGCCCGGTTCCCGACATACCGGGTCGTGTCGATCACCCCGTCGGTCAGCGCCCGAGAGCGGACGACGGGGCGCTCGGCGGGCCAGCCGATCGTGAACTCGGAGACGACATAGCCGTCACCGCAGTCGAGATCAAGGGTCCCGAGTTCGGGGTCGTCGAGGTAAATCATGCGGCGAATGCCCTCGCCTTCTCAGCGACGAGGACCTTCTGAGCGAGGAGGTCCAGGTCGGTCGGTTGCACGAAGGTCGCCTGCCCGATCGCAACGGCGGGACCGTTCATGCCTTGCGAGCGGACGAGCGCAGCGAGACCGGACTGCTCCAGGAGTTCCAACGCCCGAGCGGGACGGCTGATCGGGATGACCGCTTCCGGTCCGGCTTCGCCGACGACAGAGAGCAGCGGCGAGGCGACGATCGCACCGTTCGCGAGCCTCGGGATCGAGACTTCGCCGACCGGGCTGATGTCGACGCCGGGGACCTTGTTCGCCCCGTCGATGAGCGTGTTGATCGCCCGGACCCCGAAGTTGATTCCGGTTTCGATGCCGGACAGGACTCCGTTGATCGCTCCCTTGATGATGTCCACGATCGGTCCGAAGGCTGCCTCGGCGATGGTCTTCAGCCCACCGAAGACAGCGTCGAAGATCGGGGTGAGCGCTTCGATCGCTGAACGGATTCCGCCGATGACCTTGTCGAACAGCCAGCCGATGCCCTCGATGATCGGAGTCGCGATCGTCTGGATAATGCCGAAGACGACCGAGACGGTGTCCTGCAGCGCGCCGAAGACGGTGCTCGCGATCTCGCCGACGAAGGAGAACGCTTCGCCGAGGAAGCCGAGGATCGGCTCGGCGATTGCCTTGATCCCGTCGAAAGCGTCGAGCGCGACATCTTTCAGGTGGGTGAACAGGAGGACAGCGATCCCGAGCGCGACCCCGAAGCCGATCTCCAGGATGCGGAGAACCGGCTGCAGGACGACCTCAATCTTCGCCCAGACCTCAGCGAAGAACGCGCCGACGGAGGACAGCGCGTCCTTTATCTTCCCGAACGCGTCGACGAAGAACCCGCCGACCTTCTCAATGATCGGGGCGAGACTCTCTAGCGCACCCCGGAACCTGTCGACGCCGGACTGTACGAGTGCCTGCACGAAGGGGGTGATGAACTCGATGACCTTCGCGAGCGCGTCGGCGACGAAGACGAGCGCCTCGGCGACGAGGAGCAGGACCGGGGCGAGACCCTTGTCGATCAGCACGACCGCGAGTTCCAGGAAGGGGGTCAGGATCGGCAGCAGGGCGACGAGGAGTTCGACGAGCGCTGTCGCCAGCCGTCCGACCGCTTCAGCGATCGCAGGGAGGACCGGAGCGAGCGCGTCAAGGACCGAAGCGAGGACCCCGCCGAGGAGGTCCACGATCGGCAGCATCGCCGTTGCGAGGCTGTCGAAGATGTCGATGAGCGGCGGGAGGAGGACGGCGAGGGTGCCGCCGAGGATCTCGCCGACCTGCACGAGGATCGGGACGAGGATGTTCAGGACCCCTGCGAAGTATTCGCCGACGATACCGGCGATCTGTGAGAACGCTTCGATGAGCGGGTCGACGATCGGGAGCAGCGCGTCGAGCGCTCCGGCGAGGAGTTCGCCGACGACCGTGGCGATCACTCCGAAGATGTCGCCGAGCGGGCCGAGGATCGCGAGCAGCGGGGCGACGGAGTCGAGAACGTTCCCGAGTTGCTGGACGACGATCTCTAGGAATGGGGCGAAGGCGACGAGGACATCGCCGAGGACGGTGCCGAACGCTTCCGCTGCCGGGCCGATCGCGTCGAACATCTCCATGAGTTGCGGGGTGACCGAGTCGATCGCAGCGATGATCGGCCCGCCGATCGTCTGCTTCAGATTGTCGAACGCCGCCTGAAGTTTCGCTGTGCTGTCGACGGATGCCAGCGTGACGCCGCCGATCTTGCCCTCTAGGAGTTCCATCGTGAGCGCTTGCGCCCCGGCGACATCGCCTGCCTCACGCATCGTGAGGATCTGCTGCTGTGTCTCCTCGTCGAAGGTGAGACCCTGCTGCCGGAGCCGTCGGAAGGCTCGCTCAGGGTTCTCCAGCGCACGGGCGAGGAACTCTGCCCCGGAGGTGACATCACCGCCGAGGGTGGTGCCGAGGTCCGCTGCGAGGGTGAGCGCTCCGCCGAGATTCTCCTCGGTGGCAACTCCGAACCGGGCGAGCGTTGTTGCTGCGGTGATGACCTGCGCGTCGTCGATCGCGAGGGTCATCTCCATGTTCTGAGCGAGTTCCTCGATCTGCCCGGTCGTGATCCCGGCGGTGTCGCCCATGTTCTCCAGGGTGACCCGGGCGATCGCGAGTTGGCTGTTGTACGCTTCGGCGTCGAGGGTCCCGTCCTTCAGCGCGCTGAACGAGCCGACCGCTCCGAGGACCGCTCCGACCCCGACCGCGAGTTTCCCGAAGTCGAGGTTGTTCAGGAGTTCGGTGACGTTCTCGGTCGCTTCGCCGAACGCACCCTCGACCTCGGTCGCTGCCTTATCCGCAGAGTCGGTGACCGGCGCGAACCCGTCACCGTCGACACCGCTCAGCGACTCGTTCGCCGAGTCCGCTGCCGAGGAGAGCGCATCGTCGATGTCGGACCCGGCGGAGTCGGCTGCATCGCTCAGGCTGGCGAACGCATCGTCGCCTGCCGCAGCGAGCGAGTCAAGATCGACCCCGGCTGCGATGTTCGACAGGCTCTCTGCTGCCGCCTCGGCTGCGCTGTCGAACGAGGCTGCGATCTCTGCGGTCGCATCGTCTACGGTGGACGATGCCTGCCGCATCGCGGCGTCGATGCCCTTGCTCAGCAGATCGTCGAACTTCGACAGATCCGGGACGATCTCTACCCGCGCTTCGCCGAGAGCCACGCCCCTAGCGTAGTCGCCCGTGCCAGATCACGGACCGCTGCTGCGATCCCTCAGGAGCGGCGACCCCACCGGCGGCGAGGCGGCGGGAGGACGATGATCGGGTCGCCTGCGATCTCGTCCAGCCCGAGCGCCCGAGCGAGGGTTCGCTCGACGAATCGGGAGCGGGATGAGTTCTCGTAGTCCGCCTGCTTCTTGATCTCCTCGATCAGATCCGGGTGAAGGCAGAATGAGGTCGTCGGTCGGATCATGGTCGGCTCCTTCTTGGTTGTGGTCCTGCGCCCGGCTGGCTCAGGCTTCCTCGGCGACAGCGCGAGCCTCGGCGCGCAGGCGATCGACGGTCTCGGTGAGCATCCCTGCGAGGGTCTCCAACCGGTCGATGTGCTGCAGCATCCCGAGGAACTGCGGCTGCTGCTTGCCGTCCTGCCCTTGCATGTTCTGAGCGATCTGCCGAATCCTCGCGCCGACCATGTCGACGTACTCCAGGTCGGCGGAGAGAATCTGCTCGGCTTCGGTCTTGGTGCTGTGCATTGCTTGCTCCTTGCTTCTGCGAGGCTGCCTGCCTCGTCGTGCTGCTCTGCGAGTCGAACGCAGCCCGCCGCAGCGGGAACCGTTAGCAGCGGTCTCGCTCAGCGGGCGACCGGCGCCACCCGCACGATGCGCGCGAGGCTGTGGAAGGCGAACACCGGCGCCGAGCCGCCGGAGCCGCCGACGAGCAGCGGGCCGTCCACGGTCCAGCCGTTGCGGTCGCATTGCTCGTAGCCGATCGCCCGATCGCAGCCTCGCATGACGAAGGCGCCGAAGGCGTGGAGGCGCTGCTTTCCCTCGCCGGGGAAGATGGTCGGCGCCCTGTCGGCGGCGAGCAGCGCGTGAAGTTCGGCAAGGCTGATCTCCTCGGCGACCTTGTTGGCTGCGCTCCAGGTCGTCAGGGCGGTGGTCTTGGTGGTGGCTGCGGTGTTCATGGAGATCATCCTAGTAACCCTTGCGAGCGCTTTCACGCTCTGCGAGAAAGAATCCGCAGAACGTTTCGCAGCGCCGATGAGGAGAGCGCCGAGCCGACACGCCTCGGCTCGACGCTCTCCGACCTAGCGCACTTGGCGAGCGAACTCCGACCAGGCGTCCTCGTCCGACCCATACCACGCAGGAGCGCCACCCACCCGGTAGGAGCGAGGTGGTTCTAGCGCTGCGTCGATCTGAGCGAGCCGCTCCTCATTCGCGTGTTCTCGGATCGCCCAGAGGTAAGCGTTCACCGCTCGGTCCGCAGGAAGAGTCGCCAGATCAACTCCTCGTGCGGTGCACCAGCCGTCGAACTGCTCCCACCCGCCGACTATCCAGCGGACGAGGACGACGGCTCGGTAGGGTTTCCCGCACCTGCGTACTCAGGGATCAGGACTTTCAGGATCTCTGAGGCGGTGCCGATGTCGAGCCGGTCGGCGATGTCACCGAAGGCGCTCTGCGAGTCCGGGTGGACGCACAGGCGGATCGAAGCGATGAGCGCTTCTCGCCTCGGACCGAGCGTCGCGAACTTGCCGGTCGCTTTCCCGCTCGTCGCTTCCTCGATCGTGGCGATCTGCTCGACGACGGTCCCGAGTTCGGTGATGTCGACATGATCTCGCATCCTGATGTGCGTCCCGTCGATGTCGAGCATGAAGGGGTCCGCTTGCCTGCGAGCCGCTGCGGTCTGGAATGAGTGGAGGCGTGCCATGCGCCGCAGGCTAGCCCGCCGTCCCGGCTGCGTGCTGCTTCAGTTCAGCGCAGCGGCTTCCAACGCATCCCGCAGGAAGGGTCTCGGTCGGACGCCTCGGACGAAGCGAGCGTAGGAGTAGGCGGCTGTCCTCCCGCCTTTGTACCGGCGAGGCCCGCCGGTCTGCTTGTAGTTGTTGTTGATCTGAGGCCACCGCAGGACCTTCGCCGTGCGAGGGCGGATCACCTGCCCGCGCGGCCCATAGATTCCGGTGCCTTCGTGCACATAGAGCGCGTACTCCAGGTTGGAGGAGACGACCCCGACCGGGAAGCCGTCTCGCTCCTCCATGCTCGTGATGATCGAACGCTTCAGCGTGCCGGTGTCCGCTGGTGCCTTGCGCCGGGCGAGGTTCTGCACATTGCGGCTGCGCCGCTGGATGTCTCGCCAGACCGGACCCTGCGGGGAGGTGAGGAGGGAGCGGATCTCCGTCCGGTCGTAGACGACGGTGATGCCTGCCATGCTCAGCCGACGACCTGAGCGATGACCGAGGCGATCGTCCCGCCGAGCGCGCCACCGGCAGCGGCGATCCCTGCGAGGAAGCCGCGCGCTCGGACGAGGTCCGCTTCTACCCGGTCGATGCGCGCTTCTAGGCTCGTGATCGCTTCGTCCTCCCGGCGAGCGTGCCGGTCTATCTTCTCGGCGAGCGCGTCGAGTTGTCGGGACAGGTAGCCGAGCCGCTCGTAGAGGACAGCGATGTCCACCGCCACCGTTGCCGAGGAAGGGAGTCCCGCCGGGTCGGTCATGCGCTAAGCACCGTCACGATCACAGAGGGGACAGCGGGGACGGAGCCGACGGCGGGGAAGACATCGAGCACGATGTTCGCCGAGGTCGTCTGCCACATGATCTCGATGTTCTCACCGGCGAGGACATCGACCATCCAGTCCCAGGCGGCGACATGGGTCTCTGCATTGCGAATGTGCATCCTCGTCGCAGAGTTCGGGACCGGCGTCCCGCCTTGCGCTAGCCAGATCGTGATGTAATGCCCGGAGCCGCCGCCGCTGAGGTTGTTGATCTGCGCGCTGAACTGGATGTCGTAGACCCCGGCTGCGGCGAAGGTGATCTGCGAGCCGTTGACGATCGTAACCCCGGACGAGAGATCGGTCTGCCGGACGAGCATCGCGCCGGGGGTGTCGACGGCGAGGCTCTGCTGCTGCTCATCGTGGAAGGCTCCGTGCGGGCGCCCTCCCGGCTGCCCGATGTCCTCGACGAGTCCGAGGAGTTCGCAGATCGCATCCTGTACGTTCGTCGCGGTGAGCGGCTCGCACGGGTCGAACGAGACGCGAGCGGCGGGGATGCGGCAGATCGGGTCGCCCGGTTCGTGCGGCGCTGGCTCAGCGCAGCAGATCGCCCACTCCTCCTGCTCTAGCCCGATCCGTACCCGGGTCTCGACGCCGATACACCCGCCTTCGGCGCCGACGAAAGTCTGCGTCGGGGTGGCTCGCATCCAGTAGTCAGGGATCGGGCAGGTAACGGCGTTGTAGACGACGGCGGCGTCGTCGAGCAGCGACTGGTAGGCGGCGCCGAGCGCAGCCGCTGAGGGTGCTCGTCCTCGGTCGTCGACGACCGGCACGCAGCGGAGCAGGAGGACGACGAGTTCGATGACGAGGTAGCCGCCGTCGCAGAGTTCCAGATCGACGAACTCTGCGGGGAAGGTCTGCGACCGGTAGACCCGCTCAGGAGCGACGATGAGCGTCCCGCAGCAGTCGTCCCACGCAACCTGCCCGGATGCGATGTAAGCAGTCGAGACAGGCTCTCTGCCGCAATCTGCGAGCGCTGCGAGGGTCGTCTCCAGGAAGAAGGAGGAGACATCGACCGTGGACTGCGAGAGCGTCACCGCACCCGCCTCGGCGCGTCCGGGGTCCAGACCTTCGACTGCGAGACGAGCCGCCCCGGGTTCATCTGTCGGATGAACAAGTCGGAGAGCGGCAGCCCGACCCGGTTCTGCTCCCACAGGGTCGCAGCGTCACCCAGATCGACGGTGATCCCTTGCCGGGTGACGGCGATCGCGTTCGACGGGAGGCGGCAGTCGGCGCCGGTGAGACCTCGCAGGATCTCGCAGGCGAGTTCACCCATCGCGAGTTCGGCGAGCGGCGGCGGGTCGATGCCCCACGAGTACGTAATCTCGATCGGAGCGAGTTCGCACATGCCACCGCACGGCCAGCACGCGCCGAGGCGGAGCACGCTGTCTCGCTCCAGCACATAGCCGGACGGGTCGAGCGGCACCCCGTCGAGTTCGATCAGGTGAATCGCTCGGACCGGCTTCTGCTCCAGCGGGAGACGGCAGCAGTAGCGCGGCTGGTATCCGAGCCGCCACTCCACCCCGGGACCCCACCAATCCCACGGACCGAAGCAACGGTCCTCACATGCGGGCCGGTACTGCTCGACCTGCGAGCAGACCCCGACCCGCCGCCCGGACAGCGACCACAGGATGCCCTGCGCCGCTTCCTGAGCGAGCGCGAGGAGCGCAGGATCCTCGTCGGTGATGTCGCACGCCCACCGGATTGGCCACGGCTCGCAAGTCATCTCGGTCTCCTCGGCGGTCAGGCGCGCTCGGCGCGCAGATTAGTCGTCGCCGAGGATGCCCTTGCGCGCCTTCCCGCGACGCTCGGCAGCGAGCACCCGGCGGCGGTCCGCAGGATTCTCGGCGAGATAGGCGAGGACCTGAGCGACGGTCGCTGCGCTCGGATCGAAGCGAACCGGGACGACTGCCGGGGTCGGCACTTCGACCGGTTCCGCTGCCTGAGGCTCAGCGATCGGGGTGACGACGACCGGCTCTCGGAGTTGCCGTCGTCCCTTGATGAAGGTCCACATCGGGACGAGCCTCAGGGTGCGACATAGGGGACGCAGCCCCCGGTGTCGGCGGGCGGCTGGACATCGGTGACGACCATCCCGAAAATCTCGTCGTCCGGGAAGGCGACCATGAACGGGTCGTCCCCATACGGGCCGAGACCCCAGCCGGTCGCAGCGAAAGCGTCGCCGGTGACGCCGAGGGTGAGCGTCCCGTTCTCGATCGTGATGTCGCCGTCTACCTTGCCATTGCGGATGAAGGGGAGGAGGAAGTAACCCCACTCGGGCGCAGCGGTCGAGCAGTCTGCGCCGGTCCGCTTCGTCCAGACTTCCAGCGCGAAGGAGGAGTCGTTGTAGGTGCTGCCCCAGGTGGCGCCGATCGTGTTCCCGCCGTCGATGACAGGGTTCGCCCCGGTGATGATGTCGAGCGCGTCTGGGTTGATCTCAGCGAAGGAGATCGCAGCGGTGACCCGCTTCAGGATGTCCGGGTCCTTGTCGTTGATGCAGAGGTCGCCCCACGCGTTCTTCTGCACGTACTCGGTGCCGGACTCGAACTCGCCGGACAGCGTGACCGAGATGAAGCAGTCGGAGACGAGCGTCGTGCAGGCGCCCTCGACGATCACCCCGCACTCGTCGAGCCGGGTGATGCGGACGGTCTTGCCCTTGATGGACTTCAGGATCTTGGTCGCCATGAGGGGCTGTCCTTCCTACGGGGTCGGTGCGGTTGCGAGGGTGACGGCTGCGCCGATGGCGGTGCAGTCCCACCCGATGACGTAGTCGCGCTGAGCGATGTAGGAGGCGGTGTTGTTCGACCGGTCGACCGCCGCCTCCCGAGTGTCGATGTCGCCCCGGTAGAGCGCCAGCGGGCCGGTCCCATAGATGATGCCGAGACCGTCCGGTGCGACAGGCAGCGGGTCGTAGCCTGCGCCGACGACGACCGGGGTGCCGAGCGTTGTCGTCAGCCGGGTCCCGCTCTGTCGCAGGCGATCCCAGAGCATCGTCGCTGCCGCCCGGTTCATGTGGAGCACACCGGTGCCCGGGTAGGCTTCGGCGAGCGCCTGCTCCACCCATCCCAGCCCGTAGGTGATGTCCCACCCGACGAGGCTCGTCGGGACCGGCACAGCAGCGCCGAGCAGCCCCCAGAGGTGGGTCTCGGCGGCGCGCTGCTCACCGGCGAGGAGCCGGTCGACGGCGTGCTGCTGGTGCTCCTCCAGCGAGTAGCCGATCAGGCTGTCGTCGTTGTACGCGTAGGCGGTGAAGGGGTCGTACTCCAGGACAGCGCAGAGGTTGTCCGGGTCGAGCGGCGCTTCCCGAGGCTCGATGCATTGCCCGGTCGTCGTCTTCGATTCGACGCACGCCTGCGACTGCCAGCGCACCCCGAGCCGCCAGTGCTCGTCCAGGGAGAGCCGAGGCTCGACGACGGAGAACAAGCCGAACGGGAGAGGAACGACGGGCGGCGCCTCGACTAGTTGCCAGGTCTGAAGTGCGCTACCCATCGTTCCTCCTCCTCGTCCGTCTCAGATCGCAGCCGTGCCGGTCAGACAGCGGGCGGGTTCGGCGACGGGCAGCAGCCGGTGACGCCATCGACCGCGAAGTCGACGGTGACCTCCCGAGCAGCGGGACCCATCTGTGCGACGAGGTACATCTGCTCCGTCCAGGCAGCGGTGTAGTCGTTCGTCGCGTTGAGAACGCTGTCCCGGACGACGCCGAGGTCGATCGTGCCGCCGTCGCCTCGGACGTACCCGCCTGCCGGGTAGAGGAGGAAGTCCAGCGTCGTCGGGAACGCGGTCGCCGGAGCCACCGAGTAGAGCGGCTGGTAGTCGTGGACGAACTGCGCCCGGACCTTGCGGATCGCGAAGTGCTCGTCGATCATCGCATCGTCGACAGCGGTCAGGTTCACCCCGGTCCGCATGGCGAGATCCGCTCGGACGAGTTCCTTCGTCCACAGCGGGAACACCGCCTCCAGCACGGAGCCGACCGGCATCAGGTACTGCGACCGGTAGTCGGCGACCTGCACATCGACCGCGTGGAGGATGGAGCCTGCCGCCGAGGAGGCGACTGCGGACATCGTGACGCCGGTAGCGCCCGTGGCGATCGTGTTGATGATCGCGCCGGACAGCCGGTGGAGGTGGGCGTTCAGGGTGAGTTCGACGAACCGGGCGGTCAACTCAGGGAAGGCTCGGTCGGTGAGGTTGCCGTTGTTGACGCAGAGACCCTCGGCGATGAGCCGGTAGTCGGTGAAGCCCGGGCAGGGGATCATGAGGCACGGCTTCGTCGCCTCGGGATCGTCGGCGTCCGCCTCGGTCCAGGTCCAGAGCGCAGCGGTCGCCTCGCCGATCGAGATGAAGTCCGGGACGTTCAGCCCGCCTCGGGTGACCTGCACGGTCGGGAGGTCGATGAGGCCGTCGCCGCCCTCGATGCCGAGGAGGTCGTACAGGTTCTGCGACGGGGCGCACCAACCGGCAGCGGTGAGCGCCGACGGGGCGGTGACCTGCGCGAGGATCTCGGTCGTCTGCGCGATGTCGGCGCCGACCTTGTGCTCGATCGGGAGAGCGATCGAAGCGACCGGAATGTAGCCGGAGCCGTTCGACAGGGTGCGCGCCTTCGCGTGCATCGCCTTCGCGAGATCGAGCTTGCCGATCGTCTGCCCGCCGTAGTAGCCGGGGACATCCGCTGCGGCGGCGATGAGCGCTCCCGGCTTCGGCGCCGGAGCCTCAGCGCTGGTCGTGGAACGCGACCGGACGGCGCGAGCCGACGGAGCCTTCGGGGTGGGCCGGTCAGCGCCGGATGCGGTCACGAGGTCACGCTCCTCCGTGTCGGTGTTCTCGGTGTCGTCCTCGGCGACGAGTTCGGTCTCGGTCGCCTCGTCGATCTCGTCCTCGATCTCCTCGACCGTGGGACGCACCCGGTCGGCGAGAGCGGCGACCGCAGCGGCTGCGGCTTCCGCCTGCTCCTCACGAGCACGAGCCTCGGTGCGGACCGCTTCGACCGCGTCGGCGATCTCGGTCATGAGCACGACATCGGTCGAGCCGGAGTCGAGCAGGTCGTCGAACTCGGCGATCAGGGCGGCTTCGACCTCGGCGAGTTCCTCGTCGGTCGCAGCGGTCAGGTCGGTGGGGAGGTTGGTCTGCATCGTGGTCCTCGGTGATGAGAGAGGGGACGGTTTCGATGCGACGAGCCTTGCCCGATCGTCAGCCATCGCGCTAGGCGGTCGACGGCTTGCATGTAACACTACCACATGCGCGCGCTCAGACTGCGCGCACTTCTCCATTGCGGGATCGCGCCCACGACTGAGCGGCGATGAGCGAGGTGAAGGAGCGCCCGGAGAACCGGTCGCCGATCCAGACCTCGTAGCGCATCGACGCAGCAGCATCGACGGCGAGACGAGCGGAGCGGGAATCGCTCCCGGTGCGCTTGCGGCAGCCACAGCCCATAGCGGTCAGCCTTTCACTCGGGCGGCGAGTTCAGCGACCCGCCGGTCGGGAGTCCGTCCGAGCCGAGCGGCGAGCGCTGCGACGCGCTCCCGGCGAGATCGTCCGATCGTCGAAGCGAGCCGGTCGATCACAGGATCGAGCGCGCTGCTCTGCTCTGCGGGAATCTGCACCGCTGGCATGAGGAGGCTCGCGACGAGACCTTCTGCTTCTCGGACGCGGACGACCGGGAAGCCGGGGACATTGACGCTGAGCAGCCCGACGAGTTCCAGGTTCCCTCGCACATTCCGCCAGTCGCCGGAGACGCCGGAAGCCATGAGGACCCGAATCGTTGCAGGGTCGAGACCGGGGCGGAGCGCGCCGGACATCCAGATCCCGTGCCGGTCCTCGCCGGTGGTGATGTCAGCGACGGCGGTGCCGGTGTGGTCGTAATGGCGAGCCGCTTCTGCTGCACTCATGCGGATCGGCGCATGACCGGTCCCGAGGGTGATCTGCCCGACCGGGTGGCGGGACCCGTCCTCGCAGACGATCTCGCCGGTCAGGAAGTAGCCGTAGTTCGCAGCGGAGCGAGGAGCGGGACGGCATTCGTTGTTGATGCCGATGTGACATTGCCCCCAGATCGCAGCATGACCGAAGACTCGTCCGTCGTTGGTGACGGTCAGAGCGGTCGGGCGCAGGAGGTTCGGGTTCGTGAAGAACTCGGCAGGCGGGACGACTGGCGCTGAGACGGGGTGCGCTGCGGACGCCGTGACCGACCCTTGCGCCTCCCGGCTCGCCATCTGTCCGACGACTTTCTCCGCCCAGGTGCGCCCGGGGTCGCCACCCCAGAGCGCCCACGCGATCCGTCCGGCGGACGGGAAACCGTCCTCGCCCGGGGACCAGCCTTCGCCGTCCTTGTCGATCTCATGGCGAGCGAAGTAGGAAGCCATGCGCCGAACGGTGTCCGGGCTGAGGTTCCGCCCGTTGGCGATGTCCCGAGCGCGAGCGACGCCGACAGCGGTGCCGCCGCGCTCGTATTCGCGCCGCCATGCGAGACCCTTCTCGGCTTCTTCTCGTGCGCCCTGCGGCGGCTGGAAGTCGATGTCGGCGAAGGATGCGTACCGCTCGATCCAGCCGGACAGATCGCTGCGCTCGGCGAGGCTGGCGACGAGAGCGGGCAGGCTCTCGATGTACGCTTCCTGGAAGGCAGGGAAGGGGACGACGGTCGCACCCATGATGCGAGCGGCGGTGACCCTCATCCGCATGTCTTCGACAGCGAGGACCTGTCCTTCGTAGCCGTCGGTCTCGTCGCCGGGGATGTCCTCGTACCCGTCGTCGGAGACATCCTCGGCGCGCGCCTCCTCGGGCCGGTCGACGAGGAGTTCGTAGGTCATGGCGTCCAGATCGACGGAGATCCCTCGCAGAGCGGCGAGGCGGACGAGGCGCTGCAGATCGAGCACATCATCGTCCTCGGTCGGGATGAAGGTCCCGTACCCGTGAATCTCTCGACCTTCTCGCTCGATGCGGGTGATCTGCCCGATGAGCCGAGCGTCCATGTGTCCATCGGTCGTCCGATCGGAAGCCATGAGCGGGAGCGGGAGATCGCGCCAGGTCAGCGCGCCTTCCTCAATCCACCTGCCGTCGCCGGTCCAGATTCCCTCGACGACGAGCAGCGCATGAAAGTCGTCGCCCGCCTGCGCCTGGAAGGTCGCAGCGTCCTCGGCGGCGAGGCGGACGACCTCGACTCCTTCTTCCGGGAGCGCGTCGATCGCTTCGATCTCCACCGCGCCGCCCTCGATCTCGATCTCGACGGGGGTCTCGTCGGTGACGGGTCCGCCTTCCGTCCATGCGCCGCACACCCGGCGGGAGGAGCAGACGAAGTCGAACTGCGAGCAGTAGCCGAGATCGCCTGCTTCGATCGCCTGCCACTCATCGGCGCTTGCGCCAGCGCCTGCGACGATGCAATCCAGCATCGGGGTGGTCTGCACGAACGCAGCGCAGGAGCCGCAGGACCGCTCTCTGGCAGCGTCTGCGGGGATCTCCCAGAGATCCGCCAGTCCCTGCCAGAACTCGTCCTCAGGCTCGGAAGGATCGCGCGGCCCATACCCGGCGGCGGCGATGGCGATGTCCCGGTTCTCAGCGTTCAGCGCGCTGTCGCTCGTCGACATCGGGCAGGTCCAGCCGTCCTCGCCTTCATGCTCGGCGAACTCGTCGACGAGGACCGGGACGATCTGGAGTTGCAGGCGGGTCCGCTTGCCGGAGTGCTGCGCGCTGAGACCCTCGACCGCCTGCTTGATCGCAGCGCAGTACGCTCCCGGGTCGTCCTTGTCGGAGTTCTGAGCGACGCAATCGTCGAAGTCTTCGTACCCGGCGAACGGCATGAGCACAGCGTAGCGCACGCTCGTCGGGTCGCTGCTCAGGCTGAGTCGAACAGGCTCTGCTGCCCGGGGAAGGGGAGCGCCTGGAGGCGGCTGATCTCGTCCTCCACCCAGGCGGCGAGCAGGAAGGCGGGACGGTCCTCGGGCCAGCCGTGCTGATCCCAGAGCCGGTAGAGGACCTCGGCTCGCGCATGGCGAGCGAGGCTGTTCGCGCTCGGGGTGCGCTGCTTCGCTGCCGGGGGTGGCTCAGTCGACAACGCTCTCGCACTCCTCGCCATTGCGACCGTCGCATCGCCAGCCTCGGAACTCTGCCTCGTCCCACGGGGCGACAGGGTGCGGCTGGTTCCCTTCGGAGTCCTCAGCGGTGCCGTCGTCGAGCGCTGCTCCGAAGCGCTCTCGGGTGCAGGCGGAGCAGTAGAACGCAGCGTCCCAGGTCCAGAACCGGGGAGCGTAGGAGGCGCCGCTGCCGATCATCGGTCCGCCTGCTCGTGGCGAGCGTAGGCGATCGCGTCTCGCATGAAGTCGATCTCGTCCAGGATCTCGGCGGGGGTCGCCGTCCAGGAGAAGGTGTCCAGGTTCGTCGCGTCCTGCCAGACCTTCAGCGTCGCTCGGGCGCCTGCGGTCGCCTCGGAACCGGCGAACATCACGAGCCATCCTTCGGCGTCGTTGATCGCTGCCTCAGAGCCGAGGAGGACTCCGTCGCTCTGGACTGAGGCGACCGGCGTCTTGTCGCCTCGGACGACGATCGACCAGCGGTACGGGATCGGGGTGGTGGTCATGGCTTGCTCCTTGCTCTGCGAGGGCGGGTCCCTCGTCGTGCCGCTCTCGGGATCGAACCGAGCCGCCCGAAGGCGGAGCCGCTAGCGGCGGGTCTGGCTCAGCCGAGGTCGGCGAGGATGATCTGATCGGTGATCTCCTCGGCGCCGGTGGCGAGATCCCGTCGGACGACGACGAGGTACAGCGGGTCCGCCTCGGGATCGTCGGCGAGCCACTCGAAGCCGTAGGCGTCCCACGCCTCCTGAGCGTCTGCCTCGGTGAGAGCGGGAGGCTTCTCAGCGCTCCAGCCGGAACCGTCGCCGACGATCTCGCCGGTGCTGGTCTCGGTGCGGGTCTCGTAGCGGAAGGTCGTGCTCATGGCTTGCTCCTTGCTTGCGGGAGGGCGGGTCCCTCACGGACCTGAATCTAGCAAGCCTTGCTAGCGCTTGCACGTTCTGCGGGAAAGATTCTCCGAAGCAGGATCACACAGCCTCCTCGGCAGCCTCGTCCTCTACCGCTTCTTCGAGAGCGGCGATCAGATCGCAGACATTCAGATCGTAGAAGGTCACGTAGCAGCGCTCGCCCTGAGCGTTCGTCGTCACGATCTGCACCGTCTCCATGCCACGAGCGAGGGTGCGGATGTTCGCCGAGACGAGATCAACCCGATGGATGTCAACCGAGCCGAAGGACGAGCCGTCCTGCTTCCCGAAGTGGCGGGCAGCGAAGGACCCGTCGGCGCTGCCGAGGCTGGCGACGACCGTCTCGTCGTCGGTCTTGCGGATGGCGACTCGCGGCTGCGATGCGTTCATGGCTTGCTCCTTGCTTCTGCGCTCGGCGCTTCCGAGCGTCGTGCTGCCTCGGGAGACGATCCCGACCCGCCGAGGCGGGAGCCGCTGGCAGCGGGTGCCGCTCAGAGATCCCGAGCGAGGAGGGCGGCGATGCGATCCGCCCACGCTCGGGCGGCATCCTCGGTGGCGAACACTTCGGAAGCGAGCGGAGAGCGGACGACCATCGTGCCTTCGATCTGGACGCTCGGACGGAAGGAGCCGTCCTTCGCCTTGACGATCGTGGTGAGGATGGCGGGAGTGGTGGCTGCGCTGTTCATGAGGATGAATCTAGCAAGCCTTGCGAAAGCTTGCACGCTCTGAGGGAAAAAATCTGCGAAGCGCTCAGCCTTCGTCGATCGGCTGCGCCTCGTCGCCGTCGAACTCGTCGTCGTCGACGCCTTCGCCCTGATCGCCATTGACCCCCGGCTCCGGGACAACCGAGCCGTCCGGGCGGGTATCGCCCGGGTACAACTCCTCCAGATAGCAGCGGCAGTTCACCACCTCCTCGGCGGGACCGGCGTCGTCGAGCGGCATCATCATCGGCGATCCGCCGACATCGAACGGCTCATCGAACGGAACCCAGGTCTCGTGCAGTTCCGCGTGCGAGTCCCGAGTCCGATCGTCCATCACCGCGATCCAGACCTTCTCCACCGGCCCGAACTCGCCGAGCGCTTTCGCTGCTGCGTAATCGCCAGCGACGAACGCCTTGCCGACCTCGGTGCGAGCGATCGTGTCCGCCCGATACTCGGAGAACTTCGTGACCTGCTCGATCTCCTGCTTTAGCCGCTCCGTCGAGAGTCCCTGCTCGATCGCTCGTCCAGCGCGCTCGGCGAGATCCTTCCAGACGGTGTCGCCGACACCGACGAGCCGGTTCGATGCTGAGCGCGCATAATCCGCTGCGCCTTGATTGATGATCGCCACCCATGTCGCAGCCGTCGCCGATGGCAGCCCCGCGGTGATCGGCGAGCCGACCCACGCTCCGAGCGAGCCTTCCAGGTAGAGGCGGGACAAAGTCGGGACGATCTCCTCGGTGACGGTCTCCGACCAGTAGGCGGCGACATCGGCGAAGACAGTGAAGTCGCCAGCGGCGGTGAGGGTCTCAGGGATCGGCCCGAGGGTCGCAGCGAATCGCTCCCACGCTTGCGTCGCTGTCCGGTTCAGAGCGGCAGCGAGCAGGTCGGCGAACTGCAGCCCGACCCGATCGAGATACTCTTCGATCTCGTCCCGAGAGCGACGGCGCCGGAGATCAGAGAGCGCCGAGCGCGACAGCGAGGCGACCATGCCTGTGCTCCTGTCCTGCGGCGAGCAGCGCTCGCGTGTAGGAGTCGAGGGTCGCTTCTAGCGCCTCGGGATCGTACCCGTACCGGCTGGCGACCTCAGGGACGAACGACCAGGCGCCATCGAGGAGGCTGCCGAGATCGGCGTGCTCGGTCGCGTCGAGGGTCGTGTGAAGCCTCGTCGGGTCGGCGCAGGGAACCGCTGCAGCGCCTCCCGGGGTGCGCTTCCCGGCGGCGGAGCGGAGTCGTGCTCCGGCTCGCTCTAACGCTCGGCGGACGATCTGATCGCACGCGGCGATCAGCGCTGCTTCGACGACCGCCCGCTCGGTCGGGCGAGTATCTGGCGGACCTTCTGCCGGGGACTCAACCGGCGGCGGGGTGGAGGTCGATGACGCCGGGGAGGCAGGCGCCTCCTTGTCCGGCTGCGCTTCGGTGAGCGCTTCGCCGATCGCTGCTGGTTGGATGTACCCGAGTTCGGCGAGCATCGCCGGTGCGAGCGTCGGAGCGCCCTTGCCGACATCGAGGAGGAGCCGCTCCCGGGTCTCCTCCCGGGACGGGGCGTCTTCCTGAGCGAAACCCAACTCGCGCAAGAACGCTGCTTTACTCAACTCGCCACGATCGTAGGCGGCGACGGCTGCTGTCGTCCGATCCGGGCTGATCCGCAGGTCTGCGGTGTCGTACCATACGAGCGCGTCGTCCGGGTCGTAACCTTCCGCCTCCAGCGCCGGTCGAAGGAAAGCGATCGTCAGCGCATGGCAGACCATCTCGGTGAGCGGCTCCACATGGAGCGTCACCGCCTGCTCCTCCACCTGCCATGCGCCCCAGTGGTTCATCGCGCCGGTGCCGGTGAGGATCTCGGGCGGAATGTCCATCCCGAGCGCGAGCCTGCGGATCGCGTTGTTCAGCAGATCGAGGACCCGATCGTCGAACGGGGTCGCGAAGGTGATGTGCTTCACCTTGTCGACGAGTTCGCCGGGAATCTTCACGACGAGCGGGACGACAGCGGCGGCGGACCCTCGGTCGGTGAGCGGGGTCGTCATCGCGTCGATGAGCGTCTCGACGAAGGTGTCCTCAGGAGCGGTGATGTTCTGCGAGTAGTCAGGGACCTCGGCGGCTGCTTGCGGACCCTGCCCGGGTGGGAAGACCGCCTCAGACGGGACGGCGAGCACCCCGGCTCCGGCGAGCCGGGACTGCGCCGACGCCTGGATGTGCGCCGACAGGAGTTCGATCTCGCGCAGGATGCCGAGTACTCCTCGGGTCGGGCTGTCCGATTCCCACGCCCACCGGGGATGCTTCTTCCAGACGCGAACGACGACCGCGTTCGGGTGGACCTGCCTCCACTCCCGGTCGGTCAGCCGCACCTCGATCGACCCGTCTGGCTGCTGGCGGATCTCATCGGTGGAGAGCACCTGCCAGCGGGTGAGCGTGTCGGCGAGCGGATCGTCGATCGGCGGCTCTGCGAGGAGCCAGCCGACCCCGGCGACGGTCAGGTGGACCCCGAACGCAGCGAGGATCTGGCCTTGTCCGGCTGCGCCGTCGGCGATCGTGGAGACGATCTCGATCGCTCGGCGCTGCGTCGGGGTCAGCGCCTCGTCGGAAGGATTCAGCGGGATCGGTTCCTCACCAGGCATCCGAGGCTGAGCAGCGACGGCCAGGTTCACCCGGCTCATCGCGTTCGCCACGAACTGCGTCGCGAAGCGCAACTCCCCTACCCGGTCGTAGAACTCCCACGCGTCGTGCTGCCATGCCTTCGCCTTCCCGAAGGAGGAGGTCGTGACGGCCAGGTTCGGTGAGAGCATCACCTGCGCCGAGGCGACGAGGCTGTTCCATGCGGGCGAGCGTCGGGAGCGGCGATCAGGCACGGCACCACGGTAGCAGGCTGCGAGCGGTGCGCCCTGCCGCCTTTCTCAGGCTGCAACATCTGTGCGGGTGCGGAGCGGCTGCCCGCCCTTTCAGCGCTGCTTGTGCGCTTCGGCGCAGCCGTCGCACCAGGCGACCGGTTCAGCCGCCCACGAGAGCGCCTCGGCCTTCGTGTAATGCCCGATGGCTCCGCCGTGGTCGTCGCAGATCGTCCACCACGGGACGCTCGGTTCGAGCCCTTCGGCGGCAGCGGTTGTGATGGTGATGAGCGTGCCGGTCTGCCGGTTGCGGCGGGTGGTGATGGTCATGGTCAGCGCATCCGACCTTCGGCGCGAAACATGCGGCGCTCGGCTGCGGTCGGCGGCAGGATCTCGTCGACGACCTCGCAGGCTTCGCAGAGCGTGCCGGTGCGGCGGGCGTGGTCGTGGATGTCCTGGTATTCGCCGTTGTGGGCGTGGCACTTGCTGCTGTTCATGAAGATGAATCTAGCAAGCGTTGCGAAGGCTTGCACGCTCTGAGGGAAAGAATCCTCAGGAAGTTCCCGAGGCGGGAGGAGCAGCCGGTTCTCGACGGTTCAGAGTCCGCACATGCCCTGACACTCCTCGCCGAAGGTCCCGTCGAACAGGGTCCCTTGCCCTCGCTCCTCCTCAGTGCGGAGATCGACGAGGCGGAGCGGGATGCGCTTCCGGTGGAGGTACTTGTCGCCGACGAGGAGCGACTTCTCATGCATGGCAGGCGAGCGCAGCGCGTCGTCGAAAGAACAGACGTCCTCCCATTCTGCAGGGTTCGCCTTGATCGCCCGCCATTCTGCGTCCGAGTGATACGGGCACCCGAGACAGGCTGAGCGCCCGGGGCGCTCGTAGCCGCGCTGGTCATTCCAGGCGAGACAATCTGCCCGAGTAATCCTGCGGTCGACGAGCGGGTAGTCGTTGCGCTGCCATGAGAAGACAGGACGGTTCATCCGATGCCACTCGTCGAAGGAGATCCCGATCACAATCTCCGCCCGGATTCCTTGCGGGCGTGAGCGAGGCGCCAGACCGCAGAGTTCCCGAATCTTCTTGTGCAGCGGCTTCAGTTTGTACTCGCTCGTGCATTGCCTCCGTGCCATCCCTGAGCCGCCCTTTTCGTTGACGACATGGAAAGGGACGGACGCGAAGCGCCTTCCCGGCTGGAGAGCGTCGTCGCGCAAGTTGCCTGCGGAGACGATGTGGAAGGGGACCGCTGCTCTCTCGCACTCTGCTTCGACTTTCCGCAGGTGGTCGTAGACCGCTTGCGGCTCCCAGCCGGTGTCTGCGAAGACGACATGATCGACCGGCTCAATCTCCCCGGCGAGGATCATCCGCAGGAGCGTCGTGCTCTGCACGCCTGCGCCGAAACTGAGGAAGCGGAGCGGCTTCGGATCTGAGGTCATGGTGAGAGCCTACGATCTCAGCCGAGGACGGCGGTCAGGATCTGCTCGGCGCGACTGTCGCCTCGGGCGCTCGTGCCGTTGAGGAGTTCGACCATGTTCCGCTCCGCTCGGATCGTCGCACCCTTCGTGGGGCGCTCGTGGAGCCGGTGGGTGTTGGCGAGTTGGAGGACCCCGAAGGCGGAGCCGGACCACGGAGCGACCCGAGGATCGCTGTCCCACATCGCTCGCATCCGCTCCCGGGTGTTCTCGGTGCGGGTGATCGCAGCCTTCGCCGGGGAGGCGGGAGCGACGAACATTCGCAGCCATGCGTCGAACTGGCGGGCGGTGACGGGGAGAGCGCAGAGCCGCTCGATCTCGGCGACGGTGGCGTCGGCGTTGCCGAGGATCAGCCCGAGCGCCTCCCGAGCGTCGGTGAGGCGGAGCACGCTGTGAGCGGTGTGCCGCACCCGGATCTCCTGCGAGTTCTCCGAGAGCGCAGCGGCTCGGGTGTTGTCGCAGACGACGAAGGTATCGACCGGCTTGTAGAGGGTCGGGATGCTGCCGTCGAAGGAGGTCGTCGCCAGCAGGTGGGAGCGGAACTCGACTCCGTCTCGGGTCGTGATGTTGTCGGCGAGTTCGACGGAGACCCAGGCGATCGCGCCGTTCTTCAGGAGACCGGCGGAGCCGATCTGCAGATCGTCGTCGAGGAGGTTCGCCACATTCTTCACGAGCCACTCGTCGTACTGGTGGAGGGTGTATCGGCCCGACATGACGCTGAGGACATCGCCGGAGTCGCTGCGGACGATCGCCCGCCGATCCTTCGCTTCGATCATGCGGACCGGTTCGCCGGTCTCGGTCATGCCGGTCGCCGTCTCGACGCTGGCGGGGACCTGAGCGAAGACGGGCACCTGGACTGCCTTCCAGGAGAACAGGCGCCGCTGCACATCCTGGACAGGGATCGCCTGCGGGTAGTGGTTCGGCTCGGCGCCCTGAGCGGATGCCCGGTAGTGCCATGCGTTGCCGCGCTTCTCGGTCATGCCGACGAGGACATTCGTGTTCAGCCAGGTCAGGGTCTCGGTGCTCATGGTGGTGGTGCTCCTTGGTGCTGTCCGCCTAGAGGGTCTAGGAGGATCGTGCCGCCTCGGGAATCGAACCCGACCCGATCACTCGGGAGCCGCTGGCGGCGGCTGCGCTCAGGACCAGCCGCGCTCTCGGGCGAGGCGGACGAAACTCGCTGCGACATGGTCGGCGATCTCGTCGTCGCTGGCGGAGAAGCCGTGCTCCTCGGCGAAGGAGCGGCGGGCGTCGATCATGCCGGTCAGCAGATCGGCGACGGCGGCGGCGAAGGCTTCGGTGTTGGGCGTGCTGTTCATGAGAATGAATCTAGCAAGCCTTGCGAGCGGTTGCACGCCGGTCTAGGCGCTCTCGTCCGCTCGCATGATCTGCCGACCGACCCATGCGGCGACGGGGCTGGCGACGCCGTTGCCGATCTGCCGGTAGCGGACCGAGTCGGGCTGCTCGATCCCGTCGCCAGTCCAGCGGGTGTGATCGTCAGGCCAACCCATGAGCCGTTCGCACTCAACAGGCATCAGCCGTCGGACCATAGCGGCATCGGGTCGGGTATGCGGATCATCGCTCACGATCAATGTCTCCGAGCCTCCTCCTGCGTCCCCAGACCAGGCGCGAAGGGGTCCGAAAGCAGGAGTCCAGCCTGAGCGATTCCCGCCGCTGAACGGTTGCATCACAGCAGCCCCGCCGCCGCCTGCGCGCATGGTCGGGAAGACGTCCTCGGACGCTTGCAGGTCCAACCCTTGCGTATGACCGAAGGCGATCGCAGCGGAACTCAGCGACGGCTGTCCGGCTGCGAGCGGTCCGCCGTTCTCGTCACGATCAGCGCTAGCGCCTCCTGCAGTTTCGGCGGCATCGGAACCTGCCGCCGCTCTGCCCGCCGAAGGATTCCCGCAGCCGCTCGGGCTGATAGGTAGTAGCGGGTCGGGACATCGCTCAGCGGTACGAGGATCGAAGCAGGCGACGAGGAAGACTCGGCGTCTCCGCTGCGGGACCCCGAAGTCTCGTGCGTCCAGCACGGCCCATTCGAGGACCAGCGCCCCCGCGTCGCCCAGGTCATCGAGGACGACCCCGAAGTCAGCGCCTCGGTTGGAGAGCAGCGCTCCCGGGACATTCTCCCAGATTGCCCACCGAGGAAAGGCATTACGAGTTGCATCTAACATCTCCCGAATAATCCTGGTCGCCTGGAAGAACAAGGACGACCGCTCGCCAGAAAGACCCGCTCCTCTACCAGCGACCGACAGGTCCTGACAGGGAGAGCCGAACGCGATCAGGTCCACAGGCGGCAGATCGGCGCCGTTGACCGTGCCGATGTCGCCCCACCGAGGGATGTCCGACCAATGCCGCTGTAGGACCGCTGTCGCCCGCGCATCCCATTCCACCTGAAAGGCGCAGCGCATTCCTGCGGCTTCTAGCCCGAGATCGAAACCGCCGACCCCTGCGAACAATGAGCCGAAGGTGAACGCTCGGGTGCTCGCTTGCTGCGCTTCGCTCATGCCATCGCAGCGAGTTCGGCCCGCTCGGCTGCGTCGGCGATCCAGAAGTGAGCGCCGAAGACCTCGACGATCTCCTCGTGCGCCTCGGCGCAAGCCTTGCAGCAGCCCAGGTCCCGATGGTTGCAGATCAGGCTCCCGTCGTGGCCGTTCTCCCGGAAGTCCGCTGCGGTCGTGATGTTGGAGGTGCTGTTCATGGAGATCAATCTAGCAAGCCTTGCTAGCCCTTGCACGTCGTGGGAGAAAGAATCCGCAGGGATGTTCAGAGCGCTCAGAGATCAGGAGCGCCGAGCCTGCGGAAGCGGCGCTGGTGGAGGCCGTGCGCCTTCTTGCAAGGGTCGCAGGCTCGCTCGCGCATCCGCTGATGTTTCCGGTAGCCCTGCTCCGTCCCGCATTCATCCCTGAGGATCGTCCCGGCGCGAGCGCGCGGCGAAGGCATGGTCGGCTGCTTGTTCTCGATCAGGCTCGGGACGAAAGCAGGGACCGGCTTCCCGTCCTCTCTCGGCGCGTCGGGACCGTAGAGGCGCTCGTAGGCTCGGCGGCAAGGCTCGCACGGGGTTGTGCCTTCGGTCCGGTGCTTGCGATACCCGGCGAGGCTGCCGTGTCCGCTCATCGGTCGATCCGCTGCTCGATCAGAGAAGCGAAGCCGGTGATCGCTGAGGCTGTCAGAGCGGCGAGCGCGCCGAGCACGAGCCGGTTCCCGGGGAAGGTCAGAGCAAGCGCGCTCGGGATCGGCGCGAGCCAGACGCTCAGGCACCAGTCGCAGGTGATGAGGTAGCCGACCCGAGGACCTCTCGCCTCGACCCAGGCGCGCAGCGGCTCGGTGATCCGGTCGGCGGTGACGAGCCGGGTGAGCCTGTAGGTCGCTGCGGCGACGAGGAGGAGAGTCAGGGCGGTCACGGAATGCTCCTCGGTGAAGGGAAGGGAAGGACAAGCGCCGGAGTCGGCTCAGGGCGCCGACGATAGGCGGCGGCGATAGCGCAGAGCACGGCGACGAGCAGAGCGGCTGAGAGCGGCTTCTGAAGGGGTCTCACGCTAGAGCCTGCGGTGCGTTGGAGAGCGGACGCTCGCTGGTCCCGGTGCGCCGATGAGGAGCGAGGAGACAGCGTGCACGAGAGCGTCTAGCCGGTCCGGGGACTTCGCGTCGCCGGGGACCCAGGTGAGGAGTTGCGATTCCAGCATCGGGAAGAAGCCTGCGTGGTGAACTCGCTGCCGCTCGTAGAGCGCTGAGACTGGCTCGGCTCGCTTCTGCTTCGACACGGCGGCTCGGATCTTCTCGACTCGCAGCCCGGGGTCGACCGCATGGATTGTCGCTCGGACCATGTCGCCTCCTTGGTTCGATTCGACGACGATCCGCTCGGCATTCCACCGGCGGGCGGTCGCTGCGACCCGGCTGCCCCATTCCTCAGGGCGCCCGGAGGTTGACGCGTCGTCCAGGATCACCGCTGCGTCGAGACCGGGGCGAGCGCCGATCGGAGCGGCGGCGACGACGATCCCGCACTCTGCCGTCTCGCCCGGAGGGTCGACAGCGACGATGACGCGCCACGGGCGCCGGTCGAGGAGCGGCGGTTCTCCTCGGTCGGCGCGCCATGCGTTCAGCGCGCGCCACGGGTCGGCGAGATCGAAACCGGCGAGTCGGGCGGCGTCGAGCATCCCTTCGGTCCAGAGAGCACCTTCGACATCGGCGAGCCATTCTGCGTAGAGTTCCTGCCTGCCGAGACGGGTGCCTTCGTAGCGGGCGAGGACGTCGGCGATGAAACCTTCGGCGAGGTTCGACGCGTTGTCGTAGGTGGAGCCGGTTGTCGTGATCGTCTCAGCGCGCTCGGACAGGGTGCGGAGCCACGGGAGCGGCTTCGGGGTTCCGGTGATGAGCGCCCACGGATCGCGACCCAGGCGGAGCGCGAGCAGGAGGTTCGATAGCGCCTCCTCGCCGTGCGGCATCGAGGCAGGTTCGTCAATCCACGCCCACTCATGCTGCGGTCCTCGGAGCCGGTCCGGCTCCTCAGCGGAGAACAGGGTCGCGACCGCTCCGGTGTGGAAGGTCACCCGCCGCTTCGATGGCTCGTACTCGGGTCGCTGGTGGGGTGGGAAGACGGCGAGGAGTCCTGATTCGCCTTCCACCATGACATCTCGCACATCGGCGGCGGTCGGTCCGAGGAGAGCGATGCGAGCGCAGCGTTCGACCTGCTCTCTGGCGGTCTCAGCGCCGACGCGGGTCTTCCCGAAGCCTCGTCCGGCGAGCAACATCCAGAGCCGGTAGCGGGTGCCTAGTCCGGCTGGCTGGACCTGGTTCGGGCGCCGGTAGAACTCCCACCGGTAGACGAGGTCCCGGAGCGCTCGGGCGGACAGCCCGTCGAGGAGTTCGTCGATGGTCCCGGCGGCGACGAGCCGCTGGAAGTCCGACATCTGCTCCCACCGGAGCGGCGGCGGTTCGACGGTTGTCATCGTGCGACAGCGAGACCGGGGCGCCCGTCCTCAGGATCGTCGAGGACTTCGAGCGAGGGGACATCGACGATCGGGAGCGCTCGCTCTCTGAGCCGTTCGATGCGCTCTCGCAGGACTCGCTCGTAGTCGTCGGTCTCGTCGGCGGAATCGCCGGTGATCTCGACAGTTTCGTGCCTGCCCCACTTGCGAGGATTGGTGCGCTCTAGCCACCAGGCGGCAGCCTGCCAGGTTGTCTGCGCTGCCTGCTGGACGAGGGTGACGTTACGAATCGTCGCGTCTGCGCGAGCGCGAGCGACATCCCGCTGGAAGCCGAGGAGGAGCCGATCGTCGGCGGACAGGGTTTCGCCGGTGTCGGCTCGTGCTTCGGCGTCGCGCCCACGAGCGAGCCACAGGTAGAGGGTCCGCTCGGCGATCCCTGCGTAGGCGGCGGCGTCGTCGAGATACGCTCCGCCGCGGACAGCGAGCACGATCCGGTCGTAGATGTCCTGCGTCAGACTGAGTCGTCGTCCGAGGCGGGTCGCCGCGGGATCGCTCGTGCTCATGGCTCTAGCGTACCTGCGGGCGCTTACGATCGCCCGATGTGGGAGAGCGCGAGGAACTCGGCGCGCGCTTGCGCGTCGTGGCGCATGACCCCGCGCAGCGAGGATGTCATCATTCGTCCTTCCTTGCCGATCCCACGAGCGCACATGCAGGTGTGGTAGCCGGAAACGACGACGCCGACTCCGAGCGGGGAGAGGTGATCGACGAGAGCGTCCGCGATCTGATCGGTCATCCGCTCCTGAACCTGCAGGCGGCGGGCGAACACATCGAGGAGCCGAGCGAGTTTCGACAGCCCGACGACTCCTGCGCCGGGGGCGGGGACATAGGCGATCGTCGCTGCCCCGTGGAAGGGAAGCATGTGATGTTCGCACAGCGACCAGTAGGGGAGATCGGAGACAGCGATCATCTCGTCGTGATGGACATCGAAGACGGTCCCGAGGATCTGCGCCGGGTCCGCGCCGTAGCCGGTCGTCATCTCGCGCAGCGCCTTCACGACCCGCTTCGGGGTGTCGATCAGACCGTCTCGCGTTGGGTCTTCGCCGATGTGCTGGAGGAGGCGGATCACCGCATCGGTCGGCTCTCCGTCGTCTCGCTCCCACGGGAACGCGAGCCACTCGTCGACCTCGGTCGCGAAGGGTGCGAGATCCGTCGGCGAGTAGGGTTTCCGGTAGAGCGCATCGACGACGAAGCCTTGCGAGCGGTAGCGGCTCAGGGTCGCTCCGCTGTCGACGAGATCATCGACGATCAGGGTGACGCCTTCGATCGGCTGCTCTGCGAGCGGGAGTCCGAGGATGTCTGCGACGAGGATCGCAACGGGTGCTCCGCCGGTCGGGACGCCGTAGACCTGCTGAAGGTTCCGTCCTTGTGATCGGCTGGCGAGGCGGGCTGCTTCGGTTCGGATGTTCTGCCAGGTCAAGTGTCGCATGAGATCAGATCCCTCGGATGTCGCCGAAGACGAGCGCGTGGAGTCGGGGTGAGAGATTCCATCCTCGGCGGGCGACCTGGTCGAAGACAAACGACCGGATGCGAGCGAGGAGGATGTCTGGCGTGGTGCCTTCGGGCATGAGCCAGATGTTCCCGGGTGGGACTTCCGGGAGGTAGGAGGCGAGGAAGTTCTCAATCTCGGCGATGTCGTCGAGGGTGGAGACGACGAACTTCCAGGCGGTGTCGTGCTCGCTCAGGACGCTCAGCGCTTCGGGGTTGATTCGCCGATCCTCGGTGATGCCGCTGTTCGCCAGTTTCGGCGAGCAGTTCCAGCGGAGCAGCCCTTCCCGGCTGCGCTGGACGAGCGCTTCGTTCGGGATGATCGTCCCGTTCGTCTCGATCTCGGCGCGGTCGTCCCAGAGATCGAGGAGCGCTGCGAGCGCTGTCTGCTGGACGAGCGGCTCTCCACCGGTGACGACGAGGACCGGGCGCACGGTTTCATCGGTGAGGCTGCGAAGCGATGCGACGATCTGCTCTAGCGGGAGGCGCTTCAGTTCAGTCGCCCGATCGAAGGCGACCCCATTCTTCCCGGCCCAGTCCCAGGTGTATGGGGTGTCGCACCATGAGCAGTCCAGATTGCAGAGTCCGAGCCGGAGAAAGACTGCTGCCCTTCCCTGCGAGGGTCCTTCTCCTTGCAGGGTCGGGCCGAAGAACTCAGAGACGGACAGGCTCTCAGGCACGACGGATCTCAGCGGTGCAGGCGGTCGTCTCCTGGACGGTGACGCGTTCGACGACGAGCGGAGCGAGCCGCTCCTGCAGGAGCCGCAGCGCGAGACTTGCCAGATTCTCGGCGGTTGGCTGGCACGGCAGGACGACGACGCCGGGGAGATCCCGCATCGCGTCGAGCAGCGGGTCGTCTTCGCCGAGGAGGAGCCGGTGGTCCCACAGGTCGTGAACCTCGGCGAGCGCCTCCTTTATCCGGGCGAAGTCGATGACCATCCCGTGCTCCGGGGAGTCGTCCTGAATGATCGGCCCGGAGACATCGACGGTCAGCCGGTAGCGGTGGCCGTGCAGGTTGCGGCACTTCGTCTCATGGCGGGCGACCCGATGCCCTGCGTCGATGTCAACAAAGCGGCGGACGCTGGCGATCATGGCACCATCCTTCGGTAGGTTCTCATGCGCTTCTTAGTCTTGTCGGTCTGATTGTTCGCGAAGCGGGAGTGGCCGGAGGTAAAGGGCGCTCGGATCTCGGGCCAGACCTCCCGCATGAGAGCGGTGTAGTGCCGGTTCGCTGTCGTCACCACATCGGCTTCGTCGATGATGCCGAGGTCCTCGGCTTGTCTTCGGATCTCGTCCGCAGTAACCGCTCCCGGGTCTGTGATCTTCATGTCGTAGGGCGCGAGGACGGTTGTCAGCCTGACGAGGCCGTGCTTCGCGCTGATGATGAAGACTCGGGAGAGCGGCGCGAGCGACATCGCGTAGTCGAGTTGCGTGCGAAAGATAGCCCCGGTGTAGAGGTGCATCGCTGGCGCAGGTTGCCGGAGTTTCCTCTCACCGCATGAGATCACGACGATCATCTGTCCGCCCGGGTGGCGGTTCTCCAGAAGGAGGGGTCCTCGTAGAGGGTCGGGTCGTGGACGCCTGCGAGGTGGAAGGCTTCGGCTCGTTCGACGCAGGTCCCGCACCGCCCGCAATGGACCGAGCCTCCCTTGTAGCAGGACCAGGTGTCTTCCCACGGGACGCCGATCTCAGCGCCTCGGCTGGCGATCCCTGCCTTGTCCCGGTGGACGAATGGGGCGACGATGCCTTTCCATGAGGGCGACATGCCGCTCATGCCGACGAGCGCTGCTGCGTTCGCTGCGGCGATGAACTCAGGGCGGCAGTCCGGGTAGATGTAATGGTCTCCACCATGCACCCCGGTCGCGACGTAGTCGGCTCCCTCGGCGATGGCGATCGCAGCGGCGACCGAGAGCATCATCATGTTCCGGTTCGGGACGACGGTCGCCTTCATCGTGTCTTCTGCGTAGTGGCCCTCAGGGATCTCGCCTCCACCGGTGAGCGATGAGGTCGCGATGAGTCTCGTGATCGAGGAGAGGTCGACGACGGAATGCTGCGCGCTGAGCCTGGAGGCGCAGAGCGCAGCGAAGTCGATCTCGCGCCGGTGCCGCTGTCCGTAGTCGACGGAGACGAGGTGGAGGGAATGCCCTTCGTGGTGGAGGTGGTAGGCGAGGCAGACGGAGTCCATCCCACCGGAGACGATCGCAACGGTCCGGGTCATGCTTTGTCCTTGAGTAGCAGGGGGTGGCGATGGCGGGCCATGACGCCATGAATGAGGGGTCCGACTTTCGGTGCGTCCTGATCGGTCGGGCTGAGGCTGCGAGGCGGCTGCGATCCGGGGAAGCCGAGGACAGCGTGCAGGAATGGGCCGCGCTCGTGCTCTCGGAGCCGAGGAGCGAGGCTGGCAGGCGGGGTCACTTTCCACCGGCGCTGCAGGTTCTGCTCTAGGAGTTGTTGTCCTCGGATCGCGACCCGGGTGACATCTCGCCGGGTGTGGACGGTCGATGAGGCGATGCGACGCCAGTCCAGACCGTAGGAGGTGCGCAGCAGGTTCGCGAGGCGGGCGGCGTCCTTTCCATCGAGGCGGCAACTCACCCGCTTCCCGAGGGTCGGGTCGAAGAGTTGCAGGTTCGCGAAGCGGAAAGCAGCGGAGTAGCCGGACGAGTCGACGCTCCACCACGGGAGATTCATCATGAGGTCCGGGTGCGTGACCCCCCACCCGTGGAAGCGGAGGTGCGGGAAGTTCTCCTGCGCGTAGCGCATGATCGAGAGCGCCCACCGGAGCAGCCGTTTCGGCTCGCTCTTATGCGGGACCATGCCGCCTAGCCCGAGGAAGTCGACTCCCTCGTCGACATAGGGGTGAAGCGCTTTCGGCTCCGCCCCGTAGTGGACGGTCGGGACGAGGCCCAGGTGCCGGGGTGCTGCCTTCCAGTTCCGCAGGGTCGCTTCCTCGTTGCCGATGACATCGAGGCTCGCAGTCCAGAACAGGGCGCTCCTCCATCGTGCCGCCCATTCGTAGAACTCGTCGAGGTCGATGTGCGCGCCTTGCGATGCGGCGGAGAAAGCGCCGGAGTCGCCGATCAGCCGGAGACCCCACTCTGCGTATTGCCCGATGTCGTGCTCTCGGAAGTAGTGGAAGGAGAGCAGCGTGTTCACCGGGACGTCGATGTGCACATCGTCCGTCTCGGCTGCGCTCACAGATTCAGCCATCGCTCGACGACTTCGTCGTGGGAATCGGCGACGCTGAGGATGCTGTTCAGCGCGTCTGCGTTCTTCTTGCTGACCTTCAGCGTCACCCGGAAGAGTTCGTCGTCCTCGTTCATGTCGCCGATCTCATCGAAGACATCGTCGAGGGATGGCGGGGTCGTGAGGACGGAGAGCGCTTCCAGATCGGCTGCGCTGTAGCCGGTGGCGAGCAGGAGGTCCGGGACGACGGCGACTTCCTGGAGGAGATCGAGGAGCGCGTCGTTGTCGTACAAGCCGAGGTCGGCGGTCCGGTTGTCGGCGAGCGCGAAGGCTCTAGCGGTTGTCTCGTCATCGTCGACGAAGACGACGGCGATCTCCGTCCACCCGAGCGAGCGCGCTGCCTGGAGTTGGTGGTTCCCGGCGATCACGGTTCCGTCTCGCCGGGCGACGATCGGCTTCCGCTGACCGAAGCGTTCGTAGGAGCGGGCGACCGCTTCGATGTCGCCGCGCCTCGGGTTCCCAGGGAGGAGGCTGAGGGTGTCGATCGGTTGAGCGAGCGGGCGGAGGTCCGGGGCGATCATCGGGCGTGTCTCCTAGTCGTGCCGGTTGCCGCACCTTAGCGTCGCTTGCCGCTTGCTGCCAGCCTTCACCGGTTGTGGGGGGTCAGCCTGCTCGGCTGCTCGCAGGCGCACAGGCGAGCGTAATGACGGCTCAGAGTGGCAGCGATCCTTCGTCCGTCGAGGCCGGTAGCGCCTGCCATGATCTGCGTCGCGAGGCGCTCGGCTTCTTCGCAGGTTGGCTCGCTCATGTCCATCGTGCTCGGGCGAAGGCTTCGATCGTTGCCGAGAGTTCCTGCGCGACGAGGAAGGCGAGGCGACGCGCTTCGGCTGCTGCGCCTCGGGCGGTTCCGCCTTCGATCGGGAGGGCGGTGTCGTGGCTCTCGCTGTCGATGCGGAAGATGCCGTAGTGGCTTGCCTTGCCGGTGAGGAGCAGGAGATCAGCGTCGAGGCTCTGCGGGAGGTAGCGGGCGAAGCCGAAGACGACGACCCTCCAGGCGTGGGTCTCTCTCGTGAAGCCGTTGTAGTTGCGCTCAGGGACGACGAGGAATAGCGGCGGGGCGGTCCCGCCGAGGACATACCCTCCTCGGATGTGCGACCCCCAGGTTTCCCGGGTGAGCGCCGAGTAATGGAAGGAGCCGCCGCGCAGCGTCTGCTCGTGGATTCGCTGAGCGTCCCACCAGGCGATCCCTTCGATGTCGTCCCGATGCGAGATCGTGAGTTCGTCGAGGAGATCGAGGCGATGCTGAATCGCTGGCACCGCCCGGTCGACGAGCCGAGCGATCCTCGTCCTCGCGTCTGGCTTGCTCTGCTGCCGGGTCATCGCGCACCGGCTTCTGCGGTCGTGTCAAGGCTCGTCACCGCAGCCTCTACCCAGCGGAGCGCGACATCGTGCTGAGCGACCGGGAGATCGGCGAGCGGTCCGAACTCTGCGTGAAAGCGGGAGCGCAGATCGGACCAGGCGTCGGTGCCGTAGGTTGCTTTCACTCCGGCGACGAGTTCTCGGATGCCTGCTTCGGCGTCGGAGCGTTCGCTGCTCGGCTGCTCCGGGGTGCGGGTGCTTTCGCCGACTCCGTCGAAGGGACGCCACGAGTCGTCCTGCGGCGGGCGAGTGGGGCGCTGCGCCGGTCGTCCTGCTGCCTGCTGGCGGGGTGCGGCGCTGGCGCCGTCGTCGTCCTCGGCGGCGAGACCGAGGAAGGCGAGGGCGGAGTAGCGGCGCCCGTAGGTGACAGCGGAGCCGGTCTCCTGAGCGGTCCGTCCGGCGGGCAGGCGCAGAGTCGGGCTGGCGAGCCACTCGCCGGACGAGTGGAGGAGGACGGTGCGGATCTCGACGGAGTGGCCGTCGTCGCTCGTGGCGATCGGCTGCAGGAGAGCGAGACCGTGCCGAGCGAGAGTCGGTCGGCAGGAGGCGAGGACATCGGCGAGATCAGCGTAGGTGTAGCCGAACGATGCGCCCTTGCTGCTGGCGATCGTCGCCTTCCGTCGCTTGGTGATGTCGTCAAGTTCGGCTGAGGCGGCGACGAAGGCTGCGGCGACTGCTGCGATCGTCTCGGATTGCGGGGTGGTGGTCATGGCTTGCTCCTCGCTGATCGAGCCGAGCGGTTCTCGGCTTCGTCGTGCTGCCCGAGGAATCGAACCTCGCCCGCCGGAGCGGGGACCGTCGGCAGCGGCTGCGCTGCTTTCTGAGCGGCGCTCGTAGGCGAGCGGCACGGCGGGCTGCCTTCGGCACAAGCACGACCGTTGACGCTGCTCCGCCCTGCTTAGACGAGCAGCGCAGGCTCCCTTCACCCGAAGGGACAACGGGCTAGCCATGCCGCTCGCTCACGAGCGCCGCCCGCTGAGGCTACCCGCCGAGTGTGCTCGTGATGATCTGCAAGCGCAGGTAGTCGGTCGGCTTCATGTAGACCGCTGCCGCCTTCGCTTCGATCTGCTCCAGCACCTCGGCGGGCAGGAGGACGGAGACCCGACGGTTCTCGCCGGGGAGCGGTCGCGGGCCGCGCTTGCTGCTGAATCCGGTGGTCATGGTGGCTCCTTGCTTGTTGCGTCTGACGGCGGGGTGCCGCTCAGATCGTGGCGCCTCGGGAGACGATCCCGACCCGATCACTCGGGAGCCGCTGGCGCCGCTGCTGCTCAGCCGAGCGAGGCGACGAGTTCGGCCCGCTCGGTCTCGTCGTCCACCCAGAAGTGAGCGCCGAACACATCGACGATCTCCTCGTGCGCATCGGCGCAAGCCTTGCAGCAGCCGAGATCGCGATGGTTGCAGATCAGGCTCCCGTCGTGGCCGTTCTGGCGGAACTCGGCTGCGGTGGTGATGGTGACTGCGGTGCTGTTCATGGAGATCAATCTAGCAAGCCTTGCTAGCGCTTGCACGCTAGAGCCGAAACAATCCGCAGAAAGTTTCTGCGGCGTCTCATGCGCTCCAACCGGTGCGGCTCAGCCGGACGAGCGCTTCCCTCCCGGCGATCGTGATCTCCCAGACGATCGCGAGGCGCGTCGATCCGTGGTTCGCCCGACGCAACCCGCTGTCCTGGACGAGTCCGAGGCGGGCGAGCGAGGAGACGCGACGGCGCATCCCTTCGATCCTTGCGAGCGGGGTGTCCGCTCCGAGGACCCGGTGAGCGATGGCGAGCGCTGTCCCGGGACCGCTGGCGATCTCTCGGAGCGCTCTCGCTTGCCTGGAGCCTTCGTGGAAGCGCACGGAGTCCTCCTGCGCTGCGCCTGCTTCTCTGGCTGTCTGCAGGTCTGAGCGTCGGGCATGAGCGAGGCTCGGGACGATCCTGCCGTGACCGGCGCACATCGGGCAGGCGATCTCGAAGGGTGGCGGTGGGGTGGCCGTCTGCGCTTCCTCGGCGACGATGTCCCACAGGGTCCGCTGCGGCGTCGGGGTGCTCATTCCGTCGCCGCCTTCACGAGCGCTGAGACGATGGCGAGCGCGTCGATGCCGAACATCCTGATGTAGCAGGTCCTGCCCTCGATGTCCTTCGTGGTGAGTTCGACGCTCGGGCTGCCGTCCGAGGTCTCCTCGGAGACGACGCTGACCGAGGCGACATCGTGGAGGACGACCACGGCGAACTCGCCCGGGCGCAGCGCTGCAGCGCGCTCCTCGTCAGGGTAGGTGAAGTGCGACGCTCGGACCCAGGCGTTCTGCGTGCGGATGCGGGCGACGGCGGTTCCGTCCTCGTGCTGTGCGTTCTCAGCGTGCCCGAGGCGGGTCGTGGTGGTCATGGCTTGCTCCTTGCTCGTGGAGGACTCTCCTCCATCGTGCTGCCCTGCGAGTCGAACGCAGCCCGCCGTCGCGAGAACCGTTGGCAGCGGGTACGGGTCACGCCTCGTGGCGAGCGTCGGCGATCACGCCTCGCATCCACTCAATCTCGTCCAGGATCTGCGCGGGGGTTGCCGACCATCGGAAGGTCTCGGCTCTGGTCGCGTCCTCCCATACGACCATCGTCGTCAAGGTGTGAGCATGAACCGGCGATGCCGCCCAGATCGCGAGCCACTCCTCAGCCTCACGGGTAGCGGCGTCGGAGCCAGCAAGCGGCTTGCTGCTCTCGATGAGGTGCACGAGCGCCGTGTTGTGACCGAGGGTGAGCCGCCAGCGGCAGGGGGTCGTCGTGGTGGTCATGGCTTGCTCCTTGCTCTGCGAGGCTGCCTGCCTCGTCGTGCTGCCTCGGGAGACGATCCCGACCCGCCTGAGCGAGAGCCGCTGGCAGCGGTGCCGCCTTGCGATCAGCAGCCGACACCCTGGACCGACTGCCACACCGAGCCGAGCGCCTTCTCGGGCGAGATCCCGTAGGAGGTGAGGACGACCCAGGCGTCGTTCTTGTTGCCGCCGAGGTCGGCGACCTCGACCGTGTAGAGCCGGTGCTTCTCCGACCGAACGCCGGTAGCGCCGGTCGTTGCGAACCCGGGCACCTTCCCGATGTAACGCTCGACCTTCGCGAGCGCCGCAGCCTGATCGGCTGCCATCGTGGAGACGCAGAACGTGGGGGTGGTGGTGGTGTCCATGTCGGACTCCTTCCGGGTGGTGGTGGCGGGGTTGCTCACGAGGGTCAATCTAGCAAGCCTTGCTAATGCTTGCACGCCTCAGGAGGAATCGTCAGAAAGTTGTCGGCTGCTCGTCTTGCCAACCGTGGCGGAGCAGACCGAGCGAGCGCGCCGCAGCAGGGTTCTCGTGCACCCACGAGTGGTGCGCTCGACAGAGGAGCACGAGGTTCTCCGGTTGATCGCTCCCACCCTGCGATCTGCGGACCAGGTGGTGCGGGTCGAGCCTGCCGAGGCAGGCGAGGTCCGGGACGAGGGTCCGTCCTCGGCAGTCCCGGTCTCGGAGCGCGACGATCTCGTAGGCATCCGTCGGGACGGGTCGGCTGCTTCGGGCGAGCGGGGTCCGCCGGGTGAGCGAGGTGCGGCGAAGCGGAGCGGAGCGTTTCATCACTCAGCCCGGAGAGCGCGCTCGTCGGTCAGGTGAGCGTCGATGCAAGGGACGCAGGGAAGTTCGCCTGCGTCGAGGTGGCGCGCGTACCCTCGCCTTGTCCCGCATGAAGGACGAGTCGTCGTCGTCCAGCGGTCCTCGGCCGGGCTGCGCTCGCTCATCGGTCCAGGCTTCGCCAGACGAGCCGGAGTTTCCCGTCCCGGTAGAGAAGCACTCGTTCTCGGGTCGGCTCGACGCGCGGCCCGCTGTTGTGTCCGACCTTCGCGTTCTTCTTTCCCTTGCTCATGCTCGCTTCGTCCTCCTAGTAGCAGGACCACGGCTGCCAGCCGGACTGATCGTAGAGGCTGCGGGCGATGCGGATGTTCGTCGCCGGGTCGGTGAGATCGGCGACGCTTAGCCCGGCGGCGACGCCGCTCGGCGTCCGGTGGATGTCGTTGATCTGGAACAGGCCGGTGTCGTTCGTTGGCGAGCGCGCCTCAGGGTTCCACCCGGACTCGCAGGACACGATGCGGATCGCTGTGTCGGGGTCCTCAGGGAAGGCGGCGACGACGAGCGCGATGAGGCTCGGGTCTCCGGTCGGGATGCGCCGGGGCGCTGCGGGTTCTTGCGCTTGCACCGGCGGAGCGGTTGTCGTCGTGCTCGGCGGGAGATCGGCAGGATCGACCGGGAGCGGTGCGGGACCAGCGGCGGCGAAGGCTGGCGGAAGCGGGGTGTCGACTGCGGTCTCGATGGCTCTGCTGCCGCACTCCCATGCGAGGAGCAGGCAGGCGAGGAGGATGGCGACGGTCATCATGAAGCGGGTCACGGATAGTCCTTCCGGTCGGGTGCGCCTTGCGCGCCGGTCAGCGGTCGGCAGGGCGGTCGGTGGTGGCGCGGTCGTTGATCTCAGCGAGGATCGCTCGGCACTCGGCGATGTAGCGGCGACCGATCGTGCGGGTCCGCTCATCGAGCGCCCACCGCCAGGTCTTCGGTTCCTCGTTCGGGTCGGGAGCGGGGTGCATGTGGAGCCTCCTTCCGACTCCGTCCACTTTACAGGATGGAGCGGGAGGGGTCGTTCGGGCATGAGGTCCCTCCCCATTCGTCGGGGGTGAGACGAACGGGTGAGCACAGGACCGAAGCGGTCAGGGTCTCGGATCAGCGCATGGCGCTACAGGTAGAGCGAGCGTGCCACGGCATCCCTCTCGGTCTGCCGCACCCTCCCTAGGAGACTGCCTAGTCAGCGTCGGCCCGGCGATGTTGCCATCGGCTCGGGACCATCGACCTCGGTGCGCCTTGCGAGAGCGAGCGCTGCTCGTCTCGGAATCGCCGATCGGTCGATGGCGGTATGAGTGTCCTCCCACTTCGTAACGGGTGACCCACCTGCGCCGCTCATCTGTTGTTGCTGTCATCCGGCATTGCCGGGGTCCTGGTGCTAGGGTGGTGGCGATCCTTCCTCTCATGGCGTGGGCGGACGGAAGACGAGGGCGGCGCTCCGACGGGGGTGTCGCCCTCGTCGCGTCAGGACTCGTCTTCGTCCGGGTCGCTGATCCTACCCTCCAGCGTTGCGAGCGCAACGGCGAGGAGACCGATCAGAGCGAGGCTGGCGAGAGCGAACTGCCAGAACGGGTAGCCGGGGGTCGCTTCGACGAAGCCGATCATCGTGCCTGCTGCTCCTGCTCATCGTCGGCTGCGCCGAGGGAAACGACGGCGAGACGGGCGACGTATTGGAGGAAGGTCTCAGCGACTCCCCAGGTCGTCGGGTCCTGCTCGGGCGTGGTGGCTGCGGTGCTGGCGATCATGCTGTCGCCTGCCCGGCGAGGGTCGGGCGCTGAGCAGGCTCAGCGGCTGCGTAGCCGGTGCCGAGACCGAAGTGCCGAGCGAGCGCTTCTTCGACGACCCGGGAGCGGGAGATCGCTCGGCGCTTCGCTTCTTCTTCGATCATGGCGATCACGGACGGGTGAACCGAGAAGCCTCGGATGAGGCGCCGGTTCGGGGTTGCGGGATACGGCATCGCTGCTCCTTGCTCATGCGCTCGGCTGTTCCGAGCGTCGTGCCGTCTCGGGAATCGGACCCGACCCGCCGGAGCGGGGACCATCGACGGCTTCCGATCACCAGCGGACCGGCAGAGATCGTTCGGTCGTCTCGTGCTCTCGATCGAAGCAGGAGACGATGAGGAGATCGGGCGCTTCTTGCGGCAGGCAGCAGAGCCGCACCTCGTCGTTCACGATGCGTCCGAGGAGCGCTGCTGCGATGCGCTCGCCTCGCCCTGTCAGGCGCAGCCGACCGGCGATCCTCCACTCTCCGACGCCTTCGACCTCGACGAAGCCGTGCTCCACGAGCGGAGCGAGGCGGAAGGCGACGAGTTCATCGACGAGGCGAGCGACGCTGAGGGAGACGCTCGGATCATCGCTCAGGAGTTCTGACTTGTAGGCGGCGAGCGCTTCTCGGAGCGTCGCACGCGTCGTGCGCTGATTACGAGCGGCGCGCGCTCGGATAAAGCCGAGGACGAGTTTCGCCTCGTCGGCGGCGAACTCGCACGAGTCCTGCGCCTTCCGCCATGCCGACCAATCGTCGGAGGTGACGAGCCGATGCGCTTCACGATTCATCGCCCGATCGCCTTCCGCTCGCAGGAGCGGCAGACCCGCTCGTGATCGGTGTCGTCCAGGCGAGGGACACGGAAGCCGGTGACGACCTTCCCGCAGAGCGAATACCAGGAGCCGTGATCGTAACGGAACCGGTAGGAGAGATGAGCGACGGCGCCGCTCATCGAGTCGATGATGTCGTGCATCGGGTAGGTGCGCTCGGTGGTGCTGGTGCTGTTCATGGAGATCAATCTAGCAAGCCTTGCGAGCGCTTGCAACGTCCGGGGTGCAGAAACGAGCAGCCGCCGAAAACGGCAGAAGCCGACCCACTAGAGGGGTCGGCTCCCACCTCAGCCCGCCAGCACTACGGGCTGAGCACCACAGCCACCACGCTGCGCCCGGAAGCCTACATGCTCGGACGCTGCGGACCGAAACCTGCGCTCGCTCCTCCCGTGCGCGCTGAGGCGAGCGCACCCTTCAGCGCAGAGAGCGCAGCGACTGTCGCCGAGGCGGCAGCGTGCCGCCACAGCGACCAATCCATGTCGCCGAGCGCGCCGGTCTGATCGAGAGCGAGGAGACCGACGAAACTCTGGAGCCAGGTGAAGCCGACTCGCTCAGCGATGTCGAGCCATGCGACGCGGCTCATCGCAGACCCGCCGCCTGAGCCAGCCGATCCCAGCCCTCAGCGTTTACCAGCGACTGGATTACATACTCCAGGGTGCACGCGCCGGAGTCGATCTGCGCCGACCAGTAGGCGAGACCCCCGGCGTCCGGCTCCCGGAAAGCCCACTTCAGATAGGCGGCTCGGACGGCTTCCTCGGTCGGGGTCATGGGCCCTCCTCCGTTGACGTATTCGATGATCGTCGGGATCTGCGCTCGGATGTAGCCGCCGCAGCAGGCGGTCGCGTTCAGATCGCCATGCGGGACGAGCGACCATGCCGGGTCGATCCACCCGTTGCCGAGTCCCTCTCGGATCAGCGCAGCGACCGCTCGCAGATCAGCGTCGGAGACCGGCGCTTGCTCGCCGTTCGCGAGCAAGGCGATCCCGTGCGACTGCGAGTTGTATCCCTCGCATTGCGCGCCGACGATTCCCCACCCGCGACCGACATAACCGTTACCAGCGCCGACGAGGAAGTTGTAGCCGATGTCGTTCCACCCGTTGCCGTCCATGTGCCAACCCTGAATCTCTCGGCACCAGGCGGCTCCGTCGTCCGGGGTCCCGGGCTGCGGGGTGACGGTGTGATGCAGGACGACGAGACCCTTCGCACCATAGATAGGGTTCGGGGTGTTCTTCGGCGGGCGAGCGCCCCACTCCTCACGACTCCACAACCGCACCGGCGTCCTCCTCCTCCTCGATCGTGGCGTCCTCGACCGGCGCCTGCTTCCGCCGCCGCTTCCCTGCGCTACCAGGCTCCGCGGCCGCCTCAGGCTGATCCCTGCTCTCTGCCGCTCCGAGCGGCTCTGCGTCGATCCTGGAGGCGTCTGCGCCGCTTGCTGCCGCATCCTGAGGGATCAGCGCAGCCAGAGCAGCGGCGACGGCTTCGATGGTCTCCTCGGGAGCGCCTTCCTCGGCGACGACCTTGCCGGTCTCACCGCCGGTGAGGACCCATACTCGACCGCTGCTCGTGACCGCCACCGCAGCCGGGGTCGGGCTGAACATCGCGACGCCGAGGAGATCACCGCCGGGCATCGGCTCGGTGATGTCGACGGTGATCTGCGAGGGAGCGCCCTGTCCTCGCCGGAGCGCGTGCCGATCAACGATCGGGCGGACGCCTCGTGCAAGGAGTTCGTCGGTGAGTCGCATCGGTCAGCCTTTCACGATCAGGTTCGCAGCCGCCCACGGCATCATGTTCTGAGCATTGCCGGTGCCGGTGTTGGAAGTCGCTCCCACAGCGCCGGGAATCATGCCGACGCCCGCCTGAGCGATCGCTCCGGTCCCGGCGTCGTGGGTGTGGACGGTGCTCGTCGTGCCGATGAGCGTGATCTGATGGTCGTGCTGCTGCAGGTTCTCCGAGCCGCCCGTCGAGTTCAGAACCCGGTTCGTGAGACCAGCACCGGTGCCCGCACCGATGACCGCTCGCCCTCGCCAGTCCGGGAGGATGAGATCGGCGCCGGACTTCCACGCAGCCGGAGCGACCGCCCACAGACCCGGGTAGGTTGCGGACCCGCCGACGATGGTGCCGCCGTTGAGGAGCAGCCAGCCGGTCGGCGCGCTCGCAGCGATCGTCGCCGAGATCGTCCCGGACGGGACGAGGAGCGACTGCACCGCTGCGGCGAGATCAGCGAGCGCGATCGACCCGTCGATGATCTGAGCGCTCCCGACGGTGCCCGCTTGCAACGCTCCGACGCCGACGGTGTTCGGATGAGCGAGCGCAGCGGGGACCCGAAGGTCGTCGATCAGAGCGTTCGTGATCGAGGCTGTACCGGCAGGGACCCGCACCCGAGCGAGCGGCAAGAACGACGACGGGTAAGCAGGATCGGTGCCCGACGGTGAAGGGGTGCCGACGACGACGGTGATGATGGCGTCGTCGCCTGCCGGACCGGTCGCGTTGGGGTCTCGGACTCGCACGCCGACGATGTCGTTCCGCTGCCCGGACCCGGGCGCAGCGCCGATGACCACACCGGTCGTTGCCGCTTCCTCGCGCACGAGGTACTTGCCCTGAAACGACTGATCGGTGCCGGTGACCACGCCGACTCCGGCGGCGACCTGCACGGTCATCGCCGGGACGCCCGACTGCGTGACTTGCAGCGCGCTCGTGCCGAGCGTGCCAGCGCTCCACACATTGTCGAACAGGATCCGGTCCCACCGCGCCGGGTAGGTCAGGTTCTGAAGCCAGAGCGGCTGGAGTGCCATGCGCTCAGTCTACCTGAGGCGCGTCGTCCGCCTCGTCGGGCGGATCAGGGAGGGTGACGAGATCGCCGTCTCGGGTGGCGAGGATCGCTGGTCCGTCTCGGAGCGCAGCCCGGTATGCGACCCACGGTGCCGGGTCGTCGGGAGCGTCGGGGAGGACCCGCCAGTCGGAGAGTTGCAGCGCGCCTCGACGGAGCGTGAGGGTGCGCTCAGCGAACTCGTCGTCCGGCATCGGCGTCGGGGTCGTGTCCCCAGTCCACCAGTAGAGGGAGCGAAGGTCGATCGTCGGCACCGGACCTCCTCAGGTCTTGATGATGTAGTTCAGGAGGAGCGTCGGCTGCGTCCGGTCGATGGTTGTGTTGTCGGACGCAGAGCGGCGAGCGCCAGCGACGGCGAGACCTGCACCGGCCCACCGGTTCACGACGATGACATCGGTCGCAGGGGTGGCGAAGGAATCGACGATAAAAGCGTTCGCACCATCGGCGCCGACCGGGAGCATGTGGTAGTGCGCTCCGGTCTGCGCTCCGCCGGTTGCGCCTCGGGTGTTGCCGTTCGGCGCCATCGTCGTGGCGGTGAGCCGGTTCGCTGCGACGCCGCCCATGTTGTCGACCCCGGCGATCACCCGCCCTCGGAGGTCAGGGATGCCGAATGTCGTGGTCCCATTGCCGCCGTAGGTTGTGCCGAAGACTCCCCAGAGATCCGGGTAGGTTGCGATCAACTGCGTCCCGCCTGAGGCGAGAAGGTAGCCGGTCGGTGCTGCTGCTCCGCCGAACGCGAAGATCGTCCCGACCGGTACGAGGCCACCGGGACCGGACGACGGGTGGAGGTGCGACTGCTGCTCGACCCGGGTCATGCGCGCTTTCAGGTCGGCGAGGATCGCTCCGAGTTCATCGACCGGCGTCGTCGTCGAGCGAGGGCGGCTCATGCTTGCTCCTCAGGTGCCACCCAGACGAGGGTGGTCTCGTCGAGCGTCCATGACGGGTCCGGCTGCGGTGGGATGAACGCGTCTCGCGCCTCGTCGTAGACAGCGCCCGGTCCTGCGTAGTTCATGCGATACGGGTCACCACCGTCCGGCTCGCTCGTTTCCGGGTCGTAATGGACTCCGCCGTAGGTGTTGTACGAGGTCCGCTTGCACGGCTGCCCGACGATGCCTGCGTACCACTCCTCCCAGGTGCGCCCGTCCGGGGTCGGTTCGGCTTCGTCGATGCCGACGATCACATGCGTGACGATGTTCGCTTCGTCTAGGAATGCGTAGTGCGCCATGTCAGATCGTGACCGAGCCGGTGCCTGCGGTGAAGTCGTAGTAACGGTAGAGGGTAGCGCCGATGGTGTAGGTGCCGGTCGAGTAGGTGAGGCCACCAGGGATCGTGAGCGTTGGGAGCGACGCCAGATAGCGGACAACGACTCGCCCGCTGCCACCCGAACCCACCGTTGAGGTTGCGCCCGCTGATCCGGCGCGTGCCTGCCCGCCACCGCCGCCGCCTCGGTTTGCTGCGCCACTCTGCGGATTGAAGATCACCACCGGGCTTGCATACGCCTCGGTTTGTGCGAGTGCGCCGTTGCCGCCACCAACCGATCCTACTCCCCGGTTGTAGGTGCTCGCACTCGGTCCGCGTTGCGCCGATCCGCCACCACCACCGCCGTAACCCAAGTTGCCGCCGTTGTAGTCGTTCGTGTTGGAAGCGCCACCGATCCCAGCGAGTTGGGTTGTGATGCTGCTTGCGTTGCCGCCAACCCCGGCAGGACCGCCGCCACCACCACCGCCAAACATGAGGCTGATGTTGCCGGAGTCGTACCCATTGCCGCCTGCGTTGCCTTGTCCTACGGTTCCCGCACCACCGGTCCCGGAGTGCTTGCCGCCGCCACCGGACCCACCCGACGCACCGTTCGCGCCGCCAGTAGTGCCACCGCCTCGGCCGCCGCCCAACGAGGTGATCGTGGACCATTGTGATGCGCTGCCATTCGTCGCCCCGCCACCGCCAGCGCCGACGGTGGTCGATGCGAGCGTGCCCCGTGCGAGGGTGAGCGTGCCGGTTCGGAACCCACCACCACCGCCGCCGCCTGCGGTCCGGTCGGTCGTCACGCCGCCGCCACCACCGCCGCCGAGCACGAAGTAGCCGAAGGTGACGCCGGTGACGAAGGTCTGCACTCCACCGTAGGAGGTGCCGGAGGTGGAGACGGTGAACGCTTGGTAGTAGTAGATCGTGTCCGGGGTGAGACCTGTCTCTGCTGAGGAGAAGGCTCCTGCGCCGGTCCCGGCGACGATGACCTGCGTGACGTCTCCACCGCCGATCGTCGGAACAGGGTTCGTGGAGGAGAAGACGAAGCCTCGCGCGGATACGACTCCGGTTGCGACGGTGAGGTCGCCGTTCAGCGTGGCGCCTGTCGTGGTGAAGGAGGTCGCTGCATTGGTGACGACGGTCGGCGCTGGCGGATGCGGAGTCTCGATCGCAGTCATCGTGACGA
>Ga0222713_10000487_pt1 | contig 44800 bp, 46 predicted proteins | sample C33_649DmetaG_FD_165061 | JGI IMG/M metagenome (GOLD analysis project Ga0222713, IMG submission 165061) | Estuarine water microbial communities from San Francisco Bay, California, United States - C33_649D | ecosystem: Environmental > Aquatic > Marine > Unclassified | place: USA: California... | reverse complement strand
ATACTTTGTTGATTGTAAAAAATATTTAATTAAAGAATTTTCCTTAAAAAGAAAAGTTGATTGCAATATTTTTTTTAAAAAGCAAATTTTAAATTCCAATTCTGTTTCAATGGTTATTAGAGCTGACAGGTTTAATGAGCGTATAAGTGATGATTTGCAAGTTTCAAATATTTTAAAATCTAAAAACTTTGAACTGAAACAATACAAATATATAGTCCGTTCAATGAATTATTTTAAAAATATAATTTCTAATCCAAAATTTTTTATATTTTCTGATAACATTCCAAAAATTAAGCATATGTTTTCTAATACAAAAAACGTTATTTTTATTGATCAATTTAATAAAAATAAAGTAATTGAGGATTATTATTTAATGTCACTTTGTAAGCATTTTGCAGTTGGCCCTACCACTTTTCATTTTTGGCCTGCTTGGTTATCAAATTATAAAAATAAAATTATTTTAAGACCTAAAAATATGAATCCATCTAATAATAGAGACTTTTGGCCAATTGATTGGATAAAAATTTGATTTAATCAAATTTTAATTTTATTTAATGGATTATTTTTAAATAAATTTGCTTCCTGTATGTATCTTCTCACCATTTGAGTAGTTTTGTGTCCTGTCATTGCCATTATGTTTCTTTCCTCGGCTCCAAATTCAGCAGCTGAAGTTGCAAAACCTGATCTTAAGCTATGTCCAGCGTATTGAGAGGCATCCAGTCCTGCTTTTTCTGCGTATTTTTTTACGATTAAAGCAACGGACTTGTCGGAAATGTCGAATATCATTCCTTGATTTTTATTAACGAATTTAAGTTTTATATAGTTTTGAAGAGCCAATACTGGACAATAAGTCTTATTATCAAAGTAGGGGATAGCCTTAATGTGGCCTTCACCTGATTGGTCTGTTTTTGATTTTTTAACAAGTATTTTAACCCCCTCATCAACAAATTCAATATCGTTATACTCAATATTTACTAGTTCTGATCTTCTAAATCCTCCAGCAAACCCTATTAAAATTAATGCTTTGTCTCGACTATTTATTAATTCAAATTTTTCTTTTCTAATTTTTAGTTCAGTATTATTTACTATATTATTATTTATAACATTAATTAATAATTTTAAATTATTGATTAACATTGGTTTTTTTGATAACTGTCTAGTTCCTATATTTCTCTTAATTCCATGTAAATTTTCAATAATAATAGGGTGTTTGATGTCCAGGTAATGTCCCTTAAGTTTATGAATTACGCTTATCGATGCAATTCTTCTTTTTAAAGTACTAAATTTTGATGTTTTTGATATTTTGGTTAAATATAGAGCTACTATTTGAGGTTGAGTTGGTAAGTAATTAAATCCATTACTAATGCAAAAAGCTGAAAAATTACCAAAGTCTGATTTGTATGCTCTTAATGTATTTTTTGATTTTGAGTTTGATAAATTTTTTAAGGTTTCAATCTCGAGATTTTTTATATCTGTTTGTACATTTTGCATATTTATTCCGATAACCATTAATTATCGGAAACAATATAATTGTTTTAAAATGATGTCAATATAATAATATTAAAAATATGCTTCTTAAGTTTACAACCAATAACATCGAATTTTATGCAAAAACTAGGGAAAGCGAAACTTCTAAAATCATAATTAAAAATTTACCAATAAAATCTAAAATTAACACCTGGGGAGATGAAATATACTTTGATACGAGATTGAAAACCGTAAAACTAGAGGCAGATAGCAAAGATGTATTTGAATTAGGCGAAATTGCTTACTGGGTTGACGGTGCTGCTATCGCTATTGGCTTTGGTCGTACACCTGCATCAAAAGGCAATGAAATTAGGCTTGTTTCTAAATGTAATTATTGGGCTGACGCTGTTAATCCTTCAGATTTATTAAAACTTAAGCAATCTAGTGACAATGATCTAATTACAGTTGATATTAAATGAAATTGGTTGGCACTAATTTTCAATTAAAAGTGTGGAATAGCATCAGAAAAATTCCTAAAGGAAAAATTACAACATATAAAAAGTTAGCAATTTCAATTAAAAAGCCTAAATCTTATAGGGCTGTAGCAAATGCATGCGGAAAAAACCCAATGGCACCAATAATTCCCTGTCATAGAGTGGTGAAATCAAACTTTACTCTTGGTGGTTACAGTGGAAAAGGTGGAATTAATAAAAAAAAGAATTTATTAAAAAAAGAAAAAATTAATATAAATCAATTATTTAAATACATATATTAATTTAATAAATCTATAAATAGTTCATTAAAATTTACTAATATAAGATTACCTTGTCTTAGGGTTTATAGAGCCAGCTGACATTATGAATTTAGAAGCCTCCTCAAAGTCCATATCTAAGTAAACAAGATCTTTATCAGGCACTATTAGAAGAAAACCACTAGTAGGATTTGGCGTTGTAGGTATAAAAACATTAATTAGTTTCTTGCCCCTTCCCTTTTTGGACTTTATTTCACCAGTATTTTCGCCTGTAGCAAAGCCTATAGACCAAAGTCCTTTTCTTGGGTATTCGACTAAAACAATTTTCTTAGATTTGCCACTTCCTGAAGTAAAGTTTTTGGTAAGTTGTCCTAAGCCATTATAAATACTCCTCAAAATAGGGATTTTGTCCAAAATATTGTCCCAGAATTTAAGTAAAGTCTTGCCAATAAAGGTCAATGAGACCATTCCAATCAAAGTTATAATTAAAAATGCAATCAAAAACTCTAAACCAGGAATATTAAAGGGAAGATACTTGTTTGGATTGATTTTTGCAGGAATTATAAAAGGCGATACACTCATAATCAATACAGTAAGATATACAGTGATACCGATTGGTATTAAGACAACCACACCTGTAAAAAAATAACTTCTAATTTTTGACAAAAAGGATGCTTTGGATTTCCTTAATTTAAGCATAATTAATCTATAAAAAAACTCTTATTGTTTAATAATTTACTATATCAATATATAAGTTTTTAGATATGAAAAGAAGAGACTTTCTAAAATATGTAGGCTGTGGCTGCTGTGGATATGCTTTAACATCATGTTCTACCGCCCCTATTACTAACAGATCGCAACTTACATTAATGCCAGAGTCTATGATTAATAGTCAAGCTGCCTCTGCTTATGCAAATTTTAAAAAAAAAGCAAAGCTTAGTGGTGATAGTGTCACCTTATCTATGATTGAGGAAATTGCTGAAAAAATGAAAGTTGCTATTTCTGCATATTTTACAAACAAAAAAATTGAAGACCCCACCAAAAATTATAAATGGGAACATTTGTTAATAGAAGATGATAAGACTTTAAATGCATGGTGCATGCCAGGCGGAAAAATTGCAGTTTATACTGGTATTTTAAAAGTTACTAAAAATATAGATGGCTTGGCAATTGTGATGGGTCATGAAATTGCTCATGCTGTCGCTAAACATTCGTTAGAAAGAGCTAGTGCATCTATGGCAGTTAATGTGGGAACTTTAGCTGCAGATATTTTTTTAGGAGGTGCTATCAGCAGAACAAGAAACACTGTTGGTCAAAATACAGGTGTAGACATACTTCAAGTTGGCATTTTAAATCCATTTAGCAGAGTACAAGAAACAGAAGCTGATTATCTAGGCTTGGCATTTTGTTCTATGGCTGGCTATGATTTGTACGCTGGTCCAGAACTATGGAAAAGAATGCAAGAAGAGAACAAAGGTCGTGAACCACCGCAATTTTTAAGTACCCACCCTTCTTCTGCTAACAGAATAGCCCAACTAAGAAGCTGGATACCTACTGTTCGAAAAAATTTTCCAAAACTTAATAACGTTTAAATTTTTTAAAAACTTTATCCAAACAGTTGTCACAAGTGACTGGTTTTTTTTCTCTATAAATATCAGGATTAACTTTAATATCTGATTTACAAGTTTTGCACTTTAAAATGAAATATTTATAGGTTTTTTTCATAAATGGTGAGCCCGACAGGATTTGAACCTGTGACCCATTCCTTAAAAGGGAATTGCTCTACCGACTGAGCTACGGGCCCACATGAACTAGCTTAACAAGAAATACTGATATTTCAATATATTAAGAGGTTACTGTCTATAAAACATTGTTAAATTAATCAATAGTAATAGTAGGCAGATTTTTTAAGAAATGTGAAAACTTATTTAGCTATTAAGAATAGCAAAATATTTTTTATAAAAATTTTCAAAATCATTATTAGCAATAGATAATCGAATCTTTTTCATCAAATCTTGATAAAAAGCTACATTATGCCAACTTAAAAGAATAGACCCTAAAATCTCATTTGAGTTAGTAAGATGATTTAAATAACTTTTTGAATAATTTTGTGAAGCTGAACAATTAATAGTTGGGTCTAGTGGTGTGTCATCAGATGCAAATTTGGCATTTCGTAAATTTTTTTTCCCCTCCCATGTATAAGCAAGACCAGTCCTGCCAGATCTAGTTGGCAAAACACAATCAAACATATCTATTCCTCTTTTAACGGCACCAAGAATATCGGCTGGCGTTCCTACCCCCATTAAGTAATGAGGCTTGTCTTTTGGCAAATCTTGATAAATGTTATCTAACACATCGAACATTTCATTTTGTTTTTCACCTACTGCCAAACCACCTAATGCATACCCGTCAAAGTCAATATCCATTAATCTATTTAAGGATTCTTTTCTAAGGTCGTTAAAAATACCACCCTGAACTATTCCGAATAGCATTTTGTTTTTATTAATTCCAAATTCAGACTTGGATCTTTTCGCCCAATCAATTGATAAGTTTACAGCTTTGGAAACTCTATTTTTATCATGAGTATATTCAGGACACTCATCAAAAATCATAACAATGTCCGAATTTAAGCTTTTTTGAATTTGCATGCTTATTTCAGGAGATAAAAAAATTTTATTTCCATCAATATGAGAATTAAACAAAACTCCCTCATCAGTAATTTTATTAATTTTAGATAAAGACATTACTTGAAATCCTCCTGAGTCTGTTAGAATAGGAAGATCACAATTCATAAACTGATGTAACCCACCGGCTCTTTCTATTCTTTCAATCCCTGGTCTGAGCATTAAATGATAAGTATTTCCCAAAATAATTTGAGCTCCTGTACTTTTAACTTGATCAATAAGTAATGCTTTGACGGTAGCAGCCGTTCCTACCGGCATAAAAGCAGGTGTATCAATTTCGCCGTGGCTGGTTACAATTTTTCCTAAACGCGCACCTGCATTTTCATTTAAAACTTTAAATGAACATGTCATTAAAAATTATAGAACAGTAATTTTAACAATAATATCTGGATTGGTTACAGATCCTGAGCCTGGAGCTCCTTTTTTTAATTTGTCTATAAACTCCATTCCTTCTAACACCTTTCCAAAAGCTGTGTACTGTCTGTCTAGATGTGGAGCTTTATCAAAGCATATAAAAAATTGACTATTTGCACTATTCGGATCTTGTGATCTGGCCATTGACATGGTGCCTCTTTCGTGAGGAATATTATTAAATTCTTGTTTCAAATCTGGCAAATCTGAACCGCCAGTTCCAACCATAGACGCATTAAAACCTTTTTTGGTATTGCCGTGCTGAACATCTCCTGTTTGTGCCATAAAGCCATCTATGACTCTATGAAATGCTACACCATCGTATTTACCAGCTTTGCTTAACTCTAAAATTCTTTTTACGTGATTAGGAGCAGTGTCCTGATACAATTCAATTTTTACATCTCCGTATTTTGTTGTTAATATAATTTTTGGATTTTCCACAGCCTCTCCTTTTATAGTTGATAAAAACAAGAAAAGGAAAATTACAATTTTGTTAAAATAATGTTTCATTTCTTATTTTTAAGTTTTTTATTTAAATATACTATTGCCTCTTGCGGAGCAAATTTTGTAACATTTCCTCCCAATTCAGCAATTTCCTTAACCATGTTTGATGAAATTAATTGATTTTCTATATCAGCCATCAAAAAAATAGTTTGGATTTTATTATCTAGCCTATTATTCATGCCCGCTAATTGGAATTCGTATTCAAAATCTGTAACAACTCTTAATCCTCTAAAAATAATTGAAGCATTAATATTTTTACAATAATTAACGGTTAGAGTATCAAAAGTTACAACTTTAATATTATTAATTTCTTTAAGTGAATTCTTTAATGAATTTTTAACAATTTCAACTCTCTCCTCAGGACTAAATAAAGTTTTTTTATTAAGGTTTGAAGCTATACCTACGTATAAGGTATCTACTATTTGAGCAGCTCTTCTGACAATATCTAGATGGCCAAAAGTTATTGGATCAAAAGTTCCAGGATATAAACCAATCTTTTTCATATTAAATATTACTCTGCATCATCAGCTAAACAAACTGAAGATACCACTTTTTCACCTTTTTCAACTTTAAAAATTCTCACACCTTGAGTATTTCGTCCTGTAATTCTTATATCAGAAACTTTGACCCTGATCATTTGACCAGAATCTGTGATAAGCATAATATCATCATCATTTTTTACTGAGTAGGAAGCGGCAATGTTTCCATTTCTTTCAGAAGTAACGATATTAATAATACCCTGGCCACCTCTGCCACTTTCTCTGAACTCATAGGAAGAAGATCTTTTTCCATATCCATTCTCTGTAACAGTTAGTATAAATTCTTCTTTTAATTTTAATTCATCAAATTTTTTCGCAGATATTTCATAATTGGTATCTTCTGTATCTTGATCATCACTGCGAGATTTTTTGATGAAAGCTTTAGCTTCGTCAGACGAAATTTTAACATGATTAAGTACTGTAAGAGAAATTACTTTGTCGTCTTTTTTTAAGTTAATCCCCTTAATACCTTTGGAAGATCTGCCTTTAAATATTCTAATCTTATTGGAATTAATTCTTAAACTTTTTCCTAAATATGTATTTAACATTACATCTTCATCTTTTTTAACAATCTTTACACTTACTATCTGATCATCTTTTTCAAGTTTCATGGCAATTTTTCCATTAGCCTGAATATTTTCAAAATCTAACAAGCTGTTTTTCCTGATTTTTCCTTGAGAAGTGACAAAAATCAAAAAAGTATCTTTCCAGGTAGTCTCGTCTTGAGGCAGGGGTAAAATTGAACTTATTTTAGCATCAGCAGTAATAGGAAAAATATTAGATAATGCTTTTCCTTTGGAACTATTTGATCCTTCAGGGATTTTCCATGCTTTCAGTCTATAAACAATTCCTTTTGATGAAAAAAATAGAACTGGAGTTAAGGTGCTGACTGTAAATAACTGATTAACAAAATCTTCTTCTCTTGTAATAATTCCAGTTTTACCTTTGCCACCTCTTTTTTGAGTTTTTATTGATGTAAGTGGTGTTCTTTTAATATATCCATTATTGGTAACAGTAACTATTACTTGCTCCTCTTGTATCACATCTTCAATTTCAACAGATTCGACCGCACCTATTAGCTTAGTTCTTCTCGGAACAGCAAATTTTTTCTTAATTTCTATTAATTCAGATTTAATTAAATTTAAAAGCTCATTTTTTTCGTTAAGTATTTTTTTATACTTAATTATTAAACTGTATAAATCTTTTAATTCATTGTTAATTTCATCATGTCCTATCGCAGTCAGTTTTTGTAATCTTAATTCCAAAATTGCTTTTACTTGATGATCGCTTAATTGATATTCAGCTTTGGTAGATAATTCACTAATTTCAATAATATTTTTATCAATTTTTGATTTTTGAAAATTCCATTTCTTTTTTAATAATAATGTTTTTGCATCATTTGGATCTTTTGATTTTCTAATAATAGAAATAATTTCATCGATATTTTCAATTGATATAAATAAACCAATTAAAATGTGAACTCTGTCTTTTGCTTTTTTTAAATCAAAAAGAGTTCTTTTAGTTATTACCTTTTCTCTAAAATCTACAAAAATTTTAATAAATTGTTTTAAATTAAGTAATTCTGGTTTTTTTTCATTAATTGCTAGGGTGTTAAATCCAAAAGAACTTTGCAATGGAGAGAATTTGTATAATTGATTGACTATAACATTTTCTGAAACATTTTTTCTAACTTCAATTGCAATTCTAACTCCATCTTTGTTCGACTCATCTCTTAAATCCGAAACACCTTCAATTTTTTTATCTCTTATTAATTCTGCTATTTTTTCAATTAAAACAGTTTTGTTAACCTGGTATGGTACAGATTTTATTATAATTTTTTTTCTGTCTTTTAGACCATCTTCTATTTCAACTTCTCCTCTTATTTTTATTGAACCTCTTCCTGTTTCATAACCAGGAACAATATCTTGTTTGCCTATAATTATACCCCCAGTTGGAAAATCAGGTCCAGGTATATACTTCATTAGTTCTTTAATAGTAATGGAATTGTTATCAATATATTTAAGCGTTCCATCTATCACTTCACCCAAATTATGAGGGGGTATGTTAGTGGCCATTCCAACAGCAATTCCACCTGCGCCATTTACTAAAAGATTAGGATATTGAGATGGTAAAACAACTGGCTCTAATTCAGTGTCATCATAATTATTTTGAAAATCTACAGTATTTTTATCAATATCTGATATTAAAAATTCTGAAATTTTAGCAAGACGAGTTTCTGTATATCGCATTGCTGCAGCACGATCTCCATCTAGTGATCCAAAGTTTCCTTGTCCATCGAGCAATGTAACACTCATTGAAAAATCTTGAGCTAATCTTACTAATGCATCATAAACTGCTTGATCTCCATGAGGATGATATTTACCTATTACATCCCCAACTACTCTCGCTGATTTTCTAAATTGTTTAGACCAGTCATAACCACCTTTGTACATCGCGTAAATAATTCTACGGTGAACTGGTTTCAATCCATCTCGTGCATCTGGTAAAGCTCTCGAAACTATCACACTCATCGCGTAGGATAGATACGATGACTTCATCTCATCGGTAATATTCCTGATTTCGACTTTTTTATCGATCATTATTTACTAGAATTAAAAAGGAACTTCGTCGTCTAAATTTGAAGGAGGATTTATTTCATCTGATGGTAAACTGCTTGAAGATTGATCCATTGATGAATCCCCACCTTTGCTAGCACCACCTAACATTTTTAATGTAGAATTATAACCTTGAAGCACTATTTGAGTGCTATATTTTTCCTGGCCGTTATTATCCGTATATTTATTGGTTGATAATTGACCTTCAATATAAATTTGAGCACCTTTTTTTAAATACTGTTGCACTACGTTTACCAAACCTTCATTAAATATTACAACTCTGTGCCATTCAGTCTTTTCTTTTTTTTCGCCAGAATTTTTATCTTTCCAACTTTCGCTAGTGGCGACACTTAAACGAGCTACACTTTTACCATTTTGCATTTGTTTAATTTCAGGGTCGTTTCCTAGTCTACCGATCAATAAAACTTTATTTAAACTTCCAGCCATATAATTCCATTTATGTTAGTATTAATATTAAGATAATATATTTATACCATATAGCGCATGTTAAATGAATAAAATTACTTATATCCACAACTTAAATGCTTAAAAAAATTGTTGTTAAAGGTGCAAAAGAGCACAATTTAAAAAATTTATCTGTCGAAATGCCTAGAGACCAATTTATTGTCATTACTGGTCTTTCAGGATCAGGAAAATCATCTTTGGCTTTTGACACAATATATGCCGAAGGACAAAGAAGATATGTCGAAAGCTTATCATCTTATGCACGTCAGTTTTTGGATAAGATGAAAAAACCAAATGTCGACTTGATAGAAGGTCTTTCACCGGCTATTTCTATTGAACAAAAAACTACCTCCAAAAATCCAAGATCTATTGTAGCAACTGTTACAGAAATTTATGACTACATGAGAGTTTTGTTTGCTCGTGTAGGTACACCCTACTCTCCATTCACTGGTTTACCTATCAAATCACAAACTGTTTCTGAAATGGTTGATAAAATTTTAGATTTACCCCAACCTTCCAGAATATTTATTTATTCACCAATAGTAAGGGGAAGAAAGGGTGAATATAAAAAGGAAATATTATCTTTAAAAAAAAGAGGCTTTTCCAAAATTAAGATTGATGATCAGCTCTACGATATTGAAAAAACACCTGAACTTAATAAAAAAGTTATTCATAACATTGATGTACTGGTAGATAAATTTTTAAATAAAAAAGAAGAAAAGAAAAGAATTGCTGAAAGTTTAGAGAGTTCGTTAAATCTTTCCGATGGGCTAGTTTATGTAGAGCATATAAATGAAAATATTCCTACCCAACACCAAAAAACAGAAAAGATTATTTTTTCTTCCAAATTTGCATGTCCTGAAAGCGGTTTTACCATTGAAGAAATAGAACCTAGATTGTTTTCTTTTAACAGTCCTTATGGAGCCTGTTCTGAATGTGAAGGATTGGGCGTTGATTTATATGTAGACCCTAAATTAGTAGTTCCAGATGAAAGATTATCTTTAATTGATGGAGCTATTAAACCATGGGCAAATTCATCAAGTTTATATTATGCCCAAACTTTATCAGCTATAGCTAAACATTATAATTTTTCATTAGATATAGAATGGAGAAAATTAACAAAAGAAATTCAAAATATAATTTTGTACGGGTCAGGAGATGATGAAATCAAATTTAATTATGATGATGGATACGAAAAATACTCAAATAAAAAAACATTTGAAGGTGTCATTACAAATTTAGAGAGAAGATACGTCGAAACAGATAGTGATTGGAAAAAAGAAGAAATTGAACAATATCAAAATGAAAAAGAGTGCGAGCGTTGTTTGGGATTAAGGCTTAAGGAAGAGTCTTTGTGCGTAAAAATAGATAATAAAAATATTAGTGAAGTTGCTAAGTTTTCCATCAAAGATGCCCACCAATGGTTTAAACAGTTAGATAAGGTCCTAACTGAAAAAGAAAATAAAATTGCTTCTCATATTCTTAAAGAAATTAACGAAAGACTAAATTTTTTAATTAATGTCGGTCTTGATTATTTAAATTTGTCTCGAGGGTCTGGAACTTTATCAGGCGGCGAGTCCCAAAGAATTAGATTAGCATCACAAATTGGCTCTGGTTTAACTGGTGTTTTATATGTTCTCGATGAACCCTCGATTGGACTGCACCAAAAAGACAATATTAAGCTTATAGAGGCTTTAAAACGGCTTAGAGACCTTGGTAATACGGTCATTGTAGTCGAGCATGACGAGGAGGCTATGATACACTCTGATCATATCATTGATATTGGACCAGGTGCGGGAATAAATGGAGGTCAAATAGTTTCACAAGGAACCTATCAACATGTCTCTAAAGATAAAAATAGTTTAACAGGCGATTATTTATCTGGAAGAAAATTTATATCATTACCTAAAAATCGCAGAAGTGCAATTAATGGAAAATATTTACAATTAATTGGAGCAACAGGAAATAATCTAAAAAATGTAACTGCAAGAATACCTTTAGGTACCTTTACCTGTGTAACAGGTGTGTCAGGTAGTGGAAAATCTACATTAGTTCTGCACACTCTTTATAGAGCCTTAAATTTAATGATTAACAAGGTAGTCTCTAGAAACATGCCTCAACCGTTTAAAGGTTTAAAAGGACATGAATATTTAGATAAAATTATTGATATAGACCAATCCCCTATTGGAAGAACTCCAAGATCAAATCCAGCCACTTACTCAGGGGCATTCACACCTATAAGAGATTGGTTTACAAATTTACCAGAGTCTAAATCGAGAGGTTATAAAGCTGGAAGATTTTCATTTAACGTGAAAGGTGGAAGATGTGAGGCTTGTGAGGGTGACGGAGTTATAACTTATGAAATGCATTTTTTACCAGATGTTTATGTTGAGTGTGATGTTTGTAAAGGAAAACGATACAATAGAGAAACCTTAGAAGTTAAACACAAAGATAAAAGTATTGCAGATGTTTTGAATATGTCTGTGGATGAAGGTGTAGATTTTTTTGAAAATATTCCAACCATAAGAAGTAAATTATTAACTTTGCAAAAAGTTGGTTTGGGTTACATGAAAATTGGTCAACAAGCGACCACCTTATCAGGAGGAGAAGCTCAAAGAATTAAATTAGCAAAAGAACTTTCCAAAAGATCTACTGGAAGAACTATATATATATTAGACGAACCTACTACCGGGCTGCATGTCCACGATGTAAAAAAATTACTAGAAGTGCTTCAAGCATTTGTGCAAAAAGGTAACACGGTAATAGTTATTGAGCACAATATGGAAGTAATTAAAACAGCTGACTGGATCATAGATATGGGTCCCGAGGGCGGTGATAGCGGTGGTTCGTTAATATTTGAGGGAACGCCTGAACAAATAGTAAATATTAAAGGCAGTTACACAGGTCAATTTCTTAAAAAAGTTTTAGAAAAGAAAATAATTAAGGAGTAGTGTCTACTACTTCATCCCAATTACGTTTAACATTAAAATAAATCAAAATAGGAGAAGCTACAAAAATAGAGGAATAAGTACCTATAATAATTCCCCAAATTAAAGCAAAAGAAAATCCCTTTAAAATTTCACCTCCAAAAAAGTATATGGAAATTAGGGCTAATAACGTAGTACCTGAAGTTTTTAAGGTTCTTGATAATGTTGAATTAATGGAATTGTTAATCAAATCCTCCAATTTAGTTTGGTCATCTTTTTTTAAAAACTCTCTAATACGATCGTAAATAATTACAGTATCGTTCATCGAGTATCCCACTATAGTAAGGATCGCAGCAACGATAGATAAATTAAATTCATAACCAATAAAACTAAAGGCACCAATAGTGATAATAACATCATGAATTAATGCAATAATTGATCCTAAGCTAAATTGCCATTCAAATCTAAACCAAATGTAAATCAACATGAGGATTAGGGCTATAACTACAGAGTAAATACCATCCCTTGTTAATTCTTTACTAATTTTAGAGCCGACTACTTCAATTCTTCTAAACTCTACCTTTTTGTTTAAATCTTTTTCTAAATGACTTTTAATAGAGCTTACAAAATCATTGCTCTGCCCTTTTTTTTCTATAGTGGCTAAAAACTCTTTATCAGATCCAAATTCTTTAACTTTAACGTCTCCTAGATTAATCTTAAGTAAAGATTTTCGTATGTTTTCAGAATTTTGTTTATCAAGAAATTTCATTTCGATAACAGTGCCTCCCTTAAAATCCACTCCTAGATTAAGACCCTTCGTATAAAAAAAAATTACAGATAAACAAAATAATACTAATGAAATAGACATAAAAAAATTTTTGAACTTCAAAAAATTATAATGTTTGTCGTATAAATTCATTTTTAAATTTTAATTAATTGTTCTTTGTTTTTTTTTAAATATAGAGCCACTAAATATCTTCCAAAAACATAAGTGGTAAAAAAGGTTGAAATAATTCCAATAGCTAAAGTTATTGCAAAACCTTTAATGGGACCTGAACCCATGTAATATAATACGAATGCTGCAATTAAGGTGGTTATATTAGAGTCTAATATGGTAGTTAAAACTTTTTTATAAGCTGTATCAAAAGCTATTAAATTATTTTTTTCAATTTTTAACTCTTCTTTAACCCTCTCATATATAAGTACATTTGAATCTACTGCCATACCAACCGTTAAAATAATTCCAGCGATACCAGGAAGAGTGAGAGTTGAACCAGCAATACTTAAAGTAGAAATAATTAAAATCAAATTAGCAAGAAGTGAAATATTAGCAAATAAACCAAATATTTTGTAATTATAGAGCATGTAAAGAACCACCAGTATCATTCCAATAATGAGAGATACGACTCCATTTTGAATAGACTCTTTTCCAAGATCTGGTCCAACAGATCTTTCTTCAATTATATTTAATGGAGCTGGAAGAGCACCAGATCTAAGTAAAATGGCAAGGTCATTGGCTTCTTTTGCGGTAAAATTTCCAGAAATTTGTCCGTTACCTGTAACAATTGCATCCTTAATAACTGGCGCACTTATCACCTCATTATCTAAAACAATTGCAAGATTTCTTCCTATGTTATTTTTACTTGCCAGAGCAAATTTTCTAGCTCCAAGATTATCTAATTTAAAATTTACAACAGAAGCATTAGAAACCTGATCAAACCCTGGTTGAGCATCAATTAGATTTTCACCTGAAATAATAATTCTTTTTTCTACATTATATTTAAAATCTTTTTTGGAAGAATTCAAAACTTCAACACCAAGAGAGTTTTCATCGCTAGTGTTAGATAGAAATCGTAAAGTTAATTTTGCAGTTTTTCCCAATAATTTTTTTATTTCACTAGGATCTTTAAGCCCAGGTAATTCCACTAATATTCGATCACTTCCTCTAGTAATAATATTAGGTTCTTTAGTTCCTAATTCATCTATACGGTTTCTTACAATTTCTATGGACTGTTCAAGTGCATTTTTTTTAATTAAATTTAATAAATCAGATGTAAAAATAACAGAAACCTCATCACCTTTAAAAACTGAAGTAAGTTCTTTAGCGGAAGATGCAATTGTTGAATTTATAAGCTTATCATTTAGTACTTCGGTTAATAAATTTTTTTGATTTGCCTGAAAATTAAAAGATAATGAATTCTCACCTACTTTAAAATTAGTATAGGAAATATTTTTTTGTCTTAACTCTTTTCTTAATTCTAAACTTTTACTTTGAAGCTTTTGACCAATTAAAGGTTTAGAGTCTATTTCCAATAAAATATAAGATCCTCCTTGCAGATCCAAACCAAGATTTACTTTTTTATCTGAAACTAAAAAATGATTACTAGGTGAAATGATATTAGGGACAAAAAAATATAAACCAATAAATAAAACTAAAAAGATTGAAAATACTTTAAAACGAGAAAAGTATAACACGAAAATTTATTTTGGTTCAGTTTTGCTTAGTACTGCTGAAATAGATGATTTAATTATTTTAATTGTGACGTTGTCCGCAATTTCTACTTCTGCCTTGTCATCCTCAAGCACTCTAACAACTTTGCCTATGAGACCACCACCTGTAACGACAGTATCTCCTCTACCAACAGCATCAATCATCGCTTTATGCTCTCTTACTTTTTTTTGTTGTGGACGAATTAACAAAAAATAAAAAATAACAAAAATTAGAATAAGCGGTATAAATTGACCTATAGCTTTTGAATCCATGAAAGACTTTTAAACTAAATACTTACAATTAACAACATTATTTGCTTATTTTACCAGAAGAAACGAACTCTTTAATTTTTTTTGAAATACCAATATTTTGAATTTCATTATTAAATTTGTTCATAATTAACCAATCACCGATCTCTTTGTCGGTTAGTTCTAAAATTCTTTGAAATTCTAAAAGCTCTTGTTCATTCAATAGATGTTGATTTTCTTTAAAAAAACCGCCAAGCGCTAAATCCATTTCTTTAGTCCCCCTATGGTTTGATCGGAACAAAAGTTTTTTTCTAAAGTCGTCTATGTTAGAGATCATATAATTGTTTTATTAGTAATATAGAAAACTTCAAATGAATTTTAATGACTTATTTGTATCGGTTAACAAAATCAAAGGTGTAGGCCCTGTCATTTCAAAAAAATTATCAGAAAAAGGAATAGATAATAAAATTGATTTATTTTTAAATTTGCCAACTGGCGCCATTGATAGAAGTTTTTGCCCAAAATTAGATCATTTAGAAATTGGAAAAATATCAACTATTTTTGTAAAACCAGTTAAATATTATTTCCCAAGATTTAGAAATTTACCAAATAAAGTTGTATGCAAAGATGAGTTTGGCTCTATTGATATTATTTTTTTTAATTCGCGTGAAAATTACATAAAACAAGTATTACCCTTGAACGATGAAGTAGTTATTAGTGGAAAAGTAGGATTCTATAAAAATAAATTTCAAATAACTAATCCTGATTATATTCAAAGTATTGATAAAGAAAAAGATATTACGAAGATAATGGCAAAGTACTCCTCCATTGGAGGCATATCTCCCAAAACAATTCAAAAAATTTATAAAGAGGAAATTAATATTATAAAAAATCTACCAGAATGGCACAGAGAAGATTTTTTAAAAAAAATAAATTGGCCCACCTGGTATGAAGCAATTTATAATTTACACAATCCTTGCAATGTTCATGATGTAGATAAAAATTCAAAATTTTATGAGAGATTAGCTTTTGATGAAATATTTAGTAATTTTTTAATTTTTTCAGAGATAAAAAAAAGAATCAAAAAATTAAGAAAAAAACCAAAAATAATTCCTAATGATATTTTATCAGAAATAAAAAAACATATTCCATTTAGTTTAACCAATTCTCAAACAAAAGTGATTGACGAAATTTTAACTGATATGAGCTCTGATAAAAAAATGCTTAGAGTTTTGCAAGGAGACGTGGGCAGTGGAAAAACTATAGTGTCTATAATTGCAGCATTTGCAGCATATAAATCCTCTTACCAAATAGCTTTTTTGTGCCCTACTGAACTTTTAGCCAAACAACATTTCTTATTATTTTCAAAAATTTTAAAAAATTTAAATTGCAAAATTCAGCTACTCACAAGTAAAATTAAATCATCTGAACAAACTGTTGTAAGAGAAAATTTATCTAAAAATAATATTGATATCATAATTGGCACACATTCACTTTTCCAAGAAAAAACTTTATTTAAAAATTTAGGTCTAATTATTATCGATGAACAGCATAAATTTGGTGTTCAACAACGTATTAATTTGTCTTTAAAAGGGACTACTAACACGGATGTTCTGCTGATGACTGCTACCCCCATTCCAAGAACATTAATTCTTACTAGTTATGGTGATATGGATATTTCCACAATTAAAGAGAAACCTTTTAGCAATACTAATATCAGTACGTTAGCTAAGTCGGCAGAAAAAATTGATGAAGTAATAACTTTTGTCAATAAGCGATTATTAGATCATGATCAAATTTATTGGGTAACACCGTTAATAGAAGAAAGTGAAAAATTAAATTTATCAGCAGCAGTTAAAAGATTTGATTTTCTTAAAAAAAATTTAGATGTTGAAATTGGTTTAATTCATGGATCAATGAAAACTGAGGAAAAAGATAAAATTATGGATAGTTTTATCTCAGGAAAAATAAAAATAATTGTTTCCACCACAGTAATTGAGGTGGGTATAGATAATCAGAACGCTAATACTATGATTATAGAAAATTGTGAGCGGTTTGGCCTATCACAACTGCATCAATTAAGAGGAAGAGTTGGAAGAGGTAAGAAAGATGCTTATTGTTTATTATTATACTCGAAAAATATTGGAGAAAACGGAAAAAAACGAATTCAAATATTAAAATCATCATTAGATGGTTTTTATATATCGGAAGAGGATTTAAAACTAAGAGGATTCGGTGATATTATTGGCTATAAACAAAGTGGTGAAAAAGATTTTTTAATTGCAGATCCAATTTATCACTCCCATCTGTTTGAAATTGCAAAAAATGAAATTGATCAATCACAACAAGTTTTTGGGAACGACATTGAAAATCAGTATGCAAATTTATTAAAAATTTTCAAAAAAGATAAAATTCTAAATATTATTGATACAGGTTAATGTTTATTTATAACCAATAGCAATTTCAAATTCTTTTAATCTTTTATAAATAGATCTTAACTCAGTTATAGTGGTCCAATTGTGAGTGAATAATGAGAAACTTCCATGAACCCTTTGAAAAGCATTGGATACCTGTATAACAAAGCCTAATGTTATAGCTCCAGTAAATAAACCTGGTGCCATAACTAAGTAAGGTACAATAACCATAAATTGATCATAAATATTTACCCAGATATCAAAATAACCGTAATGCAGGTACAGACGGTGATAGTTAAATTTTAATCCAGTGAATAATTCAAATATAGTATCTGGTCTTGCATGTGTATCTCGATGATCCTCTCCGTATACTAATTCTTTTCTAAATTTGGCTTCTACTTTTTGATTATTGTATTCTAGACCTGGAAGCTTCCAGCCCACTAGCCAACTAATAAGCAAACTTCCCATGCTTGTTGCGAATGCCACCCAAACTAACGATCCAGGAATATCTTTAAAAAAACTGATTATGACTTTATCAGATAGCGACCATAAAATAGGTGTAAATGCAATCAATGTCATTATGGCTCTCACAATTTGCAAACCAAGACTTTCGACAATTTTTGCAAATCTCATGGTGTCTTCTTGAATTCTTTGAGCAGATCCCTCTACGATGATATTTCCATCAGTCCAAACCGGAATATAATCAAATGTGATTGCCTCTCTCCATCTAAAAGCAAAAAGTCTGGTAAAGTATGCTGTAAAAGTAGCTAGCACAACATAAGGTAAGGCAAGGTACGTAAATTCAAAAATTTTATCCCAAAAAACCGCAATAGAATATTCCATCGGTTTTTGCAAAACATCGTAGAAACCTTTGTACCATTGGTTAATTTGAACAGTTATTGTTACCTGTACAAGTAAAGAAAAAGTTAAAAGAAGGCTTCCACCCCAAGACCATAATAACCATTTTTTTTTAAGAAAAAAACTTTTTAGCATTTAATGCTTTATGAAATTATCAGCGTAGGATTTTAAAATAATTTTCCTTTTTTTGGGTTCTATAAGATCAAAAAAAATATTGTTTTTATTGGCATATTTAATTGCATCTTCTTTGCTATCAAAAAAAATTTTTACTTGTTTGTTTGTATCAATAGATGAGTTCCACCCCATCACAAAATCTTTTTGCAGATCTTCTCTTACAAATTCTAAAACCCATGCTTGATTCTTGGATTGACCAGATTGCATAGCAGTTTTAGATGGAACGTATATTTTAGCTTTTTTCATAAATATAATGGTCGGGGCAGTAAGATTCGAACTTACGACCCTCTGGTCCCAAACCAGATGCGCTACCAGGCTGCGCTATGCCCCGACGCTATAATTTAGCTGTAATTACATTAAAATTTATTAAAATAGAAGTTAAATATAACTAATATAAGCCTATTTAAGCTTGGAAAATAAAATCTTAATCTTGTATAAGTCATTTTGTTATGAATCCCGTATTGCCAGAAATTATAGCATCCGTTGTTTTTAGTATCGCTGTTTTGCATACTTTCTCTGTAAAATATTTTATCAACCTAGCTCATAAGTATCCAAGACACTCCAAATTGTTTCACATATTAGGAGAAGTAGAGGCTGTATTTGGCATTTGGGCTATTGTCTTAATAAGTTTGTTTTTTTATTTTGAAGGAAAAAACTACTCCGTAGAATATTTAAACAAATTACATTTTACTGAACCTTTATTTGTATTTGTAATCATGATTGTTGCGGCTAGTAAGCCAATTTTAGATTTTGCTTTATTCTCAGTTAGCAATATTTCAAAAATAATTCCTATCCATCCCGCTACCAGTTTTTATTTTTTTGCTCTGTTTTTTGTACCTTTGCTAGGCTCATTTATTACTGAACCAGCCGCTATGACCTTGGCTGCTTTAATTTTAAAAGAACATTTTTATTCAAAAAATATACCAACTAAACTAAAATTTGCCACAGTCGGAGTCTTGTTTGTAAATATAAGTATCGGAGGAGTTCTGACACAATTTGCAGCCCCTCCAGTATTAATGGTTGCTGCAAAATGGGATTGGAACCTAAATTTTATGTTTACCCATTTTGGCTGGAGAGCTATTTGTGCTACTTTTTTAAACAGCTTGATTGTTACTTATCTTTTTAGAAAATATTTATTTAAAGTTAGATTGGCACACCCAAATATTAAATTACCTTTTTTTGTTTTGTTGTTGCATCTGATACTTTTGGCTTTAGTAGTTTATTTTGTTCATGATGCTATAATATTTATAGGAGTCTTCATAATTTTCTTAGGCCTCGCTAATGCTTATCCTAAATTTCAGAATAAATTAATGTTTAGAGAGGCTTTTTTAGTATCTTTATTTTTAGCTGGATTGGTTATTTTAGGAAATTTACAAAAATGGTGGTTACAGCCTCTGTTGTTAAATATGTCATCTAATCAAATTTACTATGCAGCCACTGCCCTGACCGCGATTACTGATAATGCTGCATTAACTTATTTAGGATCTCTAGTTGATGGCTTGTCAGATCAATTCAAATTCTCCCTAGTAGCTGGGGCTGTATCAGGGGGAGGATTAACTGTTATTGCTAATGCGCCAAATCCTGCTGGTTACAGTATTTTGTCATCATCTTTTAAGGGTGGTGTCATAAATCCATTATATTTATTATTAGCGGCATTAGCTCCAACTCTTACGGCAATAATATTTTTTAATATATTATAATAACTGCTTTTGTTATAATTTAACGTCAATTACATGAAACTAGTAAAATTTTTATTATTATTAATTATTATGAGCTCCACAAGTTTTTCTAATATCAAAACTGCGTATGACTTTGAATTTAAATCAATTACTGGAGAAAATTTAAAATTAAAAAACTTCGAAAATAAAGTTTTATTAGTGGTGAATGTTGCTAGCAATTGTGGTTTTACAAAACAATATGCTGGACTACAAAAAATTTGGGATAGTTATAAATCTAAAGGTTTGGTAGTGATTGGTATTCCTTCCAACGATTTTAATCAAGAATTAAACAGCAAAGAAGAAGTTAAAAAATTCTGCGAAACAAATTTCTCAATCAATTTTCCAATGACTGATATTACCAATGTCAAAGGATCTGAAGCTCATCCATTTTATATATGGGCCAAACAAACCTATGGTAGCGACACCATTCCTAAATGGAATTTTTATAAAATTTTAATAAATAAAAACGGTAAAATTGTAGACACTTTTAGCTCACTTACCAAGCCAGATAGTAACAAGTTAATATCTGCAATAGAAAAAATATTGTAATTTTGGCGGTCCCTAGGGGAATCGAACCCCTCTTTTATGGATGAAAACCACATGTCCTAACCGATAGACGAAGGGACCAGTGAGACGGTTTTTATTGATAATTTGATAATTAATCAATCAAAAAGTAAATTAATTTTGACTTAAAGCTATATCATCCAACAAAAATTGAACTTCTTTTTTCCCATTCCATTCATTTAAGGATAATCGTCCAGCTATATTATATTTTTTATTTTTTGAGTTTAGCAAATACGTACCAATAATAGTATTTACACTATTGAAAGAAATTAGATTAATAGACAATCCATTGTCAGTTTTACATATTGCTTTTATGTGAATTTCTTTAAGCAAAATTGTTTTTATGATTTGTATGTTTTCTATAACAAATCTAGGTTCTCGATTAGAAGATCCGAAAGGAGCCAGTTTGTCAATTTCTTCGAAAAAATCTTCGTTAATAGCACTAGCTGACAATATAGTATCTATATACAAATCATTCTCTTTAGATGACTGACAGCCACTTTTATTAAATAAATTTATCATTGATAATTCAAACTCTTCTAATTTATTTTTGTTAATAGAAAAACCAGCGGCCATTTTATGACCACCACCTTTTGTAATAAGATTTAATTGTTTGCATTTAACAATTGCTTTACCAATATCAAATCCAGGAACAGATCTTGCAGATCCTTTCCCTTGTTCCCCATCAAAATAAATTAATAAAATAGGCTTATTAAAACGGTCCTTTAAACGGCTTGCAATAATTCCAATTACACCCTCGTGCCAAGCGTTAGATGTTAATACAATTATTGGATTATTATCTTTTTTTTTGGCTAAAATAATTGCCTCTTCTAGCATTATGTTTTCAATACTTTTTCTTTTTTCATTTAAAATATTTAATTCACCAGATATAGAAAATGCAATTTCTGGATCATCAGCAATTAGTAAATTTGTTCCAAAATCAGCTTTGCCAATTCTACCACCAGCATTAATTTTAGGTCCAAGTATATAACCCAAATGATAAGTACTGATTTTAGTATTAATATTAGATGTGTCAGCAAGAGTTTTAATTCCAATATTCGACCGGCTGGCTATAACTTTAAGACCTTGAAACACAAACGCTCTATTTAATTCAATTAAAGGTACCACATCACAAACAGTTCCTAATGCAACTAAGTCTAAATAAGACAATAAATCAGGTTCTGCAAAACTTTGTGTTTCAAAATATTTTTCTTTTCTTAAAGCTGTAATTATTGATGACAAAAACATAAATGATACTCCGGCAGCGCATAAATAAGTTAGATCTGAAGTTTCATCAAATCGATTTGGGTTCACGATTGCAGGTGTGTTGGGTAGAATTTCAGAAGATTGATGATGATCAATAATTATCACATCAACATTCTTGTTCTTTGCAAAATCTATAGCTTCAAAAGCTGTGGTCCCACAATCAACTGTAATAATTAATTCTGCTTCTTTTTTTATTATATCATCAAATGTTTTTAAGGTAGGTCCATATCCGTCTTTAACTCTATCTGGGATAAAAATAAAAAAATTGCAATTAAAATGTTTTAGAAATTTTCCAAGCATAGAACTGGAAGAGGCACCATCCACATCATAATCTCCGAAAATACAAATTTTACTTTTTTTTTTAATATGTTTGATCATTAAATCTGTAGCTTTATCCATAGACTTAAGTGAAAAAGGATTGGGCATACAATTTTTTAAACGAGGGTTTAAAAAATTATGACACTTTTCAGGATTGATCCCTCGTATAGTTAATAATCTAGATAAAATTTCAGATATTCCAAATTCTTGGGATATTTTTTTTACTTTATTATCGTCAAATTTACTTAAGATCCAATTTCGTTCAGAAATGGAGCGACCTATCATATTTCAAATGTCTCAGTATAAATTTTATTTACCTTGTTTTCAGAATGTAAAACTAACAAATCTGCTGTAAAGTTGGTTGCATCTACTCGAATACCGTTTAGCAATTCTCCAGTTGTTACCCCTGCTGCACAAAAAATAACATCCCCTTTTACCATATCATTTAAGTAATACTTTTTTTTCAAATCAGAAATTCCGAGCTTGGTAGCTCTTAATTTTTCATCGTTATTAGAAATTGACAATCTACCTTGAAATTGTCCACCAAAACATTTAATGGCTGCTGCAGCCAATACCCCCTCAGGTGCTCCACCTATTCCTACATACAAATCTACATTAAATTTATCAATACAAGTATAAATTGCTCCCATAACATCTCCATCAGAAATAAATTTAATATTTGCTTTCATTTTTTTTAATGAACGAACTATTGGATCGTGCCTTTCTCTATCTAAAAGACAAACAGTTAGATCAGAAGTTTTAACTGACTTAAATTCAGCAATATTTTTTAAATTAACTTCTATGGTATTATCTAAATCAATAATATTTTCAGGGAAATTTGGTCCAATTGCAATTTTTTCCATATAAGTATCTGGAGCTTGTAATAGGTTATCTTTTTCAGCAACTGCAATAACAGAAATGGCATTGGGTAAATTTTTAGCTGTTAGAGTGGTACCATCTAGTGGATCGACAGCAATATCAAGTATTTCACCCTCACCTGAACCTAATTTTTCACCAATATACAGCATTGGAGCCTCATCCATTTCTCCTTCTCCAATAACAATTTTTCCATTCATCTCAATTTTATTTAAATAATTTCTCATGGAATCAACGGCGGCTTGATCAGCTGCTATTTTATCATTTTTTCCTTTGAGCAAAGATGAAGAATAAGCAGCACGAGCTGCTACATTAGCAAATTGATCTAATAACTTTGGATCTAACACTATAATTTACTTTCGTCCCGAACTCTAATTAATACAATTTTCTTAAATATTTTTTTATTTTTGGACAGAAAATTAATACTTTTTTGCACATTTTCTTCCTTTGCTTTGTGTGTAACGATCATCACATTGGACAATTGATTTTTATCAGGCTCCTGAACTAAATTTTGAACCGAAATTTTATTCTTAGCTAAATTAGAAGTAATTGCAGATAACACACCAGGTTTGTCATATACTAAAAATCTTAAATAATACTTACTTACATGATTTTTAAAATTAAATAGTTTGTAAGTTTTTTTTGCACTTGGTGACAAACCAAATGAAAAGTCATCATTACCTACCATAATAGAAGCAATGTCTGAAATAATAGAAGACGACGTAGGTCCTTTTCCAGCCCCAGCTCCTTCGTAAATTGTTCGGCCTATAGGATCGCCATCCACGACTACTGCATTTGTAACACCATTAATATTTGCAATATCTAAATTAAGTGGAATGAAGGCAGGATGAACTCTTTGTTTAATCTTATTATTAATTATTTCTGAAATGGCTAATAGTTTAATTTTGTAGCCAAGATTTTTAGCACATTTAATATCTAAAAGATCGATATTAGAAATTCCTTCTACTAAGAACTTACTATTAATTATTTTACAACCAAAACAAATGGAACTTAAAATAGAAATTTTTGAAGCTACATCATAACCACTGATATCAGCATACGGGTTTGCTTCTGCATATCCTTTGTTTTGGGCTATTTTTAAGACTTCTCTAAAACTTGCTCCTGTTCGTTCCATTTCAGTTAAAATAAAATTAGTAGTGCCGTTTAAAATTCCATACACGTGTTTAATTTTATTTGCGATCAAGCCTTGTTTAATAGACTGAATAATTGGTATTCCTCCTCCAACAGAAGCTTCAAATAATAAATTCACAGATTTTTTTTCTGCTAAAATAGATAATTGGTCGCCATATTTTGCAATTAAAGCTTTGTTAGCTGTTACTACATGTTTTCCATGCTTAAGAGCTGAAAAAACTAATTTTTTAGCAATACCCTCACTACCTCCAACTAATTCAACAATAATGTCTAGATTTTTAATTTTTGGCAAAAGTAGAGGATTTTGTATCCATTTTGACCTGGGAATTCGTAATCCTCTTTTCTTTTTATAGTTTTTGGCTGAAACGTTTAAAATATTTATCTTAAAGCCAGTCTTATCATAAATATTTTTTTTATTTTTAATAAGATTTTTATATACCTCAAGACCTATATTTCCCAGTCCAACAATGGCGATATTAAAAGTTTTCATTTAAATAATTGCTAGGCTTTCTTTATAACCATATCTTATATTAAAATTTTGCACAGCCTGTCCAGCAGCACCCTTAACTAAATTATCAATACTACTTGCTATAATTATTTGTCGATTAAATCTATTCTTATAAACTGAAATATTACAATAATTAGAATTTAATACTTCATTAGTATTAACCATATTTTTGAAATCTAAAATTCTTACAAACTGTTCTTTTTTATAAAAATTCACTAGGCACTTATAGACATCTTCAATTTTAATATTTTTAGAAAGTTCAACATATATAGTGGACAATATACCTCTAAAAGTTGGTATTAAATGTGGAGTAAAGGTAATAGAAATTTTTTTGTTAGCATTCTCAGACAATACTTGGTCAATTTCTGGCATATGTCTATGATGCCCAACTCCATAAATAGCAATATTATTATTTATGTTTGGGTACAGTTTTTTGTCCTCAATTTTTTTTCCAGCTCCAGAATAACCTGATTTAGAGTCAGCTATTATTTTTTTTGTATTAATAAGCTTATTTTTGACCAATGGAATCAAAGGAAGCAAAATAGATGTTGGGTAGCACCCTGGACAAGAAATAATGTTTGTTTTTTTTATCTTAGGTCTATTTATTTCGCTTAAACCATATACTGATTTTTTTTGCTCGCCCATAGCTAAATGCGGAACTTTATACCAATGTTCAAAAATGAATTTCTTATTAATTCTAAAATCTGCGGACAAATCAATAAGTACAGATTTTTTAGCCATTTTTTTTGCAACTAAATGAGCTTCTCCATGAGGTAGCGCAGTAAATATAGTATCAATTTTTGAAAAATCAGCGTCCTTCATAGAAGTAACTATAGGTAATTTTTTTTCCTTTTTTAACGAATTGTCAAAAAAAGAAATATGTTTTCCTAAATTAGATTGCGCAAATAAGTATATTATCTCGACGTGAGGATGTTTTTTTAAAATATGAATAAGTTCTAGACCAACAAAACCTGTGGCTCCAGCAATAGCAACGTTTATTTTTTTCATAATAGTATTATAAATTAGTACTTATATTTTCGTTTAAATAAAAGAGTAAATGAAAAAATGATAATTAAATGATTATCTTTTAGAAAACTGAAATCGTCTTCTAGCTTTCTTTTGACCATATTTTTTTCTTTCAACAGATCTTGAATCTCTGGTCAATAACTTGTCTTTTTTAATAGTTTTTCTTATCGTTGCGTCAGATACAACTAGAGCTTTTGAAATACCGTGCGTTACTGCACCGGCCTGCCCTGACATACCACCGCCTTTTACAGTGCAAAATATATCAACTAAATTCTTTTTTTGTGAAATATTTAATGGTTTTTCGATAGATAGTTGATGAACTGGTCTCTTAAAATACTCTGTATAAATTTTACCATTTACTGAGATCTTACCTGATCCAGATAGTAGCCAGACTCTTGCTACAGCATCTTTTCTTTTTCCTGTAGCGTAATGAGCTTCTTTGGTAATTTTGATATCTAATGACATTAATTAATAACAGTATTTTTTTTATTTTTACTAGCAAAATTAATTTCTACTAATTTTTGAGCTGAATGAGGGTGATTGCCTTCATTATAAATTTTTAATTTACTTAATTGTTTTTTAGCTAACGGACCACCTGGTAGCATTCTTTTAACAGCTAATTTTAAAATATCTTCAGGTTTTTTACTCATTAAAAGCTTTGGAGTTGTAATTTTTATTCCGCCAGGGTGTCCTGTGTGTTTATAATATTTTTTGTCATTAAATTTATTACCTGTAAATTTTATTTTAGAAACATTTGTAACAACAACAAAATCTCCATCATCCGCATGTGGGGTAAATGTTGCTTTGTTCTTTCCTCTCAAAATTTTTGCAATTTCTGATGCAAGTCTGCCTACTACAGCATTCGTAGCATCTATATGAACCCAGTTATTTTTAATATCGCTTTTTTTAATAAAATCAGTCATGGAAGATGCAGTAATTACTGTTTGGTAGGTTAAATGTCAACATCAGATATTAGTATTTAAGCTTATAAATCAACAACAATATGGACATTACTAGTAATATAGAAGTTAATTGGTGGAAGGCAGCAAGATAAATGTTCAGACCACTTATTAGTGTAAAAATACCAAGTAATATTTGTAAAAATAAAAAAAATAAAATGATATGCAAATAATTTTTATATTTATAATTGCTAAAAATCTTTTTTAAATAAAAAATTACATAAAGTATAAAAATACTATAAGCAATTATACGATGCACAAACTGTACGTGAGATCTGTCATAAAAAATTTCACTGGAAAAAAACGATTGCAAACTTACTTCTTCGGCAATAAAATTTAAATTCATTTTGGGCCAAGTTTGATAGATTAATCCAGCATCTAAGCCAGATGTAAAAGCGCCAAAAATAATTTGAATAAATACCAACAATAATAAAAAAATTAAAAATTTGTTTTTAGAAATTTGAATAGTTAAGGTTTGGCTATTGATATTTAAATAGCTCCAAAATATTAGAGAAATTATTAATAAAGCTGTAGTCAAATGAGCTGCAAGCCTAAAATGACTGACATCTGTATGTAATGTAAGACCACTCTTTACCATGAACCATCCCAAAAAACCTTGAAATAAAAAAAGAAGCAAAATAAAAATAAAATAATAAACACGTTCATTAATAATGATTTTTTTTATAATAAAATAAATTAATGGAAGTAAAAAAATAATTCCAATAATTCTAGCTAATAATCTATGGGCATATTCCCACCAAAAAATAAATTTAAATTCAGCTAAATTCATACCAAAATTTATTTTTTTATATTGAGGTATAGTTTTGTATAATGAAAAATATTTTATCCAATCTTGGTCGTTTAAGGGTGGTAATATTCCAGTAAAAATTTCCCAATTTGTTATAGAAAGACCTGAATTTGTTAATCTAGTAAAACCACCAACGCTAACAAGTAATAATAGTAATAAAAGAAGACCTAAATGCCAAATTTTAAAAAGTTTATTTAGTTGAATGTTATCCATGTTGTTTTATATATTTTTAATACTATGAAGAAAAAAGATAAATTGTCTCTAAATAAAAAAATGGCTGAAATTAATAAAATTAGAAAAAAAATCGATAATATTGATTTAAAAATTTTAAAACAACTTCAGTTAAGGAGAAAAGAAGTACTTAAGATAGTAAAATTTAAAAACAAGAAAGAAATTGTTGATAAAAAAAGAATTAAAGAAATAATTAACAATCTTACCAAAAAAGGAAATAAACTAAAAATTGAACCTTTTATCATCAAAAAAATTTGGATGGCGATGATAGAATCTTTTATAAAATTAGAAAAAAATAAAATTTAATTATTTACTATGTGGTGGTAATTTTTTTTCAACAAACCACTCGTGCTTTCTTGTAGCGGGATTATATTTTTTCATTTTAAGCTTGTCTTTAGCCTTGTCCCCCGCAGTTGGTTTTTTCACATAATAGTTAAAAGAACTATTAGGTTTCTCTTCTGGTACCAATCTTACTTTAACTGTTGATTTTTTGGCCATTATAAAATTTTTTTAATGTCTTTAATTATATTTCTTAATTTTAATAATTTGTTAGCCGAACTTATATTATTCATATTTTTATAGTCAACAGAATACTCTTCATCCAGTAATTTGTTTGCTCCTTTAATTGTCATACCCTGCTCTTTTAAGAGAAACTTAACTCTTTTAAAAATTTCAATATCTTTATCCGAATAATATCTATGCTTATTCAAAATAAGGCTAGGTTTTAATAGTTTAAAGTTTTTTTCCCAAAATCTTATCACATGTGTTTTTGGCTTCTTGGTTTTTTCATCAATCAGGTCTAAGTATTTGGCCAATTCACCGATAGTTACAAAAGCACTAGTATTTTTAGAGACCATTAAGAAAATTTGTTAATTTTCTTTATTAAGAATTTTGAGGGTTTGAATGTTACAACATTTCTTGAAGAAATAATTTTTTCTTCTTTAGTCTTAGGATTTCTACCTATTCGACTTTTTTTTTCTTTATTAATAAAGGTGCCAAATAATGAAATTTTAACTTTTTTTTCATTTTGAAGACCGCCAATCATAGTAGAAAATATATCGTCTACAAAATCAGAGCATAAGTTCTTAGAAATTCCAAGTTCGCTGTAAACTAAATCGTATAAATTCTGTCTAGTAATATTATCAGTTTTCATTATTTATTTATAAATTTTAATACTATTAAGCGAATACTATTCTGAACATCTTTTTTTGACAAGTTGTTAGAAATGGTGACTATTCTGTTTTTATTTAAATTAGAAATTTTAATAAACGCCTTCCTTATTTTATTCATTTTGTTAATTGATTCTTTATCAAATCTATCTAATTTTCTTTTTCTTTTTAAAATTCTTTTTTTTCCAACTTTTGGATCAAGATCTAATAGAATAGTTAGATTTGGTTTTTTATTATGATCAATTAAAGATTGAAGGTAATTAATTGTTTTAGTTTGAATATGACCATTATAATGTTGATAAGCCATGGTAGAATCCAAATATCTATCACAAAGCACTATATAACCTTTTTTTAGTTTATCTTTAATAACATCATAATGTTCAGCTCTTGCCGCAAATAATAAAAAAAGTTCAGTTAATGGATTGGATTGATTATTCAGATCTTGAATTACTAAAGATCTTATTTTTTCTGAAATTTTTGTTCCCCCTGGCTCTCTAGTAAGAAAAACTTTTTTTTTTTTCTTTTTTAAAAATACAGCTAATGACTTTATGTGGGTAGATTTTCCTGAACCTTCTATTCCTTCAAATGTGACGAATAAACCCTTGTTTATCCCCATATCAAGAAATTTATTGTATTAATAAATTTTTTTATAAAATTAATTTTCACATAATTTTCAGAAGCATACAAAGGGAATTCCTTAACAAATCCGTTTTTATCTTTAATTAACAACTTGGCAAGTTCATCATTTTGTTTAAAATTTTTCTTAATAGGTTGGTCAGCGACAACAGAAATAGTTAAGTCTTTAGATTTTCTTTTTGCATAACTAAAAAATACATCTTCTTTTAAATGCAGGTTCACTTTATTGATTTTTCCATTCCAAAATTCAGCTACTAATAAAGGATCGTTTTTTTTTACCTTAATTAAATCTGTTGAAATGATAGCGTAGTTTAAAAGTTTTAAGGACTCTCTTGTTCTTTCGGCGTTAGAGGCAGTTCCACTAACTACGCTAACTATTCTTCTTTCGCCGTTGACCATTGATGCAGCTAAAGAAAAGCCAGAGTCATTTAAATGGCCAGTTTTAATTCCATCAATATTTGTACTTCTATATAATAAAGAATTTCTATTAGGTTGCGTTATAGGTTTTCCGCCGGTTCTTTCCCAGGTAAAACTTTTTTCACCATACATTTTATATAAATCAGGATAATTTTTGATTAAATATACGGACATTTTGGCTACATCACTTACCGTAGAATAATTGGTCTCAGAAAAAATTCCTGACGAGTTAGAAAAATTAGAGTCCTTCATGCCAATTTCTTTAGCTTTTTCGTTCATCATCAAGGCAAAAGATTCTTCAGACCCAGCAATTCCTTCAGCAAGAGCAATACAAGCATCATTGCCTGAGGCTACAATTATTCCTTTCAAAAGATTTTCGACTGTTATTTTATCATTGGGCATTATAAACATCGAAGAAAAACCTTGTTTTGACATTCTCCAAGCTTTATTAGAAACAATAATTTTCTCATCTAATTTGAGTTCGCCTCTTTTAATTAAGTCGAAAGCTATAATCGAGGTCATTATTTTAGTTAACGAAGCAGGCGATATTTTTTCATTTTCATTTTTTTTAAATAAAATTTCACCAGATCTAAAATCTAATAAAATCGCTTCTTTTGCCGTAGTATCAATAGAATAAGACTTTTCAAGAAGCGACAAAGAGATTAGCAAAAGATAAACAAATATTTTTTTCATTTTATTATTATTTCATAACCATCATAATTTTTATTTTTGAGATTATTATAAATATTATCATAATTAGTAACTTTAGAAATTGGTCCAATTATGACGTAATAACCTCTTTTCTTAGAACCATCTATATAAATTTTTGATAACTTAATAATACTATTTAAATTTTTTTCCAACTCTTTTGCGTAAGCAACCTCATAAAAAGATCCAAATTGCAAATAGATAGATTTTTTTTTCGAAACTGGGTTTATTTCATCTTGATTTTTATGAATAGAAATAACTTCTACGTTACTAACTTTTGACGTATTAGGAACTTTACGCTCCTCTTTATATATTTCAGCTTTACCGGCTACAAAAGTTGGATTTAATTTAGAAATTTCAATTTTTACAAAAGGAATATCTTTATTGATTTGTAATTTTTCTCTTACGCTATCTGATGTATATAAAAGTCTACCACTTTCAAAATTTTGTTTTTTTATATTATTTAAAATAATGCTTTTATTGTTTATTAAATTAGTAATTTTCAAAACATCGCCAGGAAAAGAATTGGAGACAATGGCATCAGCATTATCATTACTAATATTAAACTCTTTAAAAGTTCCTAGAAATCCATTTTTTTCATAAAAAATTTGTTTATTATTATCAGCCGTTTGACAGGAAAATAGGCTTAATAAACAAAATAAAATAATAAGTTTTTTAATCATATGTTAAATTATCTGCAAACGTACCAATTGAAATGGCAAATCGTAATGATCTATTCCAATGTAATAGTTTTTCATAGTTTTTACTTACTAAATAAAGTGGGCCGTCATCTCCGTCTGGCCTAATTAATCTATAAGAAATTTTTGCTGGCAAATCTTTTTGACTAACAATTCCTAATTTATTCCATTTTTTATAAGTCATTTCTTTTTTTAAATCTCTTGCATCAGTAGTAAAAAGTTTTTTATCAAGATTTTTAACAATTTTAACTTCTGCTCCCCAGGGTGCATTTTTATCCCATCCTATTTTCTTAAGATAATTCGCTGCGGAAGCAAAAGAATCTTCTAATGAATTTGCTAAATCAATTTTGCCATCTTTATTATAATCAATTGCATAATTGTTTATGGAAGATGGCATAAATTGAAAATTACCATGAGCACCAGCCCATGAACCATACATGCTTTCAATATTTACTTTATTTTTATCGATTAATTTTAAAAGGATAATTAATTCATTACTAAAATATGCAGATCTTCTTTTATCAAAAGCCAATGTTGCTAAAGCTGACAACATATCAATTTTTCCTTTATGAACACCAAAATTTGTTTCTACACCCCAAAGTGATACAAGATATTCTTTTGGAACCCCAAACTCCATTTCAACCCTATTTAATAAATCTTTTTTTTCTATTAAAATTTTTTTAGCAGTGGCAATTCTAAGTGGACTAACTCTTTTGCTAACGTAAATATCTGTTTTCTCTATAAACTCTGGTTGTTTTTTGTCGTATATCAATAATTTTTCAATAAAAGTAACTCTAGAAAATGCCTTTTCAACAGTAATTTCACTTATGCCCTGACTAATTGCATTTTTTTTAAAATTTTTGACCCAAAGATTAAAATCTTGATTTTCCGCAATAGAATTTGAAGAATATAAAAATAGAAAAAAAAATAAGATAATTTTTAAATATTTATTCATACATTTTTGATAGCATAATTTAAAACTTAGTCATATTCTCAATGAAGCACTATTATTAAAAAATCAACAATATTTGACTTATTATTATTGATGAAATGATAGATAATGCTTATAAACCATCAATCTGGAGAGGTGGCTGAGCGGTTGAAAGCACTGGTCTTGAAAACCAGCAGTGGGGCAACTCACTCGTGGGTTCAAATCCCACCCTCTCCGCCATTTTTAGTTATTAATTTCTTTTTTATATGCAAATGAAATAGCAGCAAAAATCACTACGTAATTTAAATAGGAAATATAAAAAGAAATAAAATCAAATATTGGTTTAATTAAAAGATAAAATCCAGAATTATTTTTTAATATTGATAACTGAAAAGATAAAACAAAAATAGATGGAATAAAAAAAATTATCGTAATTGCAATAAAAATTACAAATAATTTTATACCGACATTATTCATTTCAGACATAGAATAACTAAATTTTTTTCCTATAGCGATTTTAGGCAAGATGAAAATGAATTTTAGTGCAAGAATACAAGTTAAAATCCAGCATAAAAAAAGATACGATAGATTAACACCTAAAATATTAATCTTTCCAAATATTTTAAATATTAAATGAAGTAATAAGGGAGAAGTTGCAACAAAAGTAACAAGCAAAATATTTATAAGATATTTAACATTCTTTTCAGAAAACACATTAGATAAAAAACTTACTTTGGATCCAATTATAATTTCTTTGTGAATGCTTACACCTACACAACTCGTTAAAAACATTGAAAATAAAACAAATAAAATGATGGTAAAATTAGTTGCTACTGATGTTGTGATTAAAAAATTAAGACCATTAAAAGCAATGGTTATTAACATTATAATTGAAAAACCATCCTTAATTTTGTTTTTAAGATCTGTAGAAAGAAATTGAAATGATAATTTTAAAATTTCGCTTATAGACAACTTTTTTTTTATCATAAAAAATATGGCGGTCAGGGAGGGATTCGAACCCTCGCTACGATTTTACTCGTAGGGTCATTTAGCAAACGACTGGTTTCAGCCTCTCACCCACCTGACCGTATGCACTTGATATATCTTATTTATTTTAATGTTGCAAAAAGACAAAATATTCAACATCTATATATAAATTAAAAAAAACCTAAAAAAGTCCTACCACTTTATCGTCAATAAAATCTATTTTTTCAGCAGATGGGATTTTAGGTAGCCCTGGTAAAGTCATGATATTACCGCAAATCACAACTATAAATTCTGCTCCTGCGGCTAACCTTATCTCACGTATTGATATAGAATGGTTAATAGGGGCGCCTCGAACCTTAGGGTCATTTGAAAACGATGACTGCGTTTTTGCAATACATATAGGGAAGTGTCCAAATCCACTTTTTTGTAGATTTGAAATTTGATCTAATATTTGCTTATCAGCAATAACATCTTTGGCATGATAGATTTTTTTAGCTATGATATTTATTTTATCCCACAAAGAATCATTATCATTATAAAGAAATTTCATTTTCTTGTTTTTAGTTTTACTTAAATTTACTACTTCTTTAGCTAAATCTAATGCGCCCTTTCCTCCTTTTGCCCAATGATTTGATAGAACAATATTAACATTTAATTTTCTCATTTTTTTCATGATTAAATCTAGTTCTTTTTGAGTATCATTAGCAAATTTATTAATAGCCACTACACATGGTAGGTTATAAATATTAATAACATTCTGAACATGACGTTCCAAGTTTGCTAGCCCTTTCTCTAAAGCAGCAATGTTTTCTTCAGATAAATTATTTAATTCTACTCCACCGTGATATTTAATAGCGCGCACAGTTGCAACAACCACTGCTACTGAAGGTCTTAAACCTGATTTGCGACACTTAATATTGATAAATTTTTCGGCACCTAAGTCAGATCCAAATCCAGCCTCTGTAACTACATAATCAGCTAATTTTAATGCTGCCTTAGTTGAAACAACTGAATTACATCCATGAGCAATATTACCAAAAGGGCCTCCATGAACAAAAGAAGGATTATTTTCTAAAGTTTGGACTAAATTAGGAGAAATGGCATCTTTTAATAACACAGTCATGGCGCCATGAGCTTTTAAATCTTTAGCAGTAACTGGTAATCCTTGATTATTGTAGGCGACAACAATTTGTCCAAGTCTTTTTTTTAAATCATTAATCGATTCAGATAAACAAAGAATTGCCATCACCTCTGAAGCGGCGATTATTTCAAAGCCATTATCAAATGGAAATCCATTTTTTACTTCCTTCACTCCAACAGTAATTCTTCTTAAAGATCTATCGTTCATATCAATAACTCTTTTCCATTGAATACTGGACAAATTAATCCCTAGAGCATTTCCATGAAAAATATGATTATCAAGCATTGCCGAAAGTAAATTATGCGCTAAAGCAATTGCAGCGAAATCGCCTGTAAAATGAAGATTTATGTCTTCCATAGGAATAATTTGAGCATAACCTCCACCTGCAGCTCCTCCTTTCATCCCAAAAACAGGACCCAGAGATGGTTCTCTTAAACAAATAATTGTCTTTTTTCCAATACGATTTAAAGCATCTCCTAATCCTACAGTTGTCGTGGTTTTTCCTTCTCCGGCTGGAGTCGGGCTAATAGCAGTAACTAAAATTATTTTGCTATTCTTTTTTTCTTTAAGTTTTTCTAAATAAGATAATTTAATTTTTGCCTTAAAATGTCCGAAGCTATGAATTTCATTTTCAGAAATTCTCAATTTTTTTTTAGCAATTTGAGATATTTTTTTAATTTTAGCTGATTGTGCAATTTCTATATCATTTAACATTATATTGAATAATTATTTCTTAGGTAATTTATTGGTATATAATTAAATGGAAACGAACTAATTATTTTTTTGTTCAATGTCATCTTCAGAAGTGGTTTGTTTAGTAACAACTTCTGGAAAAATCCAAATTCCAATCGTCATTAAAGTAGATAAAAAAACTAAAATATAAATAAGGTCAGACTGCCCAAAAAAATTTTCATAAAAAATTACTAGTAATGAAAGTACGATTATATAAGAAGTTAAAAAAATTTTTATTCTTATAGGCATAACAATCCAATTTTAAACTAGCTTAAGATATTATTTTTTATGTTTTGATGAAATAACTTCATTTTTAATGTGCTTTTCACTATATCCATTAAAAAAATGACCCAACAAGCCTCTATTTAAATCAGAAGTGCCAAAAAGCCAGTCAGCGAAAGGGAAAGTCAGATTCATGTTTAAATCCATCATTATACCTTTATTATGATGTGCTGCATGATGTCTTCTGATGGTATTAATGAATGGTAAATTTCTAACAATTGGATTGTCTTTAATGTGACAAAAGAAATGCATGACTTCGTATAATAAATAAAAAGAAGTTGTGGAACAAATAAATAACCATCCAACATTTTTGGAAATAAGCCAGCTTAGTATCACTACTCCAGGTGCAGATAGAACTGCAATAAAAATTGCAAGTGCATATGGGGGAAATAGGGTTACTCTCCAATCATGAGGTCCGGCAAACCTCATTTCATGTTCTGTAAAAAACTGGTGATGTTGCAGAGTATGTCTTGAATAAATAGCTCTTGCTCCAGGAAAATTTCTAGGTTTGTGCATTACATATCTGTGGATCCACCACTCAAATATATTAGAGCCAATAAGAGTAATTGGAACTATAAACCACTCCCACCAAATTACGTTACTTATATGAGATGTGAAGTAGTAAAGACCAGCAAAACCAATGGAAAAAATCATTATCAAATGTACAAAACCATTGTACCAACCTTTTAAATTGTCTCGATATTTTTTTCTAAATTCTTTCTGACCAGGATAGAAATTATCCGTCTTTAATTCTAAGTCATCACTTTTCATAAAAATCCTCTTAACTAAAGTATTTAATATATCTGTGATATATCACAGAAAGAACAATAACACAACCCCTTCCATTACATTCCTGTATTTTCTCTTTGTTGAATTGCAAATATTGATGTGTATCCATTAGACCAGTTAGGAGGTATTTGATAATCACCAGGTTCACAGTGAATAGTATTATCATATTCGCCTCTTACGATAACCTGTTCGTATTTGGATTTTAATGGTTGTGGCGTGAATGGCACTGAATCACCAGAGCTCAAAACATAAAGCATTAAAGGTCTTGGTAAATTTGAATTATTCGGTTTGGATCCATGCACAGTTTTATAATTATGGATCGTTACAGACCCTGCACCACCTTTAAGAATTTTATTTTTTGAAAAATCAATTTGAGATAAATCATCATCGCAAATATTTCCTGTCCATTTAGAATTCTCATAATGAGAAAAAACTTTTTTTTTGTGAGACCCAGGTATAATTTCTAAAGGGCCTTGTGAATCATCACAATCTTCTAGATAAATTCCTATAGTAATTACAGAATCATTTGAATGAGGAAAATATGGCTTATCTTGATGCCATTTAACCTCAGTCCCTCCTTTCGAATTTTTAAAATTTAATTTAGATTGATAAAATCTCACAGTGGGGCCTAACAAATCTTCAGCAATGTCACCTATTGGTCCTTCAGTTAACAATTTCCATAAAATGTCATTGTGGTCACAAGGACTAGAAACTCGTCTCAACTTGGGATTTTCAAATGAATGATCATTTTGGACATCAAAAATATTATTAGATTTTTTAATGCTTCTGCTTTTTTCTATAAATTCAGAAACAGCTGAATTTGCCATGGTAAGCCATTTTTTATCCAATACAGCATTTACTGCTAACCCCCCATCTTCGAAATACTCTTCTCTTTGTTTTTCGCTAAGAATTTTTGGCTTGTGTTTTAAAATATTTGCTTTGATCATGATTGTTAATATTTGACTATTATTTTAAAAAAAGTCAATAGCTGATATATCACTGGTTTGCAAAACCCAGTAGTTTTGTAGGCAGCCAGGTTACAGTTTCTGGGAACAATACAACTATAAGTAACGCTACAAATTGAATAGCTACAAACGGAATGATGCCTTTATACATAGAAGACAATTTCATTTCAGGCGGCGAAACTCCTCTTAAATAAAAAATTGCTGGTGCCATGGGTGGAGTCAGGTAACTTGTTTGGATCATTATTAATACTAATATGCAAAACCATACAGGATTAAAACCCAAAAATACTACAATTGGAGCAAAAATTGGAACAAAAATTAAAATAATTGATATCCACTCTAAAAAAAAACCTGCAAGAAAAATAATTCCTAAAAAAGTAAATAGTAACAACCAAGGTGATAAATTCAACGATGCAATTATATTCTTCATCACGGACATGCCTCCTGTTGCAGCAAAAACTCCCGTAAATAAACTTCCTGCTAATAAAATAAACATGATCATTGAAGTAATTGTTATTGTTTTGATTAAAGAATCTTTAAAAGTCAGCCATGATAATTTTTTATAATAAATAGTTAGAATAAAAGATCCTGCTGCACCTAAAGCAGCTGCTTCAGTAGGTGCAGCCCAACCAAACATAATAGATCCAAGGACAGCAAATATTAATAAAATTGGTGGTACTAAAGCCTTGATAGTTATTAAAATTTTTTCATTAAATGTTAAATTGTCAATCTCGTCGTCTTTTTTAATTGTAGGACCGTTTTCAGGTTTAAATGTACACAATAAAAATATATAAATAATATATAATAAAGCTAATATTAATCCTGGAAATATCATTCCAACCAACAAGTCACCGATAGATACATTCGCAATTGGACCCAATACAACAACAACAACTGACGGAGGTATAATGGTTCCTAATGATCCTCCAGCGCATATCGTTCCTGAAATTAACGTATGAGAGTACTTATGTTTTAGCATGGCAGGAATAGCTAAAAGTCCAACTACTGTTTCTGTAGCGCCGATTACTCCAGTAGATGCTGCAAATATAATGCACATTACTATAGTTCCAATAGCCAACCCGCCTGGTAACTTTCTCGTCCATAAATGAATTGCATTAAAAAGCTGTTGAGCTATGCCAGATCTTTCTAGCATTGATCCCATAAATACGAATAATGGAACAGCGGCTAATATAAAATTAGATGCAACACCCTCAATTTTAGATATAAATTGAAAAAAAACTGAGTCTCCAAAAGTTAAAATACCAAAAGCAAAAGCAATACCGATAAGAGCCATTGCAACGGGAAATCCTAAAAAGATTAAAATAAATAGCGCCGGAAACATCCAAAGAGAAATCATTTTATTTGTTTATTGAGTTTTTAATTAAAATAATTGATTTAATACATTCTGACACAACTTGAAGAAATAAAATTGTAAAACTAATAAACATAATCAAATGCATTGGCCATATAGGAGGATTCCATGCCGAACTTCCCGTAGTCTCATTGCTTAAAAATGAATTCTGGGTATGTTGAAATAATTTAAAAGACAGCACACTTAAACATGGAACAATAAAAATTAGATATAAACTAAAATCAACTATAGATTTTTTTCTAGTACTCAATTTATTGTAAAAAATATCAATTCTAATGTGATCCTGCTTTTGTAGAGTAAGAGCTCCACCAAGAAGAAAATGAAAACCCATAACTAAATAACCAAATTCATAGGCCCAAATTGTAGGTTTGCCAAACAAATACCTTGCAAAAACTTCGTAACAAATAGCTAAAGTTAAAGGAATTATAAATCCAGAAGCCAAATATCCTGGGTAAGTAGTAACTAATTCTAAATATTTAATAATTTTTTTCAATGAAGTGAATAATTTAGTAACTAGCCCCAAAAATTATTTTGGGGCTAGAATTTTTAAAGTTCATTATCGAACGATTTATCTAACGTGTTAAAACGTTTCTGTATTTTGATGCATCCTTCCAATTGGCAAAATAAGCGTTTTGATGATCAAGAACTTTTTTAAAAAAAGCATTATCTTTAGCTATATTTGCAGCCCATTTTAATCCTGCTTCTCTTCCTGCATACTGGACTTCAGGTGCGAGCTCAATTATCTCATTGCCTTTAGATTTGTAGTATTGAATTGCTTTTGCATCTTCATCACCAATTGTTAGCCAAGAATCCATAGTTGTCATAAAAGCAGCGTCTTTAATAAGTTGCTGATCTGCTTTAGATAATTTGCCCCATGAATTTTTATTGATTACTAACTCAAAAGGTGCCGTTGGCTGATGCACACCAGGAATTATCACATATTTTGTAACCTTGTCAAAACCTGGTGATATATTTTCCCAAAGTGTACCCCATTCTGTTGCATCGATTGTTCCTCTTTCCAATGCAGTATAAACTTCACCACCAGGAGTAGTCACTGGTGATGCCCCCATACTTTTTGATATTTCAATCCAAGCGCCAGCAGTTCTTAATTTTAAACCTTGTAAATCTTTTAAGGTCCTAACTGGTTTTCTAGAATGCAAAAAAACCTCAGCTGTTCTCACAAAGAGAGGCATTGATACCAAGCCAAATTTTTGATCTCTAAATTCCTCTTGTAATTTAAGTCCGCCACCTCTGTAGAGCCAGTGAAGCATTTTTTCTGTATCACTTGATCCTGCATAACCTCCGAATAGTACGGCGGTTTTATCTTTACCCCAATCATAGCCCATCCAAGTATGACCCATGTCAGCCACACCATTTTTTACCGTTTCAGAGACTTTTAAAGCAGGTCCTAACGTTCCCGCTGGAAAAACTTCAATTTCAATTCTTCCATTTGAAAGTTTTGAAACATTTTTTGCAAAAGCTTTTGCTCCAATTTCCATTAATGGTCCACCACCCCAGCTTGTGTCCATTTTAAATTTGTGTTTTGTTTCTGCAAAAGAAGATGTAGCAAATGCGAACAAAACAGCAGTTGTTAGTACTATTATTTTTTTTAATTTATTTATCATTAATTCCCCCTTGATAATTTAATTCATTATCAACTTTTAAAAAAAACTGTCAATGCTGATATATCAGAGGTATATTATGAGTTATAAATTTAAACTCTTATAACTGCTTTCTTTTTTCTACCTTTGATAGAAACTTTTCAAATTCTTCTTCAGAAACTGAATAAGTATGGTCTTCATCTGGAAATTTACCATTTTTAACTTCTTCTACGTATTTGGTTAAAGCAGAAACTGCAACTTCTGTGACATTTGCGAATCTTTTTGTAAATTTTGGTTTAAAATCAGTAAATACTCCAAGTAAATCATAAGACAAAAGAATTTGACCGTCTGTGCCACTACCAGCACCAATTCCAATCGTAGGTATCTCTAACTGTTCAGATATTACTTTTGCAATTTTTCCTGGTACCGCCTCAAATTCCAACATAAAACAACCAGCATCCTGTATTGCTAAAGCATCTTCTAATATTTTCATAGCTGCGTCTGCTGTTTTTCCCTGAATTTTAAAACCACCAAACATTGCTATGGTATGAGGAGTAAGACCAATGTGTGAAGCAGTTGGAATACCTGCGTCAACTAAAGATTTTAAAATATGAGCTTGTGACTTTCCTCCTTGAGGTTTTACTGCATCACAATCAGCAATTTGCATAAATTTTGTAGCATTCTTTAAAGCCAAATCAACCGAATGATAACTTTGATAAGGCATGCAACCTAAAACAAAAGTATTAGGAGCTCCTCGTCTTACTGCTAAAGCGTGCATAACCATCATATCCATTGTGGCAGGTATAGTACTTTTGTGACCATGTGCGACCATTGCTAATGAATCTCCAACAACGCAAACATCAACCCCGGCGGCCTCGGCCCAACCAGCCGAAGTATAATCGGGTACTGAGGTATAAACCATTTTTTCACCTGTTTTTTTGGAATCCAGTATTTCTTGAATTGTTCTTTTTTTCTTTTTGTTATTTTTGTCCATACAAATAAAATAATTTTTATTAAATTAAGTAATATTCAATATGTCAAGTATTATTGTTTTGTTATTTAAAAGCAATATATTAAATTTAAATATATTTAATTATTAAAAAATTTACTTTTATGAAAACTTTAGCAGAAAAAGTTTATTTAATTTTAGAAGATAAAATTGCAAAATTAGAATTTAAGCCAGGAACTTTCTTAACTGAAAATTTCTTAGAGAGAGAACTTAATTGCGGAAGAACACCGGTAAGAGAAGCTATCCAAAGACTTTCCAGAGAAGGATTGATAAAAGTTCTTCCTAGAAAAGGTTTAATTATTACTGAAATTAATATTAACGATCAGTTAAATCTTATTCAAGTTAGGCGAGAAATTGAAAGATTGCTAGCAAAATTAGCGGCAAAAAATTGCACATCAAAACAAAAAAATAAGTTTAAAGAAATTTCGAAATCTATGCGATCTTGCAAAAAAAATGATAATACTAAATTTATGAAATTAGACAAAGAAATGAATGATTTAATTTCTATTTCTTGTCAAAATGAATTTGTTGTTAGATGTATTAGAAACGTAGCAGGATTGTCTAGAAGATTTTGGTACTATATTAACGAAAGAAATTTAGATGACTTGAAAACTATGGCTAAATTACATGCTGATTTATGTGACGCCATATACAATAAAAATATAATATTATCTCAAAAGCGATCAGATAAATTAATGGATTATATTGAAAAATTTACAAAAAATTCTATTCAAAATTAAAACTTTTGATGTCTAATTTATACGAATTGGCTAAAATAATGAAAACAAAGTTAAATCTACAAATTCTCCAATAAAAAAACTACTCAATATTATTTTTTATTTTTCTAAAAAATTCTAAACTTTCGGGGTTGGCAATAGACTCTACATTATTAATTTCTTCACCATTAATTAATTTTCGAACAGCAATTTCAACAATTTTTCCACTTTTGGTCCTAGGAATATCTGGACATTCCAAAATCAAAGATGGAACATGACGTGGAGAACAATTATTTCTAATAGTATTTTTTATTTTTTTTATTAATGATTCAGTTAAAGAATTGTTTTTGTTCATTTTTACAAATAAAACTATTCTGATATCATCATCAAAATTTTGACCAACAACTATTGATTCTGATATTTCTTCAAAAGACTCTACCTGGCGGTATATTTCAGCAGTACCTATTCTTACCCCTCCTGGTTTCAATGTGGCATCTGATCTTCCTTGAATAATAAATCCAGCATTTAAAGTTTTTTGAACATAATCACCATGATGCCAAATATTTGGGTATTTATTAAAATAAGCAGCTTTAATTTTTTTTCTATCTGGATCATTCCAAAATTGCACGGGCATAGAAGGAAATGGTTGTTTTACAACGAATTCACCTTTGTCATAATTAGTAACAGGTGATCCTTCATCATCAAAAACATCAACATCAATGGCCAAGCCGGCTCCTTGTATTTCTCCAGCAAAAACTTTTCCAAATATGTTACCAATAACCAAGCAACCAACTACATCTGTGCCTCCACTAATAGATGATAGCAAAACATCTTTTTTAATATTGCTGTATACATACTCCCAACTTTCTTTCATAAGTGGAGAACCTGTAGATGTTATTACCTTTAAATTATTTAAATTAAAATTAGTTGTAGAAAAATGATTTTTTTTTAAGAAATCAATATATTTTGCACTCAAGCCTAATAAAGAAAACTTATGTTCCTCACAATATTTAAATAAAACTTCTTGATTTGGATAAAACGGAGATCCATCGTATAATTTAACACTTGCTCCACAACAAAGACTAGCAACCAGCCAGTTCCACATCATCCATCCTGTAGTGGTAAAATAAAAAATATTATCGTTTTCTTTCACGTCACAATGTAAAAATAATTCCTTTTTTTGTTGTATTAACGATCCCCCTGCTCCATGCACTATACACTTGGGAGCACCTGTAGTTCCACTTGAATAAAGAATGTACAAAGGATGATTAAATTCAAATTCTTCAAAAGTTTCATCTACGGATTCTTCTTCTAAGATTTTATCAAAAGATAAAAATGTCGTAGGAAAAATATTAATATCTTCATAAGAGCAAATAATAACTTTCTCAATTGAAGGAATTAATTTTTGCAAAGAATGAATTCTCTCAATCAGACTTATCTTTTTTCCATTATAATAATAATAATCGCATGATATCAGAATCTTTGGTGTTATTTGCAAAAAACGATCTACCACACCCTGAATGCCAAAATCAGGAGAACACGACGACCATATATGTCCATTTTTAGAAGAAGCTAATAATCCAATAATCGCCTCAATATTATTTGGCAAATAAGCTGCTACTCTATCATTTTTTTTTAAACCATGTTTTTTAAAGAAACTAGATAATTTACAAACATCAGTATAAAGTTTTTTCCAAGTTATTGATTTTTCAAATCCATTCTCACCTCTAAAATGAATTGCAATTTCATTTGTTTTTTTAAATAACAGATTAAATGCAAAATTTATTTTTGAATCTTCAAAAAATCGCCTATCTAAAAATTCTTTACTTTCGGAAATAATATTTTTTCCTTTTGTTCCTTTAATATTAGAAAAATTCCAAAACTCCGACCAAAAAATATCTGGTTTTTGATTCGACCATTTCCAAAGCTCTTCATAATTGGTAGTTAAAGGAAAAATTTTTTTATTATCAAGATACTTACAAAATGAATACAAATTAGACTTTTCAATTTGGTCTTGGTTAGCCTGCCATAAAAAATTATTATCCGTCATTTGATAAAATATATTTTTTTATCATGATAACTCTTTACTAAATAAATTGGCACCTTCTACTAAAGCTTTTAATTTAGCATTTGCTACCTCTCTTGAAAAAGTAACTAGGCCACAATTTGTAGAAGCATAAAGATGCTTAAAATTTGTGTATTTTAGTGCTTTTTTTAGGACATTCGCTACTTCTCTTGGAGTTTCTACTTTATTGGTACCAACATCAATAGCGCCTACTAAAATATCCTTTCCTTTTAACAAAGAGATTAATTCCATAGGCACTTTCGAATTAATACATTCAAGACTAATCTGATTAATTTTACTTTTAGACAAAAGTGGAAATACATTCTCATATTGTCTCCATTCTTTGCCTAATGAATTTTTCCAATTGATATTTGCTTCAATTCCATAGCCATAACAAATATGAACTGCAGTTTTAGATATAATATTCTTAGTAGCTCTTTCTAGGGTATCTATACCCCAGTCCTTAACTTCATCAAAAAAAACATTAAAAGCAGGCTCGTCAAATTGAATGATATCAACCCCGGCTTTACTTAATTCTTTAGCCTCATCATTTAATACTTCTGCAAATCTCCATGCTAATTTTTCTCTACTTTTGTAATAATCGTCAT
>Ga0222713_10000485_pt1 | contig 44822 bp, 40 predicted proteins | sample C33_649DmetaG_FD_165061 | JGI IMG/M metagenome (GOLD analysis project Ga0222713, IMG submission 165061) | Estuarine water microbial communities from San Francisco Bay, California, United States - C33_649D | ecosystem: Environmental > Aquatic > Marine > Unclassified | place: USA: California... | reverse complement strand
TGGCGAGATCGCCATGTGGGCCGACATTGGTGGCTCGAGCGCGCTGTATCTCATCACCCCACGCACCGGTGCGATGCGCGAGGTGCTCGGCGGACGTCGGAAGCTCAGCGGCTTCACCTTCAATGCCGCGGGGACCACCGTCGCGTATGTCTCGACGAGCGTCACCAAGCCCACTGAGCTCTTCATCGCTGGCGTGGATGGGAAGGGGGAGCGCACGCTCACCGCGTTCAATGATTCGTTGAATGCGCAGGTCGCCTGGTCCGATGCGGAACGGCTGACCTATCGGATGGCGCGTCGCGCGGGGTCGCGTGACAGTCTCGAGATCGAAGGGTGGCTGATGAAGCCCTTCGGGTATCAGGCGGGGAAGAAGTACCCCCTCGTGCTCTACATCCATGGTGGGCCGCACAGCCAGTATGGCGAGCAGTGGTTCGACGAGACGCAGAACCTCGCGGCTGCGGGCTTCATGGTGCTCTACACCAACCCGCGCGGGTCGAGCGGCTACGGCGCGGACTTCACCTACGACACGCGTGGCCGTTGGTTCGCTGAGGATTACGAGGATCTGATGCAGGCGGTGGACATCGCCGCGGCGCGGCCCGATGTCGATTCCACCCGAATGGGCGTGACCGGCGGATCGTACGGCGGCGTCATGACCGCGTGGGTGACGGTGAAGACGCAGCGCTTCAAGGCGGCGCAGGCCGACCGGATGATCGCCAACTGGTGGTCGTGGTATGGCACCAGCGATGCGCAGGGGCTCACCGAGTTCGAGTTCTACGGGCGCCCCTGGGACAATCCCGTCATGTACGACACCCTCTCGCCGATCCGCTACGTGCGGGCGGTGAAGACCCCGACCTTCATCCTGCAGTCGGAAGAGGACCACCGCACCCCGATGACCGACGCGGAGCAGTGGTTCGCCGCACTCAAGCGGCAGGGAACCCCGGTGGAGTTCGTGCGCTACCCGCGCTCGACGCACGACCTCTCACGGACGGGCGAGCCCTGGCTCCTCGTCGATCGTCTCGGGCGACTCCGCGATTGGTTCGGACACTGGCTCAGGTGATCGCGCGCTGATCCTGATGGGATCGACGGCGGGGCGGGTGTGCTACGGCGCGCCCGCCCCGTCGCGCATCACGCGCCCACCCTGCATCACGAAGCGGACCGCGCGCACGGCGCGGATCTCGCGCGTCGGATCCCCGGTGACCGCGACAAGATCGGCGAGGAGGCCGGGTCGGATCGTGCCGAGACGATCCGCGAGTCCCAAGAGCCGCGCGTTCTCGCTCGTCGCGGCGCGAAGTACGCTCGGGGCGGTCATCCCATACGCAACCATCAGCTCCATCTCCCACGCATTGGTGCCGTGGGCGTAGACACCGGCATCCCCCCCCATGCAGATCGGGACACCAGCGGCGCGTGCCGCATCGAGTGCGGCTCGTTTCTGGTCCATCCGTACGGTGCGCGGCGTCCCCTCGCGCCATCCAGCGTAGCGTGCCGTCGCCTCGGTGGCGGCGAGGGTCGGGCAGAAGGCGACCCCGCGCTCCGCCATCAGCCGGAAGACGTCGGCGGTGCCGCCATCCCCATGTTCGATCGTCGCGACGCCCGCGAGGACGGCGCGACGCATCCCTTCGGCCGTCGCGGCATGCGCGACGACACGTCGCCCACTCGACGCCGCGACCTCGACCAGGGTCCGGAGCTCCATCTCGGAGAAGGTCGGGCGCGCCTCCCCATTCGGGCCCCACCGATAGTCAGCGTAGACCTTGATCCAGTCGGCGCCATGCCCGATCTGTGCTCGTGCGACACGCGTGAGCCCCTCGATCCCATCGGCTTCCTCCGCGCCCTGCGGGACGCTCCACTCGTCGGCGAATCCCGATGGGCCGTACGATCCGGTGGCGACGATCGCCTTCGAGGTGATCAGGAGTCGCGGCCCCGGGATGATCCCCTGCGCGATCGCCTCCTTGATCCCCGCGTCGGCATACCCTGCGCCCTCGGTGCCGAGATCGCGCGCTGTGGTGAAGCCCGCCTCGAGGGTGGCGCGCGCGTGATTGACGGCGCGCGCCGTGCGGAGACTCACCGGTTCCTTGAGGACCTGATCGTTCCAGCTCGTCTCGTCGTACGGATGGAGGAAGAGATGGGTGTGTCCCTCGATCATCCCGGGGAGGAGGGTCGTTCCGGGGAGTGCGATGGTGCGCGCATTCGCTGGCGCGCGAAGGGCGCTTCGTGGACCGACCGCCGTGATCCGATCGCCGGTGACGAGCACCGCCCAGCCGGTCCGAGCGGAATCCTCGGTCCCGAGGAAGACCCGATCGGGAACGAGCAGGAGCACCGAGGCGGCGGGCGCGGCAGGGGCGTCCTGCGCGGCGAGCGTGCCGAGCCTCGCGGTGAGCGCGATCGTCGCGAGTGCGATCGCGAGTGCGATCGCGAGCCGCGGGAGCGCGATCGCGTTCATGGGGTCCCCGAACGGAGGGTCGGCACATCGGCCACCCCGCCCGAGACGACGAAGGCGACGACATCGGAGCTCACGGCGTCGAGTGGCTGCACGCGCGAGGTGGGGACCACCACGAGCTGGCCCGAGAAGTTGTACGAGTGCGGGCAGTAGACGGCGACATCCCCGGGCATCCCCAGCTGCGCGAGCGATCGCTGGGTGACGAAGCCCAGGGTGCGCACCGCCCCGTCACCGGAGAGGGAGACGAGGACCGGCATCTGGAAGCGCCGCTGCTCCCCGACGAAGGCATTCATCAGGTCCTTGGTCGCCGAATAGAGGAGGCGAACGAAGGGGAGGCGGTCCAGCAGCTCGTCGAACCACCCCTCGATCTGTCCGGCGAAGAAGGTGCCACCGAGGAACCCGATGAGGGTGATCCCGGCGAGGGTGACGAGGAGCCCGGCGCCCGGCACGGGGAGACCCAGCCATCCGTCGATCGTGGTGAGCACCATCCAGCAGACGGCGGCCGTCACGGCGAGCGGGATGGTGAGGACGAGGCCGCGTAGGAAGTAGGTGAGCAGACGCTTCATCGGGGAGGGCTCCGCAACGGGGGGCGACGGCCGAACGTATCTTGAGCAGGTCCAATGGCTCGTCGCAGAAGATAACCCTGCTTCCCGTCCGCTGATGCCCATGCGCTCCCTCTCCCGCTCCCTGCGATCGCTCCTCCCGGCCCTCGCGTTGGTCGCCGCACCGACCCTCCTCGTGGCGCAGGGCGAACGCCTCCCGCTCACGCAGGACACCTACGACCTCTGGCGGTCGATCCTCCAGCCGACGCTTTCCGCCGATGGGAGGTGGGCGGTGTACACCCTCTCGCCGACGGTGGGAGATGGGATGCTCGTGGCACGGGCCACCGGCGGGACGACCGAGCACCGCGTCGCGCGCGGGTGGACGGGACGCCCCCTGACCTCGGTGACGGGGACCCCCTTCAGTGCACAGGCGGCGCAGATCACCGGGGATTCGCGGCACGTGGTCTTCCTCCGCTATCCGATGAAGGGGGCGATGGACTCGGCGCGCGCCAAGAAGGTGCGCCCGGCCGACCAGCCCAAGAATGCGCTCGCGATCCTCGCCCTCGAGACCGGGGCGGTCACGACGGTCGAGAAGGTCCGTGGCTTCCAAGTGCCGCGTGACGGGGGGCGCTTCGTCTTCTATCAGACCGAGGTCGACTCCTCGGCGAGTGCCGTGCGAACCCCGGGTGCCGGTGCGCGTGGGGCCGCCGCAACGGCTGCCGCCGCGAACGATTCCGCCAGCAAGAAGCCGAAGAAGGACACCGGAGCGCCGTTGGTGCTCCGCGAACTCGCGACTGGGCAGGAGACTAAGATCGACGGCGTGACCGGATACGTGGTCGACCGCGCGGAGCGCGTCGTGGTCTACGCCGTGGCCGGCGCCGACTCGCTCAAGGTCGATGGCGTCTATGCGCGCGATCTCGCGACCGGGACGGTGACCCCGCTCAAGACGGGGACGGGGAACTATCGGGCGCTCGCGCTCGATGAGGCGGGGACGCAGGTCGTCTTCGTGACCGATGCCGAGGAGTTCACGACGGCCGAGAAGCCGCGGATGGCGCTCTACCATGCCGCGCTCTCCGGGCCGCGTGGCCGTCCGGGCCCGCAGCCGGCGACCCTCGCGGTCGCGCCCACCGCCGTCGGCGAGGGGCTCCGCATCGCCGATCGTGGCATCGACTTCGTGAAGTCGGGCGCCGTGGTGCGCTTCGGCATCGCGAAGGTCCTCCCCGATTCGATCCCCGCTGACTCGCTCGCCGAGAAGTCGGTCGTCGACCTCTGGCATTGGCAGGACGCGCGCCCACAGCCGATGCAGCGCCTGCAGGCGGCGCAGGATCGCGCCCGGAGTTGGGTGGCGGTCTATCATGTGGCGACCAAGCAGATGCGGCGGATCGGGAGCGACTCCCTCCCGCAGGTCACCATCTCGGATGATGGGCGCACCGCGCTCGCCTCCACCGATGTGCCCTACGAGCAGGACGCCATCCGCGGGGAGGATGGCTACGACATCCATCTGATCAATACGCTGACCGGGGCCTCGCGCCAGATCGCCACCAAGGTGCGGAGCGGTGGGCAGCTCTCCCCCGCGGCGAAGTTCGTCACCTGGTGGGAGAGCGGTCGCTACCGGGTGCATGAGGTGGCCACGGGGCGCACGCGTGACCTCACCACGGGAATCACGGGGATCCGCTTCGAGAACGAAGAACACGATACCCCGAGCGAGCCCACGCCGTATGGGCTCGGCGGGTGGACCGTCAACGACGCGCGCGTCCTGGTCTACGATCGCTACGACATCTGGGAGGTCGATCCCCTCGGGGGCGCCGCGCCACGCGTGCTGACCGATAGCGTCGGTCGGCGCGAGCAGCTGACCTTCCGGGCGATCCCGCCCGATGCGGAGGTGCGCGCCTTCGATCCCGCCACGCCGCTGACCATCCGCGCCTTTGATAATGTCTCCAAGTCCGCCGGGTTCTATCGCGAGCGCCTTGGCGTCACGAGCGCGCCGGAACGGATCGTGATGGCGCCCAAGAGCTGGCCCGTCTACGAGAAGGCGCGTCGCGCCGATCAGGTCCTCGTGGCGCGCGCCGACTATCGCGAGTTCCCGAACCTCTGGACCGGGCGCTCGCTGGATCAACTCACCCAGATCAGCGACGCGATGCCGGAGCAGGCACGCTACCGGTGGGGGAACGTCCAGCTGGTGACATGGGCGAACCTCGATGGGGTGCCGATGGAGGGGCTCCTCTTCACCCCCGAGGGGTTCGACTCGACGAAGACCTATCCGATGGTGACCTACTTCTACGAGCAGCTCTCGGATGGTCTGCACAGCTACGTGCGACCGGCGGGGCGGAACACGATCAACCCGACGGTCTACACCTCGCTCGGCTATCTCGTCTTCATGCCGAACATCCACTACACCCCGGGCTATCCGGGGCCCAGCGCGGTGAAGGCGATCGTGCCGGGGGTGCAGTCGCTGATCGCGCGCGGGATCAGCGATCCCAAGCGGCAGGGGATCTCCGGCCAGTCGTGGGGCGGGTACCAGACCTCGTACGTGATCACGCAGACCTCGCTCTTCGCCGCGGCGGTCCCCAACGCGACGGTGGTCAACATGACCTCGGCGTATGGCGGGATCCGGTGGGAGTCTGGGGTGGAGCGCGCGATCGTGAACTACGAGCGCGGCCAGAGCCGGATCGGGGGGTCGCTCTGGGAGTTCCCAGAGCGCTACATGGAGAACTCGCCCCTCTTCTTCCTCGATCGCGTGACGACGCCGGTCCTCTTCATGGCGAACGACGCCGACGGGGCGGTGCCCTGGTATCAGGGGATCGAGTACTTCGTCGCGATGCGTCGCCTGGGGAAGGAGGCGTACATGCTCAACTACAACGGGGACGCGCACAACCCGCGGAAGTACGCCAACCAGAAGGACATCGATCGGCGGATGCAGGAGTTCTTCGCCGCCAAGCTCCTCGGGGCACCGGCGCCGGAGTGGATGCAGCGCGGGATCCCCTTCCTCGAGAAGGGGCGCGATCAGCTCGGGCGGCCGTAGCCGCCACCCGAGTAGGTCCCTACTTTTCGGGATGACCTCTCTCCCTCGTCCCGAGACGGTGCCGTCGGCCGCGCCAGAGGCGCCGCCGCCGGCTCCCCGTGCGTGGAGCATCGATGCGGCCCGCGAGCTCTACCAGATCGGTGGGTGGGGGGCCGGCTTCTTCGATATCAGCCCCGAGGGGCGCGTCGTCGTTCGCCCCGACCGGTCGCGGCCCGATCGCACCCTCGACCTCTACGAGCTCGCGCACGACCTCGAGGCCCAGGGGCTCCCCCTCCCGGTGCTCCTCCGCTTCTCCGACATCCTCAAGGCCCGGATCGAGACGCTGCATGCGCGCTTCGCCAGCGCGATCGAGGAGTTCCAGTACACGGGGAGCTACACGACCGTCTATCCGATCAAGGTCAACCAGCAGCGCCATGTGGTCGAGGAGATCGTCGAGTTCGGGCAGGCCACCGGCGTCGGGCTCGAGTGCGGGAGCAAGCCCGAGCTCCAGGCGGTGCTCGCCCTCACCGATCGCACCGACCACCTGATCATCTGCAACGGCTACAAGGACGAGGAGTTCATGCGCCTCGCCCTCATGGGGCAGCGCCTCGGTCACACGGTGATCATCGTGATCGAGCAGGTGAGCGAGCTCGACGTACTCGAGCAGGTCGCCGCCCAGATGGGGATCGATCCCACCATCGGCGTGCGCATCAAGCTCTCGAGCGAGGGCTCGGGGCGCTGGGCGCAGTCCGGCGGGGAGAAGTCCAAGTTCGGCCTCACCTCGGCGCAACTCATGCAGGTGATCGACCGCCTCAAGTCGGCGGGGCGCGCGCACTGGCTACAGCTGATCCACTTCCACCTCGGCTCGCAGATCACCGATATCCGCTTCATCAAGCGGGGGCTCCAGGAGGTCAGCCGCTTCTATGTGGAGCTGCGCCGGCTCGGGCTCGGGATCCGCTGGGTCGATGTGGGCGGGGGGCTCGGGGTCGATTACGACGGCTCGCAGTCGACGGCGCAGGCCTCGATGAACTACTCGATGACGGAGTATGCGAACGACATCGTGTACACCCTCGCCGAGACCTGTCGGGAGGAGGAGCTCCCGATGCCCGACATCATCTCGGAGTCGGGGCGGGCGCTCACGGCGCACCACGCCCTGTTGCTGCTCAGTGTGATCGACGTCGAGTCCGCGGCAGAGCCGACCGCGCCGACCCTCACCGAGGAGGATCACCCCCTCCTCCACGAGATGGCGGAGGACCTCAAGACACTCTCGCGCAAGAACGTCGCGATGCGGCGCATCCGGGAGATCTTCCATGACGCGACCTTCGATAAGGAGCGCGCGCAGCAGCTCTTCAATTCCGGGGTGCTCTCGCTCCGGGAGCGGGCGATGGCGGAGACCTTCTATCTCGCCACCCTCAACGTCGTGGCGCGACTCGCCGAGGGGAAGCGCGATCGCTTCGATGACATCGTCGGCGACCTCGATGCGGCGCTGATCGACCGGTACTTCGCGAACTTCTCGCTCTTCCAATCGCTCCCCGACAACTGGGCGATCGACCAGCTCTTTCCGATCATGCCGATCCACCGGCTCGACGAGGAGCCGACGCGGCGCGGGACGATCCAGGATGTCACCTGCGATTCCGACGGGAAGATCGATCGCTTCATCGGGGGACGCGATGGGCGGCCCTCGTTGCCGCTCCACGTCTTCCGTGACGGGGATGCGTACATCCTCGGGATCTTCCTCACCGGGGCGTATCAGGAGATCCTCGGCGACCTGCACAACCTCTTCGGCGACACCAACGCCGTGCATGTGCGGATCGCGGATGGTGGCTACGAGCTGACCCACCTCGTGCATGGGGACACCGTGACGGAGGTGCTCAACTACGTGCAGTTCCGCGCGTCGGATCTGCTCGCCACCTTCCGTCGCAAGGTGCAGTCCGCGAAAGGGATCGGCCGTGAGGAGGCGAATCGCTTCATCGCCGAGTATGTGGCCGGGCTCGAGGGGTACACCTACCTCGAGGGTGAGGCCGCGCGATGAGCGCGATCGCCGGTCTCTGACGCACGAAGGGGCCGCCCCGCGGGGCGGCCCCTTCGTCGTTCCACTCGTGTCGTCGGCGCTCAGCGCGCGTCGTACCGCGCCGCCACCGCCCCCCAGTGCACCACGTTCCACCAGGCATCGATGTAATCCGGCCGACGGTTCTGATAGTTGAGGTAATAGGCGTGCTCCCAGACGTCGAGGCCGAGGATCGCATGCCGTCCTTCCATGAGCGGGTTGTCCTGGTTCGGTGAGCTCTCGATCGCGACCGTCCCATCCTTCGTCGCGACGAGCCAGGCCCAGCCGGAGCCGAAGCGACCGATGGCCGCCGCCTTGAACGCATCACGGAACTTGGCGAAGTCGCCGAAGGCGGCATCGATCGCCGTGGCGAGGGCCCCGCTCGGCGCGCCGCCGGCGTTCGGGGCCATCAGCGTCCAGAAGAGGGCGTGGTTCCAGTGCCCACCGCCATTGTTGCGCACCGCGGTGCGGACGCTCTCAGGGACCTTGGCGATGTCACGGTTGAGCTGCTCGAGGCTCCACGAGGCGAGCTCCGGGGCCTTCTCGACGGCCGCGTTCAGGTTGGTGACGTACGCCTGATGATGCTTCCCATGATGGATCTGCATCGTCTGCGCGTCGATGTGCGGCTCGAGCGCCTCGGGGGCGTAGGGGAGGGCGGGAAGGGTGTGTGCCATGGGATGGGTCGAGGTGAGAGGGGTCAGGACGCGTGGCGACGGGAGCGCCACCAGCCGATGATGCCGGGCAGGACCGAGACGACGATGATGCCGATGATCAACTTTTCCACGTGGGCCTCGAGGCCCGGGATCAGGCGGACCACATAGTACCCGGTCAGCAACATCGACCAGATCCAGAGGAGCCCGCCGATCACGTTGTAGAAGACGAACATCGGGTACTGCATGCGGGCGGCACCCGCGACGACCGGCGCGAAGGTGCGCGCGAAGGGCATGAAGCGCGCGAGGATGATCGTCTTCCCCCCGTGCTTCTCGTAGAACGCCTGCGCGGCGCGGAGATGTTCCTGCTTGAACCAGCGCGAATCAGGGCGGCTGAAGAGCGCCTGGCCCGAGCGACGACCGATCGCGTAGGCGATCTGATCACCGACGATCGCCGCGACCGAGCAGAGCAGACCCAAGGTCCAGACGTTCAGCGTGCCGGTCACCGCCACCAGGCCGGCGGTCACGAGGAGGGAATCCCCGGGGAGGAAGGGGAAGAGGAGCCCCGTCTCGATGAAGATGATCGCGGTGACGCCGGCGTACCCCGCCGTCGTGACGAGGCCGTTCAGATCCCTGAGGTGATGGAAGAGGTCGAGCAGGGGGTCCATGGCACCGAAATGTAGCGGAGGGGCTTAGCTTCCAGCGGTCATGTCCGCCCTCGACGCCGTCACCGTGGTCCTGCACAAGGTCCAGGACCCCGTGAACATCGCCGGCACCGTCCGCGTGATGAAGAACATGGGGCTCTCCGACCTGCGGCTGGTGCAGCCGGTGGCGTACGACCCCTGGCGCATCGAGGGGGTGGCGCATGGGACCCGCGACCTCGTCGAGCGCATCCGCCATTTCGACACCCTCGAGTCGGCGCTCGCCGACTGCGTGCAGGTCGCCGCCTTCGGCGCGAAGCGTCGTGCCCACCGCTGGCCGATCACCACGCCGCGGGAGATGGCTCCCCGATTCCTCGCCGCGGCCGAGGAGGGACGGGTCGCGCTCCTCTTCGGGCAGGAGGATCATGGCCTCCCGAACGAGGCGATCGACCTCGGGCAGGTCATGGTGACGATCCCCACGACCGAACATGCCTCCCTCAACATCGCGCAGGCGGTGCTCGTCGCCGCCTATGAGCTGCATCTCGCGGCGGGGGATGCCACGCGGACCATCGCTCGGCACAAGCACCATGCGGCGCTCCCCAAGCACGAGGAGTGGGAGCGGGCGCTGGGGGACATCGACCGGAGCCTGGCGGCGATTGCGTTCTATCGGACCCGGAACCCGGAACACATCATGCGGTCGGTCCGTTCATTACTGAATCGTGCGGGTCCTGACTCGCGCGAGCTGACGTTGGTGCGGGCGATGGCGATCGAGGTCCTGCGGACGATCGACCGGGTGAAGCGCGGGGTGGAGTGAGCGCACATTGCGCTTGCGTGGGGTAGGGCGGCTGGTCACTTTTCAGAGTTGTCGTGCTTGTGAAATCGTTCACAAGCCGAATGCTTCAGTCGGGTTTCTCCCTTTTCCAGGTCTGGCGTATGACGGCTCGTAGGAAGTGGGTCATGATCCCAGGGATGGTGGCGATCGCCCTCGTGGCCACCATGCTCTCCGCCTATGCGGGGTCGCAGTCCGCCGAGACACCGGCCCCCGCCGGCACCGAGGAGACCGCCACCCAAAAGGCCAATCGTGAGGCCTTCGGCAAGGCCAAGCCCGGCCCCTGGGCCTACAGCGGCGCCTCGGGCTACACCAACTACCTCGGCGGCGGGATCGGCTACTCCCCGGAGCAGCCCGTCAAGTTCCCGCACCCGGTGCACGTCAACGCGCTCAAGATGAATTGCGCGTTCTGCCACAATGCCGCCAACCAGTCGCCGGACCCGGGCCTCCCCGCGGTCGCGACCTGCATGGGGTGTCACACGATCGTCGGCGCGGGCCGTCCCGAGATCGTGAAGCTCACCGAATATTGGAACAACAAGCAGCCGGTGCCGTGGGTCCGCATCCACAAGGTGCCGGAGTACGTGCACTTCCCGCACATGCGTCACGTGAACGCCGGCGTCACCTGTCAGACCTGCCACGGCCAGGTGAACAACATGCCCCAGGTCTTCATGGCGCAGAGCCTCAACATGGGGTGGTGCGTGCAGTGCCATGTGAACGGCTACGATCCGGCGGAGGGCGTCCGCGCGGCGGGGTATGAGCCCGATTCCGCGACGCTCGCGTTGCCCAAGAAGAAGGCGACGTACGACTGCGCCACCTGCCACTACTAGGACGACGCGATGACTGTGGATACCTCAGTGTCTGAGACCGGCTCGTCGGCAGGCGTCAAGCGCCGCGACTTCCTCAAGGTCCTCGGCGTCTCCGGCGCCGCGACCGCCGCGGTGGGTTGCTCGTCGGGCGACGTCGAGAAGCTCATCCCGTATCTCGTCTCGCCGGACCAGACCGTCCCCGGCGTCTCCAACTACTACGCCACCACCTGCCGCGAGTGCGCGGCGGGCTGCGGGTTGATCGTCGAGGTCCGTGATGGCCGCGCGATCAAGGCGGAAGGGAACCCCGAGCATCCGGTGAACCGCGGTGCGCTCTGTGCCCGCGGTCAGTCGTCGCTCCAGGGGCTCTACAACCCCGATCGCTACCGCCAGCCGATGAAGCGCGAGGGCGATGCCCTCGTCCCGACCACCTGGGACGACGCGCTCCAACTCCTGTCGGCCAAGCTCGGTGAGGTGAAGTCGCGCGGGCAAGGGCGCCGCGTCGCCTTCGTCAATCAGCATGAGCAGGGCTCCTTCCCCGCCTTCCTCGACGGCGTCCTCGCCGGCTTCGGGATCGCGCCGCACCTCAGCTACGACGCCGAGGCGCCGGTCGCGGTGCTGCAGGCGAACCAGGCGGCCTATGGCGCCGCCTGGCCGGCGGTCGACTTCTCGGCCGCCTCGCTCATCGTCTCGTTCGGTGCCGACTTCCTCGACGGCTGGGGCCTCCCGGTCCCGCAGCAGCTCGCCTTCGCTGAGGCGCGCGGCAAGGTCGAGGGCGCGCCGCGCTTCATCTATGTCGGCGCACGTCGCTCGCTGACCGGTCTCAACGCCGACCAGTGGATCCCGGCGAAGCCCGGCTCCGAGCTCGCGATCGTCAACGCGATCGCTGGCAAGGGGAGTGCCGCCGCGGCCGCTGAGGCGGCCGGGGTCGGCGTCGCCCTCATCGAAGGGCTCGTCGCCGAGGTGCGGAAGGCGCGCGCGAGCGCGCTCCTCGCCGGAGGCTTCGGTCAGGAGGCGGGGGAGCTCGCCACCGCCGTCGCCGAGCTCAACAAGGCGCGCGGCAACGTCGGGAAGACGATCAAGCCGTCCGAGGGCTACCTCGCCTTCGAGGGGGTCGCGGGTCATGCGGAGATGCGGGTGCTCGCCGAGCGAATGAACGCGGGAGAGGTGCCGATGCTCCTCGTCCGTCATGCGAACCCCGCCTACACCACCGCGCCGGGCGTCGGGTTCGCCGCCGCCATGGCGAAGGTGCCGTTCAAGGTCTCGTTCTCGAGCGTGCCGGATGAGACCACCTCGCGCTGCGATCTCATCCTCCCGGATCACCATGGCCTCGAGTCGTGGGGCGATGCGGAGCCGGTGAAGGGGCGCCTTTCGCTCCAGCAGCCGACGATGGATCCGGTCTTCGACACCCGACAGACCGCCGATGTGATGCTCGCCGTCGCCAAGGCCGATCCCTCGCTCGCGTCCAAGTACGGCGTCGCCGACTACCGTGGCTACCTCGCCTCGCGCATCGGTGGGAACCAGAATCTCAAGAACGCGCTCCCGACGGCGCTCGTCAGCGGGTCGGCCGCCTCGCGCACCGCGCCGGCGCGCACCGCCTCGCGGGCCACGGCGAAGGAGCAGAGCGGGGAGTACACCCTCCTCGCCTACCTCTCGCCGACCCTCGGCGATGGCCGCGGCGCGAACAAGCCCTGGCTCCAGGAACTCCCGGACCCCGTCACCAAGATCCTCTGGCAGACGGTCGTCGAGATGCACCCCGAGACGGCGAAGCAGATCGGCGTGGCGGATGGCGAGCTCGTGACGGTGACCACCGCCGCAGGATCGCTCACCGCGCCGGCGCTCGTCTACATCGGCCTCCGCCCGGACACCCTCGCGGTGGCCCTCGGGCGCGGGCACACCGCCGCCGGCCGCTACGCCGAGGCGGGTGAGAACGCCTGGCAGCTCCTCGCCGCGGCGGAGGATCGCGCCGGTGGCGCGGCCCTCGGCGCCACCAAGGCGACGCTCGCCAAGGCCGATGGCAAGAAGCAGCGCATCGTGACCACGGAAGGGTCGGGGCGTCAGCACGGGCGCGGGATCGCGCAGGCGATCGCCCTCCCGGCGCTCCTCGCCGGCGAGGAAGGCCACGGCCACCATGTGTTCGAGGGGCAGGCCAGCACCGAGTTCCTCCCGGGGCTCCGCTCCCCCACCGCGAACGACGCGCAGGGCGAGTTCGGCGTGCCGAACTCCAAGGACAAGGGGCAGTACGACCCCGAACACTGGTCGGGGGCCGCGAAGCGTCGCTGGGCGATGACGATCGACCTCGCCAAGTGCACCGGCTGCTCGGCGTGCGTGACCGCCTGCTATGCAGAGAACAACATCCCGACCGTCGGCGCGTCGTGGCAGGGGCCGGTGCTCCTCCCCGATCGCACCGGCTTCGGCGCGAACGTCACGCGTGGACGCGAGATGGCGTGGATCCGCCTCGAGCGGTACTGGGAGATCGATCGCGAGCCGAAGGACGTGGTCTTCGATCCGGAGCACCCGGACTTCGACACGAACTTCATCCCGATGATGTGCCAGCACTGCGGCAACGCCCCGTGCGAACCGGTCTGCCCGGTCTACGCCACGTATCACGCCCCGAACGGGCTGAACGTGCAGGTCTACAACCGCTGCGTCGGCACGCGCTACTGCTCGAACAACTGCCCGTACAAGGTCCGCTACTACAACTGGTTCGGGTATGGTGACCCGAATCGGTCGCAGTACGCCTTCCCGGAGCCCCTCCATTGGCAGCTGAACCCGGATGTCACCGTCCGCCAGAAGGGGATCATGGAGAAGTGCACCTTCTGCGTGCAGCGCATCAAGGAGGCGGAGCACCGCGCCGCGCTCGAGCAGCGCGCGTCGGTCGGTGAGGACGGCGTGCGGATCGACGGGTTGCGCCCGGACGAGTTCACCACGGCGTGCGCGCAGGCCTGTCCGAGCCGCGCGATCGTCTTCGGGGATGCGGCGGACGAGAACTGGTCGGTGGCGAAGTGGGCGAAGGACCGCCGCGCGTACCATGTGTTCGAGGAGCTCAACACCTACACGGCGGTGGTCTACTTGAAGAAGGTCAACCATCCGGCGCCGACGGCGTCGGTCACGGCATAAGGAGGCGCGACCCATGGCCACTCTCGCGCACCCCGACGACCTCCGCCGGCCGAACATCGCCTCGGCGGACATCCAGCTCCCCGCGGTCACGAGCTACGAGCAGGTCGACAACGAGATCCTCGCGATCCTCAAGCCGACCAAGGCGTGGTTCGCCTCGTTGATGCTCGCCATCGCCTGCCTGGGCCTTGGCGCCTTCGGCTGGATCTATCAGATCCATCAGGGGCTCGGCGTCGCCGGCTACAACCCGCCGGTGATGTGGGGCGTCTACATCATCACCTTCGTCTTCTGGGTCGGTATCGGCCATGCGGGGACCCTGATCTCCGCGATCCTCTATCTCTTCCGCGCCGGCTTCCGCACGACGATCTACCGGGCGGCCGAGGCGATGACGGTCTTCGCCGTCATGACGGCGGGGCTCTTCCCGATCATCCATATCGGGCGCCCGTGGAAGTTCTTCTGGCTGATCCCGTATCCGAACTGGCGCCTCATCTGGCCGAACTTCAAGTCGCCGCTCGTCTGGGACGTCTTCGCGATCACGACCTACCTCACGATCTCGACGACCTTCCTCTTCGTCGGGCTCATCCCCGACATCGCGGTGCTCCGCGACCGCGAGACGAATCCGATCCGTCGCAAGATCCTCGGCTTCTTGAGCTTCGGGTGGCGCAACACGGAGCGCGAGTGGCGGCACTTCGCCCGCGCCTACCTGTTCCTGGCGGCCTTCTCCACGCCGCTCGTGCTCTCGGTGCACTCCGTCGTGTCGTTCGACTTCGCCATGGGGATCGTCCCCGGGTGGCACACGACGATCTTCCCGCCCTACTTCGTGGCGGGCGCGATCTTCTCCGGCTTCGCGATGGTCTGGACGATCATCATCCCGATGCGCCGCTGGTTCGGGCTCCGGCACTATGTGACGCTGAATCACCTCGACGCCTCGGCGAAGATGGTGCTCTTCACCTCGCTCGTCGTCGGGCTGGCCTACATGATCGAGTTCTTCATCGCCTGGTACGGCGGCGTGAAGTACGAGCAGGACTACTTCTGGAACCGCGTCTTCGGGCAGTGGTGGTGGGCGGCCTGGATCATGCTCACCTGCAACATGATCCTCCCGCTCTCGCTCTTCTCCCAGAAGCTCCGGCGCAACCCGACCTGGCTCTGGATCCTCTCGATCTTCATCAACATCGGGATGTGGTTCGAGCGCTTCGTGATCGTCGTGCCCTCGCTGTCGCATGACGTCGAGCCCTGGCAGTGGTCGAGCTACATGCCGACCTGGGTCGACTACGCGCTCTTGATCGGGTCGTTCGGGTGGTTCTTCATGTGGTTCCTCCTCTTCGTGAAGCAGCTACCGGTGATGGCGCTCGCGGAGATCAAGGAGATCATCCCGCCGAAGATGAAGCACACCCATTCGCACGGGGGGCACTGAGATGCGCGGCATGATGGGGGTCTTCTCGGAGCTCGACAGCACGGTGGAGGCGATCGAGGAGCTCAAGCAGCGGAAGGTGGGGGACCTCACGGTCTTCTCGCCCACGCCGCGGCACGAGCTCGAGCATGCCGTGCACCCGCCGATGAGCGGGGTGCGCAAGTTCACCCTGATCGGCGCCCTCAGCGGGGTCTGCTTCGGGTTCTGGATCGCGATCTGGGGCTCGAACTACTGGCCGCTGGTCGTCGGCGGCAAGGCGATCTCGACCTGGTTGCCCTATGTGGTGTTCGGGTTCGAGGTGATGGTCATGGTCGGGGCGCTCTCGACCGTGTTCGGGATGTTCTATCTCGCGGGGATCCCCCGCCTGACCATGACGGTCGGGTACGACCCCCGCTTCAGCCACGGCAGCTACGGGATCTTCTGCGAATGCGCCCCCGAGAAGCTGGTCGAGGCCGAGTCGATCCTGCGCCGTCATGGTGCGGTGGAGGTGCGCGGTGAGAAGTGATCGGATGCAGGTCTCGCGGCTGGCGCTCGTGGCGCTCACGCCCTTCCTCCTCTCGGCGTGCACGCAGGAGGAGTGGCTGACCGACATGAAGCAGCAGCCCTCCGTCGGCACCTGGCAGATGTTCACCCTGACCGACACCGTCGCCGGGGAGCAGACCCCCTTCCGCGGCAATCCCTCGGGCTCGGTCCCGACCACGGGGACGATCCTCGCGGGGTGGCAGGTCTCGTATCAGCCCCTCCCGCAGGTGATCGACTCGATGTCGGGGCTCGTGAATCCGACGGTCGCCGACGCACGGTCGCTCGAGAACGGGCACAAGCTCTATCAGATCAACTGCGCCGTCTGCCATGGCGACGTCGGTGACGGGAAGGGCGGGCTCGCCCAGCTCAACCCGAGCTACGCCTTCGCCCCGAGCCTCATGACGGAGTCGGCGCGTGGACGGACCGATGGCTACCTCTTCGGGATGCTCCGGAACGGTCGCGGGTTGATGCCCTCGGCGAACCGCATCCCCGAGGCGATGCGGTGGGATGTCGTGAACTATGTGCGCGGGTTGCAGGGCCGGTACGCCGTCGCCACGGGGCCGGTCGGCTTCCCGGGGCAGACGGGGTCGGCACTGCCGGGGCATTCGGTCGTCGGCCCGACGGTGCCGGCGGCGTTCGTGAAGCCGAGCGTCGAGGGGATCGTCGAGAAGAAGAAGGCCGAGGGTGAGTCGCATGGGGCGGCCGCTGGCAAGGCGGATGCCGGTCACAATGGAGGTCACGAATGAGCGGCCAGCATCATTACTCCCCGCCGCGCGATCAGCTCGTCGGGGTGCTGAAGACCAAGGCGATGCCGGCGGGTCTGAAGAAGGTCGCGCTCGGACTCGCGGTGTTCGGCCTCGGCCTCTTCGCCTTCGGCGCGGCGACCGGTGAGTCGCGCGCCTGGCAGGCCTTCCTGGTCAATTGGCTCTTCTTCACCACGATCGCCTCGGCCGGCGTGATGTTCGTCGCCGTGCAGCGCATCGTGACCGCGCGCTGGTCGCGCGGGATCATCCGGTTCCTCGAAGGGTTCGTCGCCTTCCTCCCCTTCGCGGCGATCGGGCTCCTCGTGATCATCTTCGGCGGGAAGAGCCACCTCTATCCCTGGTGGGATCTCGTGGGGACGGGGGAGTTGATCCCGGAGAAGGAGCTCTACTTCGGGCACACGTTCTTCTATGCCCGGTCCATCATCGCCTTCGGATTGTTGTTGCTCCTGCAGGTCTGGTACATCTGGACCTCGGTGCGCCTCGATGTCGGCGTGACGCCGGAGTACGGGGCCTCGTGGGCGGCCGGGCTGCGCGCGAGGATGCGCGCCGGCTTCGGCGAGGAGCGTCGGGAGCTCCACTCCACGCACTCCCTGCAGGGGAAGCTCGCCGTCGCGATGGCGCTCGTCTTCGGGTTCGGCTGGTGCGTCCTCGCCTGGGACCACTCCATGTCCCTCGACTATCACTTCTTCAGCACGATGTACGGTTGGCAGGTCTTCATGGGGGGGTGGTTGGTCTCCCTCATGGTCCTCGCCGTCCTCCTTCGCTGGTGGAAGGGGCAGTTCCCGGAGCTTCCGGAGCTGATCACCGAGAAGCACTACCATGACGTGGGCAAGCTCGGGTTCGCCTTCACCGCCTTCTGGGGCTACCTGACCCTCTCGCAGTTCCTCATCATCTGGTACGGCAATCTGGCGGAGGAGACCCACTTCTTCACGCTGCGGTTGACCGGGGCGTGGTCGACCACGACGATGCTCGCGGCGATCCTGACCTTCGTCGTGCCGTTCTTCGGCCTCCTCTCGGTGAAGGCGAAGACCTTCTCGCCGACGATGATCCTCTTCGCGACGAGCTCGTTCCTCGGGCTCTGGTTCGCGCGGTACACCGAGATCTATCCCTCGATCTACGGCACGCGGGTGTCGCATGCGCCGCTCGGGCTCTGGGAGGTCGGGATCTTCGCCGGCTTCCTCGGCCTCTTCGCCTGGAGCTACGCGCAGTTCATGGACGCCTTCCCGAAGGCGCGCGTCTTCCTGATGACCTCGCCGTACCGCGACGAGGTGCAGGTGCCGTGCGATCCGGTGACGATGGAGCCGCTGCCCGCCCACGAGTAAGGGGCGGGGGCGGTGAGACGTGGTCGGGGGGGGCGGCGCTCCGGCGTCGCCCCCCTGCGCGTTCTCAGCGACCTCGGGGGCCTTTCCCGAGTATATTTCTCGAGTCCGTTCAACGGGGCGTTAGCTCAGCTGGGAGAGCACCTGCTTTGCAAGCAGGGGGTCGCCGGTTCGATCCCGGCACGCTCCATCATCGTCGTCATCCACCGGGCCCTCACCACTCCGCGCTCATGGCCGCTTCCGTCCCCGCCATCGGTTCCCCCGCTCCCGATTTCACCGTCGAGACGACCGCCGGTGCGCCATTCACCCTCTCCTCGGTGAGGGGGCAGCAGCACGTCCTCCTCGCCTTCTTCCCCCTGGCCTTCACTGGGGTGTGCACCGAGGAGATGTGCGCCTTCACCGAGGACTACGACGCCTTCTCATCCCAGGATGTGCGCGTCCTCCCCATCAGCGTCGATGCCGTCCCCTCGCTCAAGGAGTTCAAGGCGAAGTATCGGATGACGACCGACCTCGGGAGCGACTTCAAGCGCGAGGTCGCGACGGCCTACGGCGTCCTCCACCCGGCCTTCTTCTCGACGCGCGCCTACTTCCTGATCGATAAGTCGGGGATCGTCCGCTGGGCCTTCGTCGAGGAGACCCCCGGGACCCGCCGCCAGAACGCGGAGATCCTCTCCGAGATCGCGAAGCTCGCGGGGTGAGGAGGAATCGGCTGCGGTGAGTCTCATCCCCGACCCCGCGGCCGCGAGCGCCCTCTCAGGGGAGCGTGCCTCGCGCGCACTCGTCGCGCTCGCCTGGATCAACGCCCAGCTCGCCTCCGCGCGCGGCCTCGAGCCCAATGTGGAGCGGACCCTCGCGCATCTGCGGGAGGTCCTCGGGGCCGATGAGGTTTCGGTCTGGTTGCACGCGCCGCAGGGGCTCATCGAGGGATGGGCCAGCGGGTCGGTCGGGACCTCGGAGGCAGCGGTTCGCATGGCGCTGACGGGCGGCGCGCCCGGCGTCGCTGGGGAGATGGTGGCCGCGATGCCGATCGTTCGTGGGGATCGGCACGTGGGCGGGCTCGTCTGGCGCTTGCGGCGTCCCCTCTCGGCAGAGGAGCGGATCCTGATGACCGCGGTCGCGGGGCTCCTCGCCCTCGAACTGACGCACGCGGAGCACTTGCGCCGCCTCGAGGTGGAGGTGGCCGCACGAACGGAGGAGATCGAGCGCGGACGGCGCTTCACCGAGAAGATCATCGACTCCCTCCCGATCGGGCTCTACGTCATCGATCGGAGCTACCGGATCCAGAGCTGGAACCGGCATCGGGAGACGGGGATGCAGGCGACCACGCGCGAGGCTGCGGTCGGTCGGTCGATCGTCGAGGTCCTGCGTCTTGCGCCCGACGATCCCATCCATCGGGAGTTCGACGAGGTCTTCCGCACCGGTCGGATCATCGAGTATCTCCGTGAGGTCGCGACGACGGGGGAGCCGCGCACCTTCCGGGTGACCAAGATCCCGATGCGCCTCGGCGGGACTGAGGTGACACACGTGATCACCCTGGGCGAGGACATCACCGATTGGACGCAGGCGCAGGCGCGGGTCTCCCAAGCGGAGAAGCTCGCGGCGATCGGGCAACTCGTCGCCGGCGTGATGCATGAGGTGAACAACCCGCTGGCGACGATCGCGGCGTGTGCCGAGTCGTTGGGGTATCGCATCGATCCGCTGATCGCGCAGGGGCTTCCAGAGGCCCAGGAGGCGATCGACTACCTCGGCATCATCGGCAACGAGGTGGAGCGGTGCAAGCATATCGTCGACGGACTGCTCGACTTCAGTCGTCCGCGGCCGGTACAACGCGAGCGGGTGCACCCCAACGAGGTGGTGGAGCGCACCCTGTTTCTGCTCAAGCATCATGCACGATTTCGGAAAGTCACCGTGGATGTGCGCTTGGATCCGGCGGTCGAGCGGGTCCCGCAGGCGAGCGCGGAACAGTTGATGCAGGTACTGATGGGCCTGCTGCTCAATGCCATGGACGCCATGGACGGGGAGGGGGCGGTGCGTGTGGTCACCCGCGTCGGTCCCTCGACCGAGGCAGGGGCGATCATCGAGGTGATCGATACAGGCGTGGGGATCCCGGCGCAGGAGCGCGACCGGATCTTCGAGCCATTCTACACGACCAAGGCCCCGGGGGCCGGCACGGGGCTCGGGCTCTCCGTCGCGTATGCGATCATCCAGGAGCACGGCGGACGGATCGAGGTCGACAGCGTCGTGGGAGTGGGGAGCATCTTTCGCCTCATCTTGCCCGTGGTCGCCGCATGAAGGTCCTGGTGATCGAGGACGATCCGACCGTCGGCGAGTTCGTGAAGCGCGGGCTCGAGGAGCAGCGGTGGACCGTCGATCTCGTCGCGGATGGGGCGGAGGGGGAGGCATTGGCGCGGTCGCAGCCCTACGACCTCGTGATCCTCGACCTCCGGCTCCCCGGCCGCCCCGGTCCCGAGGTGCTCCGCAACCTGCGCGCCGGTGGCTTCGAACGGCCCGTGCTCGTGCTCACCGCGCAGGATGCCATCGACGCCAAGGTGGAGACGCTCCGCGCCGGGGCCGATGATTACGTCACCAAGCCCTTCGCCCTCGAGGAGCTGTTGGCGCGGGTCGAGGCGCTCGCGCGTCGCCCGCGGGCCCTCGCCTCCCCGCGCATCACGGTCGCCGATCTCGCGATCGATCTCGATTCGCATCAGGTGCGCCGCGCGGGGCAGGTGATCGAGCTCACGCCCAAGGAGTTCCTCGTCCTCGAGTACCTCGCTCGCCATGCGGGGCGGGTGATGAGCCGCACCCTCATCACCGAGTACGCCTGGGGCTATCACTTCGATCCCGGCACCAACATCGTCGACGTGGTCATCACGCATCTCCGCAAGAAGATCGACGCCGCCCATGCGCAGAAGCTCATCACCACGGTCCGGGGCGTGGGCTACGTCCTGAAGGGCTGATCGATGTTCTGGAGCCTGCGTGGACGGCTGACGGCGCTCGCCGCACTGGGCGGGGCGGGGATCCTGGTCGCCCTCGCGGTGATCCTGCTGAGTTCGGAACGCACGGCGGGCGAGCGGGAGCTCCGGCGGCGGGTGGACGAGATGGCGCAGATCGCCGATCAGCTGATCGCGCAGGGGGGCATCCAGCGCTTCAGCGGCATGGTGGTCAGGGCGGATTCGGCCCGTCCCGAGGCGCTCTCCGCCGCCACCGGCCGCCTCCTCGCCGCGTTGCCGGGATATGTGATCGTCGCCGACGCCGCGCGCCCGCTCTACCTGAGTGCCTCGGTCGCCTCGCTCGGGACGCGGGATCGGGAGACGCTGCTCCAGGCGGTCACTGGGGTCTTCGGGCCCGACCGTCCCGCCGCCTTCGTGCAACTCGAGGCGGCGCGGCTCTACGTCCGGGTGCGATTCTCCACGGATAGCACCGCCCGGGACCCGCTCCGCATCGCGGTGGGGATGCCGGCCGAGGGGCTCTCGCTCGTCCGCCTCGATGGCTTCGCGTCGAGCCTGGTCGCGATCCCGTTGCTGATCCTCGGCTCCGCGCTCATCGCCTTCAGCGTCCTCGGGACGGAGCTCCGACCCCTCGAGCGACTCGCGCGGCAGTTGGAGGCGATCCAGCACGGCCGCTCGCTCCACCGCCGGGTCGCGATCGAGGGGGATGCCGAGGAGGTCGATCGATTGGCCGAGACGATCAACGCGATGCTCGATCGGCTCGAGACCTCGTTCGCCTCGTTGCGCCGCTTCACCGCCGATGCGAGTCACGAGCTGAAGACCCCGCTCACCGTCCTGCGGGCGAACCTCGAGCGAGCGATGCAGCAGCCGAACGTGCAAGCCGAGCAGCTGGCGCCGCTCGAGGATGCGCTCGCGAACACCGCGCGCATGGCCGATCTCGTCGATTCGCTCCTGACCCTGGCCCGGGCCGACGAGGGGCGGTTCGACCTCCATCGGGAGCCCGTGGCGATGGAGCCACTCGTCGCGGAGATGCTCGAGACGGCGACGATCCTCGGGGAGCCGGCGGGGATCACCATCCGTGCCCTCGGGAGTGAGCCGGTTACGGTCTCCGGGGACGCGGATCGCCTCCGCCAGCTCCTCCTCAACATCGTGACCAACGCGATCAAGTACACGCCGCGCGGCGGGACCGTCTCCATCGGACTCGAGCGCCGTGGGGATCAGGCGGCGGTCACGATCGATGACACGGGCGTCGGGATCGCCTCGGTCGATGTCCCCTTCATCTTCGAGCGGTTCTGGCGGGCCGATCGGGCCCGGGTGCGGGGCGAGCGGGGGGGGCTGGGGCTCGGGCTCTCGATCGCCGAATGGATCGCGCAGGCCCATGGGGGGACGATCACCGTGGCCTCGCGGATCGGGCGTGGGACGACCTTCACGGTGCAACTCCCGCTCCTCCGCGAGGGGGACTCTGCCCCCACCTGAGCGATTCACGGAACGCTCATCAAGCGTTAACCGATTCTTAATCTTTCCGTCATTACCTCGTGAATCGAGCCCACGTATGATGCGGGGAGTCGGCGGCCACATGGGTCGCCGTCACGCGACTTTTCACGAGTGGAGACGGACGCGTGTTCAACAACCTGATCGAGTCGGGCCCGAAGCAGAAGAAGGGAATCGGAGGCTCCGTCGCCTCGACCCTCGCGCATGCCGGCATCGTCTTCGCGATGATCGTCGCGACCAAGAACGTCGGCGAGACGATCGCGGCGGAGGCGGAGCAGGTCACCAAGTTCGTGGTGGAGGAGAAGGAACCGGAGCAGGAGCCGGAGAAGCCGCCGCCAGACGCGGTCGCCGCCCCGCCGATCGCGAAGGGGTTCCAGGTGCTCACCGCGCCGGTCGATATCCCGGACGTGATCCCGGAGATCGACCTCTCCAAGAAGCTCACCAACGAAGCGGACTTCTCCGGCCGTGGTGTGGCCGGGGGCGTCGCCTCGGGTGTGGTGGGGGGGAGTGTGGTGAACCAGGATCAGACCTTCTTCGACTTCCAGGTCGAAAAGCCGGTCGCCCCGATCCCGGGCAGTGGGTCGCCGCGGTATCCTGAGATCCTCCTCTCCGCCGGCGTCGAGGGCCAGGTCCTCGGCCAGTTCGTGGTGGACACCCTCGGTCGCGTGGAATCGGGTTCGTTCAAGGTGATTCGCTCGGACCACGATCTCTTCTCGGCGGCGGTGCGCAGCGCGCTCCCCGCGATGCGGTTCCTCCCCGCCGAGGTCGGCGGTCGGAAGGTGAAGCAGTTGGTCCAGCAGCCGTTCGTCTTCAACCGTCAGCGGTAACTCCCTCTCACCGGCAGCACCCTCTCTTAGGAGCAACGCAGTCATGGAAATGAACATCGCTGAGATCTTCGAGAAGAGCCCCGCGTTCGCCAAGGGGATCTGGTTCCTCCTCCTCGGTATGTCCTTCTGGTCGCTGACGGTCGCGACCGGGAAGTGGTGGGGTTTTCGCAAGGCGCAGAAGGAGACGCTGAAGTTCGCGCCCGAGTTCTCGCAGTTCCTCGAGGAGGACAACCTCACGGAGGCGATCAATCTCGCCGAGGGGTACAAGAAGTCGAACGTCGCGCGCGTCCTCGGTGGCGCGCTCGGTGAGGTGAAGCCGCTGATCATGGACGGCACGATCACGGTGTCGGACATCAACTCGGTTGAGCGCGCGGTCGAGCGCAACATGCTCGTCGAGATCGTCTCGCTGAAGCGCGGGCTCGCCGTCATCGCGACGGTCGGTTCGACCGCGCCGTTCGTCGGGCTCCTCGGCACCGTCGTCGGCATCATCAACGCCTTCTCCCTCATGGGCTCGTCGGGTTCGTCGGGCATCAACGCGATCATCATCCCGATCGCCGAGGCGCTCATCGCCACCGGCCTCGGCCTCGGCGTCGCCATCCCCGCGGTCTGGTTCTACAACTACTTCCAGACCAAGATCGACAACCTCACCTCCGAGATGACCTACGTCTCCAAGGAGATGATCGATTACCTCATCCGTGGGGTGTCGGGGGAGTTCGGTCGGTCACGCTTCACCCGCGAGTTCAGCACCAAGGCGCAGGCCGGTTCCTCCCCGATCTCGCAGTGAGCGACCCCACCATCCGCTAGGAGGACTCGCCCATGGGCGTGTCAGTCAAGTCCGGGGGCGGCGTCAATTCGGAGCCGAACGTCGTCCCCATGATCGACGTGATGCTGGTGTTGCTCGTGATCTTCATGGTGGTGACCCCGGCGCTCGCGTCGGGGTTCGCCGCCGAGCCGCCGGCCGGCGTCAACCTGAAGTCGCATCCCGAGGAGGAGTTCGATCAGATCCTGGGCATCGACAAGTACGGCCAGTACTTCCTCAACAAGAAGAAGATCGACAACGCGGCGCTCGGCGATTCGCTCACGACCATCTTCACGGGCCGTGAGGATGCCCTCCTCTATCTGAAGGCGCACCGCGAGCTCCCGTACGAGGTCGTCCAGCAGGCGTGGAATGTCGCGTCGCGCAGCGGCGTCCGTGTGGTGGCCGCCATCACCGACCAGGCCTCGGGTGCGCCCGCGGCTGAATCCGAGAAGGAGTGATCGACCATGGGTGCTAAAGTCGGTGAGAGCGGTGGGCTGAACAACGAGCCGAACGTCGTCCCGATGATCGACGTCATGCTCGTGCTCCTCGTGATCTTCATGCTCGTGCAGCAGGTCCGGAAGGCGATCGACGTCCAGCTCCCGGATCCGAATCCGGCGGTCGCGGCGGCCAACTCGGCGTCCAACCAGATCGTGCTCGAGGTGCTCCCTGGCGAGCAGTTCGCGGTCAACCGTGAGCCGGTCACCAAGGACGATCTCCTGAAGCGGCTCACGGAGATCTACGAGGCGCGGCCGGAGAAGATCATCTTCGTGAAGGGAGACCCGAAGGTCCAGTTCCAGGACGTGATCTACGCGATGGACGTGGCGCGTGGGGCGGGCGTGAAGGTCATCGGCGTCCCGCCGAACTGATCGACCACGGGGCCGCGCGCCCCGTCTGCGGAGCGATGCGGCGGACGAACCCTTCTTGGGGCGTCCGCCGTATCATTTGTAGCCTCCCTGACCACTGAACACCGATCCCAGACCTCTTGATGGCCTCCCGCACCTCCGCCTCGCGACCACCGCTCCGCTCCCTGACAGGGATCCCGGAGCCGTCGCCGCGTGGCCGGTGGGCGGCGCTGGTCTCGGCGCTGGTGCATCTGGGGTTCATCGTCTTGGTCTTCCTGCCCCCCTTCCTGGCGGCGACGCTCGATCAGCCGCTGACGACTGGTGGGGGCGGGGCAGGGCCAGCCGGCGGCGGGGGCGGAGGCCGCACCGGGTCTGGGCTCGAGCCGGTGCGAGCCGAGCGCCTCGTGTACATGCAGATCGCACCGGTACCGGTCACCCCCTCGGCGGTGCTCCCTCCGATCCCCACACCGACCCCTCCACCGGTCCCCCCGGTGGAGAAGAAGCCAGAGATCTCTGTTCCCCCTCCGGCCTCCGTGCCGCCTGCGGCGGAGGCCCCAGCGGCCCCCGCCGCCGTCGCATCGGGGGGCGTGGCCGGGGGTGAGGGCCGGGGTGGCGCAGGGCCGGGCAGTGGGGGAGGGGTGGGGGCTGGCGTCGGTACGGGGCGCGGCTCGGCAACCGGGGCGGGGACGGGAGGTGGATCCAATGAGATCTATCCCCCGCAGGTCACCAACCTCGCGCTCCTCCCGATGCCGGTGCCGAATCGGGTCCGTCCTTACACGATGGTCGCCTGGTTCGACGTCGATGAACGGGGGAAGGCGACGCTGATCGCCTTCAATCCGTCGAAGGACAACTCGTACAATCGCCGCATCCGCGAGACGTTGCAGGAGTATCGCTTTCGTCCCGCGACGCGCCCCGATGGGTCCCCCGTGCGCGATACCGTCTCGGTGACCGTCTCGGTGCCCTAAGCGGAAGCCCCGTGGGCGCGTCAGATGCGCCTCGCCGCGACTGGTGGGGCCCCTTGGTGACGGATACCTTCCCGCATCCATCCTCCCTCCGCACCGACTCCCATGGCTGAATCGATCGGCAACTCCGGTACCGGCATGAAGCTGCACACCAAGATCCTCATCGCTCTCGTGGTCGGGGCGGTGGCCGGGATCGTGGTGAACACCCAACTCGGATCGACGCACGCCGGGGTGACCTGGGTGAACACCTATCTCGCGGGGCCCGTCGGCCAGGTCTTCCTGCGGATGCTCTTCATGATCGTGATGCCCCTTGTCTTCTCCTCCATCGCCCTCGGTGTGGCGGGGCTTGGGGACCTGCGGAAGGTCGGGCGCATCGGAGGCAAGGCGATCGGGTACTTCCTCGGCACCACCTTCATCGCCGCGTCGTTCGGGCTGTTGTTGGTCGCCATCGTCGAGCCGGGTGCTGCGGTCCCCGAGTCGGTCAAGACCGAGCTCATGGCGACCTACGCGGAGGATGCCTCCTCGAAGATCGAGGCGCAGGCCACCGGTGGGTTCGGGATCAACACCTTCGTGAACATCGTCACCCGGAACCCGATCAAGTCGGCGGCCGATGGGGACATGCTCGGGGTGATCTTCTTCGGGCTCCTCTTCGGCGCGGCGCTCACGCAGATCCCGCGCGAGCGGTCGGAGCCGATGATCAAAGTGCTCGAGGCGATCAACGACGTGGTGATCGTCATCGTCGGGATGGCGATGAAGCTCGCGCCGTATGGGGTGGCGGGACTCATCTTCGGCGTGACCTCGCGATTCGGCTTCGCCCTCCTCAAGCCGCTGGGTGGGTTCGTCCTCGTCGTGATGAGCGCGTTGCTGCTGCACCTCTTCGTGAATCTCTCGCTGATCCTGAAGTTCGTGATCGGGATCAGTCCGCTCACCTACTTCTCACGCGTGCGCTCGGCGCTCGTCACGGCCTTCAGCACCAGCTCGAGCTCGGCCACGTTGCCCGCGGCGCTCAAGTCCTCCACCGAGGGACTCGGCGTCCCGCCGAAGATCGCGGGCTTCGTCCTCCCGATCGGCTCGACGATGTGCATGAACGGGACCTCGATCTTCGAGGGGATCACCGTGATCTTCCTCTGTCAGGTCTTCGGGATCGACCTCACCCTCGGCGGGATGGTGATGGTCATCATCATGTCGGTGATCACCGCGGTCGGGGCGGCTGGCGTCCCGGGTGGCTCGATCCCGCTCCTGGTGGGGATCCTCGCGATGGTCGGCGTCCCAGGGGAGGGGATCGCGATCGTCCTCGGCGTCGATCGCATCCTCGACATGACGCGCACGGTGGTGAACGTCGCGGGTGACATCTCCGCGACGACCTTCGTGGCGAAGTCCGAAGGGGTGTGGGATGCGTCGATGGTGCCGGCGAAGGCGGTCTAGATAGTTCGCCGCGTTGGCGACGGTCTCAGACCGTCGCCAACGCCTTCCGCCCGACCTTCACCGCGCCGCGCGCCGCATCGATCGCGTCGCCATGCAGATGCGACCCCGGCACCGCGGTCTTCAACCGGTGCTCCACGAGGCGCCGGAGGAAGCTTCCGCGCCGCAGCATCCCGCCGGCCAGCGCCACCGGCACTGACGCGCGTTCATCGACGAAGAGTTGGCGCGCCAAGGTGCGCACATGCACCACGAGTTCCTCGGCTGCCATCGTGCAGAGGGAGTTCGCGCGCAGGTCGCCATCGGCGGCGAGGGTCATCGCCGGCTCGGCGAGCTGCGCCAGATCCCGCGGCGTCGCATGGGCGGCCCAGCGGATCAGACCATCGACCTCGTCGAGCTGAAGCGCGGTGAGGATCGCCCCCACGAGCCGCGTCTCGGGCTCCCGGCCATCGTGTGAGGCGGTCACGATGCTCAGGATGCGGCGCCCCATCCAGGCCCCGCTCCCCTCATCCCCGCAGTGCGGCCCCCATCCGCCGCAGCGAAGGAAGGTCCCCGTCGGCCCTCGCCCGAAGGCGACCGAGCCCGTCCCGCCGATCAACAGGATCCCGGCGCCATCACCGAAGGCATCCTCGAGGGCGATCTCGGCGTCGGTCGTCACGATGACCTCCTCGGCGAGCGACTGTCCCTTCAAGGCGCGCAGGAGTGCCTTCCGTTCGGCGTCCTGCCCAGCACCCGCGACCCCCACACATAGCAGGCGCGGCGTCTCCTCCTGGCCTGCTTGCGTCAGCGCATCACGCACCAGCCCGCCGATCACCTCGGCGGAGTGCAGGGACTCACCGGGACGGAGCGCGCTCCCCTCACCGGTCAGCGAGGCAAGGACCTTCCCGCGGCCATCGGCGACCTCGACCGCGGTCTTGCTCCCCCCTCCATCGACTCCCACGACCAGATGCGACATAGACGTTCCGTTCCCGGTTCAGGCGGTGCGTGCCGCGGACGGCGCGGCATGCGTGAAGGAGGACAAGATACCCACGCAGAGGGTGATCGTGGTGCCGATCAGCACGAACCAGGGCCAGGCGATCCCCTTGACGGGGGTGAGGAGCCCATCCAGCGCGGGGACGGCGGCTGCGATGCGTGCGGCGAAGACGATGAGTGTCATCACGGCGATCCCGGTCGCCATCCCCGTGATCGCATCACGCTGCGTGGCGCGTGGCCAGGCGAGGGCGAGGAAGAACCCGCCGAGCAGCCCGCCGTAGGTGAAGGAGGCGACCGAGAGTGCGATCACCACCACCGGCGTCCCTTCCGTGCGGTAGGTGAGCGCCCCACCGATGAGGATCAGCGCCCAGACGAGGGTGAAGATCTTGGAGACGCGGAGCAGCGCAGCGGCGTCAGCCCCGCGTCCACGGAGCGGGACCCAGAGGTCGTGCGTCGTCGCCGCGGCGAGGGCATTGATCGAACCGGAGATCGTGCTCATCGCAGCGGCGAGGATCGCGGCGATCACCACGCCGGTCATCCCCGGTGGCATCTCCTCGACGATGAAAGTGGGGAAGATCTTGTCGGGCGCCGAGAAGGTACGGGCCTCGTAGAAGGCCCAGAGGCCGACGCCGATGAGGAGGAAGAGGGCGAACTGGACGATCACGCCGATCCCGCTCCCGATCAGCGCCCGTCGTGCATCACGCAGGGAGCTCGACGCCATGAGGCGCTGGACGATGATCTGGTCCGCGCCATGGGAGGCGGCGGAGAGGAAGGCACCCCCGAGGAGACCGCCGATGAGGGTATGCGGCTTGTCGAGCCCGAGGTAGGGGTCGATCAGTCGTAGCTTCCCGGCATCGTCCGCACGTGCGAGGATCGCGCTCCACCCTCCCTCGACGCCCTGACCGAGGAGATAGACCGCCCCGAGTCCGCCGAGCAGATACACGCCGGTCTGGATCACATCGGTCCAGACCACGGCGCGCATCCCGCCATGGTAGGTGTAGAGCAGCGTCGTCCCACCGAGCGCGAGGATCGAGACCGGGGTGAGGTACTGCGCTGGCACGATCGGTCCCAAGATCAGCGCGATCGGGATCGCCGTGGCGAAGACGCGCACCGAATCCCCAAAGGCGCGCGTGAACATGAAGGTGACCGAGGCGAAGCGGCGCGTCGCCGTCCCGAAGCGTCGTTCCAAGAGCGAGTACGCCGTCACCAGCTCCCCATCCATGTACTTCGGAAGCAGCGTATACGCGATCACGATCCGTCCGAGCAGATACCCGGTCGCGACCTGGAGAAAGGTGAAGTCGCCGAGGTAGGCGAGCCCGGGGATCGAGATGAAGGTCAGCGCACTCGTCTCCGTCGCGACGATGGAGAAGAGGACCGCCCACCAGGGGATCGTCCCGCCGGCGACGAAGTAATCCTTGGCATCCCTCTGCCCACGCCCGAGCCAGATCCCCAGCGCGGTGGTCCCCGCGAGGTAGACGAGGAGGATCCCCCAGTCGAGGGCGGTGAAGGCCGCATGGTCAGTCGACGACATAAGCCTCGATGGCGTTGTACTCGGCGAGGCCGAGTCCGTTGAGGAGATCGGCGGTGCCGGTGTTGCGTTGCTCGACGCGCTGCCAGAACTCGCGGTCGTCCTGGCCGGGGAAGGGCGCCGAGTCCTTTTGTGACTGATGCTTGAAGATCGCCTGGATCTTGAGGCGGAGTTCGTCGCCCGAGAGGGGGACGAGCCAGGTGGCCTCATGAATCGGCCACTCCTGCCAGGCGCCGCGATAGAGCCAGACCTCCGGAGCGACGGGCGTGCCACCGCGCTCGGCGACTTCCGGCGCGGGGTGCTGCGGACCGCGCGGCCGTGCGGGATAGCAACGCGCGAGGGCCGCATCGATGGCGTCCTTGCATATCCGGTGCGTCCCATGGGGATCGCTCAGGTCACCGGCGACGAAGATGTAATGGGGCTGGAGCTCGCGGATGAGCCGCTCGACGATCGCCACATCCTCGGGCCCCACGGGGCGCTTCTCGATCGTCCCGGTGTGATAGAAGGGGAGATTGAGGAATCGGGCGTGCGACGCGTCGAGCCCCATCGCCTCGAGTCCGGAGATCGCCTCGGACTCACGGATGATCCGTTTGAGGTCGGCGACCTCCGCGTGGTCGGGGGCACCAGCCGCCTTCTGTTCCATCGCAGCCAGGAGCCGCGCCGCGTAGGTATCCATCTCGGTGGTGGCGAGGTGCCGCTCGGAGGCGATCCGCCGCAGCACGTCGAGCTGCCGCCGGACGTCATGATCGAAGACCGCGATGTTCCCGCTCGTCATGTACGCCACGGTGATGGCGTTCCCGTTCTCGACGAGCTTGCGCAGGATCCCCCCCATCGAGATCACGTCGTCATCGGGGTGCGGGGAGAAGCAGAGCACCCGTGCACCCTTCGGGAGCTTGGTCCGCCCCCGGATCCTCCCGACGAGATCGAGGAAGATGTCGCCATTGACGGTGCCGGTCGACCCGGCGTGCCGCGCGAGGAGGCCGGAGAGCCGGTGCTCCTCATAGTCGGTCTCGCTCAGCTTGAGGATCGCCTTACCGACGGTCTGCGAGAGCCAGATCACCGCGCGCGTCTCGAGCGCCGGGGTCCACTGCACGCTGTCGACCAACCAGGGGGTCGCCACGCGCGTGAGTTCGGCGGCGGCGGCCGCATCGCAGTAGAACGTCGCCGTCGGGTGTCGCTGCAAGAAGGTCGCGGGGACGCCGAGGTCGACCTCCCCCTCCACCGCCCGACGCACGATCGCCGCCTTGTGTTCGCCGGTGGCGAGGATCGCGATCTCTCGGGCGGCGAGGATCGTCGCGACGCCCATCGTGAGCGCCTCATGCGGCACATGCCGCTCGCTGAAGAAGCCGCTCGCGGCATCGCGACGCGTGATTCGGTCGAGGTGGATGCGCCGCGTCCGGCTGTCGAGCCCCGAGCCCGGCTCATTGAAGCCGATGTGCCCCGTCTTGCCGATCCCGAGCAGCTGGAAGTCGATCCCCCCCGCCGCCTCGATCGCCGCCTCGAACGCCGCACAGTGTGCCTCGATCGCCGCGCCGGTCAGGCGTCCGTCGAGCAGATGGACGTTCGCCGGGTCGATGTCGATCTGCGAGAAGAGATGCGTCCACATGAAGCGGTGGTACGAGTGTGGACTCTCCGGGTCCATCGGGAGATACTCGTCGAGATTGAAGGTCGCGACGCGGGCGAAGGAGAGCCCCTCCTCGCGATGGAGGCGGACGAGTTCGCGATAGACGCCGATCGGGGTGGAGCCGGTCGCGAGGCCGAGGACGGCGATCCGTCCCTCGGCATTGCGCGCGCGGATCACCGCGGCGATGCGATGGGCGACCTCGCGGGCGAGGTGGGCGTGGTCGGGAAGGATCCGTGTGGGGAGTCGTTCGGACATCGATCGGGGAGATGCGACGAGGCCCGCGCCCCCAGATGGGGACACGGGCCTCGTCGGTCAGGTCGAGTGAGGGTGCGACATCAGAGGGCGCACCCTCGAAGCGCTTACGCCGAGAAGCTGCTGCCGCAGCCGCAGCCGCCGGTGGCGTTCGGATTCTTGAAGGTGAAGCCGGAGCCCTGCATCGAGGTCACGTAATCGATGATGACGCCGTTGAGGTACTGCATCGAGAATGGATCGACGAAGACATTGAAGCCGGTCTGCGCGAGGATGGTGTCATCCTCGGCCGGCTTGTCCTCGATGAGGAGGCTGTACTTGAAGCCCGAGCACCCGCCGGGCTGGACGCTCACGCGGAGCCCGCCGACCTCAGGGGCGACGTTCTCGGCGACCATGAACTTCGCGACCTCGGCCGCAGCGGCCGTGGTGATGGTGACCATGACCTCAGGGGCATTCATCGTGCTCATCGCGTTCCTCCGCGACAGAAGGTGAGGCCACCACGGGGTGGCCGAACTGAGTACCCCCGAAATATGCGACCGAGCGGGGGAGCGAACAAGATTGTCAGGGGCTACTGACACTCCGAGCCGGGCCCGCACTGAGGGTCAGGGCGAGGTCAGCGACCGTGGTCCGGACCGGGCCGATCCGGGAGTTCTCCCGGGTGGGGTTCACCCGGTTGGTCAGGAGGATCACGAAGCGGTCGTTCGCCGGATCGATCCAGAGGGAGGTCCCGGTGAACCCGGTGTGTCCGAAGGCGGGGCGCCGCATGAGCCGGCCGGCGGAGTTGGTCCCCGTCGGGGTCTCCCAGCCCAGAGCCCGGTTCGAGAACTCCGCGAATTGCACGCGGGTGAAGGCCTGGATGGTCCCGGGCTCGAAGAGGCGGACCCCGTCGAGGGAGCCCCCGTTCAGGTACATCTGCGCGAAGCGGGTGAGGTCGGCGGCGGTGGAGAAGAGTCCGGCGTGCCCGGAGACGCCCCCCAACAGGAAGGCGTTCTCGTCATGGACCTCGCCACGTACGAGTCGGCCACGCCACGGGTCGCGCTCGGTGGGAGCGGTCCGCGCGAGCAGGGCGGGGGGCGGGGTGAAGCGCGTGTCCCGCATCTGCAGCGGCCCGAAGACCTGGGTCGCGAGATAGGCGTCGAGCCGCTGGCCACTCACGCGCTCGACGATCAGCCCGAGGAGGATCGCGCCGAGGTCGGAGTAGACCATCTTCGCGCCCGGGGTGGTATCGAGCGGCGCGGCCAGGACGATCGCGCGCGCCGAGTCGGCGCTGGCGGTGCGCTTCCAGAGTTGGATGAAGGGGGCAAGTCCCGAGGAATGGGTCAGGAGATGGCGCACCGTCACCCGCTCCTTGTGGCGCCCCTTCCACTCGGGGAGGTAGCGCTGCACCGGGGCATCGAGGATGATCTTCCCCTGCTCGCTCAGCTGCATCACCGCCGAGGTGAGTCCGACGACCTTGGTGAGGGAGGCGAGGTCCCAGAGCGTCTCGGTGGAGGGGGCGGGGGCGTCGGCGGCCCAGTCGATGCGGCCGGCGCTGACCTGTGCGAGGATCTGGGTCCGTGAGCCGATGACGGCGATCGCGCCGGGGGTCACGGAGTCGCGGACGGCGCGATCGAGGACCCGTTGGATGGAATCGGCGAGGGAGAGCGTCGCGGATGGCGTGGGGGTCGCGGGGGGGGCGGTCACGATCCCATCGCCGACGCGGAAGATCCCCGGGAGGGAGATCGGCGCGCGGCCCCGGAAGGGGATTCGTCCGGTGAGGGCCTGCACCGCGGCGCGCTCCATCGCGTCCCCGCGTCCGAAGGCGGCCACGTAGTGTCGGACCGAGGGGAACTCGCGGATCACATAGGGATTCGCGAAGGCGACGACGATCGTCGGCTGCACCCGTGCGATGGAATCGATCCAGCGGGCGGTCTGCTGACCGACGGCGAAGCGCCCCTCCCCCTCGATGGTGCGGATGAAGGTCGCGAGCACCACCCGCTCCCCCGGGCGCACGAGCGAATCGAGTCGGGCCCGCGAGGTGGTGGGATTGATCCGCACGATGCGGCTCTCGGGGAGCGCCGCGCGCAGGTCGGCGGCGAAGGTGCGGCCCGCGACGATGTCGTTCTCCCCGCCGAAGGTGAGGATCACCGTCCGGCCAGTGCGAGCGAGGGGGAGGAGGGTGGCGTCGTTCCGGAGCAGGGTGATCGCCTCATCGGCGATGCGCTGCGCGGTGCGGCGGTTGGCGGCCGACCCGACGATCTCGCGCAGCGAATCGAGGTCGACGATCGGGCGCTGGATCGCGCCGGTGCGGAGCTTGTACTCGAGGATGCGTCGCACCGAGGCGTCGATGCGCGCCGCGGTGAGATCCCCCCGCTCGATCGCGGCCGTGACGGCGTTGATCGCGGCGTTCACGTCGGCGGGCATGAGGAGGACATCGGCGCCCGCCCGCACCGCCTTCACCACGCTCTCGTCGAGCCCATAGCCTGCGCCGATCCCCCGCATGTCCATCGCGTCGGTGACGGCGAGCCCCGCGAAGCCGAGGGTATCACGCAGCAACGACTGGAAGATCGCGGGGACGAGGGTCGCCGGCGTCGAATCCTTCGAGACGGCGGGGAGCGCGATGTGCGCGCTCATCACCGCGGCCACATTCACGGCGATCGTCGCGCGGAAGGGACGGAGCTCGACGCTGTCCATCCGCGCCCGCGTTGCGCCGACGACCGGGAGGGCGAGATGCGAGTCGGTGTCGGTGTCGCCGTGGCCGGGGAAGTGTTTCACCGTCGCCATCACCGAGGCTGACTGTACCCCCTCCACGAAGGCGGCGCTCATCGACGAGACGCGCTCGGGGTCCTCGCCGAACGACCGGACGTTGATCACCGGGTTCGCCGGATTGTTGTTCACGTCCACGGTGGGGGCGAAGGCGAGGTGGATGCCGATCGCCCGCGACTCCTCGCCGATGATCCGGCCCGCCTCGCGCGCCCACGCCACGTTGCCCGTCGCGCCGATCGCCATGTTGCTGGGGAGCACCGTCGCGTCCCCACCGCGCAGGAGTCCGGGCGCGAAGACCCCACCCTCGAGTCGCCCGAGCCCCGGCTCCACATCCGAGGCCACGAGCAACGGCAGTTCCGCCCGCCGCTGCAACGCATTCACCTTGGCGGCGACCTCGATCGGTGAGCCGAGCGACATCACCACCCCGCCGACCTTGTCGACCCGCACCCGCTCGGCCGCATCGGCGAAGGTCTGGTCGGTGGTGCTGGTGTAATCGCCGAGCACCCAGATCATAATCATCTGGGCTATCTTCTCGCGCAGTGGCATCTCGCGGATCGTGGTCTCGATCCACCGCCGCGCCTCGACCGGCAGCGGCGCCGAGAGCGAGGGCGGGAGCGCGCGGAGGTCGGCGGGGATCGTGCGCGGCGATGGCGCGCGCACGGGGCTCGAGACCGCGGGCGCACAGCTGAGCGCGACGAGGACGCCGGCGAGGCCGGCCCAACGAAGGGAGGTCGGGTGCATCATCTCGGACGGTGGGGCGTGAAGGTGGCAGGAGTGATGCTCTGTGCGGGAGCGGTCGCGGCCTGTGCGTCGCGCACGCCAGCCCAAGGTATGCCGGCCAAGCCGCCGGCGGTGCGTCCCGGGATGACGGTCCTGCTCGAGGATTCGCTGCAGGTGATCGCGGGACGTCGCATCGCGCTCATCACCAACCATACGACCGTCGATGCCTCGGGGACGCATCTCATCGACGTGCTGCAGCAGGATCCGCGCCTGAAGCGCGCGAACGTCACGTTGGTCCGGCTCTTCTCGCCGGAGCACGGGATCCGTGGCGATGTGGATCGCGAGAATCTCCCGGACCAGCTCGATGAGCGATCGGGGCTGATGGTGCACTCGCTGTACACGAATGGCACGGTGCCCCCGCCCGACAGCTTGCTGCGGGACCTCGATGCGCTGGTCTTCGATCTGCAGGACATCGGGACGCGCACCTGGACCTATGTGGGAGTGATGGTCTACGGGATGCGCGCCGCGGCGCGCGCTGGGATCCCCTACATCGTGCTCGACCGACCGAACCCGATCACCGGGCGCATGGAGGCCCCGCTCCTCGACTCGGCCCTCTCGAACCCGGAGGATCCCACCCCGACCCGTCGGGGACTCGCCTTCGCATTATATCCCGCGCCGTTGAGGCACGGAATGACGAATGGGGAGATGGCGCGCTGGTTCGCCGCGGAGCTGGGGATCCCCGTGCAGCTCACGGTGGTGCCGATGCAGGGATGGCGCCGCACGATGTGGTGGGACGAGACGGGGCTCCCGTGGGTGGTCCCGTCGCCGGCGATGGCGACGGTGACGAGCGCGCTCGTCTATCCGGCGCTCGTCCCCTTGGAGGGGACCAACGTCTCCGTGGGGCGGGGGACCAAGGCCCCGTTCCAGCGGTTCGGCGCGCCGTGGATGGATGCGCCGCGCCTCGCCACGATGCTCAATGAGCTCGGGTTCGTCGGGGTGCGCTTCGAGGCGGAGCGCTTCACCCCGCGTGAGTCCCCCGACCGCAAGTTCAATGACCGAGAGATCCCCGGGGTGAAGATCGTGGTGACCGACCGCGATCGGGCGCCGATGGGACGCGTGGGGGCGGCGGTCCTCTGGTCGCTCAAGAAGGTCCACGCCGATTCGCTCCGGGTCACCGAACGGACGGTCGATCAGCGCTTTGGATCGATGGCGGCGCGGCAGGCCCTCTTCGCCGGCACCGATCCCGATGAGGTGATCGACGCGATGCAGCCCGCGGTCGCCGCCTTCCAGCGGAAGGTGCGGCCCTACCTCCTCTACTGAGGCTGCGCATGGCGGTCCGCTCGGTGGCGCTCGCGCCCTGGCACTGGATCGTCCGCGGCTATCTCCGGCTGATCGATCCCTTGGTCGAGGGCTGTGTCCGTCTCGGGATCGCCCCGAACGCGCTGACGCTGGTCGGGACCGCGGTCGCGATCGCGGTGGGTGGGATGTTCGCGGCGGGGTGGATGCATCTGGCGGGGTGGACGCTCGGGCTCCTCGCCTTCTTCGATGTGATCGATGGCGCGGTGGCTCGGCGCGCGGGGCGCACCACGCCGTTCGGCGGCTTCCTCGATTCCACGATGGATCGGGTCGCGGACGGGGCGTTGCTCGGTGGGATCGTCGCCTTCTACGCGACGCACCCGCATCCGGCAGGACGCGGTCCCCTGATGCTCGGGGTGGCCCTCGTGGCCCTGGTCGCCATCCAGTTGACCTCCTACACCCGCGCCAAGGCCGACCTCCTGAGCGTCGATCTCGCCGGGGTGGGGTGGTTCGAGCGCCCGGAGCGGATCACCCTCTTGGCGGCCCCCCAAGCCTTCTTCGGGCTCCGGTGGGAGTGGGGGGTGTTCGATCTCGTGGTCGGTGTGTTGGCCGTCGCCGCGGTCGTGACGGTGGGCCAACGGCTTCGCCATGTGGCGCGCGCGCTCTATCTTTCCTGAGGTCCGTGGCGCTGCGATCGTGGTGCGACGGGTCATCCCCCGACTCGGTGCCGGAGGTTGCATGCGGTCCCCTCGCGCTCAGCGCTTCCCTCTCCTCGTCCTCCTGTCGGCGCTCGCCGCCTGCAGCGGGAAGCCGCGGGAGCATGTCATGCGGCTGGGGACCGACGACTTCACCTTCCGGGTGACGGGGGACCAGATCCCCCCCCGCGCCCTCGACGTGATCACCTACACCATCGTGGTGCAGGACCGCGAGACCAAGGAGCCGATCGCCGCTGGCGAGGGGCGCCTTTTCGCGACCAACAGCGATCGCGTCTCCGTCTGGGATGGATTCCAGTACGGCCCCGAGCCCGGCACCTATCGCGCCCGCATCAAGTTCCTGACGGCGGGGGAGTGGGCGATCGGGATCCAGTTCCGCCGCGATTCCACGCAGGCCCTGCAGCGCACCCTCGATTGGCGTCAGACGGTGTTGAACGAGCTCATCGACACCGCGGGCGCCCCTGTTCCCTGATCCCTGCCACCTGACCCCTGACTGATGAAGCACTTCCACCGCACCTCGCTCCACCCCGACCAGATCCTCGCCACCGCGGATGCCTTCTTCCCGACGATCGGGATGCAGAAGGTCGCCGAGGGGCCGCGCACCCGGACCTTCAAGGGCACCGTCGGGACCCCGGAGGTCCCCTCGATCCTCGAGCTCTCGGTCAAGATGGAGGGGGGGCACTACACCTTCATCGAGGCGTACACCGACCAGATGGGCGAGAGCCGTCTGGATCGTGGGGTGAAGACCTTCTTCGTCCGCGTGCACACCCAGGTCGACACCGCGCACACCTTCGCGCCTTCCTTCTGATGGCCGCGCGTCGGCGCCGGGGTCCAGAGACCGCCGGCGGACACCTCGGGGAGGCGCTCCCGCTCGAGCAGAAGCTCGTGCTCTACTATTGGATGCGCATGACGCGCACCCTCGAGGAGCGCCTCGTCGCGCTCTATCGGCAGACCAAGGTCGTGGGGGGGCTCTTCCGCTCGCTCGGGCAGGAGGCCGATGCGGTCGGTTCCTGCTTCGCCCTCGAGTCGCGCGACGTGATGTCGCCGCTGATCCGCAACATGGGGGCGATGCTCGTGAAGGGCGCCACCCCACTCGAGATCCTCAAGCAGTACATGGCCAAGGGGGATTCGCCGACGCGTGGGCGCGAGCTCAACATCCACTTCGGTGACATCGGCCCCGCCGGGAGCACCCGCGGCTTCCTCGGACAGATCTCCCCGCTCGGCGACATGGTCCCCGTGATGGCGGGGGTCACGATGACCTTCCAGATGCGGGGCGAGGATCGCGTGGGACTCGTCTACGTGGGGGATGGCGCGACGAGCACCGGCGCCTTCCACGAGGGGATCAACTTCGCCGCGGTCCAGCGGCTCCCGCTCGTCGTGATCATCGAGAACAATGGCTACGCCTACTCCACCCCGACGGCCAAGCAGACGGCAGCGAAGCAGTTCGTCGACAAGGCGATCGGGTATGGCGTCTATGGTGAGCAGTGCGACGGGAACGACGTGCTCGCGGTCTACGATTGCACCAAGCGTGCCGTCGATCGCGCGCGTGCCGGTGAGGGCGTCTCCCTTCTCGAGCTGATGACCTATCGCCGGAAGGGGCACGCCGAGCACGACAATCAGTCGTATGTCCCGGATGGTGAGATCGAGCAGTGGGCCGCGGAGAACGACCCGATCGACCGATTCGTTCGCGTCCTTCGTGATCGGGAAGGGGTGAGCGCCGAGACGTTGGCCGAGATCGATGCGCGCATCGTGCGTGAGATCGACGCGGCGACCGATGAGGCGGAGCGGTCTGGGGTCCCCGATCCCCTCGATGCGCTGGTCGGCGTCTATGCCGATCCGCCGGCCGAGCGCCCGCTCTGGTTCCGTGAGGGGGCGGATGTCTCCTCGCTCGGCAAGGAACGGCCGGAGGGGTGGGGGACGTGGGACGCGTCGAAGGGAGGGACCCGCTGATGGCGGAGATCACCTACCTCGAGGCGATCCGCGAGGCGATCGATGAGGAGATGGCGCGCGACCCGAATGTCTTCCTCATGGGGGAGGACATCGGCGCGTACGGTGGCGCCTTCAAGGTCACCGACGGGATGCTCGCCAAATACGGCGAGGCGCGGGTGATCGATACCCCGATCTCTGAGATCGCGATCGTCGGCGCGGCGGCGGGGGCGGGGCATATGGGGATGCGGCCGGTGGTCGAGATGCAGTTCATCGACTTCATCGCGAACGCATACGACATGCTCACCAACTACGTGGCGACGGCGCGCTATCGCGCCTTCTTGCCCTGCCCGATGGTGGTGCGCGGTCCGAGCGGTGGCTATGTGCGCGGCGGACCATTCCACTCGCAGAATCCTGAGGCCGGCTTCATCCATACCCCGGGGCTCAAGGTGGTCTATCCCGCCACGGCGGAGGATGCCAAGGGGCTCATGAAGGCCGCCATCCGTGACGAGGATTGTGTCCTCTTCTTCGAGCACAAGTATCTCTACCGGCGCATCAAGGGCGTGATGCCGTCGGGGGACCACGTGGTCCCGATCGGCAAGGCGCGCACCGCTCGCGAGGGGACCGATTGCTCGATCATCACCTATGCGGCGACGGTGCATAAGGCGCTCGAGGCGGCGGAGCGATTACAGCAGCAGGACGGGCTCTCGGTCGAGGTGATCGACCTGCGTTCGCTCGCCCCGCTCGATGATGAGGCGATCCTCGCCACCGTACGCAAGACGCATCGCGTGCTCATCGTGCACGAGGACACCCGCACCGGTGGGGTCGCCGGTGAGCTCACGGCGCGCATCAATGAACACGCCTTCGCCCACCTCGATGCCCCGGTGCTCCGCGTGACCGCGCACGACATCCCCCTCCCGTACGCGCCCTCGCTCGAGGACTTCGTCCTCCCGCAGGTCGACGACATCTGCGTGGCCGCCCGTCGGCTCGTGGCCTGGTGACCTGATGACCGCTCCCACCCCTCCCGCCCTTACCCCACCATCGACCGTCCGGCAGGTCGCCATCGGCTGCTTCATGGTCTGGATCGGCGCCTTCTCTGGCGGGATGGTCGGGGTCCTCGTCTCCAAGGGGGTGGCGTTCTTCGCCAGAGCCCCCAAGTGTGACGGCATCCCGACGTGCGATTGGTACATTTATGCGGGGGTCGGCGCCGCCATCGGCGCGCTCTCCCTCCCGTGGCTCGTCGTCTCGGCGCTCCGTCGCGCGCCGGCGCCTGCCGCGCCCAAGTCCTGACCTGACCGAGGAAGCATCGTGGCCCGTATAGATGTCATCATGCCCCAGATGGGGGAATCGATCGCCGAAGGCACCCTCTCGCGCTGGCTCAAGAAGGTCGGCGACGAGGTGAAGCGCGACGAGCCGATCTTCGAGATCTCGACGGATAAAGTCGATGCGGAGATCCCGGCCCCGAGCGCCGGCGTGCTCGCGGAGATCATCGTGCACGAAGGGACCACGGTCCCGGTGAACGCGGTGGTCGCTCGGATCGAGACGGAGAAGGGAGCGGCGATCGCGCCCGCGGTCGCCGTGCCCGCTCCGACCGCGACGGCTCCGGCGCCAGCAGCGTCAGCGCCCGTGGCTACCGCTTCCGTCCCGTCGGTTCCAGCGGCCCCCGCGCGTCCGGCGGCGGCGCCGAACTCCTTCGAGGAGCGGATCCGCACCAAGTCCTCCCCGCTCGTGCGCCGCATGGCCGCCGAGGCGGGGGTCGATCTCGCGACCCTCACCGGGTCGGGGATCGCGGGCCGCGTGACGAAGCGCGACTTCGAGGCCTATCTCGGGCAGGGCGGGGCACGGACGGCCGCGGCGCCCTCGGCGATGCCGTCGGGGCTCCCGGCCACGATGGGCGTCCCGATGAGCGCGCACGCCGAACCGACCTTCAATGCCTGGCCGGGCGATCAGGTCGAGCCGATGTCGAAGATCCGTCGGCTCACCGCGGACCATATGCGGCAGGCCAAGCAGGTCGCGGCGCATGTCACGAGCTTCTTCGAGATCGACCTCACCCGCGTGGCGCGGATGCGCACGCAGATGAAGGCGGAGTTCGAGGCGGAGACGGGGCAGAAGCTGACCTTCCTCCCCTTCATCATCCGCGCGACCGTCGAGTGCCTGCGGCGCCATCCGGTGATGAATGCCACGGTCTCCGGCACCGATGTCATCCTGCGCAAGCGCTACAACGTCGGCATCGCCGTCGCGCTCGAGCCCACCGGGCTCATCGTCCCGGTGATCAAGGACGCCGATGGGCTCAACCTCACCGGCCTCACCCGCACGACGAACGACCTCGCCCACCGAGCGCGGAGCAAGAAGCTGAGTCCCATCGATGTGCAGGACGCGACCTTCACCATCACCAACCCTGGCGTCTTCGGCTCGCTGATGGGGACGCCGATCATCCCGGTGGGGACCACCGCGATCCTCGGCCTGGGCGCGATCGAGAAGCGCCCGAAGGTGATCACGGGGGCCGACGGCGAGGATACGATCGCGATCCGCACCTGTGCGTACTTCTCCTGCAGCTTCGACCATCGTGTCGTGGACGGCGCCGATGCCGACCGCTTCATGGCCGACCTCAAGCAGACGCTCGAATCGGTCGGGTGAGATGCCGCGCTCGTTGACCATGCATCGCACGGTGGTCACGCCGTCCGACCGGGCGCAGTTCCTCGAGACCTGCCGCACGCGCGAGCAGCATTTCCGTGCGGCGGGGTGTCACTACTGGGTCTTCGAGGAGCATGCCCTCCCCGGCGCCTTCATCGAATTCTGTGAGGCGCCGGACCTTCCTGCCCTGCGCGCGGCCCACGCCGACGCGCCGGGCCGTCCGATCGCCACCGATCGCCTCTATTCCATCGTGGAGCTCAGCTGATATGCCGACCCGTCGTCTCGAGATCGAGGGCCGCAGCTGGGAGGTGTATCCCAGCGGATACGTCACCCAGTCGACCGCCGATGAATTCGGCCTCCTCTTCCTGTATGGGACCGGCGCCGACCGCGTGGTGCGCGTGACGCGCTACTCGCCACTCGGCGTGAAGTCGCGCGAGCAGTCGCTCGCGATGCTGTCCGACGCCGACCTCCGTCGGCTCTTCACCCTCTCGCAGCCCAGCACCCGCTCGCCCGAAGCCGGCTACGCCCCGTGAGCGGTGTCGCCGGCACGGTCGATCTGCACGCGCACTCGACCGCGTCGGATGGGTCAGCGGCACCGGGCGCGGCCGTCGAACTCGCGCATCAGGCCGGCGTCGCCGCCTTCGCGCTCACCGATCACGACACGATGGCGGGGATCCCCGCCGCGCACGAGATGGCGCAGCGACTGGGTCTGCGTTTCATCCCCGGGGTGGAGCTGAGCGTCCACCAGGACGCGACGGAGGTCCACCTGCTGGGGCTCCACATCGCCGACGTCCCCGGGATGGAGCAGGCCCTCACCACCTTTCGTGATGGACGCCGTGCGCGCGCGCGTACGATGGTCGAGCGCCTCGTCGCGGTCGGGGCGCCGATCGACTTCGACGCGGTGCTCGCCGCCGCCGCCGGTGGGGCGATCGGACGGCCCCATGTCGCCAAGGCCCTCGTCGCCGCGGGCCATGTGCGGGATCATCGCGAGGCCTTCGATAAGTATCTCGCGGCGGGGCGCCCGGCCTACGTCGACAAGGCGCGGCTCGAGATCGCCGAGGGGATCGCCCTCATCCATCGGTATGGTGGGCTCGCGATCATCGCGCATCCGGGGCCGGACGGGTGTCGCGAGCGTGTCGAGCCGTTGGTGGGGCTCGGGCTCGATGGGCTCGAGGTGCGCCACCCGAGTCACTCGTCCGAGGACGTGAAACGGATCCTGGCGCTCGTGGAGCATTTCGGTCTGGTGCCGAGCGGCGGCTCCGATTGGCATGGGGCGATGATGGGGCCGCGCACCTTGGGGGCGATGCAGGTGCCGATGGCGTGGCTCGAGCGACAGGACGCGCGGCTCGTGGCGCGTCGCGCGGCGGCGTGAGCGTTGCGGTGAGCGGCGCTGTGCAGTCGCGCGTCGCGCTGGTGACGGGGGCGGGGCGCCGCGTGGGGCGGGCGATCGCCCTCGATCTCGCGGCCCACGGGTGGGCCGTCGCCGTGCATCACCATGCCTCGGCGCCCGGAGCCTCCGAGGTGGTCGCGCAGATCCGCGATGGCGGTGGGACCGCCGCTGCCTTCGCCGCCGACCTCACCGATCCCGCGGCGCTCGAGGCGCTCATCCCGCGCGTCATGGCGTGGAGCGGTCGCGTGGATGCCCTCGTCTGTTCCGCCGCGGGGATGACCCGCTCCCCGATCGGTTCGACCACGGCGGCGACGGTCGATGGGATCCTCTCGCTCAATCTCCGCGCGCCCTTCCTCCTCGCGCAGTCGGCTGCCGCGCACCTCGCGGAGGGTGGGGCGATCCTCCTCATCGGCGATCACATGGCCGATGAGTGCTGGCCCGACTATGCCATGCATGGGGTCGCGAAGGCAGGGGTGCACGCGCTGACGCGTCACCTCGCGGCGGCACTCGCCCCGCGCCTCCGGGTCAACGCCGTGGCCCCCGGCGCGGTCCTCCTGCCCGACGACGGGGCGCCTCAGCTCGCCGAGCGGTTGGCGGCCCAGGCCGCCCTGCGCCGCATCGGCACCCCGTCGGATGTGGCGGGGGCGGTCCGCTACCTGCTCGACGCGCCGTTCGTCACGGGGCAGGTCCTGCGCGTCGATGGCGGGCGTGGCCTCGACGCCTGAGCGGGGAATGACCGCGCGCTAGAGTTGTCGCAGCCAGCTCAGCTTCACGATCAGCTGTCGGGCGCGCGGCGTCAGGCCGTCGAGGATCGGCTGGCGATCGTTGTAGACCACGTAGAGGAACGAGAGCGGGGAGAATTCCCAGCTGAAGCGGGCATTCAGCGTCCCGCGCTCGATGACCGAGTTGTACTGGTAGAACGCGCTCCACTGGAGGCGTGGGCTGACGAAGAGCCGTAGTTCGGGTCCGGCGAGGTAGGTCACGAGCGAGGTGTCCGCCGGGCCGAGCGAGCGGAGGACGTTCACCTCATAGGTCGCACGCACGCTCAGGTACGGGCTCGGGGACCAGCGGCCCGAGACGGCGAGTTGCTCCTGCCGCCCGTCGAAGAACCCACCGGTCGATGCGCTCACGGCGCCGGCGAGCGGCGCGCTCTGGTCGGTGGAGAGGTCGACGCCCGCGCGCACATAGTCGTACGCGCCGGGGGCGATCGTCACGCCGGGCAGGATCGGGAGCCCGCTCGTCGGTCGCTGGTAGTTCTGCTGCACGTACGGCGTGAGGGTCCCGCCGGTGCGGCGCAGTACCTCGCCGCGGAGCGCGATGCTCCCCTCCTGCAGACGCTTCGACGCGGGATCGTGGAAGAAGAGGGCGAAGAGCTCCGGGCGGAACCAGACGATGCCCTCGGGGCGCCACGCGGGCTGGAAGGTCCGACTCGCATTCGGCCCGGTCATGAGCACATCGGGGCGCGAGACGAAGCCCGTGCGCGGCCGGAACTCGGCGGAGACGTAGGCGCCGGAGAGGCCGAGGGTGGACGACGGCGTGTTGCGACTGATCGCGTACGTCGCGGCGACGCCGGTGCGGCCGGTGTCGGCCGAGGTGGTGAGCATCGCGCTCAGCTGGGTCGCCTCGCCGAAGCGGGTGAGCGCATCGACCGCCGTGACCA